>Ga0081455_10001366_pt1 | contig 30129 bp, 29 predicted proteins | sample TabmetS3T2R1_FD_70207 | JGI IMG/M metagenome (GOLD analysis project Ga0081455, IMG submission 70207) | Tabebuia heterophylla rhizosphere microbial communities from the University of Puerto Rico - S3T2R1 | ecosystem: Host-associated > Plants > Roots > Rhizosphere ... | reverse complement strand
TGGTGTGGTGCGGCGTTACTGTGCTCACCGGTGTTTGCATCGTCATTCTTATTAGCGCGCTCAGGCTTGATGCTGAAATTTTCAACGTCCTGCCGGGGAAGTTTACGTCGGTGCAAGGCCTTAAGATTTACGATCGCGATTTTGAACAAACCCGGGAGCTGACGTTCGCGCTCCAATGCGAACCGGATGACGTGGATAAACTGGAGGAGTTCGCGCCTGTGTTTGCAGAAAGATTGCGGCAGCAACCCTGGTGCACACGCGTGCTCGCCGGTTCGCCGATGTCCACGCCTGACGGAATCCGGGATCTGCAATCAATCGCGATTCCGTTGCTTCTCAATCTGGAGCCAAACGCCTTTGACGAGACCATATCCATACTGCAACCGGAGAAAATTCGCGCTCGTCTTCATCGCTTGCGCCAGGAGATTGAAGCAGGATCGCCGCGCCCGGAGTTCGAGCTTTCATTCGATCCGCTTGGCCTGATCGCGCCAGCATTGAAGCCTTTTGCGGAAAGCACGATCATTGAGCAGGAGCAACCGCTCGCGTCGCCGGATCGGACGATGCGAGTTTTTCTGGCCGAAACGAACCAGCAATCCCTTAGCGCCTTTGAATGCCAGCGTTTGATGCGCGAAGTAAACAAGTTTCGTGCAACTGCCGCCGAGGGATGGAATGGCGGCCGGTTGCAGGTTCTCGTGACTGGGCGCTCGGCTTTTGCATCGGAAATTTCGCTGAGCATGCGCCATGACGTCGTGGTGACGTTGCTTGGCTCGGTGCTCCTGGTCGGCACGATTTTCTTTATTGGTTTTCGGCGATGGCTTCCGCTGCTGGGAATGGCACTCTGCCTTCTCCTCTCCTGCCTGGTTGCACTGACAATCGGGCAATTTCTTTTTGGAAGACTCAGCATGATCAGTGTCGGATTTTGCGCGATTCTGGTCGGCTTGGGAGTCGACTTCGCAATTCTCACCATTGGGCGCTACCACCAGGCGCGGTCGGATGGAGAGGCCCATCGTCAAGCGATTGCAACGTCGATCGCAAAGCTTGGGCGCGCGGTTTTTTTCGGCGCACTCACCACAGCAGTCGGTTTTCTCGCCCTGGTTCTAAGCGGCTCCATGGCCTTCTCGGAATTGGGCGTGCTGATAGCCATTGGCATTTTCGTCGCCGGATTGTTCATGTGTTCGATTTTGTTTTTGTTCGTTCGGGAACGACAGGCCGCAATTCCGCATGATTGGCTTTTTGAAGGCGTCAGAAAATATGTGCGCTGGACGGTGCGGAAGCCCATGCCCATGCTGGTTTTCTCCAGTATCATTTTGCTAGTCCTGACTGCGATCGGTTTTTCTCCTGTTCCTCCTATTCGTTTCGAAGCGAGCGCACGCTCCCTGCAACCGAAGAACATCCATGCAAGCCAGGCGCTCGAAAAAATCATGCACGCAATGCCCGTGCGTTGGGAGCCCGTATTGGCAATTGTGCGGTCAGCGAATCCGCAGGAACTACACGATTACTGGCAAAAAATTGTCGCTCATTGGCGAGATCTCCAGGCGTCCGGAAAAATCAAGGGTTTCTCCACGCCTGCTGCACTCTGTCTTTCACCAGATTGGATGGAGACAAATCGGCGACAATTGAGAACGGTCAATTTCCCTGCTGCACGCGAGACATTGAAACAAACTCTGGACGCTGAAGGTTTCAGCCCGGAATCGTTTGCACCAGCGTTCACGCTGCTCGACGACTTACAACGGCTTGCCGATCCGAAGATGCCTCTGCCAAATTGGCGCGAGCAGCTTCCCAAATCATCCAGCTGGTGGTTCCTGGTGGATCGTTATTTCGGCCACGATCCGACGTTGACCACCGGGTTCGTTACAACGAATCAACCGATTTTGGATCACACCCAAAGCAAAAATCTGGAGCGCGACCTCCCGGTAACCGGCGTTCCCATGATTCTTTCGGGTTGGAGTTATGCGCTCGCCGACCTGTTGCCGTGGTCACATCATCAACTGCTGATCATCAGCGCCTTAATGGCGATCTTCGATATTTCGTTACTAGCCGTTTTGTATCGGAATTTTCGTTTGTGGCTGATCCAGGTGGTCACACTACTGTTTGGGATCGGAGCCATGATCGCTTCGATGAAACTTTTGAATATCAATTTGAATCTTCTCAATGTGCTTTCATTTCGTCTTGTACTGGCGATCGGTGTGGACTACGGGATATACGTCGTACTGGTGTGGCAAAAATCGCGCGAGATTGAGCATGATGTTGCCGGCGTGGTGAAGCCCGTCTTGCTCGCGGGCTTGACTGCAGTAAGCGGGTTCGGATCGCTTGCCCTTGCGCAAAATCCAGCGCTCACCGGCCTTGGTGTTGCATGCGCCATTGGAATCCTCTGGAGCCTGATCGCCACAATTTTCTTCACTCTCCCGGCGATCGCTGCAACTCGGCCCAAAACGTGACAAATGAATCGCGCCCCCCTGATGCGTTGCGAAGACTTTCGGACTGGCAAAACGCTGCTAAACTGGAGACAAAATGCGCCTCCGCGGGTTGCTGTGGTTTAACGCACTGTTATCCATCATGCCCGTCCCGCTTTTGGCCGGTGCTGTTGTCGAAGGACGCGTAGAACTTCCGAAATCACATTCGGCTCCTGTTCAGGCCAAAAGGTATGAAATTGTCACCAAAGGAGGCGTACTTTCCACGCAACCACCACTCGCAGTGGTTTATCTCGATGGCTCTTTTCCGAGTCCCGCTTCGTTGCCGACGAAAGAGATTGCGCAAAAGGATTTGACGTTCATTCCGGCGCTTCTTCCGATACGAGTGGGAACCAAGATTGAATTCCCAAATCTTGATGACACCTACCACAACATTTTTTCCTACTCGCCTGCCAAGCGATTTGACCTGGGCCGTTATCGCCCTGAGGAACGCCCGATCCCGACACAAATTTTCGACAAGCCCGGGTTGATCACGCTGCGTTGCGACATTCACGAACATATGCGCGGACTGATCCTGGTTTTGAGTACACCCTATTTCGTAATGACCGATACTGCCGGGCACTTTCGATTAAATGGTCTTCCAGCAGGTCATTACATGCTCAAGGCATGGATCGACAGCAAAACCACCCGCGAGAAACCGGTGGAGTTAAAAAACGGCCAGACGTTACACGTTGATTTCCCATGAGATCGGCGGTCCAAGCGAGAGACGAGGGCGTGGCAAGCTTTCGAACTCGGTTGTTCACCGCGATAATGGTCATCGTAGTCACACTGACCGCTCTTGGTTTTTATGGGGCTCAGCGCAAGGTCACCGCCGATGCCGAACGAAATTTGCAGAATAATTTTCAGGCTGAGATTTCCTCGCTCCACCGGCTGGAAGAATTACGTCATGCGGCCTTGGCGGAACACTGTAACGCCCTTGCGGCCAAGCCCCGGATCCATGCAGCCATCGAAGATAATGCCATCGACCTGCTGTATCCCAGCGCGAAAGACGAACTGCGCAATTTGATGGAAGGAGACGAACCGCCGCCGGAACAAGCGACGGAATCGCTGCACGCGAGATTTTATCGGTTTCTCGATAGTAGCGGCGCGGTGATTAAACCGCCTAATACATATGACGTGGGTGAACTGGATCCGAAAACGGAAGCGCAATTGGCTCTGAGCAGATTGCCCGATACACAACAAATCGGCTACATCCGTGAGAATACCGAAACCGACAGAACGACCATCGACGAAGTGATAGCTGTGCCGATTTTTTCCAGCTACACGGGCGATGTTATCTCCGCGCTCGTCATCGGGTTTAAACCGCTTGAGCTTGAAGAGAAAAACCCGGAGACCGGAATGAAGAGTGGAGTCTGGGTTAATGGGCAACTGCATTTGCCCTTTCTGCCGAAATCCGCGCAGGCATCGCTCAACGAGAAAATAGCGACTGCAGTAGCGAGTTTTGATCGCGAGCAGGACAATTTTCGCGTCGATATTGATGGCTCACCTCACCTTCTTTTCTACAAGCGGCTGAACCCTGGCTCGCTGTTCCCGGCTGCCTACGAAATTTGCGTTTATCCCCTCGCCTACTCGATGGCCCAACTGGATCGGCTTCGTTGGCAAATTGGCGGCGCAGGCGCGTTGCTGTTGCTGGGCGGTTTCATCGCAAGCCATGTGGTAGCACTCAGGTTCTCAGCCCCTGTGAAAAAACTCGCGCTGGATTCCGAAGAGAATCGCGCACAACGAAAACGCGCCGAGGCTGCGCTTGCTTCGACTACACAGGAATTGGAAAGGTCGACACGCTATTCTGCCGACGCATCCCATCAGTTGAAAAGTCCGGTCGCGGTTCTTCGCATCGGCTTGGAGACATTGCTGACACACGAAGGTTTCAAGCCGGAGACTTATGAAGAATTGTCCGCTCTGCTCCATCAAACGCATCGCCTGACTGGCGTGATCGACGATTTGCTCCTGTTGTCGCGCATGGATGCCGGACATCTTCAAATTGCGTCCACCCCCGTGAATCTTAGTCAGCTTGTCGATGAATGGCTGGATGATCTTAGCGCGCTTCCCGATTCGCCTGACGTGAAAATCGAGAAGGAATTTGCCACCGGCCTTTTTGTGGCCGGCGAAAAGCAGTATACCTCCCTCATCGTGCAGAACCTTCTCGAGAACGCGCGAAAGTACAATCGTCCCGGCGGGCTCATCCGGGTCAGCGCAGCACGCGGCCGCGGGAACAGAAAGGTCGTGCTAACTGTTGGAAACACGGGCCGCACAATTCCGCCCGGTGAAAATATCTTTGAGCGTTTTCATCATCGCTCGACTCCCTCAGCCGTGTCAGGCCACGGGATCGGCCTAAATCTGGCGCGCGAGCTCGCCCGCCTGCACGGGGGCGATTTATTCCTGGTTCGCTCGGAAAACGATTGGACTGAGTTTGAAGTGCGCTTTCCGGCCGCGGACGGTGTCAAAGCTGTCGCATGAAGCTGCAAGCCTTCAGCTTGTGCGTTTTTGCCTGCACAGCCTGCGCTCTTGATATCGATGATTTTTTCGATCGCCTCGATGCAACGCTCACTCCTTCGGCCTTTCAAGGCAATCTGCGTATGCGATTGAGCGGTACTCTTGATCTGGAGCTCTATCACTTCGAGCAGCCGGCGCCTGGTCTCATCAACAGCAGTATCGACACGCTTTTTAATCCGCGATTGACGCTCTTTCTCGACGCACAGGCCGGCTCCCACGTCTATTTTTTCGCGCAATCGAGGCTGGATCGCGGCTTCGACCCGAGCGATAACGGCGCTCAAATTCGCCTCGACGAATATGCGTTGCGCGTCACGCCCTGGGATGACGGCCGCTTGACACTGCAAATCGGCAAGTTCGCGACGGTAGTCGGCAATTGGGTGCCGCGCCATCTCTCCTGGGAAAATCCGTTCATCAATGCACCGATAGTTTATGAAAACGTTACGCCAATTCGGGACAAGGTCGCGCCCTCCTCTGTGTTTGACTTCGTCTACGGTCTCTACGCGTATGAAAAATATGCGTTTAATCCGGTAATCTGGGGACCGAATTACGCGAGCGGCATTTCTGTTTCCGGGCGGCTGGGTCGATTTGATTACGCCGTGGAAATGAAGAATGCGTCGTTATCGTCGCGACCGGAATCCTGGAACCTGACCGAGAGCGGTTTCGAGTATCCGACATTCAATGGGCGCGTGGGTTTTAGGCCTAACGAGGCGTGGAATTTTGGTTTTTCGGCAAGCGAGGGACCTTATTTTCGCAGTGAAGCCGAAGCCACCCTTCCGCCGGGGCGAGACATCGGTGATTATCGGGAATTTGTTCTTGGACAAGACGCCAGCTTTGCCTGGCGCCATTTGCAGGTGTGGGTCGAGTTCTATGAAGCACGATTCGAAGTGCCCCGGGTGGGAAACGCAGATACTTTTGCCTACTATCTTGAAGCGAAATACAAGTTTACACCGCAATTCTTCGGCGCGATTCGCTGGAACCAGCAACTTTTCGGTGATGTCAATCCTCCTGTCGGCGGAAGCATTCCCTGGAGCGACGATCTCGCGCGGATTGACTTGGCAGTAGGTTATCGGTTTACATCACATACGCAGTTAAAGCTTCAGTATAGCTATCAACATGAAACAAGTGGCCCGGGTTACGACAATCACCTGGTCGGAGCTCAACTCACGACACGGTTTTAAGGTCGTCCCTGTTTAGCAAACTATGCGTATCCTGGTAGTTGAAGATGACATTGCATTAGCACGGCGAATTGTATCGACGCTTATGGAAGCCGGGCATGATCCGATCGTTGTTCACGACGGGGAAACAGGGCTGGACCAAACAAAGGCCGCACAATTCGATTTGATCGTGCTGGACATTATTCTGCCGGGAATGGACGGCTTTGAAGTCCTGAGGCATTTGCGGACCCAGCGCCTTGCCAGTCGTGTGTTGATGTTGACCGCGCGCGGCGAAGTGAAGGACCGTGTTACCGGACTACAACTCGGCGCGGACGACTACTTGCCAAAGCCATTTGCAATGGGGGAACTTGTGGCGCGCGTCAACGCGCTGGGCCGACGATATCCGGAAGAACCTGCCCTCAAGCTCCGGGTTGGAGACCTGACGCTCGATCTTGCAAGCCATGAGGTGCATCGCGGCTCGCGCCACATCCATCTGTCGGCGCGCGAGCTGATGCTGCTAAAGGTACTCATGCGAGAACCGGGCCGCGTGTTCACACGCACTGAGTTATGCGAACGGGTATGGGAGCACCCGCACGAATACGATACCAAGTTGGTTGAGGTCTTCATCGGACGCCTGAGACGAAAAATCAGCGATCCTCCTCTTATTTATACGGTGCGCCACGTCGGCTACACGATTCACGAGTCATTATAAGTCTCTCCGTTGTTTGCGGAAAGTGGTGGTTTTGGGACAGAACGATTACCATCTCTGGCAGCTTATTTTGGTTGCGTGCTCTAACAAGCGAACAAGGGAACAAGCGCATTACTTTTCAAAGCGTGGGACGCCATCGTTCATCATATGCGTCTCCGCGCCAATATTACCGGTCAGGAACAGCGCGCCATCGTCGAGTTTTTAAAATCCGCTAAGTAAAGGCGCATCGTCGCATCGACAGAACGAGGCGGTTATAAATGTCGAGGCTTCCCCGCCAAAAGTAACAGGGATGTTACTATTCTGATACCTCCACCGTTATCAATCGTCGCGATTCCGCGTACATCAAAACAACCCTCAAACCTATGAAAACAACTTCTTATATGAAAATCGCAGTCCCGTTGTTCGCATTGGCAATTCTGACAGCGGCCCCGAAAGCTTCCGGGGATACTTACTCGTGGACGAACTTCCAATCCGACATTGCGGGTGTAGCGCAACACGTCGATGAAAACCTTGTTAATCCGTGGGGCATGGCTGTCTCGCCAAACGGCACGATCTGGGTAAGCGACAATGGCACTGGTGTTTCCACCCTTTACGGGCAAGACGGCACGGCACGCTCCTTGGTAGTGACGATCCCGACGGCTGCGCGAAACCGGGAAGGGGGAAATCCTACTGGCGTCGTGTTCAATGGCACGCAGTTTTTCCAAGTGACAAAAAACGGAAACTCAGCCCCTGCCCTGTTTATCTTTGTCAGCGAAGACGGCTCCATTTCAGGCTGGAACCCAAACGTGGATCCGACAAACGCCATTATTGCAGTTGATAATGGAAGGAACCGTGGCCGTAACAGCGCTATTTACAAAGGTGCGACACTAGGTGTCGCCAATGGTCACAACTTCTTATATGTGACAGATTTCCATACCGGTAAGGTCGAAACTTACGATGAAACGTTTCATAAGGTTAATCCTGGCGGATTTGTCGACCCGAATCTACCTGCCGGCTATGCACCGTTCGGCATTCGGAATTTCAATGGTGAGATCTTTGTGACCTACGCGCTACAGGATCACGCAAAGGAGGATGATGTCCCTGGTCCAGGGAACGGCTTTGTAAATGTGTTCGATACCAGTGGTAACTTTTTAAGGCGCCTCGTATCGAATGGGAATCTCAATTCTCCGTGGGGCCTTGCGCTCGTTGAAGGCGAACTTTGGGTCGGCAATTTCGGTGACGGCTTCATTAATAACTACGATCCGAACACGGGCACGTTCATTGAGACCCTGATGCGCGCCGACGGAACGCCGCTCCAATTCGATGGCTTATGGGATCTTCTCCCTCAGGCCGAAGGAGTCTTTTTTACCGCTGGCATTGCGGATGAAGAGCACGGTCTCTTTGGCATCATCACTGAAGACTAACAACCCGCGACATTAGATCTCAGTCTTATATTCCCGATCCTGAAGGGAGCCATAGGAACCAGTCAATACGAATAACCGCTCCAAAAAGCTGGCTTAAGCAAAACGTCTGCGCGCAAGCGAAATTGCCTTGACGTTCTGTGGAGGTTTTTCAAAACTCAAGGCCGCGAAAAGCGGATCTGAATCCAGGCGGAGGACTTTCTGCCCGCTAGGTTCTTTGTCTCGTCCGGACCCGCGATTGCAGAAATAAACCCAAGCGGGCCAGGAAAAAATGATGCATGCACTCAATCGGTTCAATAAAACAGCCACTTTACTATTCGTGCTTGCGATATCCCTCAGCACGGCTACGGCAGCAACGACGACTGTCATCTTTAGCTGCGAAGAAGATGAGGGCGAATATGCCGACACGGATTTGGAGACGGACAATGCGGGTAACATTTATGGCACGACAGTCCTCGGCGGTGATTTTGGAAGTGGCACAGTGTTTCAGCTTAGTCCCACACCTAATGGATGGGTGCACACTGTGCTCTACAGCTTTACCGGTGGCGCTGATGGTGGTCAACCCTACAAAGGGGTCACACTCGATCACGATGGCAACCTGTACGGTACCGCAGTCACGGGTGGTTCAGGCAACTGTGAAGAGGGATGCGGTGTGGTTTACAAGCTAACTAACACCGATGGGACCTGGACCGAGACAGTGATCCATTCGTTCACCGGTGGGAATGATGGCTCCGGACCTGGAGCACGAGTAACAGTCGACGGTGCAAGAAACGTCTATGGAATGACGCCGACAGGCGGCGCGCACGGTTTGGGTACGATTTACAAAATTCATCAGATACCTAATGGGGCATGGATTTTCGGTGTTATTCACGCGTTCACGGGCGCTACCGATGGAGCAACTGGGTCGGCTGGAAGGATGATTTTGCGCAATGGACACCTCTATTGCGCGGTTACTGCCGGAGGACGTTACGGGAGCGGAGCAGTTTTCGAACTTAACGGGGGCGGATTTGGAGAGCGCGATCTCAAAATTCTTTACGCATTCAGGGGACAACCGGATGGTAGTTTTCCCTACGGAGCGCTAGCTTTTGATGTGTTAGGCAATATCTACGGGACAACTTACTATGGCGGAGCCAACGGAATTGGCGCCGTCTATCAGCTATCTCCACAGCCTGTCGGCGAATGGGCTGAGGAGGTGCTTTACAGCTTCCAAACAGGAAAGGACGGCAATAGTCCTATCAGTAATCTTGTTTTTGACGTAGCCGGCAATCTTTACGGTACAACGAGTGAAGGCGGCCTGGGCAGTGGTACTATTTTCAAGTTGAGTCCTGCTGGCGCAGGCAAGTGGACGGAAACTGTTGTCCACGCGTTCGAGGGCCCTCCGGATGGCGGATTCGCCTACAATGGCATGGTTGTAGACTCGTTAGGACACTTTTACGGTGCCACAGTGCACGGAGGCGAAGAAGACGACGGATCCGTCTACCAGTTCATTCCGTGACCATGTTGATCCGGACGACAAGAGAGCGCCAATTCAATTTGATGCGTGGCGATCACATTAGCGCTCTTTGATTACTTTCAGGGTTGCTTTTCCTCGCAGAGCTTTTGAAAAGCCGGATCGCCGCGCAATGGATCCCAAAGCGGATCCAGCCTGAGAAGGGCTGGAGTGATAGGCGCCGGACTATAGAGCCAGCCACCGTACGGCGTTTGCAGTAAACGCGCGAGAGTTGAGATCGCACGACTATTTTCGCCAATAATCGTCTCGACTAGTGCCAGGTTCTCTTCGAACCCGGGCCCGGACAGCCGATCTTTGCTACTCGGTACAAGGGTGATTGCACGTTCGGCCTCCTTTAGAGCTGAGTCCTTTTGGTCAAGAATGGCATAGGCAACAGCCAGTGCTGCCGCGACGAATACATTGTCTGGTTGCTCCTTGCTGATCGGCTCAAGCGTGCTCCGCGCCTGCTCGGCGGCCGCTTTTGCTGATGCGAAGTCTCCAGCAACGCGCTGGACCAGTGCTAGCCCGCCCTGCTTGATACCCTTGTCCAGCGGAGAAGCAAACTGCAGCCGAGCTTCCCGGGGGTGCACAAACTGGATCGCCTCAGCCTGATTTCGTTCAAGTCTTAATTGGGCAAGCTTCACGCGAACGGCCGGGTCCGAATTTGTTTGTGCGGTTACGTTGACCAGCAGTTTGGCGGCTTCCTGCAGATTACCTTCGGCGTGATAAATACTGGCTTTCGACGCAATTATGTACCACTCGTTAGGAAGGATATCTAGCGCGCGATCGTAGAGCGTTAGAGCTGCCGGGAATTGTCGAAGCGCGGCATACGTAAATGCTACTTCGGTCAACAGCACAGTATTACGCGGATCGAGGGCGAGACCCCGTTCCCAATAGGCAACACTTTCAGCCCAATGCCCCTCGCGTCGCGCGATTGCTCCGAGAGCGTATGAGACCTCGCTGTTTCCCGGCAACATCTTGCTGACACGCCCGAAGGTGTCTTTGGCCAGCTTATAATCGTGCAGCACCCAGTATTGATAGTAACCCAGGAAGAGCAGCGTTTCGGGCGAATTCGGCTGCAGTTTCTGCGCCTGCTCTAAAGCGGCTTTCGCCGCATCGCGGCGAGCGGCTGTTCTGTCGCCGCGGTTAAAGTAAAGGAGTGCGTGCGAACCAGAAAGTCGCGCCCACGCCAGTGCAAAATTCGGGTCAAGCCGCACTGCCAAATCATAAAAATCGATGGCTTTGAATAGAGCATCGCTTGAGTAGTTGCCACGTGCTTCAAAGGCCAGTCCGCGTAAATAAGCATCATAAGCTTCCGCGCTGGTGGTGGGGTTGGCCGCCAATGCCTGCTCTTCACCGCCAGTCAGCGTCGCTTGCAACGACTCCGCTATTCCTTTCGCGATCTCGCTTTCGACGGCAAAGATGTCACTCAACTTTCGATCATAAGTGTCGGCCCAGAGCTGCGAGCCGGTTTGTCCGTTAACCAGGTGTACATTGACCCTGACTTGATTGCCTGCTTTCTGGACGCTGCCCTCGAGGATGTTCGCAACGCCAAGCTGCTTCGCGATCTCAGCAAGATTACCCGGTTTGCTCTGATACTGCTGCGTCGAAGCGCGTGAAATTACTTTCAAGTCAGCGATCTTGGCCAGGCGCGTCAAAACTTCCTGCTGGATACCGTCAGCGAAATAAGCGTTCTCAGGATCGCTGCTCAAATTCTGAAAGGGTAGCACCGCGACCGATTTGTCGACCTTATGCCATACGGACCCGCGCAAAAGAAAAAATCCGGCGAAAGCGGACACGACGACCGCGGCGGCAATGAGCAAAATCAGATTTCGTCGCCGATGAGATCCTGTTGTCGGGGTGACCTGAATTCCCTGTTTAGTAATGTCGTAAGCCCAGGCGAGAACGAGCGCGATTGGAAAGCCTATCAACAAGAGCACAATCACGAGCCGTAAGCTCCAATTTGGCAGTTCCCATGCAGGAAATGTCGCAGACGCCATTTGAATCAAGAATCCCGCGGCGACGATGTAGGCAGCGGCGACGCGATAGACTTTTCGGCGCTGCAACTCCTCGAAAAACCCGCTCATGATATATTTGGCATGAGCATAGCCTTATGCCGCAGGTTCGCAGCCAAATATCTGCTCGGAACCGCGGTGCCAGGTCAGCATTCAATTTCGCAACGCTGCTAGGCGTAAAGCGCGACGCGCGAGAAGCATGCATAAGTCAGGCGTTCCACGATCTTCACAAGTCAACAAAGGAACTACTTGTGTCCCTATAGACTGTCTGCCCTTCCAAGGCGCCCACTCAAACAGGAAATGGTTTTCCATCTGTCTCGCGCACCACCAAGGCAGGGATTAAACCTTATAAGTTCTCGGCCACCAACCCGAATTGCAGGTTTCCCCGCATCGAGATCCCCTTAAAACCGTAAATAGCTAAAGGCAGCTGTTAAAGAGTCTCGTTAGATCCGATAACGTTTACATTGGCGCAGGAATGTCGAGTGCGGCTACCGCGGGTAGTACCTCTGGATCGCGAGCATTTTGAGAAAATGTCTGCGAACGGGTATCTGCTTTTATTAACTCAAACAAAAGGCAGTATTGTTAAATAGCGCGCCAGCGCTCGTTCACGGTCCGACCAAGCTCCAGCCGACTGGAAGAGTGGGACCGAACGCCGCACCGATAAACACGTTGTTGTTCATGTACCAGATTCCCGTCCGGCGAGTCACCACATTGTAAATCAGATAGTCGGGGTGCCCATCATTGTTAAAGTCGGCCGTACCGACCAAGATCCAACCACTCGTAATCGTGGGCCCAAAAACGCCTCGAATGAGGGTTACCCCTGAAAGATACCAAATTGCCGTCTGATGATTAGACGAGTTGAACAGAAGATAATCCTCGTGGCCGTCCCCGTTGAAATCTGCTATTCCCACCACGTTCCAGCCGAAGGGAAGGGTTGGCCCAAAAGCGCCGCTATTGTAAACATTGTTGATCAGAAACCAGATCGCCGTTTGCCGCGTGGTCGCATTAGAAAGCACATAGTCCGGAAAACCGTTGCCATTAAAGTCGCCTGTCTCTACTAATTCCCAGCCGTCGGGAAGAGTCGGCCCGAAAGCCGCTCCAATGAAGGTTGGCCCCGACAAATACCAAATCCCTGTTTGATTGGTCGAAGAATTGAGAAGCGCGTAATCAGGATGCGAGTCGAGATTAAAATCCGCAGCGCTTTTTAGAAGCCACCCTGTCCTAATGGTTGGACCGAACGCGCCATTCAAGAAAATGTTATTATTCAGGTACCAGATCGCCGTCTGGCGTGTCCCGGCGTTACGCACTACGAAGTCCGGATGGCTATCGCCGTTAAAGTCAGCCACTGTAGCCCTTGGTGTAGCCAACGCATCGTTACCGATAGCGCTGACATTTGCACCGTCTGGTGCTGCAGCCATGACTAGGCTGCCTGCGAAAGTCATCACACCAACGATAAGTAGCAAAGTTACATTTTTGAACTGAAGGATTGGATACATTTTATTCTCCTTTTTTACTAACCCTTGATTTTGCAATTGCGACCCCGGAAGAGACGAAACACGGAGCGTGGAGAATATGTCCTCCGTCTGTTTCAAGATCCGTCTGAAATAAAATCGCGGTGCCTCTCTAATTTGGTCGGAAAAATTCTTCCTCAAATTATGGAGATGCAGCAACGCTTGTGACTATCCTGAGGGTAAAGCTACTTTGGATCCTCGTTCGGAGACCTTAGGACTTTGGCGAAGAAAATCGCGATATGCGGCCATCGCCGATTGCCAGAACGACGGAAACGTGGCCCGTACTCTACAAACGCGTAAAACTCCGTTTACGCCAGACTCGAAACCTCCCTAAGGGAGCTGCCGGAGAATCTCAATCCCTTTCGCAGCAGGCTGAGCTCCGACCTGGTTCATGCCGATAAAGATGGCAGCATCCTTGCTTGGATTAATCGCAATCACAGAACCGAATCCTGATGTTCCCCCGTTTTTCACAATGACCGGATGCAGATTCGGATTGCCTTCTCCCATATTGATCATCCACGCCATCGCCTGCTTGTTTACTCCTTTTGGTATCGTGTAGATGGGCTTCTGCGCTAACTGCATCGCTGTAATCAACTCAGCTGGAACTGGCTTTCCGTTTACTTCTTGATGGCCAAGGTTGGCCTCGCCAAAGCTAATCATATCGCGTGCCGTTGAGCGCAATCCTCCGGCAGCGTACCAGGCATAGACAGGCCAGCGCGGCGCATTCTGGCCGGCGCGATTATGTCCTTGAGCCAGGCGCTTCTCCTGTTCAGGCGTAGGCCGCAATGTGGTGTCAGGCATGCCCAGCGGTTCGAGAAGCTCAGAACTCACCTGGACTTCCCAACTTTTACCAGTCGCGGTCTCGATAAGGTAGCTCAGCAACCCGATTCCTGCGTTGGAATACTTGTACGGCGCAGGCAATCGCGTCGCCGGTTCGTAGTTCGAAGCCCAGGTGAGAAAATCTTTTACCGTGTAGTAATCAATGCTCCGCTGTTCGAGACCGCGCGGGAGGTTGGTCGGATCGTCCGGCATGCCCGAGGTAAAATCCGCCAACTCCAACGGTGTCAGCTGATGTGCCCGGAGCGTGTAGCCGCCAGGCATGTATTTCTGTGCGAAATCGTCAGGGGCGATTTGGTTACGGTTGATGCTCAGTGCGAACAGAGTGGTCGTAAAAACCTTCGTGCAGGAGCCGATTTCCAAAAGGGTGTCGCCGGTAAACGGAGCGCCCGCATCGGTAGCCTTTCCGTACGCGAAGAAGTAGCGATGACCGTGAACTGAAACCGCGACGATTGCTCCCAGGTCAGAAGACCGGATCCATGTCTGACCGCGAGCGCCCGTACGCTCTCGCTGAGCGAGATAGGGTTGCATGATGCCGTTAACCACTCGTCTGACTGCTGCTTCCTCGGGGCTCTGATTGGATTCTAATTGCGAACCGTCGGAGCGAGCTTCCTGCGCGGTAACTTTTGCTGTTGCAAAAAGCGCAACTGCGACAACCAACGATGAAATAAGGACCAAAATAAAACGCCCTAACAAACGATAAATGTAAATTGAAGATAGAAATACGTTGTTCATCAAAAGCGTCGTAAGAAATCCTCTCTGACGTTGCGAGTAAAAAGCGCGGCAGCGACAAAACATGAAAAGCCGCTTTAAACAGTGGAGACGCGTCAGTGAAAGCAACGAGCTGGCGCGCCCCACTAAATTTCAGATCGCGATTTTCTCATCCTTTACGGTGTTTGGAAATACGCACAATTACGTACGAATCCTGTTTTCAAAAAGGTCGACTCGCGTGATGCATTAATCGCGAAGACACCCACGCAGCGAGAATTGTTTTTGGTGCTCTTCAGCAAATGTCGAAGCGATTAGCTGCCGGCGTTGCACACGGTACCGTCGACACGTTTAGAGTCTTAAGCCGGACTCTCTGGTACGAGCCGTGCATGGCAGTATATCATTTTTGTCTTGCGGTGCATGAAGCAAAACGCGGATTTCCTGGGTTTGCCTAAGAAATATCCACAAAATCGATCATTTCTGTAAAATTCCCGGGGCTTTCGGCTTCCAGTTTACGTAGAAGTAAGTATGGCGAGGTTCCCCACCCCGACCGCCGCTTCTCGCGAAATTAACAGCTACACTCATCTCCGCGAACAGATTTACCGCGAGCCGTCGTTGTGGAGCTTCTATGCTGAGCTTCAGCGACAGATTTATCGCCACCCGTGGTTATGGAAACGTGATGTAATCTCTCGGCGCCCGCGTTCTTCCCTGTTGACTCATTTCAAGAAACTGGCAGCTATCATCGCACTACTGGGCTTCGTCTTCTGGGCATGGTCCGGTGTCTCAACGGATCGCGCAGCACGACCGAGCTACCCGTATTACGATACGCAAAAGCCTGTTCCACCGTGGAGCGAGCCTGGTCCACTTGAAGGCAACTACAACAGATAAACAGCACCGACGAGCAGTCTAAGTCTCATCTAAATAGCTAAAGGCGCCGCGGCAGGGGCAGATCGATCTAACGGGCTCCGTGCCACGGGCTTCGAATTAATCAATTCACTGAGCACAGCAAAAAGCTACGGTTCTGGCCCCTGAATTAGTTAAGTACAGGCATTGCTGTCAGTCGCTTCAAGTTGATCTCCTTGTTGTTCGTCTCGATCGTTTGAGGGTCGCTACCGGCGCCTTGGGCGTTGGGTCCACAAATTCAATTCCATCTGCTGAGGTTTCTCCGTTAGCCTGCGCGACAAGCGCGTCCATAAACGCAGAAATATCGTCTTCATGTTCACATGAACATATCTCACTTGGGATGACTGTCCAGAACAAAAGATCCTAAGATTGCTTTCGCCGAATCGACAAAATTAGGCGGCAGCACCCCCTGGGCCAATCGGAGTGTACACTATTTCCAGCCAGAATAACTTGGCGAATAGCAGAGCAAGGGCCCGCGTATTTTTGCCCAGGCGAACTGCGCATTCGATCTGCCGGTACCCAAAACGGCCTAACGACCAGATAACACAGGATCTGGCCATGTCGAAATACGCTATCTGGATCTGGCGTTCCCGACACATCCGCGTTTAAGCAATGGGCAATTCAACTTAAGGAGTAATAAACATCATGAAACTAAAACACATATTAAAAAGCATTCTGGCGGTTCTATTCCTGTTCCCGTTAATGGGAACTTTTGCGCAGCAAGCAGCAAAGTCGGGCTCTATCGAAGTGATCTCCACTTTTGATTATCCTGGGACCGGAAATTCAACCTTGCCGCAAAAGATTAACGAACGAGGCGACGTGGTTGGCGAATTCATCGATTCCAGCGGAGTGACGCGCGCCTTTGTCCGGTTCAGCGATGGTAGCTATAGCGACCCAATCGTCGACCCTAACGATACCGTCGGTTTTACCGAAGGACGAGGCATCAATAACGCAGGCACAGTGAACGGTGACTACGCGATCAGCGATGGTACTCTTCACTCGTTTTTCCTGTCGGACGGCACATTCACGGAATTCGATGTTCCCAACACGGTCCAGACCAATTTCCTTGGTTTAAACGATGCCGGCGATTTTACCGGCGGGTTTGATCCCGACGGCAGCGGGGTCTTCCAGGGGTTCGTCGGCCATGGCGAAACCATAACGTCGTTTAGCGTTCCGGAAGCTATCTCGACCTTTGCTTACGAGATCAGTAACTCAAAGCAGTTGACGGTGGGATACTTCATTGACGCCGCAGGAATCCTTCACGGCTACTTCCGGGATGCTGCTGGGACGCTACACTTCCCGATCGATCCCACGGGCTCCGTTGGGACAGTCCTGTTTGGGCTTAATGATAGGAACTTGGTGGTGGGCAGATACGCAGACAGCGCCGGCGTAACTCATGGGCTCTTCTTTACACCGCCAAATAACTTCTCCACTTTCGATTTTCCCGGATCGACCTTCACATCGCTTAACGGGATCAGTGACCGAGGGCTTATCTGTGGTCGTTACGTCGATGCTTCGGGCATTGCCCACGGATTCCTGGCTCGCGTCACAGGCACACCGCCAACAACATCGGTCGGAACGCAAATGAAGTCGAACGAGTCGCGGTCGATGGTCGCTCCGCTCAACCGTTCGCTCTCGGCGTGGGGAGGTACGGGGCCGGCGCGCTGATTTGAGTATTGGGGGCTGCGCGGTTGGCGGCTTGTTAACGATGTGAACCGCGCCGCGCAGCCATCCGGGGAATGACCGGGATCTACTCAATCTCCGCAGTGATTTTACCGTCGACGTCCTTCAACATGACTGTATCAACACCTGCCAGATCTACCTTGTTAAAAGTTACCGAAAGTCCCTCGTCATCCACCAAATTGAAATCCCAAGATTCTGATTTTGCGTCATTCTTAAAGCGAACGCGGATCTTTTCCCCAGTACCGAGCACTTTTCCGTCGAGAAGGATATTTGCGTCCCAATCCTTATTGTCAGAAGTGGTGATATAGAGACCTTCAAAGCTTCGCCCGGTTTGGTTCACCAGCGTGAAATCCAAATCGGACGCCAAAGCGCTCGCTACGCCTAGAAAAAGGACGAAGAGAAAGAAATTAGATTTCATAGGTGCGGGCTATTTCTTCTTTTTCTTGTGTGACGTGGTCTTTTTGTAAACGGTGCGACCGTATTGGTCCTTCACTTTTGTGGTCTTGAACACTTTGTTGCCTTTTCTCTTCTTGCTTGTGTATTCGTAGTAGCGCGGTTGGCGGTAAATTTTAGGCTGGTTGAAGTAGGGGTCGAAATCACTCGGATAAGGCCGGTCGCCCACATATACGACGAATCCGTCCGAAAAAACCGCGGCATGGCCTATTTCGGCACAGCCCGCGACAAGAAAAGCGATGATTAGGATCTTTGGAATAAGGCGAACGGGAAACGTCACGGCATTTCGTGTAGCAAAAGTATTTTGTCGCGTCAAAACAAATTAGCCTGATGCAAAATTACTGATTATTCGCGGGTAAATCTCGTCCCATTAATCGAGCAGGCTCGGTAGTTGTACGTTGCCTTTTCGATCCATTCGAGCATCACGGAACGGGCGAAACCGTCGGTGGACCTGGCGAACAATGTGAACTCATCACGTGTAGTATCTGACGGGGCTCAAATGCCACGGTTCCAGGTTCATTTTCGGCCGTGAATACGAAGACTGAAAGAACGAACCTATTGTTATACCTGAGTCGTACCTCTCGATCTTGTGCCCGCAGGTGAGGTCGATACTAAACTGCCAGGTCTCTTTCATGGTAGAGAGCCAGCCGCCGACGTTGCCTTCCTGCTCACCGCGGACCCAACTCCCCATCACACGCATTCCGTTTGTCATGACGCAATCAGCAGAGTCCTCTGCGTTTTGACTGAGCACCGTGGAGGTATACAGCTCTGCCTGCGCTTCCGTGAATCCAAGTTCTTTCTTAAGCGCGTACACGAGTGCGGCGTGTCTCTCCTCTGTTGGGCATTTCTCATAGGTCGAGCGAAGAAGACCCCGAAGCGCCGCCAAATCGCGGAAGTTTTCCATAGAGCAATAATGCATTAACAGCGTGACGAGTTGCAAGCCGCTGTTAACCGGTTTGTCTCTATCCAGGTTGGCGCTCTGAGTCGGATTAAAGATCTGATTCAGCAGTTTCGGCTTGCTCTGACCGCGCAGCTTTGATAGCGAAAAATTTATGCGTTTCCCTAATTGGAACCATTTCTTTACTAAAGTGCGAGGCAGTGAATCGATTGTTCGTCCAATCCTGGGCAGCTCACTGAGACATTGTGCATTACTCGTCGGATTATTGACGCTTGACTTCGTTTTTGAAGCAAATGCTCAGAAGACCGGCGTCATTAAAGATCTTGAGCCGCTCCAGGGAACCTGGACGTTGGTATCTGGAGAAATTGGCGCTCGCAAGATGACAGCAGAGGAACTGAGGAAGGCAAAACTGGTTTTCAAAGAAGCCCGCTACACAGTCCGCCGTGGGAGCGGCCCAGCCGTCATGGGAACTGTTAAACTGAATGGGGCCAAAGATCCTAAGACGATCGACATCACAGACGCCGACGGTCCATACAAGGGGGAAACGCTATTAGGTATCTACGCACTTAAGGGAGACGAGCTAACGGAATGCTTTGCACCTCCAGGTGAAACGCGTCCATCAAAATTTGCTACAAAAGCCGGGTCGGGCCAGTTCCTTCACGTCTGGAAGAAAGTAAAGGCCTGAGGCCGAAGCGACGATCGTGCCCGACGATAATCGCACTGCTATTGTCAGCAAAGGTTCCTGCTGCTTTTCTTGTTAGAGATAATTCGGTTTCGTTAGACCCATGCAAGTCACACATCGAGCGGTCGCGATTGCCGCGCTAGTGCTGTGCGAACAGGTAATGGCTCAAGTTCCAACTTCTGCCGATGCCAAAAATGAATCGCCTATTCCTGCTGCCACTGTCTCGGAAGGGAAGCCTCGAAAGAAGACTACCACTGATAACATAGCACTCGGTAATTTTTTGAAACAAGAAGGCTTTGGAGTGGTGAAGCTTGAACGCGAAAACCTCGGTGATCAAAAAGTGCACAAAAATCAGCCGAAACATCTCATCATTGATGTCGAAGTTAACCGGGTAAGCGCTTCGTTAATGGTCGATACCGGAACTCCAACCACCAATATTGCTCGGGATAAGCTTCAGAAATTCGGTGTTGCTGAGCAAGAGACGTCCTCTCGAGTCACCAGTCCGCTGGGATCGGCTTCTGATAAATTCTATGGTATCGCAAAGCTTAACACGCTTGCCATGGGCAACTGCGTGGTTCAGGACGTCCCAGTTCTGATTGACGCGATTCCATTTATTGGCGGGGTCTTAGGGTCCGACGATATGCGTAGAATTGGGGCGGTGCTGGATTGTGGCGAGCCTGCACTCTATTATGCACCTCACGGCCCTAGTGACGATGTCAGCAGCAAGTTGGAGGCAATCCTTCGAAGCAATGCGTTCACACAGGTTCCCATCCGCCTGGGCTCCGATCATCGTCTTCAAGTTGCTTGTTCCATCGATGGCATACCCTCAACCATCGTCATTGACACCGGCTCGCTGGTGACTTGCGTGGACAGGAACGTTGCGATCAAGGCGGGAATCAGGATGAAGCGCACTAAAACTGTTCTTTTAGGCTCTGGCGGCGCGAGCGCCTTGATAAGAACCGGTCGTGTAAAGCAATTTCTTATTGGTAAGTTCGAGATCAGAAACGCCGATATCAGTTTTGTCGATTTAAAAGAAACAGACTTTCCGTCTGCTTACATTCTTGGGATTGGCGAACTCGTATCTCACCGAGCAATTATCGATCTGGGCGGTTTGAACATGTATTTGCGCCATCCACGGTAACGTACGTTGAAACTGATTTGCAACATGTACCGGTAACAACTCACATCGCATTTTGGCGTTGAGCAATAAGAAACTTGTAATGCACATTCAACCAGGAGAAACGATGATGATTTCCATTACTGCAGCACAGAAATACAGAACACTAATTGCCTCAATCGTGACACTAACGCTTACTGTCATTGCCGGGTCATTCACAAGAGCAGCCGAATCACAGAATCCGATTTATCAGCTGCGGATCTACGAAATATTTGATCGCAACAAAATGGCTTTTCATGACCGTTTTCGGGATCATGCCATGCGCATCATGGCGAAATACGACTTCAAGATAGTTGCCACTTGGGAGTCGAAAAACGACAATCGAACCGAATTCGTTTACCTGCTCGAATGGCCCGACAAGGAAACGATGGCCGATCGCTGGAAGAAGTTCTTGCAGGATCAGGAGTGGATCAGGATCAAAAAAGAAACCGGCGACCTTAACGGCCCGCTGGTGGGAGAGATCCAAGACCGCAGCCTGTATCTGACGGATTATTCGCCGCATAAGGTATTGGCAAAATGAGATTGTTCATAGCGACGGGCGGCTTTTTCGGCCGCCTAAATCGAGGCCAAAAAATTCTTTAAAAAAAAGCTTGCATGCGCTATAGTGTTATAGTTAACTATAACACTATATGAGACAGCGATCGCATTCAACAGGGCCGCGCGCAGCCTCGGGCGTTTGGAGAACAGGATGAATCGTGAATGGAATGATAATCAGCCGATTTATCGACAGCTTCGGGACCGTGTCGTCCATATGATCCTCGACGGCCTGCTCAAAGAAGGCGATCCCCTGCCCTCGGTCCGCAATGTCGCCGCCGACTATAGAGTCAACCCTTTGACCGTTCTAAAAGCCTACCAAGAACTGGTCGACGAGGACCTGGTCGAAAAGCGGCGCGGCCTGGGCATGTTCGTAAAAGAGGGCGCACATAAATCGTTACTCAAAGGCGAGCGGCAGAAGTTTCTTTCGGAACATTGGCCGCGGGTACACGCAACCATTCAAAGGCTCGGACTGGATCCAAAAGAACTGCTCGATGCCGCAACCCGCAATTTAAACAGAAAGGACAATCGCTGAAATAATGATAACGATAGAAGCACGCGGACTCCGCAAAGCCTTCGGCACGACGATCGCGCTCGACGGCATCGACTTGTGTGTTGAAGAAGGACGCATCCTCGGACTTGTCGGTCCTAACGGTGCAGGCAAAACGACCGCGCTTAACGCGATCCTCGGTCTTACTTCATACCAGGGAGATCTCAAGGTCCTGGAGCGCGACCCGTGGACGCAGCGCGACGAGCTCATGCAAGACGTTTCTTTCATTGCGGACGTTGCCGTCCTTCCACGCTGGATTCGGGTCACGCAATTGCTGGACTACGTCGCCGGGGTGCATCCGCGATTCGATCGCACCAAAGCGGAGGGTTTTCTGGCAAAGACTACGATCAAACGCGCCAGCAAGGTAAGAGAATTATCCAAAGGGATGATAGCTCAACTGCATCTCGCACTAGTGATGGCCATCGATGCGAGGCTACTGGTGTTGGACGAACCGACGCTTGGCCTGGACATCCTTTATCGCAAACAATTTTACGATTCGTTGCTGAACGACTACTTCGATCGCAGTCGCACTATTGTCGTAACCACGCACCAGGTGGAAGAGGTCCAGGACGTCCTGACCGATCTCATGTTCATCAACCGTGGCCGGATCGTGCTCCAGTGCAGCATGGAAGAATTCGACTCGCGGTACGTGGAAGTAATGGTGAATCCCGAGCATGTCACGGCAGCGCGCGCACTGAAACCGATTCACGAGCGTCCCGTCTTTGGCCGCAGCGTCCTGCTATTCGATCACGTCGATCGCGACCAACTCGCTGTGCTTGGTGAAGTGCGCAGGCCCAGTATCGCCGACTTGTTCGTAGCTGTGATGAGTAATAACACCGCGGCGCCACCGCCGCTCCCCCATCAAATCACAGCACAGGAGGTAACCAAATGAATACTCAATCAGATAATACACCTCAATCTGCCGTGGTCAGCGCTTCCGCTTCCAGCTCTGCCGCGCAGCCTTTCTATTGGTCGGTGCGACGCGAGTTATGGGAAAATCGTTCGATTTACGTCGCACCATTGATTGTCGCTGCAGTCGTATTGTTTGGTTCTTTGGTAGGCTCCTTTCACCTGCCAAATCGCCGACGGTTAGCCATGTTACTCGATCCGGCTCAGAGGCGAGCTGCAATCGAGTTACCGTACGACATCGCTGCAATGATCATTATCCTGACGGCGTTTGTTGTCGGCGTCTTCTATTGCCTGGACGCGTTGTACGGCGAACGGCGGGAACGAAGCATTCTTTTCTGGAAGTCGCTTCCGGTGTCGGATCTCACGACTGTCCTTTCGAAGGTTACCGTTCCCCTGGTCATTCTGCCGCTGACCATCTTCGTAATCATTATCGGAACACAATTCAGCATGATGCTGATCAGCAGTGCGGCATTGATGCCGAGCGGTCTTGCCGCGACTACGTGGTCCAATTTCAACTTGTTTTCCCAATCGTTAATCCTGCTTTACAGTTTGATCGTAATTGCTCTTTGGCATGCCCCCATCTATGGCTGGGCGCTGCTGGTTTCTGGATGGGCGCGACGCGCGACATTTCTATGGGCGGTGCTACCCCCACTGGCCATTGCAGTTCTTGAGAAGATTGCGTTCGATACTACGCGCTTTCTTTCATTGCTGAAATATCGCTTGTTCGGCGCTGGTGATGCAGCTTTCGCTTTCCACCCGCAACACGGTGTCGCGATTGATTCTTTGATTCAACTAACACCTGGAAGATACCTCGCCACACCAGGGCTTTGGATTGGGCTGATATTCGCTGCCGTGTTTGTGGCTCTGGCAGTACGACAACGCCGCTATCAAGGACCTCTCTAAGAAACTACCATCTAACGCTCAATATCTAATTTCCAATGCATAGCGCGAGAGCCAGGGATCAGGCGAACGACACAAAAGGACCTATGCATCCGACCAAAAAAGCTGGCCGTGTCGCCGGGGCCATCTACGCATCAATGGTATTCGTTGGGCCGTTCAGTTTGATTTATGTGCCTAACAAATTGATCGTCCGCGGCGATGCCACGGCCACGGCGGCGAACGTTCTCGCACACCAGACATTATTTGGTTTCGGGATTATCGCGGATATGGCTGGCGCCGTGATTTTCATTTCTTTAGCTGTCGCGCTCTATCGCCTGCTCAGCGGCATCAGTGTGCCCTGGGCTTTGCTCATGGTCGGATTTGTTTTCGTTTCCGCCGCAGTCGGATTTGTAGACACGTTGAACAACATCGCGGCCCTGCATCTGTTCCGCGGCACAGAGTTCCTCTCCGTGTTCGACCAAACTCAGCGGAACTCGCTAGGTATGTTTTTTCTTCGCTTGCACAGTCAGGGAATCTTTATGAACGAGTTCTTCTGGGGTCTGTGGCTCTTTCCGTTTGGCCTGCTCGTCTATCGCTCCGGATTTTTACCGCGATGGATCGGAATCTGGCTGATGATCAACTGTTTCGGTTACGTGATTCTCAGTCCTATCGCGTTGTTTTTTCCAGCCTACTACGGCACTGCATTTAAACTCGCGCAGCCGGTTCTATTCGGCGAGGTGGCGATCATGCTGTGGCTTTTGATTAAAGGCGCAAAGGTACGACCTGTCGAACCCGTCACGGCGCAGATGAAGCCCGCATGAATCGAATCGACAAATCACAAAACGTGGCTGCAAAACTCGCGGGTGTCAGCGGTCTGCTCGCAGTAATGATCGTTGTGTTTGGAAACTACGCCTTACTGCGGCCTCTAGTTATCCCGGGGAAAGCCGCTGAGACAGCACTGAATTTCCCGGTGCACCAAACTCAAGTTCGAATCGCCCTCACCTGCTTTCTCGCTTATAGCATGAGCGTTGTAGTTCTACTTTCAGCGCTTTATGTAATCCTTAGACCAGTAGATCGATTGCTCGCATTGATCGGGGCGCTGTTTCGACTTGTGTTTGCGCTGTTGTGGCTTCTCACAACGCTAAATCTACTTGGGGCCCTCCGAATCGTTGGCAACGCACCTTACTTGCAAGCTTTCGATGAAAATCACCTGCAAGTATTGGCCAGGCTTCAGATCGCAGTGACTTTCGACGACTATTATGTTGGTCTGCCATTCTTTGCGTTAGCAGCTACCATTTGTAGCTATCTGTGGTTTAAGTCAGGTTACATCCCACGAAGCCTGGCTGTTTTTGGGCTGGCCGCTTCTGTGTGGTGCGTGATCTGCGCGTTTGTTTTCCTGATTCTCGCAAAGTTCGACAAGACGGTTAACGCTTATTGGTTCGATTCGCCGATGGCTCTCTTCGAGCTGGTGGTGAGCCTGTGGCTTTTGTTTAAAGGCCTGAAACCGCGAGAAGATAACGATGTCGAGCGCATGGACGAGAACTTGGGCAAATCGCTTTCGTTACGATTACCGATATTTCTCTAAACCTATGAAGATTATTAAACGCATTTTAAAGTGGACCCTGGGCGTAATTTTGGTTGTGCTGGTAGCCTGGGCTGTCGTCGCCTACTGGACATCGACCAATGACTGCGAACGCTACGCGGTCGCCCCTGGCAGCCCCATGAAGGCTGTGGTGTACTGCGACTACGGAGTGCCAAATCTTAAGTTTCAAGAGATCGAAAAGCCAACTCCAGCGGACGATCAGCTCCTGGTAAGGGTCCGAGCGGCGTCGGTTAACCCCCTCGATTGGCACTTTATTGAAGGTACGCCGTACATCGGCCGATTCCTATTTGGAATGGGTGCTCGTAAACCAAAGGATACGCGACTCGGCGTTGATTTTGCCGGGGTCGTCGAAGCGGTCGGCAAGAACGTAACGCAATTCAAACCAGGTGACGAGGTATTCGGAGGTCGAACTGGTGCTTTTGCCGACTACGTATGCGTCCGCGAGAGTCGCGCGGTGGCATTGAAGCCTGCTAATGTCTCGTTCGAGCAAGCCGCATCTGTTCCGATCGCAGCAATCACTGCGCTGCAGGCGCTTCGTGACAAAGGACAACTCCATGCAGGACAAAACGTCCTGATCAATGGCGCATCCGGCGGCGTCGGTACGTTCGCCGTTCAGATCGCGAAATCATACGGCGCACACGTAACGGGCGTCTGCAGCACACGGAACCTCGATCTTGTCCGCTCACTCGGCGCCGAGCACGTGATTGATTATACCAAGCAAGACTTCTCCCACATGGGACAACGTTACGATTTGATTTTGGATAATGTCGGAACTCAGCCACTATCGCAATTCAGACAGGCATTGACGCGCAATGGCATTTGCGTCTTGATCGGAGGCGGTGGCCCAAACGATGGCCGCTGGATCGGTCCGGTCACTCGACCATTCAAAGCGATGTTGTTGTCCCCGTTTGTTAGTCAAAAATTTGGAATGTTGCTCGCTGAGCTAAATCATAAGGACCTGGCATACCTTGCTGACCTGATGCAATCCGGCAAGGTAACACCGGTCATAGATCGGACGTATAAATCGTTGCGCGAGATACCTGATGCAATTCGGTATCTCGAACAAGGACATGCTCGAGGCAAGGTAGTAGTAAGAGCCGAGTAACGCGAAGAAATGATTTGAGAGGTTTTAGAGAAGGGGTCACCTTTCAGTTCGCGTTGAGCAAGCTCAGATGATCAATTCTCTCGTTTGTCTTTTGGTCTGCGGATTCGCCTGTATCTCGCCCTCCGTTTTAGCCCAATCGACTGACCCCAGAGCTATCCATGAGATGGATCGGCTTGCCAAAGTGTTTGCCGGTGATTGGAATACAGTTGAGATCGTCCAGCACGGTAAACCTGTCGCTGATGGCGCCGGGCGCCGCGGAACCGTGCACGTTCGGCTTGCTGGCGGAGGAACCGCGCTGGTGTCCGAGGGCCACTCTGTTGGAACGGCGGGCGGAGAGCTGCAATGGTTCATCACGATCTGGTGGGATTCCAACGCGAAACATTACCGTTTTCTTACCTGCTTTAGAACGCCTGGTGATGCGGGTTGCGAGCTACGGGGCACCGCGCATTGGGACGGCGACACGTTCGTAAACGACTATCAGGAGGTTCTCAATGGCAAACCGACAAAGATGCAAGATGTCTGGACGGACATTACACCTAACTCCCACACTTTGACTGAATCACACGACGCCGGTAACGGTGTGATGAAGCCGTATGTGATTTCCCGTAATACGCGGCAGTAAATTGTAACTCGGCAAGCTCGTTAGGTACACAGTGAACACATTGGTTTTTCCACTCGTCGCGATAAACGTCGCCACGCTTACGTTAGCGACCGCGGAACCAGAGATTAATCCATCGCACATTGATGTCTATATCACGCCCTACTACGATTCGAAGGGTCCAACCGTAAGCGTCGGTCGGTTCAGCTCGGGTTTGGCTTCGCGCAACGAGAACGAGTTTCTGAATACGGTTGTCGAGATGAAGAAACATTGGAGTCGTCTGACTTTTCCAGAGCTTTATGTCGGCGCGATTCGGCTCTACGACCTGGGGTATCGAAAAGAAGCTATTTACTGGTTCTATTCAGCTCAGTATCGGGGTCGGCAGTTTGGTGTTCTCCTGGATCAGGCGAAGATGGGAAGCATCGGGAGCCCTGGATTCGAGTTGCTGCATGCCCAAAATGCTTTTTATCAACTTGTAGGGCCTTTTCTCAACGGTTATGCTTTCGGAGACATCGATGGTCTTGTGAAGATTGTAGAAAGGGTCCAGAAAGAGGGACGCCAGATATCTGATTTAGCGACTCTTTATCCTCATGTCACATTCAAAAATAAGAGCGAATGGTTGTCCGCTAATGCTGAGCTGGCCGATGGAATGAACGGCTTGATATCGACGCTAAAGCAGAAGAAAGATGAGATAAGACGCCAGCGTATCGAGCAAGGCATGGAAAAGAAGTTCTCGAGACTAACAAACAAGGAGTTATCCAGTCGTTAGAGTCAACACCGTTATCGAGGGCGCAATCGCTCGCTGTTTATGAACGTCAGAGAAACATGATCACCGCTCTTTTCATCGCACTGATTGTTTTCGGTTTGCCAACGCTCTACTTTGCGTGGCGCTCCAGGGATTTTCGCAAATTTTTGGCTGGCGCGTTCTTCGTCAGCGCTGGGATTCAATTCTATTTCTACCTTGCCAAAGTTTCGGTGCCGCTGCTCGGCACTCATCTTATCGTGACGCCAGAAATCAGCGGAGTCCGCTCCATCATTCATTTCATCTTGTTTGGGATCTGCCTTTACTTTGGTTTTATCCAGAAGCCGAAAGACAAGAAGTAAGAGGATCAAATGGCTAATCCAGCAGAAGGATATGAAAGCTACATGGTGCCTAGCCTTTTTGGTCCGTGCGCCACGAATCTTATTGATGCCGCGGACCCAAGACCGGGCGAGCGCGTTCTGGATCTGGGCTGTGGCACCGGGATTGTTGCGCGACGGGTTGCTTCGTGCGTGGGAGCCAGGTGCAAAGTCACGGGAATTGATGTCAATCCGAACATGCTGGCTGTGGCCAAACTGGCTGCGGACCGGGAAGGGCTATTAATCGACTGGCGCGAAGGGAATGCTGAACAACTCCCTTTCCCTGAAAACAGTTTTGATCTCGTAGTATGCCAGTTCGCACTCATGTTCGTTACTAACAACGCCGTTGCTCTCGCCGAAATGCACCGGGTCGTAACCGAAGACGGGCGCGTTCTGATCAGCGTCTGGCAAAGCCTGGATCGACACCCATTTTACCAGATTCTTCATAAAGTAATTCAGGAACGTCTCGGAATGTCAGCGTTGCAGGACATCTTTGCGCTTGGCAATGCAGACGAACTCCGCGCACTAGCCCTGGACACTGGATTTCGCCGGGCAGAGCTTAAGCCTTTTTCACTAACAGCGCGTTTTCCAAACCCGGAAGCCTTTATAGCTGGAGAAATCGAAGTAGATACCGCTGCCATTCCTTCGATGCAGCATCTGGATTCTCGAAGTCGGGAAGCAATCGTCGCAGCCATAACCTCCGATATGCAGTCATCTCTCAAAGAGGTAACACACGACAACCATGTGGTGCTACCGTTCCACGGGTACCTTATGAAAGCATGGCCGTGATATGCGAATCCTACACATAGTACATTGCACCTTAGCACACTGCATATGAGTGGTGTCAGCCACTTCAGGATTACATTTGTTTCTACACTCTTTCTGACCGTGTTCCTGCCGGGGGCCATCTGTGCCAAGCGAATCGTTCCAGCAGCGGTAGAACCCGTTACCCATGAAGGCGTACGATACGTCGCGCCGAACGATAACGGTCGCCGCGGTTACATCGAAGCCTGGGATGTTCGAACTAACAAAAAGCTTTGGGATTTGACGGTGTTTACAAGTCGTATCGATCCAAAGCGGGAGGAAGATGTTCAGTGGTTTTTCATTACTGCGCTGGGCCTTCGCGGTCACACCCTAATCGTAAAGTCCGAGCGAGGCACGACTTATCAGATTGACCTGCAGACGAAGGCAATTACTGAGACCGAATCCGGTTGGTCTGCGGCACCGACCTTGACCGCACGTTCGACAGACATTCCCGAAGCAATCAATAAAGCCATTGCAAACGGATTACTCTCAAAGGAGTACGAGCTCGACTATCGTGTGTATCCCTTCTATCTGCGCGGAGATTTCACTGGCGACGGCAAGCTTGACGTAGCCGCTCTAATTAAGCAGGGCTCGACGGGAAAACTCGGAATTGCCATCATTGATGGAGCAATCCGAAAGATAACAATCCTTGGCGCAGGCACTGCCATTGGAAATGGCGGCGATGACTTCGAATGGATGGATACCTGGAAGATTTGCCCCAGAGACCTAGTGGCCAGCGGGACAAGTGTCCCGAAGTTTCGTGGCGATGCGCTTCTTGTGAGCAAGAGTGAGGCAGCCAGTGCGCTTATTTACTGGCATGGCAAACACTACGTCTGGTTACAACAGGGTGACTAGCGACTTTTGATCTTGAGGTACCAAGCTGGTATTCTCGTAAACTTATGAAAACATGGAGCCGTTACTGCAAGTTCACATTCTCCCAATGGATCTGAATCGCGTTCCACGCGGTTCCACAAGAATTCAATTCCTCATATTGATAGTTGAAAGCGACGTTCCCTGATGCATCGAGACCAACAATGCCGGTATAGATAAATGGACCGGCAAGCGTGTAATCGATGAGATAATTGTTAGGAGCATCTTCATAAACGCTACTGCAGAATGGGCTGTAGACGCTCGGGTCGGGGTAGTAATGCCAGGTCTCGGTCGCCTCAAAAGTATTGAGATCAATCTGATATTTCCGAGGAGCGCTATAGTTGCGCGTTTCGCCCGGCGGTTGCTGGAAATTGCTTCCCGCTCCATCATCGAAAAGAAGCAATTGATCGCCCGGCATCGACACCGCGTGCTGTCCAATTGGTGGCAATGTTCCTGGCGTTAAGGTGAGGGAGAATGCACGCAGCGATGGAAACTGAAACCAGTGCTTTGTCGGATCCCCCAGAATCCACTTAATGTTTCCAGAGTCGTAATCGAGCGCGATAACAAAGTTTTCCCGG
>Ga0081455_10001365_pt1 | contig 30134 bp, 26 predicted proteins | sample TabmetS3T2R1_FD_70207 | JGI IMG/M metagenome (GOLD analysis project Ga0081455, IMG submission 70207) | Tabebuia heterophylla rhizosphere microbial communities from the University of Puerto Rico - S3T2R1 | ecosystem: Host-associated > Plants > Roots > Rhizosphere ... | reverse complement strand
TGCATGAGGCTTGCCCAGCTTGCAGCCGCTCGCTCCGGGTCGCGCAATCGCCTCGGCACGGCGGCTCCGCGCGGCGACTGCGCCGATTGAGTCCAATGCTCGGAATGCGGAAGAAGCTCGAAATATTCCTTGTGGATGCGCTGATAGTTCGTCTCGGTCATCGTGCCGGGCCCCCAGGCCTGGCCCTCGCCGAACAATGGACTGTTCCACGACAGCGCCTGATAGCGCGCAATCGCGTCGAGAAAGAGGGCCGCCTGTCCATAGGTCAATGAATTGAGCCCGTGACCGAAATAGGTGGGCTTCCGCGCCGCGAGGTCTTCCATCAAAAGCACGACGGATTCGCTGGGCTTGTGTTCGATGCCGAGGTGGTAGATGCGCGGCACGTTCATATCGATATGGGGAACGATGTCGCGATAGGAGACAACCTCGGCCAAGTTCGAGAAGTCGATGATGGCGCCGCGCGACTCCGTGCCGTTGAAGGTCCCCTTGATGACGAAGGAGGAGGGCAGGCCGGCCTCTCTGCCGGCAGCGTTGTAGGTGAGCTCGATGCGCGCCTTGTTGGGCTTGAAGCCCATCGTCTTGCCGACCGTGGCGCTCAGCACTTTCACGTCGGGGCATGTGGGCGCGAGCGCTGCGCTCAGCCACTCCGGGGTCACTTCGTTGAACGCGCGCGGTACGCGGAGGTTTGTGCCCGGCTGGGACATGGCTAGCGTTCCTTTTGTTTCCATCTCATCGCGAATGGCCTTGGCACATTCCGAAGCAAAACCGGCTTCCGCCATTTCCGAAAGCGCTCTAGGCTGAGATTAAACGATGGTCTTTGCCCCGTCTTGCCTGGTCGCGCACCGGGGCTGGGCGCCAACAGAATGAGGAGCGCCGGATGCCAGCCTTGACCGAGGAGATCCTGACCGAGGAGATTGTCGATGGTGTCGCGGTGCTCACACTGCGCCGGCCTCATCAGCTCAACGCACTGACCGAGGAAATGATCGGCCTGATCGAGGCTGCGCTCGACCGCCACGAAACGAGCGAGAGCATCGCCTTGGTCTTCACCGGCGAAGGCCGCGCGTTCTGCGCGGGCTCGGATCTGAAAGAGCCGCCCAAGGATGTCGACGCTCGCCTGCGACGCATGCATCGGCTGGCGCTCAGGCTGATCGAATACCCAAAGCTCAGTGTCGCCGCCTTGAACGGTATGGCCTTGGGCGGCGGTCTCGAGCTTGCGCTCGCCTGCACCTTCCGGATCGCGACGCCGACGGCACAACTCGGCGTGCCCGAAGTGAAACTGTCCACGATGCCGGGCTATGGCGGCGCAGCGATGCTGCCGCGTGTTGTCGGTGAGGTGCGGGCGCTCGAAATGCTGGTGACGGGTGATCCGGTCAGCGGCGAAGAGGCGCGCCGCATTGGGCTCGTTACGGCACTCGAAGAGGATCCCGTGGGCGCGGCTATCCGCTTTGCGCAGCGTTGCACGAAGTACGGCCAACCTGTGCAGCGCGCGGCGCGACGAATTTCTCGAGAGAGCCCGCGGCTTTCACTGACCGACGCGCTCGAGCTCGAACGCGAATTGAACACCGTGCTCGCCCGCTCGCCGGAATGTCAGGCGGCGATCCGGGCGTTTGCCGAGAGAAGCAAAGCAAAGCGGAGCTAGGAAACGCAGATGAGATTCAAGAACAAGGTCGCTGTGGTGCTCGGCGCTTCCGCCGAGGGCGGAACGGGTTGGACGATTGCGGAGGCGTTTGCGGCGGAGGGTGCCAAGGTGGTCGTGGGTGCGCGCCGCATCGAACCCCTGCGCGTCCTTGCGGACAAGATCGGCGGACTTGCGGTTGCCTGCGATGGCGGTGTGCCGGAGCAGATCGAAGCGATGGCGGCCAAGGCGCGCGAGGCCTATGGCCTGATCGACGTCGCGGTCAATAGCGCCGCACGCCCCATCCTGGGCACGATCGCGGATGCGCAGCTCAAGGGCATTCAGAAATCGCTCGACGTGAACTTCATCGGCCACGTCTTCTTCATGCGCTACATGGCGGCCGTGATGAAGGATGGCGGCGCGATCACGATCATCTCGTCGTCGTCATCCACTCAACCCGTTCTGACCTTCTATCCCTATGCGTGCGCGAAAGCGGCGACGGAAAGCCTGATCAGGTATGCGGCGCTCGAGTTCGGACCGCGCGGAATCCGGGTGAACTCGGTCGTACCGGGGCCGATTGACACGCCGCTCGCGGGCGGGATGTTCGATGCGCCCGAGGTCAAGGCCGCTTTCCAGCGGGAGATTCCCTTAGGGCGTGTGGCGCAGCCTTCCGACATTGCCGAGGCCGTCGTGCGGCTGGCCGAGATCGGCTATCTCACGGGGGTCAACGTGCCGGTCAGCGGGGGGCTGCATTTGAACCGCGTTCCGCACGAGGAGGATATCCGGAGCGCGCGCGACGCTCAGTCCCGTTGATCCCGCGTGTAACACGAATGGCCTGACCCTGACCGGCGGCTGCGCCCCGCGCCCCGTGGCCGCCGAACGTCGTATCATCGGCGCGTTCCGTGCCTGTCCAAAAGGAGGGTTCCCGATGTCGTTTGAGGAAGCACCTGCGATCAACGCGCTTGTCACACTTTACGGTTTGGCCGTCGACACCCAGCGCTGGGATCTGTTCGACGACGTGTTCACCGAAGACGTCCATGCCGACTACGGCGCGCCCGCGGTCTGGACCGATCTCAAAACGTTCAAGCGCGACTTTGCCGCCTATCACGATCCCTTCGATGGCACGATGCACACGATGACCAACGTGTCATTTAGTGTGAAGGGCGATGTCGGCAGCGTCATCACCTACGGGCACTGGCTGCTCAAGCGCAACAAGGTCGACGGCGGCAACACGTGGCAGGGTCAGGGCTGGTACGACGACGAGATCGTCCGCCAGAGCAATGGCTGGCGCATCAAGCGCCGCGTGTGCCGGATCGTGAATTGGAGCGGCAACTGCCTCGTCAATCAGACGATCCCGGGCGTGGATTTCGCGATGACCACGAGCTCGATGCGTGCCCATGCGGACGCCGGCACGCTGGGCTTGCTCAAGATGAAGGGTGTGCGGTAGCGCCGACGTTCCCGACGTTCCCTCTCCCCGCTGGGGAGAGGGTGCAGACTACGAGTCCAGCGCCTTCTGGCGAATCTCACGCGGCGAGGCGCCGAAGCGCTTGCGGAACGAGCGGCTGAAATGCGCGCTGCTCTTGAAGCCTACGCCATAGGCGATCTCGGCGATGGACCGGCGCGAGAGCGACTTGTCGGTCAGTTGCGTATAGGCGCGCTCGAGGCGCCGCTCCCAAACCGAGTCATGGAAGCTGCGGTTGCCGCTCTTTAGGAGATAGTGAACATAACGCGCGGAAATTCCGCAGCCCTTGGCGACCTTGAAGGCCGTGAGATCGGGGTCCGACGAATGGAGTTCCAGATAGTCGAGAAGCCGCTTCAGCCGCTCTTCGCGCAGACCTAAGGGCTCGACAACGCCGTTCTCGCTCGTCCGCACCGCTTCGGCCACGGCGTCCACCGCGGCCGAGAAGAACGACACCGCGAGATCGCGGCTCAGGTAATCGGCCTCCTCGAACAGCGACAGAAGGATCTTTCTCGCCATGTTCGGCGCACCCGCCGCTGCCTTGAACGGTGTGCCGCAAATACGCTTCGGATGTGGCAGGGCGCGCGAGAGAAGGTGTGCCGGCACGACGGCCTGCAGCGACGAATGCACATTTTGTGCGTTGGTGCGGCACTCGATGCGGAAGGGCGTGTTGGAATAGGAGATCGCGATGTTTCCTTCGTCGATGATCTCGTGCCGCCCGTTCTGATCGATGAAGACGGAGCCATGAATGGGAAGCCAGATCAGATAGACGTCGGTCGAGCTGTCGCGAATCTGCTTCCACGACCGCCGCACGATGGTGCGGCCGTGGCCATGGATCTCATGTTGTCCGATCGGGAAATGGCCGGCGCTGGCGCGGCGGTTGGCGATGTAGAGCTCGTCGTTTTCCTTTTCGAGGTTGAGATCGGAATCGTAGAACTCGTGGCGGATGATCGCCTCCATGTTCTTCAGTTCCTGACTCCCAAAGCTCCTCCCGGAGAACTCGAAGAGTGTCTGTGGCATGGCGTGCTCCCTGACCCAAACGCCGCGCCGGCTCATTGGCCGCGCGCGTTTATTATTATGGGTTGCCCGGGAATCTGACGGAGGTTGACGAAAAAGGCAATTCTTTATCCGTGGCGGAACAATCGATCTCTGCGCTTTGCGTCAACGTCCCCGCAAAATGGACCCGAGCACCCCCCGGATAACCTCGCGCCCAAGCTGGCTGCCGATCGTGCGCACAACGGATTTGGTAAAGGCCTCCGCAACGGTCTGCCGATTGCTCGTCCGTGGCGCCGGCGCGGGAGACCGAGGGCGGGGGGGCCGGTCGCGAGACTCCGAGGCCTCGGCCTCGCGGGCGAGGGAACGGTCGTCCTGGGCTGAGACCGGCGCAGGGGCCGGCCGCTGCTGCTGGCGGCCGGTCAGCTTTTCGAAGGCCGATTCGCGGTCGACGGGGGTGTCGTACTTGCCCGCAAACGGGCTCGCGGTCAGGGCCGTTTTGCGCTCGTCGGGAGTGATCGGGCCAATGCGGGAGGCGGGCGGCCGGATCAGGGTGCGCTCGACCATGCTCGGGATGCCTTTGGCGTCGAGGGTCGAGACCAAGGCCTCACCGATCGCAAGCTCGGTGATAACCTTCGCCGTGTCGAAGGCGGGGTTCGGGCGCAATGTCTCGGCAGCGACTTTGACTGCCTTTTGATCCTGGGGCGTAAAGGCGCGCAGCGCGTGATGTATACGATTGCCGAGCTGGGCCAGCACCTCGCCGGGCACGTCGGACGGGTTCTGGGTCACAAAATAGACGCCGACGCCTTTCGACCGGATCAGGCGGACCACCTGGGCCACCTTGGCGACGAGCGACGACGGCGCGTTGTTGAACAGGAGATGGGCCTCGTCAAAAAAGAAGACGAGCTTGGGCTTGTCCGGATCGCCCACTTCGGGCAGCTCCTCGAACAGCTCCGAGAGCAGCCAAAGCAGGAAGGTTGCGTAGAGCTTCGGCCGTTCCATGAGCTGCTCGGCGGCGAGCAGGCTGATCGTGCCGCGTCCTGCGCCGTCCAATGTCATCAGATCCTTGAGCGCCAACGCGGGCTCGCCGAACAGCTTTTCGCCACCCTGGTTTTCAATTTCGAGCAGGGCGCGCTGCAGCGCGCCGACACTGGCTTTGGAGATGTTGCCGTAGGTCGTCGTGAGCTGATCGGCGGTCTCGGCCAGATGCTGGAGCAGCGCGCGCAGATCCTTGAGATCGAGGAGAAGCAGGCCCTGCTCGTCGGCGATCTTGAAAGCGATGTTGAGCACGCCCTCCTGGGCGGCCGGCAGGTCGAGCAGGCGTGACAACAGCACCGGGCCCATCTCGGAGATCGTCGTGCGCACGGGATGGCCCGAGGCGCCGAACACGTCCCAATAGACTGTGGGAAAGGCGTCGAACTGATAGTTCTCGAGATTGATCGCCTGGGCGCGCTCGAACAGGAAGGGCTTGGGCGTGCCGGGCTGGCCGATGCCGGAGAGGTCGCCCTTCACGTCGGCGGCGAACACGGGGACCCCTGCGGCCGAGAAGCCCTCGGCCAGAATCTGCAGGGTGATGGTCTTGCCTGTGCCCGTGGCGCCGGTGATGAGCCCATGACGGTTCGCGCGCTGAAGCAGCAGCGACTGGGGCTTCGGGCCTCCGATGAAGATGGATGCGTCGGTCATGAGGCCACCTCTACAACGACACCTTCGTGGGCGTGCAATGTCAGCGATGGTCCGACAGCTTCACCCGCGCGGTCAAGCCAAGTCGAGAGGCGAAGCATTCCCGAAAGAGGAAGGGACGCGGGCGCGCCGGCAAAGTTGAGCGCGACGATGACGCGTTGATGGCCCGCAATCCGCTCATAGGCGAGGATGTCCGGGCCGCCGTCGATCACGCGAATGTCACCGCCGTTGAGCGCCGGCAAGGCACGGCGCAGGGCCAGAAGCGCGCGGTAGAGCGCAAGCAGCGTGCGGGGCTCCCGCGAGAGCATGGCGACGTTGCGGGTGGCGTGATCGGGATTGAGCGGCAGCCAGGGCACGCCCAGGCTGAAGCCGGCGTTCGGGCCGCTATCCCAGGGCATCGGCGTGCGCACGGGGTCACGGCCGAGGCCCAAGCCCGGCACGTTCTTCTCCCAGGGGTCCTGCACGCGGTCGGGCGGAATGGCGACATTCTCGAGGCCGAGCTCGTCGCCGTAATAGAGCGTCGGCGTGCCGCGCAGCGTGAGCAGCAGCATCGCCCCGATGCGCGCTTGCTCCGGGCCGACCCGCGTCGCGAGTCGCGCCCGGTCGTGATTGCCGAGCACCCAGTTGGGCCACGCGCCCGGCGGCAGCAGCGCTTCGTAGCGCCGGATGAGATCGGCGATGGCGGCAGGCGTCCAAGGCGTCGACAGCAGATTGAAATTGAACGGCAGCTGCGCGCCGTCGAGGTTCTTTCCGTAATACGCAACCATCTTCTCGAGCGGGAGATAAATCTCGCCGATCAGGAGCGCGGGCGCGATCACGCGGCGCATCTCGGCAACGATGGCGTGCACCTCGGGCTGGTCGGTCGAATAGATGTGCTGCAGGCGCTCGTAAGGGTCCATCCCGTCGCGCCAAGCGAGGTTCGGAGGCTCATCGCGAAACGCTGCATCCTTGATGAGGTGCCACATGACATCGACACGGAAACCGTCGACGCCGCGCGCGCGCCAGAAGCGCAACACGTCCATCATCCCGGTGCGGAGCTCTGGATTGCGCCAGTTGAGGTCCGGCTGCGCCGCGAGATAGGCGTGGTAATAATACTGCTCCGTCTGCGGATCGAGCTCCCAAGCCCCGCCGCCGAAATTCGCAAGCCAGTTGTTCGGCTGGTCCCGCCAAATGTACCAGTCGCGTTTGGAATTGGTGCGCGACGCGCGCGCTTCCTTGAACCATGGATGCTGATCGCTCGTGTGGTTCGGCACGAAATCGAGGATGACCTTCAGGTTCCTGGTGTGCGCCGCGGCGACAAGAGCATCGAAATCTTTGAGTGTGCCGAAGCGCGGATCCACATCGACATAGTTCGAGACGTCATAGCCGAAATCGGCCATGGGCGACGGATAGAAAGGCGAGATCCAGATCGCATCGACGCCGAGATCCGCGAGGTAGTCGAGCCTCTGCGTGATGCCTCTGAGATCGCCCACGCCGTCGCCATCCGTGTCCTGAAAGGAGCGCGGATAAATCTGATAGATGACGGCGGTTTGCCACCAGGGGGAGTGGGGCACGCGGGTTCTCATTCTCCTCGATGTCATCCCCCGGGCTTGACGCTTTTGGCGGCTTGTCCGCCAAGACGGGGATCTAGGGCAACACGCTCGGAGTGTGCGGCCCTGGATTGCCGGGTCAAGCCCGGCAATGACGCTGAGACGCCGTAATTCCCTTGACGTGTCTGGCTACACGCCCTCCAATACGCTCATTCCAAGGGGAGCCCGGGAGGGCTGAGAGGCCGTTATAAACCCGCGGCGACCCTTAGAACCTGATCCGGGTCATGCCGGCGAAGGGATTGGGAACGTTCGGGGTCACGCCCGCTCACCGCCAACGCCTTCTCGTCTCCCGGATCTCCTGCCCAAGGAGAGAAGTCCATGAACGTCGCGTCGAAATTTCCCGCGATCGAGGTCACCACCGGCCCGCTGCCCGGCTCGCGCAAGATCCATGTCGAGGGCACGCGCCCGGACATTCGCGTGCCGATGCGCGAGATCGCGCTGCATCCGTCCGCGAACGAGGCGCCGGTCACGGTCTATGACACCTCCGGTCCCTATTCGGACCCTGCGGCGACGATCGACATCTATCAGGGCCTGCCGCGCGTGCGCGAGGCCTGGATTGCCGAGCGCGGCGACACGGAAGCCTATGACGGCCGCGTGCTTGGCGATGCCGACAACGGCTTCGCCAAAGGCGAGCGGCTGGTGCCAAGCTTTCCGGTTGCGCCGAAGCCGCGCCGCGCAGTCGGCGGAAAAGCGGTCACACAACTCGCTTACGCGCGTGCGGGGGTCATCACGCCGGAGATGGAATACATAGCCATCCGCGAGAACCAGAAGCTCGAGCTGACGCGCGGGCTCTGCGACGGAGAGTCGTTCGGTGCCGCGCTGCCCGATATCGTGACGCCGGAGTTCGTGCGTTCGGAAGTTGCGCGCGGCCGCGCGATCATTCCGGCCAACATCAACCATCCCGAAGCCGAGCCGATGATCATCGGCCGGAATTTCCTGGTGAAGATCAACGCCAATATCGGCAACTCGGCGGTGACCTCCTCGGTTGCCGAAGAGGTCGACAAGATGGTGTGGTCGATCCGCTGGGGTGCCGACACGGTCATGGATCTGTCGACCGGCCGCAACATCCACAACATCCGCGACTGGATCCTGCGCAACGCGCCGGTGCCGATCGGTACGGTGCCGATCTATCAGGCGCTGGAAAAGGTGGGCGGCGTGGCCGAGGATCTCACCTACGAGATCTTCCGCGATACGCTGGTCGAGCAATGCGAGCAGGGCGTGGACTATTTCACCATCCATGCGGGCGTGCGCTTGCCTTACATCCCGCTGACCGCGAAGCGCGTCACGGGCATCGTCTCGCGCGGCGGCTCGATCCTTGCGAAATGGTGCCTCGCCCATCACAAGGAGAATTTCCTCTACACGCATTTCGAGGACATCTGCGAGCTGCTCAAACAGTACGACGTGTCGTTCTCGCTCGGCGACGGCCTGCGTCCGGGCTCGATCGCGGACGCCAACGACGCCGCGCAATTCGCCGAGCTGGAAACGCTGGGAGAGCTTACGCAGATCGCGTGGAAGCATGATTGCCAGGTGATGATCGAAGGGCCGGGCCATGTGCCCATGCATAAGATCAAGGTCAACATGGACAAGCAATTGTCCGTGTGCGGAGAAGCGCCGTTCTACACGCTGGGTCCGCTCACCACCGACATCGCGCCGGGCTACGACCACATCACGAGCGCGATCGGCGCGGCGATGATCGGCTGGTTCGGCACGGCGATGCTCTGCTATGTCACGCCCAAGGAGCATCTGGGTCTGCCGGACCGGAAGGACGTGAAGGACGGCGTCATCGCCTACAAGATCGCGGCGCATGCGGCGGATCTCGCCAAGGGTCATCCCGCCGCGCAAATGCGGGATGACGCGCTCTCCCGCGCGCGCTTCGAGTTCCGCTGGGAAGATCAGTTCAATCTCTCCCTCGATCCCGAAACGGCGAAGGATTTTCACGACGCGACGCTGCCGAAGGACGCCCACAAGGTCGCCCACTTCTGCTCGATGTGCGGGCCGAAATTCTGCTCGATGAAAATCACGCAGGAAGTGCGTGACTACGCGGAGAAAGGCATGGCGGACATGTCGAACGCCTTCCGCGCAGGCGGCGGCGAGATCTATCTGGCCCCCGACGAAGCGGCGGAGTTGAAGGCGAGCAACAAGGCGCTTGGGTGATGTCCGATGGTCCCGTTGGACTCTCAGGAGTGGCATAGACTGCGGCACGCCTATGGTGCGGCAGAGGACATCCCTGGCCTTCTCCGACAGCTCTCTAGGAGTGCGCAACCCAAGGATCAAACAGATCCAGAGCCGTGGTCTTCGCTTTGGTCATCGCTGTGTCACCAAGGCGATGCCTACGATGCCTCGTATGCGGCGGTCCCACACATTGTCGAAATCGGTACATTGGCTAATGGGCCCATAGATTTCATCTTCTTTATGCTGCCGGCGTGCATAGAAATTGCGCGCCAAACAGGGCGGGGCCCAACCCTTCCGGCCGAGCTTGTAGCACCTTACGGTCGAGCACTCCATGGACTCCACGAATGCGCTTTCCGGCACGCCAACAATGATTGGGACGAGGCGATGGCACAGTCCGTTGCCACGGCGCTAGCCGCTGCGAAGGGGCAGACAAAGCTAGCCGAGGCGCTACGGAATCTCGACGAACACTTCATCAACAAGCTCGTGAATCTCGATCTCTAGGCGTCCGCCATGACGAAGATTTGCACGGAGCAGCTCCGATGAGCGCCACCACACGCAGCACCCCGGGCGTCACCTACGCCAAGCTCAAGAAGCTGGCGTTGTCGCTCAAGCTTCCCGGCATCGTCGAAGCGACCTCATGGGGGCAGCCATGCCTCAAGGCGCATGGCAAGCTGTGGGTATGGTGGAGCCCGCATGAGGATGCGCCGGTCTTCAAGATCTCGAAGGAAGAGCGCGAGATCCTGTTGGACGCCGAGCCCGAGCGCTTTTTCGTGACGCCGCACTACCAGGCTCACGCGTTGATCCTTATGCGGCCGGAAAAATTCGATGCCGAATGGGCGCGCACGAATTTGCTGCGCACATGGCGCGCGATGGCGCCGAAACGGGTGCTGAAGGCGTATGATGACGCGAGGGCATGACCTGCCCTCATTTGTCATCCCCGGTCTTGTGCTGGGGATCCATTGTCGGTTTGGCGCTTGCCTCGCCATGGATTGCCGGGTCAAGCCCGGCAATGACATGTGGGGATGATGGATGAACGAGATCTGCACCATCGGCTACGAGAACGCGACGCTTGCCGGCGTCATCGCGGCGTTGAAGGAAGCGGGCGTCGCGCTGCTGGTCGACATCCGCGATGCGCCGGTGTCGCGCAAGCCGGGCTTCTCGAAGCGCATGTTCGGCGCGACGCTCGAGGCGGAAGGGATCCGCTATCTGCATTTGAAAGCGCTGGGAACGCCGAAGCCGGGACGCGATGCCGCCAAGCGAGGCGACAGGGAGACGTTCCACGCGATCTACCAGAAGCAGTTCGAGAGCGCGGATGCGCGTGCGGCGTTCGCGGATCTGCTCACCATTGCGGGTACTGAGCGCGCCTGCCTTCTCTGCTACGAGCAGGATCACGCCCGCTGCCATCGCGACATCGTGGCCGACGCCATGGCGGCGCGGGGGTTCTCCGTGCGGCACCTGACGTCGCTGCCGTCCTGGATGACGGGGGAGGGCGCGTGAGCGCGTCGAGCCCCCGGCATACTGCAGGGCTTGACCCGGCGACCCGGACGGCGTCAATGCGTGCGACAGACCAATCCGACGCCGGAGGCATCGCCGATGAGAGAGACCGACATCATGGGCCGCTGGGAGCTCGTCTCCTTCGCCCGCTGGCGCGACGGGCGCGAGGCCGATCATCCGTTGGGCCCGAAACCCTCGGGCCTCATCCACTACACGACCGACCACGGCATGTCGTCGTTTCTCTACAAGGATCCGAGCCTGACCTGGGACGTGCCGATGCTCGCGGCCTATGGCGGTACCTGGAAGCTCATCGGCAACGACGTGCACCACGATGTCCAGTTCAACACCGACACGGAGCGGATGGGCACGGTGCTGGTGCGCCATGCCCGCTTCGACGGGCCGCTGCTCGTGCTCGAAACCCCGGTCAAGAACGGCGTCTCGATCCGGATCACCTGGCGCCGGCCGAAGCCGGCCTGAGCGCTTCCCGAAAGGTCCCCGGCGGCGAAGCCGCCAGATGTTTAGTTAGGGCGCTCCGCGCCCGGGGCGGCTTTCGGATGAGAAGCGCGACAATAAAAACCTAAACCCCTTCGCGATTTTGCGAAATCGCGAAGGGGTTTAGGATCTTTCAGGAACGGGCGACGCACCCCATATTGGGCGGGCCAGTTCGGAGGGTCACAGGATGCTCAGAAAATCGATCTCCATGCCGAGCCGCGAGGCAGCTCTGCCGGGGCGGCCGCAGCCTTTGCCGACCGCCGAAAGCCATTTCGTCAACGGCATGAAGCTCAAGGGGCCTTACCCCGCCGGCCTCGAGCAGGCCATCTTCGGGATGGGCTGCTTCTGGGGCGCGGAGAAGAAATTCTGGGATCTGCCGGGCGTCTATGTCACGGCGGTGGGCTATGCCGCGGGCTATACGCCGAACCCGACCTATCGCGAGGTGTGCTCGGGCCAGACGGGGCACAACGAGGTGGTGCTCGTGGTCTATGACCCGAAGCAGGTCGCCTATGAAGAGCTGCTCAAGGTTTTCTGGGAGAGCCACGACCCGACCCAAGGCATGCGCCAGGGCAACGACGTGGGCACACAGTATCGCTCGGGCATCTATGTGACGACGCCGGCTCAGCGCATGGCTGCGGAAGCTTCGAAGCGGATGTTCGCCGACGAACTCAAGCGCTCGGGCTATGGGGCGATCACGACCGAGATCCTCGACGCGCCCGAGTTCTATTTCGCCGAGGACTATCACCAGCAATATCTCGCCAAGAACCCGCAAGGTTATTGCGGGCTGGGCGGCACGGGCGTGTCCTGCCCGATCGGGCTCGGCGCCGCCCATTGAGGAACGATGCCTCGGGCCTCGTTCTGCCGGCGGCGTTCGAGGGCCGTCTTCAGGGCTTGAGGGACGAGATCGAAGACCCGCGAGCGGGCCTGTTCGGGCCCGCTTCGATGATGTGGCGGGTGCAGCGCGAGGCGGGTGTGTTCCTCGGCGCGGGCGCAGCGCTGCTCCTGCAGACGGCCCATCCCTTCGTGGCTCAAGGCATCGCCGATCATTCGAACGCGCTCGCCGATCCGCTGGCGCGCTACTACCGCACCTTCCGGCCCGTGTTTGCGATGGTATTCGGATCGGCGGACGAGGCGTTTGTTGCGGCGAAGCGTGTGCGCGGCGTCCATGCGCGCATCCGGGGAACCTTCCCCGAAGCGATCGGATCCTGGCCGGCGGGCAGCGCGTATGCCGCCGACGACGCGGACGCGTTGTTCTGGGTGCATGCCACTCTGTGGCACACGTCGATCGCGGTGTATGAACGGCTCGTCGCGCCGCTGTCCGCAACCGACAAGGACATGTACACGCGCGAGAGCGCTCGCTTCGGCGCGTTGTTCGGCATTCCCGATGCGGCGCTGTCCAGGCGGTGGCAGGATTTCGCGGCGTGCTTCGATGCCGTCGCGGCGTCCGACGCGCTTGGCGTCGGCTCCGCGGGACATCTGATTGGCAATTACTTTGTCGGTGATACACGTGGCAGCTTCGGGCGACTTCTGCCGAAATGGTACCGGAGCTTGACGGCGTCACTCTTGCCGCCGCGGCTGGCGCAAGCGTTCGAGTTACCGTCCGTTACGACCGAGGAAGTGGAGCGCCTCTGGCGGCGGCTACGCGCGTTCCGGCAGGCGCTGCCACCGTTCCTGCGATATGTGGGGCCGTATCAGATGGCGCAATGCCGCGTCGCCGGCCGCAAGCCGGGGCTTGTGGCGCGGCTCGTGAACCATGTCTGGCTTGGAGGGACTCCCTCTCCCCGGTGGGGAGAGGGGACTTCGGACGGAGCCGGGACTACTCCAGCGGGATCGTGAGCTCCGGATCGCCTTTCTTCATCGCGCGCTGGAACGCGGGCCGTTCGCCGATGCGCTTCAGATACGCGCGCAAGTTCGGGAAGGCCTTGAGGTCCTTCGGCGCAAAAAGCCGCATGGTCGTGAGGGGAAAGGCCATGATGAGATCGGCTGCCGTGAAGTCGTTGCCGGCAAAATAGGGGACGCGGCCCAGACGCTCTTCCATCATTGCGAAGGCCTTGTCGCCGCGCATGCGCAGGCCCTTCGCCAGATCGTTGTCCCCGGAGATGCCCAGCAGGTTGAAGATCACGTCGATCATCATCGCCGGCATCAGCGATGCGTTGGCGAAGTGGAACCAGAAGAGATAGTCGGGATAGTTCGGTGCGCCGGGTTTGATCATGAGGCGGCCGTTGCCGTACTTGGTGATGAGATATTCAATGATCGCGCCGGACTCGCCCAAGACCAGATCGCCGTCCGTGATGACGGGCGCGGTGCCGAACGGATGGAGCGCCTTGTAGTCCGCGGGCGCGAGCCGCGTGACTGCATCGCGGTCGTACTTTTTCATCGTGTACGGAATGCCGAGCTCCTCGCAGAGCCAGAGGACGCGGTCGGATTGCGAAATGCCGAGATGATGAACGGTGAGCATGAGATGATCCTCCTGGTTCGCTCGACGCTACTGGGTGGGGCCTCTCAATTCCGCGGCCTTGGCGCGAATATACTGGCGAAGTGCGGCAAGATCTGCCGGCGACATTTCGTGAAAGTGCGGCATGCCTTGCTCGATTAGGCTGCCGTCATGCACGATGCTCGAAAAGGCCTCAGGCGAGAGCGGGATCGGCGAGGCGCGCAAATCCGGCGCGTGACCTGCTGCGATGGCTTCCTGACCGTGACACAGCACGCAATGCAGGCCGTAGATCTCCTCGCCCTGATGCGCGAGTTTCTTGTTCGGCTTGTAGTCCGGATCTTCCACCGCGACGATCGGCTCGTTCGCCGATTTCGGGAGTGTGGCCGTGCCGCCCAGTGCGAACGTCAGCACGCGGCGCGCCTGCGTGCGGTAGTCGATGTTGAACTGCTTGGACAGCGGCCCGAGCACCGAGCCCGCGGTGTCGGCGCCGCTCAGCACGGTGACATATTGCTTGCCCCCAACACTGTAGCTGATCGGCGGTGCCAGCACGGGTGCCTGCGCAGCAAAGGACCAGACCTGTTCGCCGGTCTTTGCATCATAGGCATCGAAGCTCCCCTCGACACGACCCTGAAACACGAGATTGCCGCCGGTCGCCATGATGCCGCCGGTCCAATAGATCGGCAGCGGGACACGCCAAGCCTCCTTTTGCGTGACAGGGTTCCAGGCAACAAGCGCGCCGGAAGAGCCCGGCGGCTGCTTCAGGTTGACGCCGCCAACAATGGCGTTGCCGCCGGGACGCACCCAGTTCTTCAGGTCGACGCCTTTGTCGTCCATCTCCATGGACATCTCACTGAGCGGGACATAGGCGAGGCCCGTCTTGGGACTAAATGCCATCGGCATCCAGCTATGCGCTCCATAGGAGCTCGGCGCCACCACGAAACTCGTGCCGTTCGGAAACCGCGCTTCGGGCACTTCGACGGGGCGCCCGGTCGCAAGATCGATCCTGGTCGCCCAGGTGACCATCTTCGCGATCTTCTCCGCCGAGATGAGTTTTCCGTTCGCGCGATCGATGACATAGAAGAAGCCGTTCTTCGGCGCGGTCATGACAACCTTGCGCGGCTTGCCGTCGATCGTGAGATCGGCAAGCTCCATGTCCATCGCGGCGTTCCAATCCCAGGTCTCGCCGGGATTGAACTGGTAGTGCCATTTGTACGCACCGGTCTTGGCATCGAGCGCGACGATGGAGCAGAGAAAGAGATTGTCGCCTTTTCCTTGGCTGCGGATCTTGTGATTCCACGGCGCGCCGTTGCCGGTGCCGAGATAGATCGTGTCGAACTCGGCGTCATAGGTCATGGCGTTCCACACCGTGCCGCCGCCGCCACGCTTCCACCACTCGCCTGCCCATGTCTTCGCGGCCATTTCCATCGCGGGATTTTCGAATCCTTTCGACGGATCGCCTGGCACGGTCCAGAAGCGCCAGAGCTGCTTGCCCTTCTCGGCGTCGTAGGTCGTGACATAGCCGCGGGTATCGCCGGCGTCGGCGCCCGCATGACCTATGATCACCTTGCCGTCGAAGACACGTGGTGGCCCGCTGATGAAGCGATAATCCTCCTTCTCGACCGTCATCGCGCTCCACACCGGCGTTCCGGTTTTTGCATCGATCGCGATGAGCCGGCCGTCCTGGGTGCCGACATAGAGCTTGGCATTCCAATAGGCCAGGCCGCGAATGCCCCAACCCTGACGCAGCTTCACGCCTGACGCGGCCGCCGCCTTCGGATCGTAAACCCACAGCGGCTTGCCGCTGGCGGCATCGATCGCACGCACAATGCTGTAGCCGGTCGCGATGTAGAGAATGCCGTCGATCGCGAGCGGACCGGTCACCGTGTTTCCGGGTGGCAGATCCAGCGACCAGGCGAGGCCGAGCTTCTTGATGTTGCCCGCGTTGATCTTGGACAGCGGGCTGTAATGCTGCTCGCCGAAGGTTCGGCCGAAGGCCGCCCAGTCGCGCCCGTCGCTCGTGTCGGAAAGCCGCGTCGTGTCCGGGTCGGCTGCAAGCGCCGAAGAGACACAGGCGAGAAGCCCGGCCACAACGATAAGCGAACTGCGCCACATCCAGGCTCTCTCCTCGTGTTTTTTGGTCGCTGAGGTTACTGCGTGCGGTTCTTTCGCAGCTCGTCGGCGCGTGCGCGAATGTATTGGCGAATGGCATCGAGGTCTGCGGGCTTCAGCTCGCCGAATTGCGGCATCGCCTGATCGATCAACGCGCCGTCATGCACGATGCTCGAGAAGGCTTCCGGCGACAGCGGGATCGGTGACGCCCGCAGATCGGGCGCGTGGCCCCCCGCAACAGCGTCGACGCCGTGACACACTATGCAATACCCGCCGAAAATCTCGGCGCCGTGGTCGGCAAGTTTCTTGTTGGGCTTGTAGTCCGGATCCTCCATCGCAACGACGGGCTCGAACTCCGCTTTGGGCAGTGTGGCCGTTCCGCCCAGCGCGAAGGTCAGCACGCGACGCGCCTGTGTGCGGTAGCCCACATTGTATTTGGCGAGGAAGGTGCCGAAGGTCGACCCGCTCGTATCGACGCCGCTCAGCACCGTGACATATTGCTTGCCTTTGACGCTGTAACTGATGGGCGGTGCCATCACGGGTGCCTGTGCCGCAAATGACCAGAGCGGCGTCCCCGTCGTTGCGTCGTAGGCGTTGAAAGTTCCGTCGATATCACCCTGGAAGACGAGATTGCCGGCTGTTGCCATGACACCGCCGTTCCAGAATGTCGCATTGGGTTTCCGCCACGCTTCTTTCTGAGTCAGCGGATTCCACGCGAGCAGATAGCCCTCGTTGTCGGTCGGGAATTTCATGTTGACCGCGCCGCTCGCTCTGTCGCCGTCGAGGCGCTTCCAGTTCTTGATCACGATGCCCTTGTCGCTGAAGGTCATCGGCAGGTTGAGCGTGGGAATGTAAACGAGTTGGGTCTTTGGGCTGTACGCCATCGGAAGCCAATTGTGGGCGCCGAGCACGCCGGGATAGACCGTGAAGGTCTTGCCGTTGGGATAGCGCGCGTCGGGCACCTCGACCGGCCGGCCCGTGGTCATATCGATCTTGGTCGCCCAGGTGACCTTGGCGATCTTCTCGGCGGAGATCGGCTTCCCTGTGGCGCGATCGATGACATAGAAGAAGCCGTTCTTCGGTGCGGTCATCACGACCTTGCGCGGCTTGCCGTCGATCACGAGCTCGGCGAGCTGCATATCCATGACCGCGTTGTAATCCCAAGTTTCGGCGGGATTGAACTGATAGTGCCATTTGTACGCGCCGGTCTTGGCGTCGAGTGCCACGATCGAGCAGAGAAAGAGATTGTCGCCTTTGCCCTGGCTGCGGACGCGATGATTCCATGGGGCACCGTTGCCGGTGCCGACATAGACCGTGTCGAATTCGGCGTCATAGGTCATGGCGTTCCAGGCGGTGCCGCCGCCGCCATATTTCCACCACTCGCCTACCCAAGTCTTCGCGGCCATCTCCATTGCCGAATTTTCGAAACCCTTGGCGGGATCGCCGGGCACCAGCCAGAAGCGCCACAGCTCTTTGCCGGTGTCGGCGTCATAGGTCGTGACATAGCCGCGTGTATCGCCGGAATCGGCGCCGCCATGGCCTATAATCACCTTGCCGTCGAAAACGCGCGGCGCTGCGCTGATGAAGCGGATGTCGTCTTTCTCTGTCGTCATCGCGGTCCAGACCGGCTGGCCCGTCTTGACGTCGATGGCGACGAGCCGCCCGTCCTGGGTCCCGACAATCACCTTGCCATTCCAATAGGCGAGGCCGCGAATGCCCCAGCCCTGGCGGATTTTCATGCCCGATGCGCGGGGCGCTTTGGGATCATAGGTCCACAGCAGTTGCCCCGTTGCCACATCCACGGCCCGCACAATGCTGTAGCCGGTGGCGACGTAGAGAACGCCGTCGACGGCAAGCGGACCGGTGACCGTATTTCCGGGCGGGAGATCCAATGACCAGGCAAGTCCGAGCTTCTTGATGCTCTTCGCGTTGATCTTGGTGAGCGGACTGTAGTGTTGCTCGCCATAGGTGCGCCCGAACGCAGGCCAGTCGCGTCCGTCGCTCGTGTCCGATAGCCGGGCATTGTCTTTGCTGTCGGCGGCCGCGGCCGATGTATTGGCAACAGCAACAACGAGCCCGGCGGCACACACCAGGCGTCCAAGATTTCTCCACCACATTCCGGATGTCTCCCGACCGCGTTGTTGTCGAGGCCGCGCTTGGCCCCTTTGCTGCGATATCAATTCCGTCTGCTTACCAGGGATGAATGTCGCCGTTCCACTTATAGAATTTGCCCGAGTCCGCTTGGGTGACGCCCGCGATCACCTTGCGGACGCCCGAGGCACTTTCTTCCGCGGTAAGCGCTGCGCTGGGCCCGCCCATGTCCGTTCTGACATGGCCGGGGTGGATGAGAACGAAGATCACGTTCTCGTCCTTCAGCTCGATGGAGGCGCCTCTCATCACGCGGTTCACTGCGGCCTTGGCGCTCGAATAAGCGAGAATGCCCGGCCCCGGCCAGGTCGAGGCGCCGAGCTGGCTCGTGATCGTGACGAGCTTCGGCGTCTTTGCTTTTTTCAACGCAGGAAAGAACGCCCTCCCGACGCGAAGCGGCCCTATGGCCATGACCTCAAGGCTCTCGCGCCAACCATCGAAATCCATATTTGCGAAGGTCTGGTTTTCCGGCCCTGCAATGCCTGCGTTGTTGATGAGAATGTCGACCGGACCCTCGACCGCGCGCACGGCGGCGTTGATCTCGGCTTCATTGACGACGTCGCACGCGACGATCGTGATGTTGCCGCGGGCGTGCTCCGCAAGCCGCTTCAGCTTGTCGGCTTTGGCGGGCGTGCGGCATAGCGCATAGACGCGGTCACCGGTCTCCGCGTATTGCCGGACAAGCTCCAATCCGAGGCCGCGGCTCGCTCCGGTAATGACGACCGTTGACATCCGAGAGCTCCTTCAAAGAGGGCGAACATAGCGCCGATTGAGTCAAGTGAACGGGCAGGAGGTTGTCCTGAACTGAAGCGAGGCTTTTGTCGAGTTGCTCACCATGGATGGATCTGGCCGTCCCATTGATAGAACTTGCCAGAGTCCGCCATCGTCGCCCGCGCGATCACGTTGCGCACACCGGACACGGACTCCTCGACCTCGAGCAGGCCGTAGGCACCCGACATGTCGGTCTTGACCAGGCCGGGATGGATCGGAAGGACAATGACGTCCTTGTCCTTCAGCTCCATCGCAACGGCACGCCATGTCCTGTTAAGCGCCGCTTTCGCACTTCCGTAAGCAATCAGCACCGGCGTCTGCCAAATTGCGGAGCCGAGCTCGCTCGAGATCGTCACGAGCTTGGGCTGCTTTGCTTTCAGGAGCTTGTCGAGAAAGGTCTGGCCGATCCGGAACGGCGCGATGGTCATGATCTCGAACGTTTCTCGCCAGACGTCCAAATCCATGTCGAGAAATGTCTGCTTCTCGAAGGGCGGGTTGATGCCTGCGTTGTTGATGAGGATGTCGACGGGAACGTCGCCGATCCTTCGCGCGACTTCCGCAACTTGAGCCGCGTCCGTGACTTCGAGGGGGAGTGTCGTGACGTGCCTGGAATAGCGATCGGCGACGGCTTTGAGCTTGTCGGACGTCTTGGGGTTGCGACACAGTGCAAACACATGATCGCCATCCGCCGCGTATTGGCGCACGAGCTCGAGCCCAATGCCGCGGCTCGCGCCCGTAATCACGACAGTGGCCATGGACTATTTCCTCCGCTGTTCTTTGATTTCACATGATTGCACAAGCCCCTGCGCAGAGGGAACAATTCAGAATGGCGCCAGATGGGGGAGAGGGATATCGTTGCGCGCGAGAAGCGGCGAGGCCGCACGAGAGACAAGTGAGGATCGATCCATGCCAAAGCTCATATTTCTGCTGAAGCGCAAGAAGGGCATCAGCAAGGAACAATTTCGCGAACATTATGAGAACAGCCATGTGAAGCTGGCGCAGAAATACATTGGCCATCTTCTCGTCGGCTATCACCGCAATTATCCGTTGCTCGCGACTTTCGACCCGAGCAATCAGCCCGCAGGTCAACCCGTAAAGGCTGTTGACTTCGAATTCGACTGCATCACCGAGATGCGCGTTCGCACCGAGGCTGATCTGCTCGAGATCTCGCGCATCTTCAACGACCCCAAGATCCAGCCGATCCTCAAGGAGGACGAGCTCAAGTTCCTGGACGACAAGAACACGATGATGATCGTGTGCGACGAGGTCCATACGGGCGTCAAGATTCCGGCCTGACGTGATTTGATCGACGCGCGCGTGCGGGGGCGGGCATGTCCGCACGCGCGTCATCTTGTAACGGGTTCAAATTGATTTGATTGGCTGGGGATGATGGGAAGCTTGACTGGAAAGGTTGCGCTGGTCACGGGCGGCGCAAAGGGTATCGGCGCTGCGATCGTGCGGCTGTTCGTGGCGGAGGGGGCGAAGGTTGCAATCGCCGGCCGCACACCGGCCGATGCGGAACGGCTCGCCAAGGAGCTCGGACCCAATGCCATCGGCCTCAAGCTCGAGGTGACGAAGCTCGAAGACTGGGAAGCCGCGATCAAGGAGGTCGAACGGGTCTGGGGAAAGCTCAACGTCCTCGTCAACAACGCGGGCCTCTCGGAGCCGTCCTCGATCGAGGACGCGACGGTGGAGGCGTGGCGGGCCCATCTGGCGACCAATCTCGACGGCCCCTTTTTCGGGTGCCGCACAGCGATCCCGCTGATGAAGGCCTCCGGCGAAAACTGCAGCATCGTTAATATCGGGTCGGCTTTCGCGTTGCGGCCGCTCGGCTCCTATCTCGTCTATAGCGCGTCCAAGGCCGGCGTCAGCCAGCTGACCCAGTCGATCGCGCTTCATTGCGCGGCCAAGGGCTATAAGATCCGGGCGAACGTCGTGCATCCCGGCGGCACCGAGACCCCGATGCTCGAGCGCGCCCTTCATGACACCGGCTTCGACCGCCAGGTGGCCTATGATTATTTCTCCAAGATCCATCCCATGGGCCGGCTGGGCAAGCCGGAGGAGGTGGCCCGCGCGGTGCTCTTTTTGGCGTCCGACGCCTCGAGCTTCACGACCGGCAGCGAACTGAGCGTTGACGGGGGCAGCGCCATTCGGGAATAGATGGGGTTTCAAGAACAGCCCCTAGGGGGCCAAGCCAGCTCGGAGCCCGCCTTGCAGCAGTTCAGCGTGATCCCCTACGAGCCGCCCGTAACGGCCGCCGCCTTGCGGGCCGAGGTCCGGGCGTTTCTCAAGGACACCATGGGATCCGTTTCCGTCGCCACGCGCGCCCGCACCTGGGCCGGCTACGACGCCGAATTCAGCAAGAAGATCGGCGCCAAGGGCTGGATCGGCATGACCTGGTCCAAGAAGTATGGCGGCGGCGAGCGCAGCATGCTCGAGCGCTATGTGGTGACCGAGGAGCTGCTGGCCGGCGGCGCACCGGTCGGCGCCCATTGGATCGCCGACCGCCAGAGCGGCCCGCTGCTGCTCCGGTTCGGCACCGAGGCCGTTCGCGATCGCTACCTGCCGGGGATCATCCGTGGCGAGATCTATTCTTGCATCGGCATGAGCGAGCCGGGCGCGGGGTCCGATCTCGCCTCCATCCGCAGCCAGGCGCGCAAGGTCGATGGCGGCTGGCGGGTCAACGGTCAGAAGGTGTGGACCACGAACGCCCACCGCGCCCATTTCGTGATCGCTCTCCTGCGCACGCGCGAAGGCTCGACGCGGCATGAGGGCTTGAGCCAGCTTCTCATCGATCTGAAATCTCCGGGCATCACCGTCCGCCCCATTGCCGATCTCACGGGCGAGACGGACTTCAACGAGATCTTCTTCGACGATGTCTTCGTGGGCGATGACTACCTGATCGGCAAGGAGGGCAATGGCTGGGCGCAGGTGACCGCCGAGCTGTCCCTCGAGCGCAGCGGCGCGGAGCGGCTCCTGTCGAGCTTCCAGCTTGTCATCGAGCTGATGCGCCATGTCGGCCCCAATCCACCGCCCGCCGTTCAGGCGCTGATCGGACGCATGGCGGCCGAGATGTGGACGCTCCGGCAGATGTCGCTGTCGGTCGCATCGACCTTGGATCAGGGCAAGGATCCGGTGCTCGAAGCCGCGGTCGTCAAGGATCTCGGGAATGCGTTCGAGCAGGAGCTGCCGCGTGCAATCCAGGCGCTGGTCGAGACCGATCTGTCCGACGGCAGCGCCTTCGCCGAGACGCTCGGCATTCTTCTTCAATTCTCACCCGTGTTTTCATTGCGCGGCGGTACGCGCGAAATTCTGCGCGGGATCATTGCGCGGGGGCTTGGCCTGAGATGAGTGAGCTGCAAGCCTTATTGTGCGCCTCTGCCGAACGGCTGTTCAAGGATCTGGCCGAGCGCGGAACCGGCGATGCTGCGAAGGATTGTGAGACGGCATGGCCGGCCGTGAGCGAGCTCGGATTGCCGCTCCTCATGGTGCCGGAAGGCGCCGACGGCGCAGGCGGCACGTATGAAGATCTGCGCGCGGTGCTCGCCATCGCGGGCGCCGAGGCGTTGCCGGCACCGCTCGGTGAAACGATTGTCGCGAACGCGCTTCTCGCCGAGGCGGGGCTTCCGGTGGAGGAGGGCGCGGTGACGCTCGGCGTCGACGTGGAGAAAGCCTCGCTCGCGGGCGATAAATTCTCCGGCACGCTGAGCGGCGTGCGCTACGGCCGCGGCGCGTCGGCGATCGTCATGATTGCCGAGCTGAAGGGCAAGCCGCATCTCGTCAGGCTCGCGCGCTCTGATGCAAAGACGCTCAACGAGCGCGTCAATCTGGCGGGCGAGCCAACCGATCAGCTCGTGTTCGACAATGCGACCGCCAACATCGCGCCCACGAGCCTTTCGCCGGAGGATTTGCGCCTGCGCGCGGCGTTTGTGCTCACCTGCATGATCGAAGGCGCGTTGGGTGCCGCGCTCACGATGACGGTGGAGTATGCAAAGACGCGCGTTCAGTTCGCAAAGCCTCTCTCTTCCTTTCAGGCGATCCAGCAGCAGCTCGCGCTGTTCGCATCCAACACGGCGGCTGTGGCGAGTGCCGCGGCAGGCGCGGCGCGGGCAGCCGATTGCGGCGACCCCTCGTTCGAATTCATGGCCGCGAAGCTCCGCGCCAACATCGCGGTCGGCATCTGCACGGACATCGCGCACCAGGTTCATGGCGCTATCGGCATCACCCGGGAATATCCATTGCACCGCCTGACGCCGAGGCTCTGGAGCTGGCGATCGGCCTGCGGCACGGATCGCATCTGGGCCGAGAAGCTTGGCGCGCGCCTGGCTGCGCAAGGGCCCGACGCGTTCTGGGCGGATCTTACCGCCCGTGGCGATCGACGGCCGCGAGTGTCCTGAAATATTTCTCAGTTGTCATTGCCGGGCTCGTCCCGGCAATCCATTAATGGATAGGTGCCAGATCTGAAATGGATCCCGGGGCAAGCCCGGAAAAGACACCAAACAAAGATCGTTGCAGGGGAACGCTCGGAGCATGTCTACACGTCTGAAGAAATTGGCGGCGGCCTTTGGGCTTGCGCTCGGAATGAGCTTGTCGGTTGCCCAGGCCGCGCCGGCGTCCGGCTCCGATAATCAATTCACCAAGATGTGGGCGGGTGGCGCCGGGGAGAATGAGGGCAAGACCGTGTTCGACACGCGCTGCGCCCAATGCCACACGCAGAATGTGCCCAAGGTACCAGACGTCGGGCTCCTCAAGATGATGAGCCCGAAGTCGATCTACAACGCGCTCACGATCGGCCCGATGCAGCCTCAGGCCGTGGGTCTCACCGAGGATCAGAAGCGTCAAGTCGCCGAATATCTGACCGGTCGACAGCTTTCGACGTCGCCCGCCTCATCAAGGCTCAAGATGTGCAAGGGCAAGCATCTGAAGTTCGACGAAAGCGACCAACCCTTTGGCGCGGGATGGGGCCTCACGCCAGGCAGTACCCATTTTGTAAATGACAGCCAGACGGCGCTGCGCAAGGACAATGTGGGTCGCCTCAAGCTCAAATGGGCTTTCGCTTATCCGGACGGTGTCCAGGCGCGCTCGCAGCCGTCGCTCGCGGGCGGGGCGGTCTATGTCGGTGGCGACGACGGCACGGTTTATGCGCTCGATCGCGAGACGGGATGTGTGCGCTGGACCTTTTCGGCGGAAGCCGAGGTTCGTCATCAGGTCATCATCAGTCCGTGGACGGATGAAAAATCCGGAGCGGTGGCCTATTTCGGCGATCTGAACGGAAACGCGTTCGCAGTCAATGCGCGGACGGGCGCATTGATCTGGAAGAAGCATCTTCACGAGCATGCGGCGGCAGGGGTGACCGCCTCGCCGCTTCTGCACAATGGCGTTCTTTATGTCGGAATGTCTTCACTCGAGAACGGCCCCGCGGTCGACCCCAACTTTGTGTGTTGCACATTCCGGGGTGTTGTCGTCGCGCTGGATGCGGCGACCGGCGATGAGCGTTGGCGGTTCTACACGATCGACCAGCCTGCCAAGCTCCAGAGCAAGAGCTCGGTTGGCGTCGACCGCTTTGGTCCGTCAGGTGCCAGCGTGTGGGGAACACCCGTGGCGGATGACAAGCGTGGTCTGCTCTATTTGGGCACGGGACAGAATTATTCCGCGCCATCGACCAAGACGAGCGACGCCATGTTCGCGCTCGATCTGAAAACGGGCAAAGTCAAATGGACTTATCAGGCGCTCAAGCTTGACGCGTGGAATACCGGTTGCTGGGGCCATGGTCCCAACTGCCCTGAAAAAGAGAAGCCGGTGGATTTCGATTTCAGCACCGGCCTCATGCTCGTCACCAGTAGCAACGGGCGCGATTATCTCGTCGGCGGTCAGAAGTCGGGACTGTTGACGGCGGTCGATCCCGACACGGGCAAAGCTGTCTGGACGAACAAGGTCGGCGCAGGCGGGTTGCTTGGCGGCCTGCATTTCGGACTGGCGGCCGGCAAGGACGTTGTCTACGCGCCGGTGGCCGACATCAACGACGATCAGGTTCCCTCCGAGCCACGCAAGCCCGGCCTCTATGCACTCGATCTGGCGACAGGCGCTTTCCTTTGGAAGGCTCCGCTCAAGGACGAATGCGCTGGCAGGCCTTATTGCCGTGTCGCCAATTCGGCGGCGGTCACAGCCACGCCGGACCTGGTTCTAGCCGGCGGAGTCGACGGTTACTTGCGCATCCACGACGCCAAGACCGGCGAGGTCGTCTGGAAATACGACACGACGCAGGAAGTGAAGACCGTGTCCGGCGAGGTGGCCCATGGCGGCAGCATGAGCGGCGGATCGGCGCCCATCCCTGCTGGCAAAGACCTGTTCGTGAATTCGGGCTACGCCTTCGCGGCCTCGATGCCGGGGAATGTGCTGCTGGTGTTCGAACTCGGCCGTTAGGTCGTCAGTCCGTCGAAAGGAACTCGAGCAGGTTACCGTCTGGGTCGCGGAAATAGACCGACTTCCCCTGCTTGCCGTCCGATGCGTCACGCGGGACAGGGCCTTCGATGACCGCGACACCAGCCTTTTCGAGAAACGCCTTGGCGCTTTCCGCGCCGCCTTTCCAACGGAAGCAGAGGTCGACCGCGCCCGGCGTCGGCTTTTTTGCGACCAGCGGATGGCCGTGATCGGTGCAATGCACATTCATCATCGCGCCGCCGAGCAGAACCTGCACAACCGCGACCTTGTCGCCGATCTTGTATTCGTTCACGACCCGCGCCCCGAGCTTGTCGCGATAGAACGCAATCGACTGGGTGAGATCGTTGACGGTCACGGCGATATGATCGATGCCGCTGACGGCGTGGGTCATGCTGTCCTCGCTTTCGAAAGCGCTTCCCGAAAGGTGTCACGCGGCTTTCGGACAAGAAGCGCGGCCAAATAGAAGGCCTGGCGGCCGACCAGAACAGCAATCATATGCGGCGATATCTTGGCTCCGCAAGCGCCGGGCGCCGGTTCGCTCGGGAGTCTGCCGCAGGTGCAGAGGCCGGCAAGGCGCTGCTTGCACACCTATGGGTCCGCCGATACGGTGACGTCCTTGCTCTCGAAAGCAAGAGGCGGATCTGTTCCGTCCTAAGACAATCGAGAAGGGACTCAGGAACATGATCGGCCATCGTAGCCTGTTGATCGGTGCGGTCTTGGCGCTGATGGCGGGGCTCTTCCCCGTGCACGCGGCAGCAGACAAGCCTGATCCCATGGCCACAAAAGGGCTGGATGAATTCGGTACGGCACGGAAGGACTCCGGCCCCGGCCATGACGTGTTCCAGAGCCATTGTGCGCAATGCCATGACCAGAACATGCCCAGCGTGCCGAGCAAGGCGCTTCTGCAACTCCTGTCGCCCAAGGCCATCTATGGTGCCCTGACGACGGGGCCGATGCGCGCGCAGGGTGCGGGGCTGACGGAGCAGGAAAGACGAGACGTTGCCGAATATCTTTCCAATCAAAAATTGTCGACCGCGCCACCTCAATTGAAGATGTGCAAGGGCAAATACCTAGCGTTCGACAATCGCCAGCAGCCGTCGGCGCCGGGGTGGGGCTTGTCGCCCGGCAACACGCATTTCATTGCCGACGGCGCCACGAGCATCCGGCCCGACAATGTCGATCGCCTCCAGCTCAAATGGGCGTTTGCCTATCCCGACGGTGGCCTTGCCCGCTCGCAGCCGACGCTCGCAGGAGGCGCCGTTTTTGTGGGCGCCGATGACGGCAACGTCTATGCGCTGGATCGAACGACAGGATGCGTGCGGTGGACGTTCAAGGCGAGCGCCGAGGTGCGCTCCGCCGTCGTCATCACTCCGTGGGCGGATGAAAAGTCCGGCGCCGTCGCGTATTTCGGCGATTTCCTAGGCGATGTCTATGCTGTCGATGCGCGGACGGGCGCTCAGATCTGGACCGTGCATCCCATCAGCCATCCCGCCGCGTCGGTCACGGCTTCGCCGGTTCTACATGACGGCGTTCTCTATGTGCCGTTCTCGTCTCAAGAGGTGATCTCGGCCAGCGTGCCGACCTATCCTTGCTGCACATTCCGCGGCGTCGTGGTGGCGCTCGACGCAGCCACGGGTGCGGAGCGCTGGCGTTCCTATACCGTCGATACCCCCAAGAAGCGGGGCAAGAACACGGCCGGCGCGGATCAGTATGGTCCCTCGGGCGCCGGCATCTGGAACACGCCGGTGGTCGATCCGAAGCGGAACCAACTCTATTTCGGCACGAGCGAGAACTACTCTTCGCCTGCCACCAAAACGAGCGACGCGATGTTTGCCGTCGACCTGAAAAGTGGAGCGGTGAAATGGACCTATCAGGGCGTTGCTCATGATGCCTGGAATACGGCCTGCATGGGGACCCCGGGTCCCAATTGTCCGAAAGAAAGCGGTCCCGATTTCGATTTCGGCGCGGGCTTGATGCTCGTCAGCGGCAGTGATGGACATGACTATGTTCTCGGCGGAGAGAAATCCGGGATGGTCCATGCGGTCGATCCCGATACGGGCAAGGTGGTGTGGACCAACAAAGTGGGCGCGGGCGGAATCATGGCCGGCGTTCATTGGGGCATCGCTGCGGGCGCGGACACCGTCTATATCCCGATCAGCGACATCGATGATGGCCGCAAGCTCGACGAGCCGCGCCGGCCCGGGCTCTATGCCCTGAAGCTCGCGACCGGTGAGTTTATCTGGAAAGCTCCGCTCAAGGATGAGTGCGCCGGCAAGCCCCATTGCAGGGTTGGCAACACCGCAGCCGTCACCGCGACGTCCAGTCTCGTGGCGGCGGGCGGCGCGGACGGCATCCTGCGCTTGCATGACGCCAAGACGGGCGCGGTTCTGAAGCAGTTCGACACCACCCCGGAGATCAAGACCGTGTCGGGCGCGATGGGTCATGGCGGCAGCATGAGCGGAGCGTCGGCGCCGATATTCGACGGGCAGCAGCTGTTCGTGAACTCAGGCTATGGCTTTGCGGCCCTCATGCCCGGTAATCTGTTGCTCGTCTATGAGCTGAAGAAATAGAAGCGGCGGGCGGCATTGCCGCTTCCGCGGGAATGATGACCATGCAACCAGTTCAGACCGAAACGGATCTTGAGGGCCTGCGTACCAGAACGCGGAGCTGGCTCGTCGAGAATGTTCCGCCCGGCTGGCGTCAGGCGATGTCGGGTGCCACGGCGGAGGAGTTCGTCGCGTTCCAGAAACGCTGGTTCGCCAAGCTCGTGCCCGCGGGCTATGCCGTGCCCCATTGGCCGAAAGAGTATGGCGGGGGAGGGGCCTCCCTCGCCGAGCAGGTCGTCATCTTCGAAGAATTCGCGCGCGCCGAGGCGCCGCGCCTCCTTCTGCAGTTCGTCTCGATCTATCACGCCTTCGCCACCATTCACGAGTGGGGCACCGAAGCGCAGAGGAAGCGCTATCTGCCCGGCATCTTGAAGGGCGAGCTGTGGTGCCAAGGGTTCTCGGAGCCGAATGCAGGATCCGATCTCGCAGCGCTCAAGACGCGCGCCGAGCGCAAGGGCGACCGCTACGTCATCAATGGTCAGAAGGTATGGTCGACGCTCGGTCAGTTCGCCGATTTCTGCCTGCTCCTGGCGCGCACCGATGCGAAGGGACCGAAGCAGCAGGGCATCACGTTTCTGCTGATGGATATGAACACAAAGGGCATCACACGCCGTCCGATCCAGCAGATTACGGGAGATGAAGAGTTCTGCGAGATGTTCTTCGACGATGTCGAGGTGCCGGTCGAGAACAGGCTCGGCGAAGAGAACCAGGGCTGGCGTATCGCGCAGACGACGCTGTCCGCCGAGCGCGGGCTCACCATGGTCGATCTCGGCGAACGGATCCGCATCGCGCTCGACCGTCTGGTCATTGAGGCGCTCACGCCGTTGCCGAGTGGGCGGATCCTTTACGACGACGACGAGTTCCGGCGCGAGATCGCCGACGTCTATAGCCGGATCGAAGAGCTGCGCGAGCTCGTCAACCTGATCATGGCGCATCAGGTCGAGGGACGGGATGTCTCCGGCGAGGCTTCAATTGTGAAACTTACCTACGCTTCCGTGTCACGGCAATTTACCGATCTCGGCCTCAGGTTGCAGGAGATGAAGGGGCAGCTCTACACGCCGCTTCTGCTCGGTGGCGGTTATGAGACGGGCAACTGGATGGCCGATTTCCTGAATTCCTATCAATTCAACATCGCAGGCGGCAGCAACGAGATTCAGCGGAACCTCGTCTCCGAGCGCGTGCTGGGTCTGCCGCGTGAGCCGAAGCCGGAGGCCCCACGCTCATGACCGACGATTATCTCGATTCAGAAGAGTTGCGCGCGTCCGCGAACGACGTTCTCCGCGAAAACGAGGCGGTGGCGCTTGCGCACAAGGCCGACAAACCCGGCGCGGACGCCGACCGGTTGTGGTCCATGTTTTCCGAACTCGGCTGGCCCGGCCTTGCGATCCCAGAGCAATTTGGCGGGCTTGCGCAAAGGTTCATCGAGCTCGGCATCGTTTATGAGGAGCTGGGCGGCGGGCTGGCGCCCGATACATTTCTCGGCACGATGATGTGTGCCGAAGCGCTGCTTCATGCGGGCGGCGATGCGGCCGCGCGCTATCTGCCGGCGATCGCCGAGGGGCGCTGCAAAGGCAGATTCCAGACGCCCGAGCCGGCGGCGCCGATCTCCGCGCGGCGCGCGGGCTCCGACATCGTGCTCGACGGTGCAGCCTCGTTCGTGTTCGGTGCCGAGGCTGCCGACCTCACGCTTGTGAGCCTCGACCTCGCGGGCGAGCCGGCTTATGCGATGGTCGAGACGCAGGGTTCGGCATTGAACGTTCGCCGCGTGCCGACCTGGGATCATACGCGGTCTCTTTACGAGATCCCGTTCTTGAACGTGCGTCTTCCGCAAGGCGCGGTTCTGTGCATGGGTGAGGGTGCGCGCGCTCTGAAATCGAAACTCACGGCCCATTTCTGTCTTGCGCTCGCCTGCGATTCCGTTGGAGGGGCTCAAGCGATCCTCGGACGGACGCTCGAATACATGAAGATGCGCCAGCAGTTCGGCCGGCCGATCGGATCGTTTCAGGCGTTGAAGCATCGCTGCGCGGACCACAAGACGACGCTTGAGGCTGCGGCGGCGCTGACACGCGCGGCCTGCCGCCTTTATGCCGAGCAGGTCCCGGGGTGGGAACGCATGGCGCATGCGGCCAAG
>Ga0081455_10001364_pt1 | contig 30135 bp, 28 predicted proteins | sample TabmetS3T2R1_FD_70207 | JGI IMG/M metagenome (GOLD analysis project Ga0081455, IMG submission 70207) | Tabebuia heterophylla rhizosphere microbial communities from the University of Puerto Rico - S3T2R1 | ecosystem: Host-associated > Plants > Roots > Rhizosphere ... | reverse complement strand
GCGGGCCGGTCGAGGAGGTTGCGGGCGTCGACGATCCGGGGCGCCTCCATGAGGCCCGCGACCTTGTCGAAGTCGAGCCACCGGAAGTCGTCCCACTCGGTGAGCACGGCCAGAACCCGGGCACCCTCGCACACCGAGTAGGGATCGTTGGCCGGCACCACGCCGCCCAGCGGGCCCTTGACCGCGGGATCGTACGCCTGGACCTCGGCCCCCTGGTCGGCCAGGAGCGACACGATCCGCAGCGCCGGCGACTCCCGGGTGTCGTCGGTCCGGGCCTTGAAGGTGAGGCCCCACACCGCGACCTTGACGCCGTCGAGGGATCCACCCGCCATCTCCCGCACCTTGGCCGCCACGCGGTGGAACTGGTCCTCGTTGACGGTGATGACGCCGCGCATCAGGTCGAACGAGTACCCGGCGCTGTCGGCGATGTGCACGAGCGCACGCGTGTCCTTCGGCAGGCAGCTGCCCCCGAAGCCCGGCCCGGGCTTGAGGAACTCGTGGCCGATGCGCGAGTCGTAGCCCATGCCGAGGACGACGTCCTTGACGTCGGCGCCCACCGCGTCGCAGACCGCGGCGATGGCGTTGACGAAGCTGATCTTGGCGGCCAGGAAGGCGTTGGAGGCGTACTTGATCGTCTCGGCCGACGGCGGGTCGGTGACGATGATCGGGGCGGTCACGCCGATGTACAGGGACGCCACCCGCACGGCGGCGGACTGGTCGTCGCTGCCGATGACGATGCGGTCGGGGTTGAGGAAGTCGTGCACGGCCGAGCCCTCACGGAGGAACTCGGGGTTGGACACCACGACCACGTCGTCGCGGCCGAGCACCCGCTCGACCACCCGGGTCGATCCCACCGGCACGGTGGACTTGTTGACCACGATGGCCTCGGATGGGAGCCGAGGGCCGATCTCGCGCGCGGCGGCCTCGATGTACGAGAGGTCGGCGGAGCCGTCGTCGTCCTGGGGGGTCGGCACGCAGAGGTAGGCGAACTCGGCCGACGGCACCGCGTTGGCCGCCCCCACGACGAACCGCAACCTGCCCTCCTCCAGGCCCTCCCGGACCAGGGCCTCGAGCCCGGCCTCCACGATCGGCACCTCGCCCCGCACCAATTGCGCGACCCTGGCCTCGTCGATGTCGGCACACGTGACGTCGTGCCCGAGATGGGAGAAGCACGCCGCTGTCGTCAGCCCGACGTAACCCGCCCCGATGACGGCGATATCCGCCATGAATATGGACCTCCGACTGCAAGCGCCCCAGCTAGCGGTATACGAGGGGACAAAGGTAGCGCCCCCGGCGGCCGCGGGGCGACAGGCCCGCCGCACGGAGCCACTACCCTCGGGCGACGTGCAGAACGCGCTGGGTGCCGTCCAGTCGCTACTGGTGCTCGGCGGGTCGTCCGACATCGGAGCGGCGATCGCCGAGCGCCTGGTGCCCGACGGCTGCCGCTCCGTCGTCCTGGCGGGACGGCGTCCCGAGGCCATGGAGCCCGTCGCAGCGCGGCTGCGCGCCGCCGGCGCCGCCGTGATCACGACCCCGTGGGACGCCGTCGACATCGGCGGCCACGCCGACGCCGTGAAGGCGGCGTGGGAGGCGGCCGCGACCGACATCGACTGCGTGGTGCTGGCGTCCGGCGTCCTGGGCGACCAGCCCCAGCTCGAGGACGATCCCGCCGCCGCCGCCGAGCTGGCGGTGACCAACTACGCCGGGCCGGTGTCGACGTTGCTGCACGTCGCCCGGCACCTCGAGGAGCAGGGCCACGGAACCATCGTCGTGCTCAGCTCGGTGGCCGCCGAACGCGCCCGCCGGTCGAACTTCGTCTACGGCTCGTCGAAGGCCGGGCTCGACGCGTTCGCCCAGGGCCTCGCCGACTCGCTCGTCGCCGCCGGCGTCCGGGTCGTGGTGGTGCGGCCGGGCTTCGTCCGCTCGTCCATGACCGAGGGACGCGATCCCGCGCCCATGGCCACCACGCCGGCGGCGGTCGCCGAGGCGGTGGCCGGTGCCATGGCCTCCGGAAGGGAGACCGTCTGGGTTCCCGGCACCCTCCGCTACCTCATGCCGGTGCTGCGGCACCTGCCCCGCCCCGTGTGGCGTCGGGTGTCGGCCAACATGTGAGTGCCGTGGCCGAGCCCCTGACCACCGCCTCACCGTCGAGCGCCGGCGTCGCCGCGGGCGACCGGCAGCGCGACCGCGCGCCGGGTGCTCCGACCGGACCGGGCGGCCGCAGCAACGCGGCGTCGCTGCTCCGGGGCCTGGTACGCCTGGCGCGGCCGCGGCAATGGACCAAGAACCTGCTGGTGTTCGCCGCCCCGGCTGCGGCCGGGGTGCTGGACAACCGGGGGCCGGCGATCGACGCCCTCATCGCGTTCGTCGCCTTCTGCCTGGCGGCCTCCGGCACGTACTACATCAACGACGCCCGCGACGCCGATGCCGACCGGCTCCACCCGACCAAGCGCACCCGGCCGGTGGCGTCTGGCGTCGTGCCGGTGGCGATCGCCTACGCGGGAGGGGCGGCGCTGCTGGCGGCTTCGGTGGGGTTGGCCTTCGTGGCGACCCCCGAGCTGGCGGCCACCATCGTCGGCTACGTGGCCTTGACCACCGCATACTCGCTGGGGCTGAAGAACGTGGCCGTGGTCGACCTGGTCGCAGTGGCCGCCGGGTTCGTGCTGCGGGCGGTGGCGGGCGCCGCCGCCACCGACGTGCCGATCTCCGACTGGTTCTTCATCGTGACGAGCTTCGGCGCCCTGTTCATCGTGTCGGGCAAGCGCGGCGCGGAGGCCAGCGAGATGGCGCGGTCGGGCGATGCCGACGCTCGCCAGTTCCGGGCCGTGCTCGGCGCCTACAGCGAGAGCTACATGGCCTACCTGCGGTCGGTGACGTCGGGTGCCGTGCTCGTCGCCTACTGCCTGTGGGCGTTCGAGAAGGCGAACAACGCGCTGAACACGTCGTCGATCCCCTGGTACCAGCTCTCGATCCTGCCGTTCGTGATGGCGATCCTGCGGTACGCGCTGGTGCTCGACCGGGGCGACCGCGGGTCGGCGCCTGAGGACATCATCCTGGGTGACCGGACGCTCCAGTGCATCGCGGTGGCCTGGGCCGTCGTCTTCGCTGTCGGCGTGTACACCGCATGACCCGACCCGCCGTGGGCCCCGATCCTACCGATGGCGTTGAGATCGTCAGCGGGTGGGGGCGCAATCCCTCGTCGGCCGCCCACGTCGTGCGCCCCGGCGACGCCGACGAGCTGGCCGTGGCCACCAAGGCCGCCGGACCGCGGGGAGCCGTCACCCGCGGGTTGGGGCGGGCCTACGGCGACTCCGCCATGAACGCCGGGGGCCTGGTGGTCAGCTCGACGGGCGTGTCCGGCGTGCTCGAGCTCGACCACACGCGCGGCACCGCGCGGGTCCTCGCCGGCACCTCCCTCGACAGACTCCTGCGCGAGATCGTGCCGCAGGGTTGGTTCGTGCCGGTGACGCCCGGAACCCGCTACATCACCGTCGGCGGGGCCATCGCCGCCGACATCCACGGCAAGGACCACCACGCGTCCGGGAGCTTCGGCGTGCACGTGGAGTCGATGGTGCTCGCCCTGCCCGACGGGACCCGACGCACGCTCACGGCCGCCGACAACCCAGGCGAGTTCTGGGCCACGTGCGGCGGCATGGGGCTCACGGGCACCGTCGTCGAGGCGACGATCCGCCTGCACCCCATCGAGACCAGCCTGCTGCGGGTCGACACCGACCGGGTCCCCGACCTCGACACGCTGCTCACGCTTCTGTCGGAGGGCGGCCGGCGGCACCGCTACTCGGTGGCATGGGTCGACTTCCTGGCCCGGGGGCGCTCGTTGGGCCGGTCGGTGCTCACCCAGGGCGACTTCGCCCGGCGCGACGAGCTCCCCGGTCCCGGCCGACGCGGGACCCGGCGCCGGCAGCCCGAGCCCCCGGCGTACCGCACCCCGCCCCCCGTGCCCGCGCCCCGCGTCGTTCCCGGCGGCCTGCTCAACAAGGGCACCATCCTGGCTTTCAACGAGCTGTGGTACCGGGCGCACCCCCGCCGGCGCCGCGACGAGCTCCAGTCGATCTCGCGGTTCTTCTACCCGCTCGACCTCGTCGACGGCTGGAACCGCATGTACGGGCCCCGCGGCTTCCTGCAGTGGCAGTGCCAGCTGCCGTTCGGGGCGGAGGACGTCCTGCGTCACATCGTGGAGTCGCTGGCCGATCACCGTGCACCGAGCTTCCTGGCGGTGCTCAAGTACTTCGGCGCCGCGGACCCTGCGCCGCTGACCTTCGCCGGGCCTGGGTGGACCCTGGCCATCGACGTCCCCACCACCGACCCGACGTTGGGACCGCTGCTCGACCGGCTGGACGACCGGGTGGCCGAGGCCGGCGGCCGCCTGTACTTCGCCAAGGACAGCCGGCTCCGGCCCGAGCTGGTGCCGGTGATGTACCCCCGGCTCGACGAGTGGCGGGCCGTGCGCGACCGGTTGGACCCCGACCGCCGCCTCAACAGCGACCTCGCCCGCAGGCTCGATCTGCTCGGCTGAGGCGGGCTTCCGAGGCCCGCCCGAACATGCGGCGGTTACGGCCCCTATGGGGGCTCCAGCCGCCGCAAGTTCGGTTCGGGACGTCAGCCGGTCAGGCGCTTCACCAGGTGTCCCAGGCCCTCGCGGTAGTGCGGGAGCAGGGGGAACCCGGCCGCCCTAAGTGCGACGTTGTCGAGCACCGAGTTCGCCGGACGCGGCGCCGGACGGGGTGGATCCAGGTCGGCGGTCGCGATCGGCCGCACCTTTCCGGGATCGTGGCCCGCGGCCGCCAGGATGTCCCGCACGAACTCGTACCAGGTCGCCACGCCCTGGTTGGTCACGTGGAACAGCCCCGGGACCCGCGACACCGCCAGGGCGCGGATGGCGACCGCCAGGTCGGCCGTGAAGCTCGGCGAGCCGCGCTGATCGTCGACGAAAGCGAGCTCGGGGCTGTCGGCCAGGCCGAGCACGGTCCTGACCATGTTGTGGCCGTGCTCGCCGCACACCCACGACGTGCGCACCGTGCAGGCGCCCGGCGCGTGCTCGGCGACCTCGTGCTCGCCGCCCAGCTTGGAGGCGCCGTAGACCGACCGAGGCCCGGTGGGATCCCATTCGACGTACGCGCCCTGCTTGGTGCCGTCGAACACGTAGTCGGTCGACACGTAGCAGAGGTGGGCCCCGGCCCGGCGGCTGGCGTCCGCCACCCAGCGCGTCCCGAGGGCGTTCACCCGGAAGGCCCGCTCGGGGTCGCCCTCGCAGGCGTCGACCGCGGTCCAGGCGCCGGCATGCATCACGACGTCGGGCCGCACCGAGAGCACCGCCTGGTAGACGGCGTCCCGGTCGGACACGTCGAGCGATGCGTGGGTCGCGGCCACGACGTCGTCCCCCATCGCCTCGCAATGGCTTCGCAGGTCGTGGCCGAGCTGGCCGCCGGCCCCGGTGACGAGGACCCTCACAGCAGGCCTGCCCGCTCCTTCAGCGGGCGCCACCACCACTCGTTGGCCCGGTACCACCCGACGGTCTCGGCCAGCGCCTCGTCGAGCGTGCGGGCCTTGCGCCATCCCAGCGCCGTCACCTTGTCGATGTTGACCGAGTAGCGGCGGTCGTGACCGAGGCGGTCCTCGACGTAGTCGACCATCTCCTCGCCGACCCCGAACAGCGCCAGCAGCTTGTCGACCAGCGCCCGGTTGGGCGTCTCGTTGCCGGCCCCGATGTTGTAGACCTCGCCCACCGCCCCGCGCTCCAGCACCAGCGCCACGCCGGCGCAGTGGTCGTCGACGTAGATCCAGTCGCGCTGGTTCAGGCCGTCGCCGTACAGGGGCAGGGGCCGGCCGTCCATCAGGTTCGTCGCGAACAGGGGGATGGCCTTCTCCGGGAACTGGTAGGGCCCGAAGTTGTTGGTGCACCGGGTCACGGTCACGGGGAGGCCGTAGGTGTGGTGGTAGGACAGCGCGATCAGGTCCGATCCCGCCTTCGACGCCGAGTAGGGCGACCGGGGTTCGAGCGTGTCGGTCTCCAGCGACGATCCCACCTCCACCGATCCGTAGACCTCGTCGGTCCCGATGTGGATGATCCGCGGGATCTCGAGGCGCCGCGCCGTGTCCATCACCACGTTGGTGCCGAAGCAGTTGGTGTTGACGAAGTCGTCGGGACCGGCGATCGACCGGTCCACGTGGCTCTCGGCGGCGAAGTGCACCACGGCGTCGTGGCCGGCCATCGCCTCCTCGAGCGTGCCGGGGTCGCAGATGTTGCCCTTGACGAAGCCGTAGCGGGGATCGTCGTCGACGTCCCGCAGCGTGGACAGGTTGCCGGCGTAGGTGAGCGCGTCGTACACGGTCACCTCGTCGTCGGTGTTGGCCAGGACCCAGCGGACGTAGTTGGAGCCGATGAACCCGGCTCCGCCGGTGACGAACTGCCTCATGCGATGTCGATCCTCCGCCCTTGGGGTCAACCCGTCCGCAGCGCCGCGTGGGGGCGCCGGTCGCCGGGTAGGTCGGCACGGCGGGGATTGGACTGGTCGCGGGCGGACAGCACCGGGTTGGACACCCCCCAGTCGGCCCCGACCTCGGGGTCGTCCCATGCCACCCCCAGCTCGTCCGCGGGGTTGTAGTAGCCGTCGACCAGGTAGGTGATGGTCATGTCGGTGAGCGCCGCAAACCCGTGGGCCACGCCGGGCGGGATGTACACCCCTCGGTGGTCGTGGTCGACCCCTGGCGTTCCCGGCGTGCTGCCGAGATCGACGGTCAGGGTCTTGCCGTCGGTGGGTGAGCCGACCCGCAGGTCGTGCAGCACCACCCGGCACATCCCGAACGGCACGTACCAGTAGTCGGCCTGGTGGAGGTGGTAGTGCAGGCCCACCACGGCGCCGGCCCGGCGGTCGCCGCGGTTGCCCTGGATCATCTCCCGGCCGCCGTTGAACCACTGGCGCCGGTACGTCTCGATGAAGATGCCCCGCTCGTCGCCGTGGATGTCGGGCTCGACGACCACGACACCCTCGATCACGTCGGACGGCCGGATGCTTGCCACGTGGCTCCTTCGGGCTCGTCGATCAGTGCAGCTCGACGACCGAGTGGTCGCCCAGCATGAGGCGCAGCGCCCGGGGCCGGCGCGTCGACCGCGTCAGCTCGACCTCGCGGCCGATGAGGCTGTCGGTCAGCCGGGGAACGTCGACGATGCGGCTGCGGGAGAGCACGACCGAGTGCTCCAGCTCCGAGCCGACGATCACGCAGTCCGAGGCGACCGAGGTGAACGGGCCCACGTAGCTGTTCTCGATCCGCGTGCCGGACCCGATGATGGCGGGGCCCAGCACCCGGCTGTTCACGATGTCGGCGTCGCGTTCGATGATGACCCGCCCCTCGATGGCCGACGCGGCGTCAACCGATCCCTCGATCCGCGGCTGCAGCGTCTCGAGCACCAGGCGGTTGCACTCCAGCAGCGGGTCCTTCTTGCCGGTGTCGATCCACCAGCCATCCAGCACCTCGTGGCTGACCCGGTGGCCGTGATCGATCAGCCACTGGATGGCGTCGGTGATCTCGAGCTCGCCGCGCCACGACGGCTCGATGGCCGCCACGGCGTCGTGGACGTGGTGGTCGAACAGGTAGACGCCCACCAGGGCCAGGTCGGACGGCGGATCGGACGGCTTCTCGATCAGCCGCAGCACGTGGCCGTCGTCCGCAAGCTCCGCCACCCCGAACTGCCGGGGATCGTCCACCTTCGCCAGGAGGATCTGCGCCGCCGGCGCCGACGCCCCGTCGTCACCGAGGCGCAGCAGGGCGGCGTCGGTGCGCGCGGCCTCGAAGCGGTCGGTGAAGCCGGCCAGGCCCTGCTGCAGCATGTTGTCGCCGAGGTACATCACGAAGTCGTCGTCGCCCAGGAACTCCCGCGCAATCAGCACGCAGTGGGCCAGCCCTAGCGGTGCCTCCTGGGGGATGTACGTGATGTCGACGCCCCAGCGCGAGCCGTCGCCGACCGCCTCCATCACCTCGTCGCCGGTGGACCCGACGATGATGCCGATCTCCTTGATCCCCGCCTCGACCATGTCCTCGATGCCGTAGAACAGGATCGGCTTGTTGGCGATGGGGACGAGCTGCTTGGCGCTCGTATGGGTGATCGGCCGCAGGCGTGTCCCCGCCCCGCCGGCAAGAATGAGACCTCTCACGGGGGAGCCATTCTTGCAGGATGGGCGCGGCCGGGCACAGACGGCACCGGCGAGTTGCCCGTCACGACATCGGCAGGCCCAGGTCGCGGGCGATGACCAGGCGCTGGATCTCGCTGGTGCCCTCGCCGATCTCGAGGACCTTCGCGTCCCGGTACTGCCGCGCCACCGGCGTCTCGTCCATGAACCCGTAGCCGCCGAAGACCTGGGTTGCCATGCGCGTCGCTGTCACCGCCGACTCGGTCGCGTAGAGCTTGGCCATGGCGGCCTCGCGCTTGTACGGCCTGCCGGTGTCGCGCAGCCAGGCCGCCTGGTACACCAGCAGGCTGGCCGCCTCCGCCATGACGGCCAGGTCGGAGCAGGCGAAGGCCACCGCCTGGTTGGCGCCGATGGCGCGCCCGAAGGCCCGCCGCTCGTTGGCGTACGCGACCGACTGCTCCAGGCAGCAGCGGATCACCCCCACGGCCAGCGCCGCGATGGCGATGCGCCCATCGTCGAGGATCTGCAGGAACTGGGCGAAGCCCCGGCCGCGCTCGCCGAGCAGGTTGCCGGCGGGCACCCGGCAGTCGTCGAACGTCAGCCCGTGCGTGTCGGAGGCGTGCCACCCCATCTTCCGGTAGGGCGGATCCACGGCGAACCCGGGCGTGCCGGCCGGGACGATGATGCAGGAGATCTCCGGGGTGCCCGCTCCGGCGCCGCCGGTGCGGGCGGTGATCGTGACGAGGGAGGTGATGTCGGTCCCGGAGTTGGTGATGAAGGCCTTCGCCCCGTTGATGACCCACTCGGCGCCGCCGTCGTCGAGCACGGCCGTCGTGCGGGTGCCGCCGGCGTCGCTGCCGGCCTCGGGTTCCGTCAGCCCGAAGCCGCCGAGGGCCCGGCCGGCGCACAGGTCCGGCAACCACCGCTGGCGCTGCTCCTCGGTCCCGAAGCGGAAGATGGGGTTGGCGCCCAGCCCCACGCCCGCCTCCAGCGTGATCGCCATGGACTGGTCGACCCGGGCCAGCTCCTCGATCGCGAGGCACAGCGTGGTGAGGTCGGCGCCACCGCCGCCGTACTCCTCGGGGAACGGGATGCCGAACAGGCCCAGCTCGCCCATCTGGCGGACGACCTCGACCGGGAAGGTGTGGCTCGCATCCCAGGCCTCGGCGTGCGGGGCGATCTCGGCCTCGGCGAAGTCGCGCACCAGCTTGCGCAGGGCGCGCTGCTCGTCGGTGAACTCCACGTGCACGGGTCGATGGTACGGCGGTCGCCTGGGGCCCTCGCGGCCGGAGTTCCGTGCCGACCGCAGACCACCGGTCGCTTGACAGCTAACTCTATCTAGATAGAGTTTCGCGGCATGAGCAGAGTGCGTCGCCCCTCACGGCAGACGGTCGCCGTCCTCGATGCGCTGGCCGCGAAGGCATCCGACTGGAGCCACGGCTACGACCTGTGTCGCGCGCTGGGCCTGAAGGCCGGCACCGTCTACCCCATCCTCATCCGGCTCGCCGAACGCGGCTATGTCGAGACCGCCTGGGAGCAGGACGCGCCGCAGGGCCGCCCGCCCCGCCACCTCTACAGATTGTCGGCCACCGGAGCCGAGCAGGTGCGCGAGCTGCGCCGCGCCGAAGCCCAACCCACCTTGCGCCGCTCACGGGTTGCCGGGCGCCGGGCTCCCGGCAACGGCGCGGCCGCCGGAGCACAGGCATGAGCGCCGGGGCCACGCCGACGGCGGCACTCCCCGGGCCGGTCACGCGGCGGACGGCGTGGTTGGCGGTTGCGGCCGCCCTCGTCGCCCTCGGGGCCTGGATCCTGGTGGTCCGCGCCGGGCTCGCCGCCGACGATGACCCCGGGATCCCACCGGTCGAGGTGCTCGTCGGTGCCGTGTTCTTCGGCTGGCCGCACGCGCTCGCCGCCGCGACTGCGGTCGTCGCCACCGCGTGCGCCGCCGTCGGGGTCGACGCGCCAGCCCGCCTGCTCGCGTTCGCCACCAGCGGCAGGCGCGGACGACGGGACGAGTGGGGCGCCGCCATGCGCGCCGAGCTCGCGAGCATCACCGCCTCCCCGCGCGAGCGGCTCCGGTTCGCCGCGGGCTGTTCCCTGACCGCGCTGCGCCGCGGCTGGGGGCGGTCTCCCTGGATCGTCGCCGCCGCCTGCGCGCCGCTGTTCGCCGCCCTGACCGTCGCCTTGTCTCGAGCCTCGCTGCACGGCAGCCGGACCGGCAGCCTCTGGGCCGTCATCTACGGCCCACCGCAGATCACGCTGCTGATCGTGGGCTTCGTCGCCGCGTGGGCCGAACGCTCGATGCGCACCGGCCTCGAGCACGCCGTCGCCGCGCTCGCCGGGATCCTCATCGGCGTTCTCGCCGCCGCCATCCCCGAGGGTGCGCTCTGGGCCCGCGAGGCGGGGGTGTTCCTCCTCGACGGCGATGCGCCGTCCACGCCCCTCACCGCCGCCGGGGGCGCGCTCGACGCGCTGAAGGCGACCACGCTGAGCTGGGGCCTCCCGCACTGGTTGCCCTGGCCCGTGCTCGGTGCGGCTGCCGGCGCCTGGCTCCGCGGCCGGGCCAGGGCGGTCACCTGACGCGTTCTCGCGCCCAGAATGGCCGTTGGCGCGACCATTCTGGGCGCGAGAACGGTGGGCGATGCGCTCCTATCCTGCGGCCGTGCAGGAGGTGGCGCCGCTCGCGGTTGTGGGAGGCCGGCTGCTGACCCGGCTGGCCGACGTGACCGACGACCTCGGCGCGCTCGAGGGGCGAGGCACGTGGGCGGTTGTGCTCCCCTTCGAGGGGCCGCCGATCTGTGCCCGGTTCTCCGACGTCCGGCCTGCCCGCCCCCGGCCCGAACGGCCGTGGGAGTGGGACATATGTTCCGGCTCGCCGTGGCGCGGCCCGTCGCCGGCGGAATGGACCACCTCCCTCGACCGCGACGGGTTCTGCGCCGGCGTCGATGCCATCAGGGCGGGGATCGCCGCCGGCGACGTCTACCAGGTCAACCTCACCCGCCGGCTCACGGCGCCGCTGCCTCCCGGCGCCGACGTGGCCGCCCTCGGCGCAGCTCTGGGGCGGGGCAACCCCGCCCCCTACGCGGCCGTGGTCCGGATCCCGCCCACCGGTGGCAGCGTCGGCTGCCAGGTGGCGTCGGCGTCGCCCGAGCGCTTCCTGCGCCGGGATGGCGACCGGGTCTGGTCCTCGCCGATCAAGGGCACGGCCGCGACACCCGACGCCTTCCTGCCCAAGGACCGGGCCGAGAACGTGATGATCGTCGACCTGGTCCGCAACGACCTGGGCCGGGTGTGCGAATGGGGGTCGGTCGAGGTCCCGGCGCTCTGCGCCGTCGAGCATCACCCCGGCCTCGTTCATCTGGTGTCCACCGTGTCCGGCCGCCTGCGCCCCGGCACCGGCTGGCCCGAGCTGATCGCCGCCACCTTCCCCCCGGGGTCGGTGACCGGCGCCCCCAAGCTGGCGGCGCTCGACCACATCGCCCGGCTCGAGACCGCCGCGCGGGGTGTGTACTGCGGCGCCGTGGGGTGGGTCGACGCCGACACCCGGCGCGGCGAGCTCAACGTGGCGATCCGCACCTTCTGGATCGAGGACGGCATGCTGAGCCTCGGCACCGGTGGCGGCATCACCTGGGACTCCGTGCCCGAGGGTGAGTGGATGGAGACGGAGCTCAAGGCCCGGCGGCTGCTCCAGGTGGCCAGCGCTCCCCTCGCCGCCGCCACCATCCACCACCTCGGCTGACGTCGACCGTACGGTGATCGGGCGATGGCGCCGTGGCTCGCCTACCGCCTCGGCCTCGGCTGGCCGTTGGGCCACCGGGTCGTGCTCCTGGAGCATCGGGGCCGGACCACGGGACGGCCCGTCCGGACTGCACTCCGGGTCCTGCGATGGGATCCTGCGTCACGGCACCTCCTGGTCAGGGCGGGCTCGGGCCCGTGCACGGATTGGTACCGCAACGTGCTCGCTCACCCGCTCGTGCGGGTGACGATCGGGCGGGAGCGCAATGTCCTCGGCTGCGCGGTGCCGATGGCGGACGACGAGGCCCGGAGCGAGCTGGAGCGCGCCCGGGCCCGCCGTCCCTGGCTCGCCACGCGAGTGATGCGGGCGCTGCCGGCCCTGTCCGGCGGGGGCTCGCGCCGAGGCGACCACGGTCCCGCCGTGGTCATCGACCTGGCGCCGCCCCGCCGCCGGACCCATCATCCCCACCGGTCAGCGCGCCGCCGGCTGGCTGCCTGACCGGCGGATGCGGTGCGGGCGGGCCGTCGCGCGCCAGGATTGTCCGCCATGACCGGAATCGTGTGGCTCGACGGGGCGATCCTCGATGCGGCCGAGGCGAATGTCTCGGTGTTCGACCACGGCCTGACCGTCGGCGACGGCGTGTTCGAGACCATCAAGCTGATCGGCGGCCGCCCTTTCGCGCTGCGGCGGCACATCGAGCGGCTCCACCGCTCGGCCGAGGGCCTCGGGCTCGACGTGCCGCTGGGTGACGCCCGCCTACGCGACGCGATCGACGACCTGCTGGCGGCGGCACCCGGCGGCGAGGTCGGTCGGCTGCGCGTCACGGTGACGGGTGGGGTGGCGCCGCCGGGGTCCGGCCGCGGGACGTCGGGGCCCACGCTGATCATGGCCGTGGCCCCGCTCGAGGCGTGGGAGCCGGACACCGTGGCCATCACGGTGCCGTGGCCCCGCAACGAGCGATCGGCGGTGGCGGGGCTCAAGACCACGTCGTACGCGGAGAACGTCGTGGCCCTCGCGGAGGCTCGGAGGGTCGGCGCCACCGAGGCCATCATGGCGAACCTCGGGGGCAACCTGTGCGAGGGCACCGGCACGAACGTGTTCGTCGTGCGGCACGGCGTTCTGTCCACGCCGCCGCTCCTGGCAGGGTGCCTGGCCGGCGTCACCCGGGCGCTGCTGCTCGAGGAGCTCCTCGACGCCGACGAGGACAACCTGCCGATGGCGGCACTCCTCGAGGCCGACGAGGTGCTGCTGACGTCGTCGACCCGAGACGTCCAGCCCCTGCGCGTGCTCGACGGGCGCGAGCTGCCCGGCGCCGACGGCCCGGTGGCCAAGCGAGCGATCGACGCGATCGCCGACCTCCAGGCCCGGGACATGGACCCGTGATCGAGGAGCTGCCGCCAGTCGAGATCCCGGGCCATCGGGCCTCGGGCCTCGGTTCCGACGAACATCCGATGCGCATCATGACGCGGCGAGCGGCCGGGCTCGCACCCGGCGGTTGGGACGCCGAGGCCCGCGGCCGGGTCGAGAGCGTGTTCGACGAGCTCTCACGCGAATGGCACACCCGCACGTCGCCGCAACGGACGGCGGTCGTGGTCGACGCGCTCGACCGGGGCGGCGTGGCCGGCGGCCGGATCGCCGTCGAGGTCGGGAGCGGGATCGGCAACTACTCACGGCTCCTCGCGGAGCGGTTCCGTACCGTGGCCGCGGTCGACCTGTCGCTCGCCATGCTGCGGCTGGCGCCCACAGGGCCGGCGGCACGCATCCAGGCCGATGCGGCCGAGCTCCCGGTGCGGACCGGATGTGCGGATGCGGTCGTGCTGATCAACGCGCTGCTGTTCCCCGCCGAGGTCGACCGCGTCCTGGCACCCGGCGGCTCGGTGACATGGGTGAACAGCAGCGGGGACCAGACGCCGATTCACCTGCGCACGGAGGAGGTGGCCGCCGTCCTTCCGGGCGAATGGCGCGGCGTGTCCAGCCGGGCCGGGCAGGGCAGCTGGTGCGTGCTCCGCCGGGCTTGACCGCCTAAGCAGCTGCGCGGATAGGCGCATCATCCTGGCTTACGGTGGTCAGTGTTGTCGGAGGCCGAGCTGCGTGGCCTGGGCTTACGGTGCTAATTCCGGACTGTTCGGTGCCCGCTTGCGGGCCTATCCGCTCGGCCTCTACCAGGCGTCGCGGAGGTGCACCACGTCGCCGACGGCGAACGTCCGCCGCTGACCCCCGGGCGCCTCCACGACCAGATGGCCCTCGGCGGTGACGTCCACGGCCGTTCCCTCGACGTCCTCGGCGCCGAGGTCGACGCGGACCCGCCGGCCCAGCGTCGCCGACCGGTGCCGCCACTCGTCCATCACGGGTCCGTGACCGCCGCCCACCAGTAGGCCATAGGTGTGCTCGAGCCTGCGCAGGAAGGCGACGAGCAGGTCGACGCGATCGATCGGGTCGGGCGTCACCCAGTTGAGGGCCACCGCCGTGCCGGCGACCTCACGGACGGCGTCGTCGTCCTCCGGCCACGACACGTTGAGCCCGATGCCGACCACGATCACGGCCCGCTCGTGTGCCGATGGCGCCCGCCATCCCGCCGAGATCGTGGCGGTCGCGGGCCAGTCCGCCTCGGCCAGGATGCCGCCCAGCTTGCGCTCGCCGCCCTCGCCCGCCAGCACGAGGTCGTTGGGCCACTTGAGCCCGGGCGAGACCCCCGTCACCGCCTCGACGGCATCCGCCATCGCCACGGCGGTTGCCATGGTCGCGGCGCTCGCCACCGGTGACGGGGGGCGGAGCAGCACCGACACCAGCAGCGATCCGCCCGGGGGGGCCACCCACGCCCGGTCGTAGCGACCGCGCCCCGCCGTCTGGTGGTCGGCCACGACCACGACCCCCTCGGCGGCGCCGTCGCGGGCCAAGGCCAACGCGTCGGCGTTGGTGGAACCGGTCGAGGCCCGCCAGCGGACGTCTGCGAACCGGGACCCCGCGAGCGCCGCCCGCGCCCGGTCGCCGAGGTTTCTGGCGCCATCGCCAGGCATCCCCGTAAACATACGGTGTGCTCTCGAAGATCCTGATCGCCAACCGGGGCGAGATCGCGGTCCGGATCATCCGGGCGTGCCGCGACCTCGGCATACGCAGCGTCGCCGTCTACTCCGATCTCGACCGCGACAGCCTGCACGTCCGGCTGGCCGACGAGGCCTACGCGCTGGGCGGCCAGACCGCGACCGAGAGCTACCTGGCCACCGACAAGATCCTCGACATCGTCGAGAGGGCGGGTGCCGACGGTGTCCATCCCGGCTACGGGTTCTTCAGCGAGAACACCGACTTCGCTCGGGCCGTCACGGCGAGGGGGGTCACCTTCATCGGTCCGCCTCCCGAGGCGATCGAGATCATGGGTGACAAGGTCTCGTCCCGGCTTGCGGCCGAGCGGGCGGGGGTGGCCGGCGTGCCCGGCACGACCGAGTTCCTGACGTCCGCCGACGAGGTCGTCGCGTTCGGCGACGAGCACGGCTGGCCGGTCGCCATCAAGGCCGCGTATGGCGGCGGCGGACGGGGCATGCGGGTCGTCCGCTCCTCGGCCGAGGCCGCCGCCGCTCTGGAGTCTGCCCAGTCCGAGGCGCTCAAGGGCTTCGGGCGGAGCGAGTGCTACCTCGAGCGCTACCTCACCTGGCCGCGGCACATCGAGATGCAGGTGTTCGCCGACACGCACGGCAACGCCGTCTGGGTCGGCGAGCGGGACTGCTCGGCGCAGCGCCGCCACCAGAAGCTGATCGAGGAGAGCCCGGCGCCCGGGTTCCCCGACGAGACGCGCCAGGCCATGGGCGACGCCGCGGTCCGGGTGACGAAGGCGTGCGGCTACGTCAACGCCGGCACCGTGGAGTTCCTGTACCAGGACGGCGCCTTCTACTTCCTGGAGATGAACACGCGGCTGCAGGTCGAGCACCCGGTCACCGAGCTGGTGACGGGTCTCGACCTGGTCGCCGAGCAGATCCGGGTGGCCTCCGGCGACCCGCTGTCGTTCGCGCAGGAGGACATCGTGCGCCGCGGCCACGCCATCGAGGTGCGCATCAACGCCGAGGACCCGGCGGGCGGCGCCTTCGTCCCCTCACCCGGGCCGATCGCCACCCTGCGGGTGCCCCAGGGCTATGGCGTGCGGTGGGATGGCGGCTACGAGGCCGGCGACGAGGTCAGCCAGTTCTACGACAACCTGCTCGGCAAGCTCATCTGCTGGGGCATCGACCGGGACGCCGCGATCGCGCGGACGCTGCGGGCGCTGGGCGAGTTCGAGGTCACGGGGATCCCCACCACCATCCCTGCGGACGTCGCCATCCTGCGTCACCCGGACTTCGTCGCCGCCGAGCACTCCACCAAGTGGGTCGAGGAGCGGCTGGACCTGTCGGGCGTCGCCGCCGACGTTCCCTCGCCGCCTCAGGACCGCGAGGGCGGCGCCGAGCCCAAGGTTCGGCGGGACGTCGACGTGGAGGTCAACGGCCGGCGCTTCGGCGTGACCGTGTGGGTGCCCGAGTCCCAGGCGGGCCCGGCGGTTGCCGCGCCCGGTGCCGCCGGCAGGGCCTCGCCCCGACCCCGCCGGTCGTCCGGCGCATCGGCCCGCGCGGCGGGAAGCGGGGCCGTGGTCGTCCCCATGCAGGGCACGATCGTGAAGGTGCTGGTGTCCGAGGGCGACGAGGTCGAGGCGGGCCAGACGGTGTGCGTGCTCGAGGCGATGAAGATGGAGAACAACATCGCCGCCGACCGGTCCGGGACGGTCAAGGAGGTCAAGGTGACCGCCGGCCAGTCAGTCGGCTCGGGCGACGTCGTGATCGTGATCGACTGACCGCGGCTCGGACCGTCACCCGCCCCCGGGCAGCGCTGCGGCGCGGGACCGTGCAGGCGTCAGCCCGGGACCTCGTACGTCGGCACCATCACCGCGCGGGCCAGCGTGTGGAAGCCGAGGTTGAAGCCGACGAACGCAGGGGACGCGCTGGCGTCCGGGCCGAGCTTGTCGACGTCGAGGGCGTGCACTGCGAACACGTAGCGATGCGGGCCGTGGCCGGGCGGCGGGCCGGCGCCGATGTACGCCTGGTCGCCGGCGTCGTTGCGGGCGTGGATGGCGCCGTCGGGCAGCCCCGCCTTGTCACCCGATCCTGCCCCCCGGGGCAGCTCGGTGACGTCGGCAGGGATGTCGAACACAACCCAGTGCCAGAAGCCGCTGCCGGTCGGTGCGTCGGGGTCGAACACCGTGACCGCGAAGCTCTTGGTCTCGGGCGGGAAGCCCTCCCACCGCAGGTGCGGTGACGTGTTGCCGCCGTCGAGCCCGAAGCGCGCGTCGGCCACATGTTCGTTGTCCAGCGTCTTGCCGTCGGCCACGTCGTCGCTCGTCACCGTGAAGGACGGGACCTGGGCCAGGTGGTCGTACGGGAGCGGTGGCTTGGGCGTATCCGGCATTGGATCCTCCGTTGTCGTGCTCGTGGACGGTGTCATCTTGGAGCACCGGAACGGGCGTCGCGTGTCGACTGGTCTAATGCGCTTGACGCCCGCGGGCCCACCTGCCACGGTCCGCCGTTCACACCACCGGCGCTGATGTGCCGTGGACGGCGGAAGGAATCGGCGGATGATGAAGCGGAACGCGCTCGCCGCGCTCGCGCTGGCAGTGGCGATCGCTATGGGATCAGCCGCGTGCGGCGACGACGACGGGAGCGACGCGGCCGGCAGCAGCGACGACAACGGCGGGAGTGCTGCGGCCAACGACAGCGGCGACGACGATACGGCGGAGCACAGCCGCGATGACTACGTCACGCTGTTGGGCGGTGGCGGCGAGGGCCTGAATGACGAGGAGGCCAACTGCATCTCGGCGGCCGTGGTCGACGTGGTCGGCGTCGACGCCCTCGAGCAGGCGAACGCGTGGGACAAGATCCAGGAGAACCCCGACGGGTCGCTCGCGGACTACGGCGTCGTCGTGGACGAGGCCCAGGTCGCGGCGATCGCCGACGGTGTCGGCGCGTGCGTCGACGTGCCGCGGCTCTTCCAGGAGATGCTCGTGACCGGCGAGGACGTGTCCCGAGAGCTGGCGGCGTGCTTGGCCTCCGGCCTCGACGAGGGCGCGCTGGAGCGGATCGTCGCAGTCACCATGACCAGCGGTGAGGCCGCCCTCGACGCCGACCCGACTTTGACGGCCGGCATCGAGCAGGCGGCGCTCGACTGCGCGGCCCAGGGCATCAGCTGACCGGCGCGGCTTCGGGGCGGGTCAGCCTCGGATAGGCGGCTCCCGTCGCGCTCACTCCGCGGCGTCGGCGAGCGCCTCGGCCAGCGACGGGTGGACGAGGAGGCTCTCGACGATGTCGTTCACCCGCAGGCCGTTGGTGACGGCGACGGCGATGACCGAGATGAGCTCCGCCGCCTGGCGCCCGACGATCGACCCCCCGAGCACGACGCCGGTGGCGGGGTCGGACAGGATCTTCACGAAGCCCTTGGTCTCGTTGTTGATGAGCGCCTTCGCCGAGGCGGAGAACGGCACCTTGGTCACCCGCAGCTTGCGCCCCTCGGCGAACGCGTCGGCCTCCGCCAGGCCCACGTCGGCGATCTCGGGCTCGGTGAAGATCGCCGACGCCGCCTTGTCGTAGTCGAGGTGGCGGTGGACCCGGGTGTGCAGGCCCATGACGTGCTCGGCGATCTTGCGGCCCTGCATGGCCGCCACCGACGACAGCGGCAGCTTCCCCGACAGGTCGCCGGCCGCGTAGATGTGGGGCACGTTGGTGACGCAGTGATGGTTGATCGGCACGTAGCCCCCGGCATCGACGTCCACGCCGGCGGCATCGAGCCCCAGGCCGTCGCTGTTGGGGATCGAGCCGATGGCCAGCAGGGCATGGCTGCCCGCGGCCACACGCCCGTCGGTGCAGTGGACCGCCACGCCGCCGTCCTCGGTGCGCTCGATGCCGTCGGCCCGGGCACCCTTCAGCAGCTGGACGCCCCGGCGCAGGAGCTCGTCCTCCAGCGCCGCCGCCACCTCCGGGTCCTTCTGCGGAAGCACCTGCTGGCGGCTGACGAGCAGCGTCACCCCGCTGCCGAGGGACGAGAACATGTGCACGAACTCGACCCCGGTCACGCCCGACCCGATCACCACCAGGTGCTCGGGCATCTCGCTCGGCGGATAGGCGTCGCGGGTCGTCAGCACGCGCTCACCGTCGACCTCGGCCCACTCGGGGACCCGGGGGCGGCTGCCGGTGGACACGAGGATGGCGTCGGCCTCGATCTCGCTCACGCCATCGTCGGTCTCGACGACGATCTCGTGCGGCCCCTTGAGCCGGCCCGTGCCCTGGATCATGCGCACGCCCTGGCTGTTCAGGAGCTGCACGATGTTGGACTCGAGGCGGTCCTCGATCCGCTGGATGCGCTTCCTGAGTCGTTCGAGGTCGAGCGTCGCGTCCGGTTCGGACAACCCCATGCCGCCGCTGCGTTCGACCAGCCCCATGGCGTCGGCGGTGGCGATCATCGCCTTGGACGGGATGCAGTCACGCAGGTGTGCGGAGCCGCCCACGATGTCGCGCTCGATCAACGTCACCTCGGCGCCGAGGCGGGCTGCGGTGGTGGCCGCCGTGTTGCCAGCGGGCCCACCGCCGATGATGACGAAGCGGAGGGGCACGCCACCAGGCTACGTGGACGGCCCCCGAACCCTCACCCCTCGCCCGGCCCCTCGCGCCGCCTTCCCCGCTCCCACGGCCGCTCGGGCCGCCTTCCCCGCTCCCACGGCCGCTCGGGCCGGGCCCCGGCGTCACGTCGCCGTTCGGGCCAGCCGGACCAGGCGGTGGTCGGGTGTGAACAGTCGGCGCGTCAGCCCGAGGCCGATGACCACGACGTTGGTGGCGACGCAGCCCAGGATGAGGTACATGATCGCCGCCTGCACCAGCACGGCGTCGACCGGATCGACGCCCGCCAGGATGAGGCCGGTCATGGCGCCCGGCAGGAACACCAGTCCGACGGCCTTGGTGCTCTCCAGCTGTGACGTGAGCGCAGTCCTCAGTGCGCTGCGCACGAACGGCTTCGAGGCCTGCTGCCACGGCTGCCCGAGCGCCAGCCGGGCCTCCACCTCGGGGCGCCGGTCGGCGAGCTCGCCCACGATGCGGCGAGCGGCCACCACCACGCTGCCGATCGAGTTGCCGATCATCATCCCGGCGATGGGCACCACCGCCCGCCCCACGTTGGGGTAGACGCCGAGTCCGAACACGACCAGCAGGCTGATGGCGGCAGACGCGGCGATCGCGAGAGCCGACAGCCGCAGGATGTCGGGGATCCCCGACGCGCGGCGCCGGACGGTCACGGCGGCGAAGATCACCATCGCCACGACCCAGAGCCACGCCCAGACGACGGGTGCGTCCTCGTCGACCACAAGGACCAGCAGGTAGCCCACCGCGAGCAGCTGGGTGATCGCCCGCGCGCAGGCCCACAGGATCTCCCGCTCCAGCCGCAGCCCCTGCCACATGGACAGCGCGACGGCCACGGCCACGAGGATGAGCGACAGGGCCAGCCCGCTCCACCCGATCGCGGCGTCATTCATGGGTCTCAGCCATCGTCGATCTCCTTGAGGAAGCGGTCACGCTCGTCGGCGGACGCCAACCGTCCGTCGATGACCACGAGCACGTCGTCGGCCAACCGGTCGGCCTGGTCGAGGTCGTGGGTCACCCACACCACCGGGCGGCCCTCGGCGGCGAGATCGCGCGCGGTCCGCTCCAGTCGGTGGCGGGCGTCCGGATCCAGCGCCGACGTGGGCTCGTCCATGAGCAGCACCTCGGGCTGTGTGACCAGGGTGCGGGCCAGGCACATGCGCTGCGATTCGCCGCCGGACAGGTCGTCGGCCGAACGCTCGAGGAACGTCGGCGCGAGGCCCGCGCCGGCGAGCGCCGCGAGCAGCGCCTCGTCGCTCGCTGCGGGGTCCGCCACCAGCAGGTTGTCCCGCACCGTCCCGGGGAACGGTGCGGGGCGCTGGAAGACCATCCCCACGCGGCGGCGGAGGGCCAGGGGATCGATCGACGCCACCGGCTCCCCCCGGAAGCGGACGGCGCCAGAGGTCGGCACCTCGAGGCGGTTCAGCAGCCGCAGGATCATGGTCTTGCCGGCGCCCGACGGGCCCAACAGCACGGTGATGCCGTCGTCGGAGATGGCGAGCGAGATCCCGCGCAGGACGGGGCGGCCGTCGATCTCGAGCACCACCGCGTCCAGTTCGAACAGCGGCGCGCCCACGCGCCGGTGCGCGCTCGGGTCAGACCCGCGAGCGGTCACCGTGGGCGGCGGTGGCACCGTCGGCCCGGTATCCGTCGTCACCGGCGCCACCCACCGGCGGTGCGGCCGCACGCCCGTCCGGGCTGCGCAGCCCACGACGCACGCGCTCGCCGGGCGGCGAGTACTTGAGGATGCACCACAGGGCCCGGATACCGTCGCGCCACCCGATCTTCTTGCCTTCCGCGTAGGTGCGGCCGCGGTAGCTGATGCCCACCTCGTACACCCGCCATTCGGGATGGGCGGCGACCTTCGCCGTGACCTCGGGCTCCACGCCGAACCGGCTCTCCTCGAGGTCGATCGCCTGAATGACCTCGCGGCGGAACACCTTGTAGCAGGTCTCCATGTCGGTGAGGTTCAGGTTGGTGAAGACGTTGGACAGCGTGGTGAGGAACCGGTTGCCCACCGAGTGCCAGAAGTAGAGCACCCGGTGCGGATTGCTGGAGACGAACCGCGACCCGAACACCACGTCGGCGTCGTCGGTGAGGAGCGGCTGGACCAGGGCCCCGTACTCGCCGGGGTCGTACTCGAGGTCGGCGTCCTGGACGATCACGTACGGGGCCGTGGCCTCGGCAAAGCCGCGGCGCAGGGCGGCACCCTTCCCCTGGTTGGCGGGTTGGAGGAGGACACGCACCCGGGGGTCGCCGATCCCGGCCAGGAGGTCGCGGGTCCCGTCGGTCGACCCGTCGTCGACGATGACGACCTCGGCCGTCCAGGGGGAGGCAAGCACCTGCGCCACCACGGCTCCGACCGTGTCGCGCTCGTTGTAGCAGGGGATGACAACCGAGAGGCAGGCCTGGGCGTCGGGCATGCGCGGGTCCTTTGGTGCGGGATCGACGGCGCATCCTATGGGCAGGGCGGGCTTCGTCGCCCGGCATCGCCTTCCCTAGGCTTCAGGCTCGTGAGTCCGTCCCCCGAGAAGCCGACCCTGGACGACTGGCGGGCCCAGGCGGCCGAGGACCTCAAGGGCGCCGACCCCGACACGCTCGTGTGGCACACGCCGGAGGGCATCGACGTCAGGCCCCTCTACACCGGGGCCGACCTGGCCGGCGTCGAGGCGGCGGACTCGCTGCCGGGCTTCCCGCCGTTCGTACGCGGCGTGCGGGCGACCATGTACGCCAACCGGCCCTGGACCATCCGCCAGTACGCCGGCTTCTCCACCGCCGAGGAGTCGAACGCCTTCTACCGGCGCAACCTGGCGGCCGGACAGATGGGCCTCTCGGTGGCGTTCGACTTGGCCACCCACCGGGGCTACGACTCCGATCATCCCCGGGTCGAGGGCGACGTGGGCAAGGCCGGGGTGGCGATCGACTCGGTCGAGGACATGAAGATCCTCTTCGACCAGATCCCCCTCGAGAAGATGTCGGTGTCGATGACGATGAACGGCGCCGTGCTGCCCACCCTGGCGTGCTTCGTCGTCGCCGGCGAGGAGCAGGGGGTCGATCAGGCCAGGCTCAGCGGCACCATCCAGAACGACATCCTCAAGGAGTTCATGGTCCGCAACACGTACATCTACCCACCCGAGCCCAGCATGCGGATCGTGGCCGACATCATCGAGTACACGGCCCAGCACATGCCGCGGTTCAATTCGATCTCGATCTCCGGCTACCACATGCAGGAGGCGGGGGCGACCGCCACGCAGGAGCTGGCCTTCACGATCGCCGACGGGCTGGAGTACGTGCGCTACGCGCTGGGCCGGGGCCTCGACATCGACCGCTTCGCGGGGCGGCTGTCGTTCTTCTTCGCCATCGGGATGAACTTCTTCATGGAGGTCGCCAAGCTGCGCGCCGCGAGGCTGCTCTGGCACCGGGTCATCTCGCAGTTCGACCCGAAGGACCCCCGATCGGCGACGCTGCGCACGCACTGCCAGACCAGCGGCGTCTCCCTGACCGAGCAGGACCCCTACAACAACATCGTCCGCACGGCCGTCGAGGCCATGGCCGCCGTCCTGGGCGGGACGCAGAGCCTGCACACCAACAGCTTCGACGAGGCGCTGGGACTCCCCACCGACTTCTCGGCGCGCATCGCCCGCAACACGCAGCTCATCCTCGCCGAGGAGACCGGCATCCCCCGCGTGGTCGACCCGCTGGCGGGCAGCTACTACGTGGAGTCGCTCACCCAGCGCCTGGCCGACGAGGCCTGGGCGCTGATCGAGGAGGTCGAGGGCCTGGGAGGCATGACCAAGGCCGTGGCCTCGGGCATGCCCAAGCTGCGCATCGAGGAATCGGCCGCCCTCCGCCAGGCCCGCATCGACCGGGGCGAGGAGGTCATCGTCGGCGTCAACAGGTACCAGCCGACGAACCCGGACCACGTCGACGTGCTGGACATCGACAACACCGAGGTGCGCCGCCAGCAGATCGCCCGCCTCGAGCAGGTGCGCGCGTCGCGCGACCCCGAGGCGTGCGCCGACGCCCTGCGCCGGGTGACCGAGGGCGCCGCCGGCGACGCCAACCTCCTGGCGCTCTGCATCGACGCCGCCCGGGCCCGGGCAACGGTGGGCGAGATGAGCGACGCCATGGAGCGGGTGTTCGGCCGGCACAAGGCCGAGATCCGCTCGATCCACGGCGTCTACGGGTCGGCGTACGAGGGTGACCGGGCGTTCGCCGAGGTGCAGGCCGAGGTCGAGGCCTTCGGGCGCGAGGAGGGCCGACGCCCGCGGATGCTGGTGGTGAAGATGGGCCAGGACGGCCACGACCGGGGCGCCAAGGTGATCGCCACCGCCTTCGCCGACCTCGGCTTCGACGTCGACGTCGGCCCGTTGTTCCAGACGCCCGCCGAGGCCGCCCGCGATGCCGTGGACAACGACGTGCACGTGGTGGGCGTGTCGAGCCAGGCCGCCGGCCACAAGACGCTCGTGCCGCAGCTCATCGAGGAGCTGCGTGCCGCCGGGGGCGGCGACGTGGTGGTCGTCTGCGGCGGGGTGATCCCCCCGCAGGACTACGACATGCTCCGGGCCGCCGGCGTCGCCGCCATCTTCGGCCCGGGCACCAACATCCCGGCTGCCGCCCGCCAGGTGCTGGCGGAGCTGCGCGCCCGGCGCAGTGCGGCGTAGCGGAGCCGCCCGCACACCATCGCCGCTACGAGGGCGAGCCCTTGTCGGACGCGCCGGTGACGGGCCACCGCGAACCCGCTGCGGGAGCCCCTCTGTGATCGGGTTGCGCCTACCCGCTCGCTGCCTGCAGTCGGTCCAACGTGGCAGCGCCGGCTGCGGTGTCCTCAACTTCGATGGCGCAGTTGATCAGGACGTTGCCCGTTATCGCCAGCCCATCGTTCCGCATGATCCGCAGATAGGTCAGGTCCGTCCGCAGCTCGGTGACGACCTGCCCAACGATCCGCGTCCCGCTGCGGGGAGAAGCCCCGGTGCAGGCGACTCCGACCACACCATCGCCGGAGCCGGAGAACTCGGGCAGGTTGCTGAAGCCGTTGCTTGCGGTGACCGGGAAGTTGCTGAAGACACCGACGACCGTGGGCGGGGGCTGCTGAGCATCGGCGCGGGATAGCGCGCTCACCCCCAGAACGGCCAGCAGCACGACTGCCAGTACGGCGAGAACGAGCCGCCACGAAGACAGCCTGAAGGACATCGTTCCTCCCTTCGGCCAGTGGCTCGACGGGCGCCCGCCTGCGAGCACTGGGCTGCGCAAGGGTCGCGTGGCACCAACGGTCGGTCAAGCGACCGCTGAACGCCGAAAGCCTCTACGACTGCCCGTCGCCGACGAACCCCAGAGACGACCCGATGGGTCCGACGTTCGGCGGCGGCGGGTCGAGGGCAAAGATCCGCGTGGTGCGGCCCTCGGCCCGGATCTCGTGCGCCAGCCGCAGGCCGGGGATCCGGTCGGTGGTCCGCAGGGGTTCCAGCTGGGGACGTAGCCGCACGGCGGTGTACCAGTCGACGACCAGGTAGCGGGCGCCGTAGTGGCGGGCGTAGCGCAGGATCTCGTTCATGCTCGCGTAGGGGATCGCCATCGTCGGCCGCTCGGCGTAGTAGTCGACGACCATGCTCCGGGTCATGACCCGATCGCCGGGGCGGGTGTTGGCGGCGATCCACTCGCCGGCCTCGCGCTGGTCGCTGTGGTCGGAGGGGTGCCACCAGCCGGCGCCCTCGCTGCGGAACGCCTGTACTGACGACAGGGCCAGCAGGGCGACGACCGCGAGCATCACCGGCCGACGCCACGCGGTCGACAGCGCCGCGATCGCGGCACCGACGAGTGGCGTCGCCAGCGCCACCGCGACGATCAGGTAGCGGGGTTGCACGAAGAACGCCAGCGCCGTCGCCACGGGTAGGGCGCCGGCGGCCAGCAAGAGCCGAACCACCCCCGACCGACGGTGGCGCCAGGCGCCGAACGCCGCCAGACCCCACAGCGGAAGGGGCAGCAGCAGCCACGCCAGCCGCTGGTTGGTCACCGGGCTGACGACGGACGTGGCCAGCGCGCCGGCGTTCGTGCGGACGATGCCGAGGTAGCCGGCGGGATCCTCCCGCGCCAGCGTCACCAACGACGACCGCCCGGCGGCGAACCCGAACCCCGTGTCGTCGAGCGCGTACAGCACCGAGTCGCGCGCCTCGCGGTCGGCCCGGGCCACGGCGTGCCAGGCCTCGATCGAGGCGTCCTGCGTCTTGGCGCTGAGCTGCCACTGGCCGGTGTTGTCGTGGAGGTACATGGCGTACGGCACGATGCAGGCGACGATCGGAAGCAGGAAGACGGCCAACAGGGGAGCACCGGCACGCAGGCCGCGGCGGTCGAGCCGCCGCAGGCGGGCGGGCTGTCCCGGCCGGCGGGCGGCGAGGACCAGCACCGCGATGCCGAGCGGGAGCGCCATGAACAGCCCCTCGGGCCTGGTGAGGTACGCGAGCCCGACCAGGAGCCCCGCGGCGAACACCCGCCACACCTGGGCTCGCCCCTGGTGGTCGACGGCGGAGACCACGAGCCACAGCGCGCCGACGACGAGCAGCGTGTACTCCGCCTCGGACCCGGCACCGCGGTTCACGAGGGTCGTCGACAGCCCCGGGCCGAGGGCCGCCACCCAGGCGGTCGCGACGCCGCCGGCCGGGCCTGCGATGCGCCGGCCCAGCAACGCCAGGGGGATGATGATGGCGGTGCTCGCCAGGCACGTCAGGACCACCGAGCCGGTGTGCGGATCGGAGGTGACCTCACTGGCTAGGCCCAGTAGGAACGGCACGAACGGCGGGAAGTGCAGCTCGGGATGGCCCTCGCGCTCGTAGCCGTCGCCGTCGATCAGCGAGATGCCCGACCGCAGGTACGCCGTCTCATCCGTGGCGGGCGCATCGTCGGTCAGGCCGATCGCGACCCGGAGCGCGAACCCGACGAGCAGGGCGGCCAGGACGAGGAGCACGAACCGGGTCCGCCACGCCGGTGCGGGGGCGCCCGTCGCCCTGCCGGACGGCCGGGACGCCGCGACCGGCATGGCGCCGCCCCGGGGTGCGACGGTGGTGGGCACGCCGCGCCCCGGCGCTACGCCTGCCGGGCCGGGACGGCCGGAGCCGGGGGCGCGGCGGCGGTGGACCCGCTGCCGTTGTGACGGATGCGCGGCCGCGCCTCGACCATCGTCCACGGGAACGGCGTGCTCACGCTCACCACTTCGAGCTGCGATCCTACGAGCTCGGCAAAACCCCGGCGCGACCAGTGCTGGACGTGACCGGGCGTGTTTCCGAGGTCGGCCAGGTACTTGCCGCGTGCCATGTTGGCGACCCGCCAGACGGGCTCCCGCGGCACGGACAGGACCATCCCACCGCGGCTCACCCGCACGAGCTCGGCGAGGGCGGCGACCGGGTCCACGACGTGCTCGAGCACCTCGACGGCCATCACGAGGTCGAACGCCAGCGGCGGGAACGGCAGGTGAGCGATGTCGGCGTAGACGCCGAGGAAGCCCCGCATCCCCCACTCGGCGGCGAGCGCGTCGTCGTGCAGGTCGACGCCGACGATGTGCGCCTCGGGGTAGAGCGCCCGCAACCTGGCGCTGATCTCCCCCTCACCGACGCCCACCTCGAGCACCGTCGCTGGAGGCTCACGCGGAAGGGCGTCGGACAGGGCCGCGAAGAAGCCCCTCATGAGCCGTCGCTCGATCGGGTTCTTCGACCGGTACTTGTCGTAGGCGTTGCCGGTCGGGACGCTCGTGGACACGTGGTACTCCGGAACTGGCTCGGTACGGACAGCTGCCCCCAACGGCACTTGTGTCGAACGACGCGGGGCCCAATGCCGCGTGATCGGCGACAGTAACACTGCCCCGGCCTTCGGGCCGCGGCCGCGCTCTCCGGGCAACGTTTCACGCTCCGGACAACCGCTGTTCTCGGTGGCGTCACATTCGTCGACGGGCGTTCCTCGGTGCCCACGCGCGGGCCCATCCGCTCGGCCTCTTTAGACTCCGCGCTCGTGAGCGACCCCGAGCAGCTGGCGACGCGCCTCGTCGACGGCGACCGGCGCGCGCTCGCACAGTCGATCACGCTGGTCGAATCGACGCGCCCCGACCACCGCTCGCAGGCGTCCGCGCTGCTCGACGCAGTGCTCGACCGTACCGGAGGGGCGATCCGCCTCGGGATAACCGGCACCCCGGGCGCGGGCAAGTCGACGTTCATCGAGGAGCTCGGCGGTCACCTCACGGCCGCCGGCCATCGGGTCGCGGTGCTCGCGGTCGACCCGTCGAGCAGACGCAGCGGCGGATCGATCCTGGGCGACAAGACCCGCATGGAGCGCCTCGCCCGGGATCGGCACGCCTTCATCCGGCCGTCGCCGTCCGGGGGCTCGGTCGGCGGCGTCGCCCGCCGCACCAGGGAGGCCGCGCTGCTCTGCGAGGCCGCGGGCTTCGACGTCATCGTCGTCGAGACGGTGGGCGTGGGGCAGTCGGAGGTCGCCGTGGCGGACATGGTCGACTGCTTCTGCCTGATCGCCGCACCGGGGGCCGGCGACGAGCTCCAGGGGATCAAGCGGGGGATCATGGAGCTCGCCGACATCGTGGTCGTCAACAAGGCCGACGGCGACCTGCTGCCCGCGGCCCGGCGGGCGATCGCCGACTACCGCCAGGCCGCCCACCTCTTGCGTCCCAAGCACGCCGGCTGGGAGGTGCCGGTCCTGGCCGCGTCGGCGCTGCAGGGCACGGGCGTCGACGAGCTGTGGAGCACGGTCGAGAAGTTCGTCGCGCACCTCCGCGAGGACGATGCGCTCGGCCGGCTGCGGGCTGGCCAGGCCGTGGCGTGGATGTGGGACGAGATCCGCGAGCACCTCGTCGACTCGTTCCGGCGGGACCCAGGCGTCGCCGAGCGCTGGCCGGGCACCGAGGCGGCCGTCCGCTCCGGTCGCCTCTCCCCCACCACCGCCGTGCGCCGGCTGCTCGCGGCACACGGCGAGGCGGTGCGTGACGACGAGGAGGGAACCCGATGACGACGGACCGCTCCGCGACGACCGGCGCCGGGCGCAGGGGCGCCGGAGTGCGAGCCGCGGCGCGTAGCATCGCCACACGCTCGTACCGCAAGCTCGGGGACGTCGGTGCGCGGCTGCTCGGCGACGACCCGTCGTCAGCGCCGGCCACCGTGACGCACCCCGATCCGGGCACCCCCCCGTGGTTCCCACGTGCGGAACAGGACGCCGCTTCGGCGCTGTGCAACATCTGCCGATGGCAGGGCGACGCGTTCGAGGGCCGGCAACACGTCGAGTTCTCCATCTGTCCGGCTTGCGGCAGCAACGGCCGGGACCGATTCCTGCACTGGTGTTTCGCCGAACGGGTCGCGCAGCACGCGGCGCTGCGGGTGATCGAGTGCAGTCCCCGCCTGGGGCAGGCGTACCGCGACGCCATGGCGACATGGTTCTTCTATCGCACCAGCGACTACGACCTCCGCTCCCACAAGGGCAACCTGAAGCTCGACCTCCAGGCCATCGACCTGCCCGACGGCTGCATCGACGTGATGCTCTGCGCCCACGTCCTCGAGCACGTGCCCGACACCGACAAGGCGCTCGCCGAGCTGCGCCGGGTGATCGCCGCGGGGGGACACCTCCTCCTGCAGGTCCCGGTGCTGCAGGGGCGAACTGCACCCCCGTCGGAGCCCGAGTTCCACGGCGACAACACACCCGTGTTCTGGCGCTTCGGCTTCGACCTGACCGCGCGGCTGCGCGAGCACGGGTTCACGACCGACCTGCTCTGCACGGCCGAGCTCGCCGACGCGGTGGCCTCTGGCCACAACCCCTGGGCCGAGTGGTCGGGCGAGTTCGATGTGCCCGACATCCTCAGCGGCGCCGTGGCCGACGACCTGACGGTCGTCGCCGAGCGCGCCACGTCCGCGAGACTCGGAGTAGACCCTGGATACATGTACCTGACATGGGATTGCGCGGTCCCCTGAGGCCTCCTGCGTCGCAGAACGATCACCGGGCGTTCACGTCGGCGCGGACCTGTCGGAACGCGCGCTGACCATCAGCCGGCCAGTGGGTGCAACGTAACTTCGCCCCCGGTTCGTTCGACCTCGTATGCCTCGACCTCGTTCCGGCCATCCTTGAACAATGGCCCGACGTACCCGGTGAACCGCCAGCCATCGCCGTCAGCCAAGTAGCCACCCAGGGTCCCCGCGAGCGTGCCGTTGACCGCAACCACCAGCTCGGGCGGCCGTGAGTCGGCTCCGGTCACCTCGCCCTCGAAGATGTAGGGCACGGCATCCTCGGCGATGGACAGGTCGTCCAGCACGTCGCGTGCGTCGGGCTTCCAACGCAGATCGCTCGGGTCGCCGACGTCGTAATCACCCACGGCGTTTCCGACCAGGTCCTCACCCTCGCCGACCGCGGCGAGCGAGATCCAGTCCTCGCCCCGGGGGAACTGCGCCTCGTGGGCTGCGGCCACCTCGAACGCCGCGTCGACGTCACTCTGCACACGTCGGTCGATCGTCGGCTCACTGCCGTCGAACAGGGAATGCCCCTCGAAGTCCCAGTCGGTGTCGATGCCGAGCAGGTCGATGATCGACGGCAGCACGTCGACGGTCGAGGCGGAGGCGTCGTCGATCCTGCCCTC
>Ga0081455_10001363_pt1 | contig 30136 bp, 33 predicted proteins | sample TabmetS3T2R1_FD_70207 | JGI IMG/M metagenome (GOLD analysis project Ga0081455, IMG submission 70207) | Tabebuia heterophylla rhizosphere microbial communities from the University of Puerto Rico - S3T2R1 | ecosystem: Host-associated > Plants > Roots > Rhizosphere ... | reverse complement strand
TGAATATTAAATGTACGTCTTCTCAACTATACAAAAGAATGAGTAATTTTTTTAGTTTTGGTTATTATCTCCATTATGAATTAGTATTCTTGAATTAGCTTTCTAAAATCCGCGAATAATAGTTTTTCATTGAAAATAACGATTATCATAAAGTACAATATTGTGTGGAGTTCCTTTACATCTTGGACTGTAACGCCAATGGTCATTAATGAAATGTTTTAAATGTTTAATGTTATCCCTATTAGTAATAAGATTATTTATCCCTTTTTTGCAGATGTAGATGTAGTCTTAAATTTCAAACCTGTCCTCTAAACAATTTGCTCACGTAATTATGAATAATAATTGCATAATTTGCTCTGCTTATTCAGGTTTGCATACAGAAAATAATAATATATTATATAACCCTTAATACAAATATTATTGATCCTTTTGACTCGAAATAATTTTCCGATGAAAGATTGGCATATTAAACATATGGAAAACACAGTCATTAAGCATGTTAAGGGACTGTCTCCGGATGCGACAAGATATCAAAAAAAGATGCATTATAAATACGGAGGAATAGTAAAGATTTTACGATATATTGAATACGATAAAAAACACGGAGTAACGAACGATGATATAGTTGCAATAGTAGAAAAACTTCGCTCAGACTCCACATATGAAGAGATTCGTACTAATGAGGGGTTCCTTGATAGGTTAAAGGAAATTGAATCTTCAATCGTGAACCCGCCTACAACGAAGATTCTGACTAAATAATTAATTTTGTTGCATTAGTATGAATGATTTTCGACTTTGTGTTCATGCAAAGCTTTCCATGTCGTAAATGAAGAGTTGCATTTTTCGCAACTATACTTAATTTTTCTGCCATACACAAACTTGTTAATGTCAATTGATTCATGGTTATCCTTAAAGTCATGTGACAAATTAAAGCGCATAATTCTTCTGGATACTCTGACCAATGGCAACCGTTAATTGTTCATAAAAGCATACTTATTTAAACTAATAACACATCAGAAATCACTTCGAATTTATTCAAAAAGTCACATCTACATGGTTAACGCATAACAGATGAGTTGTTACGATGATCAGAATCCCTTAATGCCCTGGGCAACAAGTACGGAATAACATCCTAGTCCACATTGTTCGCAAATTGGTTTTAGTCCTTTTGCGTCAGAACTCCCAATACAACATGGTTGCTTGATCCTGCCCTTATGATCCAAAGAAAGTATTGCCCAAGAAGGACACTGGATTGGTATCGTTCCATTACCTCCCCAGTTTCCTTTCATTAATGCAATTTGTTTCTCAATGTTTACGATATAATTTGGATATTTTTTCCTTAGGGAGATTATACTATCTACTACTTCATTTCTTGTTTCTCCAAATGGTAACCATAATGGATCACCTTTTACAAATGGAGTATGAAACTGAAAGCCAATCTTATTGATTTTATCCTTCCATTCTTCGGCTAAATTCGTGACTGTATGATAATTCAATGAATTAATAGTCATTGTTATCCAGATATCTTTCCAAACTGGCTTTCCTTTTCGTGGGGGTCCGGAAATATATTCCAAAATGGTATTACGCGTCTTTTGATATGTACCTTGACCTCTTATACTATCATGTACCTTTTCGGTCCCGTCTAGTGATACCCAGTAAAAATATAGATTCTCAAACCGTTTTAAAGGAAAAGTTCCGTTTGTTACTACACAAACCCTGCCAGGCATTTCTTGGCAGAAAACATCAATAACTTCAGGTCGCATGGTTGGCTCGCCACCCACCACCGTTACACCAAAAAGATGTTGTTTTTTGAAGGTATTCCTTATTATCGATCTCCAAACTTCTGGAGAGAGCTCATTATTTTCATCTTCCCGATTAAGCCACCAATAACAATGAGAACAATGTAGGTTGCATACATTGATTATGTCTGCCGAACCATACAATGTCCTTTTCTTATGAAATAATTTGATATCAAGAATGTTACGAAAAAAGGTTAAATAAAAAGGAAATTCACGTATTAGATCGGTTATGCCGCGTCCATAAATGAGGTCTACCATATCTTCACATAATACATATGATAATTAAAGGTATTGTAAGTAAGGTCATAGAAAGAAAGCGCTATTTTTGAAGAATTCATTCTTGAGTAACGGCTTGATATCATATTTTGCAAAAGATAAGTCGGTTATATGAAGATCAAAAATGATAAGAAATACCGGAAAATCAAGAATTATATTAAGATGATCTATAAAGAACCAAGATTTGTTAAATGTTGGTGTTATTATAAAACTAGAACCTGATTTTTCTGAAGGTAATGTAAGTTATAATTCAGATGGAACACTAAATAGGGCTGAGACAAAAAATATTTTGGGTCCACACAGTGCAATAGCATGTAATGCTGCATTTTACTGCAAGGTGAATTACGGCGCACATATTTCTATCGGTACAATGGGTCCACCCATTGCAGAATCTGCCCTCAAGCAGGCTCAAGTGTTGACTGATGCTGAAGAACTCAATTTATACAGTGATAGACTGTTTGCAGGTGCAGATACCCTTGCAACTGCAGAAGTACTCAGGAACGGAGTAGAAAATATGTTTGGAGGTAATAAGATTGATATCGTCTTTTCTGGACATCGAGCGTCCGATGGGGAGACAGGACAGACAGGTCCACAGACCGCATGGAAGTTGGGATATACTTTTCTTGGTAATGTCATTGATTTTGATATTGATCTTGGGAGAAAAGTGGTAATTGCAAAAAGATTGATTTCTCTTCAAGGAATGGATACTATTATTGAAGAAATAGAATCTCCACTACCCGTCTTTATAACTATTGATCCTTCTTATAGGTCTATTTTCAATACTGTATCGCAAAGATTAACATCAAACAAGTTTAGCAAAGAAGGGAGAAAACATTCAGAAGAGTATACTCATATTTTAAGAATATTTGATAGTAAAAAATTAAATCTAGACCCGAAACTCGTAGGACTGCCAGGTTCTCCAACTATAGTATATAGAGTAGAAAAAATTCCTAGGGCAAAAACAAACCGTAAAACAGAGTTCATAGATCCAGCTAACCCAAATAATTTAACACCAATAACAACAAAAATAATCCAAATCCTAAGAGGCAAGTAAAAAATGTCAAAATCGTTAGATCGAGAATATAGATCAAACACCGATGAAAAATATAGACATATTTATGTAATAATCGAGCATTTTGAAGGCCAGGTAGTACCTGTAAGTTTGGAAATGCTAGGCGAAGCGAGACGGTTGATGGATGATTTTAATAAAAAATATAATTCATCAGAAAAGGTCGTAGCAGTATTACTTGGTAGTAATGTTAGAAGATTATGTGATGAATTAGTAACATATGGAGCAGATTCAGTAATATATGCTAATCATGAGGAACTAAGATATCCTCGAAATGATATCGATACTAGAGTAATAGTCCAGATTGCAAAAGATGCGGAAATCTTAAAGGAAATATCACCTGAATACGAAAACACATTTGTAAAACCAAGATACATGTTCTTTGCTGCGGACAATATTGGGAGACACTTGTCTTCTACGGTACTGGCAGAGCTTGATTCAGGTTTGGCATCGGATATAAACAAGCTAGTCATAAGTGATCTCGATATTAGACATGAGCACAAAACAAAAGGTCAGTCTGTGAAATACGAAAAAATTCTAGAAATGTATCGTCCAGATTTTTCTGGTTTTTTATGGACAACAATACTATGTCTAGATAACAAAAACCCAGAAATTCTTAGGGAATATCATCCACAGGGATGTAGCATAATACCAGGCGCATTTAAGCCAATAGAAAGGGATAATCTAAGGAAAGGGACAATTGTAGAATATTCCCCTATATTTGACCAAGATCCAAAAATTAAGATATTGAGTAGAAAGGTGATTGAGAGAAAAATCGATTACGAAACTTGCAAGATAGTAGTGAGCTTTGGACGTGGAATTAAAGATAATCCGGAACAAAATATCAAACTAGTTGAAGAATTTGCGGAACTACTGGATGCAGAAATAGGAATAACATTGCCATTATCGAAAAAACCATATCAATTGAGTCAGAATCTGGATTCAAAATATATGATTCCAGATAGGGTCATTGGCACTAGTGGGAGCAAGGTTACACCAACTCTTTATGTTGCTGTGGGATTAAGTGGAGCCATACAACATGTTGCTGGAATGAAAGATTCTGAAATGGTAATCTCCATAAATACTGATGAAAAATCGCCCATTGTAGACGAATCAGATATTTTTATAAAAGGAAGAATGGAGCAGGTTATTCCGATACTCATTGACCAGATAAAAAAGCAAATGTCATCTATATCTATACGGAGTCAATAGACTTGGAAGAATATGATGTGGCGATAATTGGGGGCGGATCAGCTGGACTATCAGCATTAAAAAAATTATCTGATCTAAATAAAAGCGCGATATTAATTGAAGCAGGTGATCGGATAGGCACCAAAAATGTCTCTGGTGGTATTTTGTATTCTAAACAAGACCCTCATGGAAGGATATACAACGTTGAGGATGTTTTTGGTGCAGATTTTGTGTCCAACGCACCAGTAGAGAGGTTAATAAAGAAGTATTTACTGCACGCTACTTCCAAGAATAAAATTTTTACAATGGATCTCACTCCACTTCATGAATACAAAACAAATTTTGGGTTCTCCGTTCTTTTGAATAAATTAAACCCGTGGTTTGCAGAGCGAGCTTCTGAGTCAGCTGAAAAACAAGGTGGTGGAATTATCACTGGAGTCCACGTTTCTGATATTCAGTGGATGGGGGACAAGACAATTATAAGGACGAATGAATTAGAAGAATTCCAAGTAAATTCAATAATTGCTGCTGACGGAGTAAATTCAGAAGTTGTCGAAATTACAGCAGCTAGGGAGAAATTCAAACCAGAAGAAGTTTACTTTGGTGTTAAAGTCATCATAAAATTACCTGAAAATATTATTGAAGAAAGGTTTCATCTGAATTCTTCAGAAGGTTCAGCGCATCTTTTTGCAGGTGATATCACGTTGAATCATATTGGTGGTGGATTTCTTTATACAAATCGCCAAACATTATCACTTGGAGCGGTCTATCACTATGATTCGCTTCTCTCAAATCCGGTTACTCCAGCACAGCTCATAGATGAATTAATCAAAAATCCTCTAATTAGTGAATATATTAAAGATGAAGTCCCATTAAGAAAGGATAACAATGATCTTTCAAAAGAAGAACAACTCAAAATGCAGCTTAGCGTTAGTAAACTAATAAAAACATACGATGAATTAAGATACAAATATTTTTCCAAAAATAATGTAGAATTGGTAGAGTCTGGAAAGTTCAGAAATATAGAAGATATTAAATCAAAAATTGATAATATTAAAAAAGACCTAATTGAAAAATATGGGGTACAATTTGTTAATAATTATGTAGAGCTTGAATATAGCGCAAAGCTAATTCCTGATGGTAAAAGATGCATGATGAAAAAGCCCTATTATAAAAATATTTTATTTATCGGAGATGCTGCTGGTCGTGGGATATTCATCGGTCCAAAAATTGAAGGACTCAATGTTGGTATCGATGATGCAGTAAGGGCCTCTATTGCAATTTCGCGATCTATAGAAAAAAATAATTTTGATTCAGGTTACATGGGAAATTACTATGAATCCCTTATTAATGAGAGTCCATATACCAGAGAAATGAATAAAATCGATGAAGACTATATAACTTTGTTTCTTAACGTAGCAAGAAACATTTCCATGGATTCTGTTGATCCTTTATCTGGTTTTGGTCTTAGCCTTATGAAAAATAAAAGATTGAGGGGAATTGCCCTTCGACTGGCAAATTTTTTGGGATATGATAAAGTCTTACCAATTATAGAATCAGAAAAGACATATGTTCAGGTACCAATCCTTTTGGCAAACAGACTAGGAAGTATTGTCAATTCTTCGTACGCACCAGTAATTCCGACTTTATCAGAAAGAATTGCTAAATTGCAATACAACGATGATAGCGAATCACATATCACTGTGGAGGACAAAAGAAGTGAATTCATGAAAAAACTGATTTTACTATGTCCTACCAAGTGCTATAGTCTTGAAGGAAAAGATGTAGTGCTACAACATGAAGGTTGCGTGGAATGTGGGACTTGTTCTATTGGAACTAGATGGAGACATCCAAAAGGTGAAAAAGGAATCATCTACAGGTATGGTTAAATAATTTACGATTTCCACTTAATTGAACAGCCAATAGATGGATCAAAATCTTTTTCTATTATTTCTCCGTTCAGTATTTTTCTGATATTATTTTCCATTACATTCACTTGTGGAGTCAACTCTGGTTCCATTGCATCATTTATTTTTCCATGAAACACAAGCCTTCTGCTTTGATCAAACAAAAATGGATCTGGTGTACAGACAGCTCCATATGATCTTGCAATTTGTTGTGCATCATCGATAACGTATGGAAAGTTCAACTTATTTTCTTTGAAAAATTTGATCATGTTCTCAAAGCCTTCATCCTGATAAGATGGGTCATTACTATTTATCCCCACAATTTGTAATTCTGATTCTGAAAAGTTTCTCTGAAGAGTAACTAAATCACCTATACGAGCTTTAACGTAAGGACAATGATTGCAAATAAATACTATCAACAGGCACTTACTTTTGAAATCCTCAAGGGAATAGAATTTGTTATCTGTTCCCATTAATCTGAATGTGGGAGCATTATCATTTTTTTTTAGTGTTTGACTCGACAATGTTTTTGCCATGTAAATACTTCCCAGATATGACTAATAAATCGTTCAATTTTCTCGTAATGATAAATAAATAAAAAAACAACATCAATGAAAAATTAGTGTAAAATTAGTGTTTATTCATGCTAAATTCGATTCGTTTATATGGTATAGATTTACAGTGTTAAAATTTATGGTTATTTCTTCTATTACATATTTATAATATTTTGAATAGACATATGTTCTATGCGTATGTTAAGTCTCACGACAATAGATAAATATTAATACAATAGTATTTGTTTGAAAATTATTTGGAGGCTGAAAAGATGATTAATCATTTAAAAGACGAAATCTCGTTCGATAAAATTCTAGTTATAGGCTTGGGTCAATTAGGTCTCCCAGTCGCGAAATATGTTAAAGAAAAGGGATTTGATGTTTATGGTTATGACAACAATCAGCTCACCATGGATAATGCTGAAATGCAGCATGGCATAAAGAAAATAGAGAATTTCAGAGACGTTGATGTCTTTATGATATGCATATCCACACATAGAGAAGATGATATTTCCTCTCCACAGGTTGAGGGATTAATGGCAATTACGAGAAAGATAGCTAAAGAGGCTACAAATGGAAAGCTTGTTTCCATCGAAAGTACGGTACCAAGAGGTACAACTAGGAAAATGTTCGAAATTCTTGAGCATCGATTCCATGTCGTTCATGCTCCACATAGGTGGTATGCTCTTGAAGAAGATGTTCATGGTGTCAATCAGCTAAGGGTAATAGGTGGCGTCTGCGACTGTTGTCTTCGAACAGGCATTAGATTCTATAATGGAGTTGAACATGAAGAAAGGTCAGATTTGGAATATTATAGTGGTACCAAACCATATAGAAGTCTTCACATTCCCATGTATTCTGTTTCTACGGTAGAACTAGCAGAATTGAGTAAAATAGTTGAGAATGCAGACAGATACTTGCAGATTGCTTTCGCAGAAGATCTCTATATGTTTTGTAAAGCAAATCGTATTTCGTTTGCAGAATTAAGAGATGCGGTAAATACAAAATGGAATGTAAACATTCTGGAACCTAGAGATGGAATTGGAGGTCATTGTATTCCAAAGGATACAAGAATGTTCTTAGAGTCTTCGGAAATTAAAAGCAAAATATTGATTGCTGCTCAGGAAGTGGACAAGAATTACAGAAAATATATTGAAGGAATGGTTAAAGACCTCAAACAAATAAAATATTAACATTTTTTATTATCCCAACTTCAACAATATTATTCTAAATTTTATGTGGTTTCCTTTTAAGTGTGACACCCTAACACTTTAGAGTAACACTCACTTTCTATATTTAATTTAAATATTCAGAATATTTCTGTATTATTATGAGTTTTGATAAATCAAAAATTAATCAAAAGGAGATTAAAGATAGAAAAGATGATACTAACTTGTCTACCTTATATCTCAATTTTTCCTTCTATAAAGTAGATCCTAAATGGAGATGGTTGAATGATATCGGAAAGGATGAAGCTGCTAAGGAGTTTTCATCACTAATAGATATTGCCAATACAAAGATGAAGGTGATGACATATTCGACAATTGGTATGAGAAAGGAATCTGACTTTATGTTATGGAGCATTTCTGACTCTGTAGAAAAAATTCAAGTGCTAAGTTCAAAGGTTTACACTACTGTACTTGGAAAATATATTGACACATCTGAAGTTTACTTGTCGGCATCACGTCCATCAATTTATTCGAATAAAATTACTCCAGGTTTCATGGAAGATGACAAACCTTTAAAATACAATATCGTTTATCCATTTGTAAAGTCAAGAGAATGGTATCTTCTTCCATTTGGAAAAAGAAGTGAAATGATGAAAGAGCACATTAATGTTGGTAAGAAATTTCCACAGATAAGATTGAATACCTCTTATTCTTTTGGTATGGGAGATCAAGATTTTATGTTGGCTTTTGAGACTGACAATTTGATGGATTTTCAAGACTTGATCATGAAACTTCGTGAAACGCAGGTAAACAGATATGTTGTAAGAGATACACCTATGATAGTTTGTGTTTATAAAAAAATTTTTGATATAATTAAGAGTTTAGGATGACTATGTTAGCCCTGAAGGAATGGTCTATTGTTTGTAGAGCTTTGGAGGAAGCCAAACAATCAATATTGCTACGAAAGGGTGGGGTATTAGAATACAAGAAGGGTTTTGAGATTAGTCAAAAAATTTTCCTCTTGTATCCCACACTAGAACACCAATCAAAAGAATATTTACAACCAAATTATTTACAAGAATTCGAACTATTTTTCAAAGGAAATGATTCAGTTGTCCAAGACAAGTCCAATATTATAAGAATTTTAGCAAGAATTGAGGCAATGCAGGAGTTCCATGATCAAATGAAATTATCCAAGTTAGAGAAGTATCATATATGGAATGAAAAATACGTTAACATGAGAATGAGGTACAATCCAAAAAAACCAATGAGTGCCCTTCTATTGAGAGTTTACAAACTGCCTGAACCTATTCCAATAAGTGTAAATCCAAAATGGGCTGGATGTAAATCATGGATAGATATTGAGCTGACTAAAAAGAATGGGAATTCATATGATAACATTGACGAATTACTTGATCAATGTGAACCTGTGATTAAAGAAGGTGATTTTCAAAAACTTTATGATAAGTTTAAGGAGATTTGGAATTGAGATACAGACGACTTGGCAAGAGTGATATTAAAGTAAGCGAGATTGGGTTTGGAGCATGGAGCATTGGTTTGGATTGGTGGGGTAAGAAAATAGAAGATGATGAAGCAATTAGAATGTTAAAAAGAGCTTATGACGTAGGTATCAATTTCTATGATACTGGAGACATCTACGGGAAAGGAAAAAGTGAGAAGTTAATAGGGATAGCATTCAAAGGCATGAGAGATGAAATAGTTTATTCAACAAAATGGGGATATGACATGTACAATGCTGAACAAGTAGGGCATAATGAGTTACCTCAGAAACATAACATTGAGTATATGCAATATGCATTAGGACAAAGTTTGGATAGACTTCAGACAGATTATATTGATGTATATAGCCTTCACAACCCAAAAATGCAGGTCATCACAAATAAAGAATTATTTAATGCGTTAGATATACTCGTTACCAAGGGAAAGATTAAAAGTCACGGAGTCGCGTTGGGTCCAGCCATTGGATGGAAAGAAGAAGGTCTACGTGCAATCAGAGAACATAATATTACATGCCTGCAGACGGTTTATAATATTTTGGAACAAGACCCGGGTAATGAACTACTAAAGGCAGGTGAAGAAAAAAATGTTGGTATCATGGCAAGGGTCCCTGACGCATCAGGAGTATTAACTGGTAAAGTCAATGAGAACACCGTATTTGACAAGAATGATCATAGGAGTGTGAGAAAGAAGGAATGGATATATCAGGCGCTAAAAAAAGTGGAAAACATGAAGACAATTTCCGACAAGAAAGGGTGGGATATTACTGAGCTTGCAATTAAGTTCATACTATCTCATGAGCAAATATCGATAGTGTTGCCGACAATGATAAGTTTGGAGGAGATTGATAAATTTTCTCAGATATCAGATGGAAAATATCTAGATGTAGATGAAATGCAACAGATTTCTGAGATGTATCTTAACAATTTTTACGTTACGCCTGGTACAAAGTAATTGAGAGCTCAACTAATAGGCTGGCATAACTTTAGTCAATAGCTTACTAGTCACATTGATATTAAACAATGAAATGCTTGAGATGAATTTTCCACAAATAGCGAGTTTAGATGTATTGAGGCATTGAAGCCTAAATGATAACCTAAATAGAAACTCATGAGATAATACATCTCAAATGATATCAAACAAAGAAAACAAAAGTTGTAATAAAATAGTCGAAATCTCAATTTTCTAGAAGATATATCAAGTATATTTGGTTATAGTAATCTTCGTACTAAAATTATACCTTAATTTATGTACTATTGATTTTACCTTGACTATCATACTGCAGTTCGTTACCTAATCCAAATATACTTGCTTTCAGCTAAATTTCATTACGGCTAGGTCATGGTAGGTAGAATTATTGCCCTAATTGCAATAAGCGGTATAATGTTATTAGTGGGCACTATACATAGCCATGTGTATGCGAATCTGATCACAGGGAAGGATGAAATTAATAGCAATCAAATTCAACGTTTTTCTCCAATTGCTAGCCTAATTAATAATCAAAGCACAAATAAGGCACTCATGTCTGAACTGAAATCTCAAATACAGCATTCAGACCCTTTCAAGGTAAAAGGTATCGACAATGACAGAGACAGCACTAATCTGTCTTCAAGAGAAGGAGTTTATCCAAATGACGTTAATTCAAATGACGTGAAACATAATGATGATAATGATTGTAATTCCAATTGTCCTGAAAAATCAAAGCCTACAAAATATGAGATTCCATTTGAATTGCCAAGTATTCCATTTCCTTAAAACACAGATTGGATAATTACACAATAGCAGACCATCCATAGTCGTTTAAATTTCTCTAAAAAAATGTAAAAAACAAAAATAAGAGTGATATGATAGATTACAGTGCATATGAATTTTGAAAGGATTCTTTTATTTGGTTTTTCTGGAACACTTCTAGCACTAATGATGTTCATCAGTATTGTATCTGTTAATGTTTATGCTATTTCAATAAAGATAGAATCTCCCCTAGGCAATCAACAGGTTCCTGTCGGCGAACTTACCATATCTGGAACATCTTCTGATAATTCATCCTCACAATGTCAGGTTTATTTAGATTGGAATAACCTAAAGCCCTATCAACTGGCCACACCTAGAGGTTCAAACGGATCTGCTGATTTTTCAAAGTGGAGTTTCACATATACTTCAAAATACCACCTTATTCAAACAGGGCTCAATGACTTGACATCAAAAATTACTTGTTTGGTTCCACCTGCCGGGCCAACTGTTACTAAATGGTACAGCATAAATGTCACTGGAACTACATCTTCCAATGAATCAACTAATGTACAATTACCGTTACCAACTGCAAATACCAAAACTCCAGTTTCAAATAATACCCAAACTCCAGCTTCAAATACCCAAACTCCATCTCCGCAATCAGGAGCATCAGTTGATACAACAAATACCTCAAACTTGGATAAAATAAATCTCGAGGTTAATGTAGAAAATAATCCAATTTCAGCTGGGGATAGACAAAAAGTTACAGCGACCGCATCGGATCCTCAAACAGGAAATACTCTTGATCGGGTGTTTGTACGTTTAACCATCAAAGATCCTTCAGGGAATGTTCTAAAAGACTATACAGACACTGATGGAGAACTCTCGCCTTCTTTTAGGATAGATAAAGACATACCAGGTACGTATTCGGTCTTAGCAAGTGCCTCACAAGCAGGAATTAAAACCACAAAGTCTACGACATTTATAGTCCAGTAATTAGAATCGGTATACGTTTACAGAGTCAATCCAGCAAAAATAATAAGTCTAAATTCATTTGCCCTGAGGATAATGGACGCCAACTAAAATACGTAGTCAGAAATGGGAATTTTTCGTTAATCCACCTTGGACGATTCATAAGATTTGAATAAAGTACTATCAATATCCTACAGATTACCTCTCAAAAACATCCTTGTTGAAATTTAGCTTGCTTTAATTGCTTCAAGGCGTTGGGAAAGAGAGCGAAAGCCTGCGTTGGCTTATTTGAGTTTAAAATCGAATGGATTTCACTCTTAAGTTGATTTAACTGTGATATGAGCAAGACAGCATAATTTCAGGTTTTATTACGTGGTACTATGTGCAATATGATTAACCGGATCTCCTCGTACATCAAAAAGCCCCATCCAACCCAGATCCGTGAACTCCGCCTGATGTGCATGGAACATATAAGTTCCAGGATAGTCATATGTAAATTCCATAATACCTCTATCTCCCTGCGTTAACGTTACTATGTCTGTATTATAATCTGATGTTTCATCAGTACCAGCAGTATAATAATCAAACATGGAACCATGGATATGGATTGAGTTGACCAGGTCAAATTCGAGCATATTTACAACGTAAACACGGTATTGTTTGCCGGTTTGTAGCACAATTGGATGCATCATATACTCAAATGCCTTTCCATTAACCGTGTAAATTTCATTATCCCTCTCACTGTCGCCAGCTTCACTGTCGCCGGCTTCTTTTTCTTTATCTGGAACAGCAGAAACATGCGTCATATTGGCTTTGCTAGTTTCGTTGCTATTAGCACCTTCAGTCACATTGGCATCTGTGCTAGTTTCGTTGCTATTAGCACCTTCAGTCACATTGGTATCTTTTTCATCTTGTTGACTTGCCTCAAATTGGGCAGCTGGAGGCAAATGGGTAGGTCCTTCTTGATCGTAATTCATGTCATAACCATTAAGTAGCATAGCCATCTCTGTCATTTGTGGCCGGGGCTCCCTTGGATCAATTATCATCATTCCATATAATCCCCTGTTGATATGATCTGCTATTGGGTCTACATGACAGTGATACGGATATACGCCGTAAGGTTGTGCAATAAACTCATAGGTGAAACTTCTACCTGGTGAAATGGCACCTCCGGGATATCCACCCATTGAAACGCCATCATTCTTGGCGAAGTGGATAGAGTGAGTATGAAGCGAATGAGGATGTTCATTCTCGTTGCTATTAATAACCCTGATACGGACTAGATCGCCTTCTGTAACTCTAATAGTCGGTCCGGGTATAGTGCCATTATATGTCCATCCATCAAAGATATGCCCTTCATATGAAATAGGAATTTTTTGATGCTCTTGAACAATAAGTGTGAATTGTCGTACAGTTTTTCCGCTTTGATCCTTTGATACATGACCACAATTGAAATATGTTAGGTATTCTACGGGGGTAGGTTTCTTACTCAGATCAGTAGCACAATTCTTAATTTTATCGTATTGCTGTTGAGAAATGTGAGTTGTCGGGGATTGAGCATAAACAGACAGATTCAAGAAGGGAAAGCTAAAACTTGAAAAAATCAAAGTAATTGACAAAACCAATGCAAAAAAATACGCATTATGCCTAAACACGTTTTATCAAAGACATCCTTTGATATAAAAATGTTAATCATTTTCAAATTTCTACGACGTAAATAAGCAAGTCGTTTATGAATTTAATATTTTTTTCACTAATTTAGGGATTTATAATAATAATACTGACATTTAAAGAAAATCTTATTTCCATAACGGCGCCAAAATGATTTCTATTCCAATATAGAATTTTCTTAAATTTGATCTAATCTATTTCAATCAAGGTGAACAAGTTTGTAATGAAGCATTTGATAAAATAAATTTCACATTGCTGAAAAATAATCCGTTTCCTCCTTGTTAATCGTTCTATATAGATAATAAAGAAGAATTCTGAAAAATAAACCTGATTATATTTAAGTAAAAAAATAGCAGCCAAATATTAGTAAAACATGACATAACATGATTCAGATATTTCTAACCCTTAAAAGAAAAATCCTATCATTAAATCCAATGGAAAAGTCAAATGGAACAAAGATAGCTGTAGCTGTAGGTATAGCAGTATTTAATCTATTCATATATTCAATTTTTTTTAATCAAATTGCACGCGCAAGAACTTGAATTAAAAAGTGTAGAAAAAGCACCATTTCTTGTGATGGCGGCGAAGAGGTCAAGGGTGTGAGGATAAACTTTTTTGTGTCCCATGATAAAGGAACATCATTTGCGGAATGGAATATTGATCATCAGAAATTAGGATCTGCTGGAGGAATCATTATAAAAATAAAGACGTCATCAGATAGTTTTGTTTTGAAAGGAGTTGAAGCTTTTGATAACATATGTAATAACGAAACACCTTCTGACATTAACCTTTCAGGAAACTGTGGAGCAGGAACGGTAAGACTAGTATCCGATAACGGTAACAAGGGTACCTTTACACCTAATGTTAAAGGTGGTTGAAGATTGTTAAAACTATAATAGCGGTGTGTTAATATTTTCCAAACAAGGTGAGTTAGAGACCAACAGATGAATAATCATTTAAAAAGATTATAAATAGAACTTTATAACAACGATCGAGCTTGAATCTCACTTTTTTGAAAAAATGGCTTCCTATAGCTGCCATTTCTGCATTGATTCCAATCATCATTAGTCTCATATTAGGTGCTCCCATAGTGCAAGCACTTGTGGCTTCTGGCCTTACAGTCCTGCTAGTAGTAAGTGGTCTTCTTTTTAGATCGCATGGACGTGAAAGAAAGCCTGGATTTGAAAATCCATAAAATGGGTATAAAAATAATTTCTGCTATTAGGCGAGTTTGGTAATGGGAGATGCCATTTCAATTACATTTTCGTCCAAAATACTTACCATCAAATTGTAATACTGTAGAAAAGATCGACCTTTTTCTGTTGCTCGGTAAGTCAATACACCATCATCGAGATTCTGAATAATTAATTCCTTTTCTAAAAGTTCGTACAAGTATCTATTGATTTGCTCATAACTTAGATTTCCCTTGTACATTATGTGCGTTTTTCTTATACCTGCTTTACATAAATCTACTATGTCTGCCATAATCTGGATCTTTCCCCTGTTATTTTCATTTTTACACATCGTTTTGCTCATTTCGTTGTTATAAAAGATTATAAAGTAATTAAGGAGAACCATGAAATTCCATAGTGGAACGATCGTTCCATCTCAAATAAAACTGGTATTCGACACCTATCGTTACGGACATAGTTTGCTATTTTGATTGGAACTAGAATTTGGCACTACACTGCAGTAAACGAACCTATAGAATAATAACCATAATTTTTTACAACTTCCATTTATGAAGAAACGAGTCAAAACTGAGATTATAAGAGTAAATACCAGGAAACCGAGCTATGCTATAATTCGAAAAGCAGCAAATTTGATTCGTAAAGGTGAAGTTATTGCATTCCCAACAGAAACAGTATATGGATTAGGAGCTAACGCCTTAGACCCGTCATCAGTATCAAAAATATATAAAATTAAAGGCAGACCTTCTGATAATCCATTAATCGTCCACATAGCAGATATGAAGACTTTCAGGACATTGGTAAGTGAGATACCTCCTAAAGCTAGCAGAGTCATCAGCAAGTTTTGGCCCGGCCCGATAACCCTCGTCCTAAAGAAATCAAAGATTCTGCCTGAAATCACTACCGGGGGGTTAAACACAGTCGCTGTTCGTATGCCAAAAAATAATGTTGCTCTAGAATTAATTAAAGAATCTCACTTTCCCATTGCAGCACCATCTGCAAATATTTCAGGAAAGCCAAGTCCAACAAATGCCAGTCATGTCAAAGATGATCTTAATGGAAAAATAAAATTGATACTAGATGGTGGTAGTACTGAAATTGGAATTGAATCTACAGTAATCGATATGACACAACGCACTCCGGTAATATTGAGACCCGGTGGGATATCAAAGGAGTCGATTGAGGAGGAAATAGGCAAAGTTTACTCTCATAAATCACTTCTTGCTTTGCATAGGAGCACGACTAATATCAATAAATCACCTGGAATGAAATACAGGCATTACTCACCGAATGCCCAAGTAATACTAGTAGAGGGTACCGAATTCAACGCAAAGAACAAAATCATTGAATTGACTCAAAAATTAAAGAGTCAAGGGAAGAAAGTCTGTATAATGACGACTAGTAAATCATTGAAGGTAAATGCAGATAACGTTCATTACATGGGAAAGACCTTAGAGGCGATTGCAAGAAATTTATTTGCAAATCTTAGAGAAGCCGACAAAAATAATATTGACATCATAATAGTCCAGGGAATTCAATATAATAAAGCAGGTTTTGCCATAATGAATAGACTAAAGAAAGCTGCTATTACAAGTATTAGAGTGTGACTTGATATTAATCATGCATTATTTGTCTGTTAGCCCTAATATGAAATTCTTTATTATTGGATTTCTTCCAAGGTAGGATCCAATTTTCTTAAAGTTACATTTATCCATAAACGGGATAATCGATATTGTCTTAACCTCAGTTAATCTTTCAATATATTTTGGGGTCAAAGATTCCACAATATTGGGATGTGTAGGCATCTGATTAAAAATTACTCCGATTATTGGGATCTTAATTTTTTTACATGCATTTATGGTCAATATGGTATGATTAATTGAACCCAGCTTGGGGCTGGACACAATAATAATAGGCAGATTCATCTTCCTAATTAGATCTAGTACTGAAAATCTCGTTGTTATGGGAACCATAATACCCCCAATTCCTTCTACTAGAGTAAAATCATATTTTTTTTTAAGAAAATTAAATTTTTTAGTTACTGTTTTTAGATCTACAGTTGTATTCAATATCTCAGCTGCCATTAAAGGTGAAGCAGGTATTGGAAAGAATACTGGATTTAGGATATTATCAGGTTCTTTTATATTTGCAGCTTTGGCAAGTATAGCGGTATCTTGGGACTTGTGGTTCCTTGAATATATCTTAGAGGAAGTGGCTAATGGCTTCATGATACCCACTTTTATTTTATTTTTACGGAGCAACCAAGCTAATCCACATGCCACTGAAGTTTTTCCAATTTCAGTATCAGTACCTGTAATAAATACACCCTTTAATTCATCAAGGGCTACAGAAGATAAATGTCTTTTCGTAAATAAACGTAAATATGCTATTATTTAGATTTTTTATGTCGGGTCTTTTGCCATTAAAAAGAATTCTGGAAAGATTATATTGTAATAGAATGTATTCATTATCGGGTTATTGGCTTATAGCATAGGTAAAATTAAAATCCAATTGGGGTCCACTGTTTCTTAAATTGGATACCAAAAATAGAATTCTGCTTGCTGCCGTCACTCTCGTAATTTTTTCAATATTGTCTTGTAAATCTTTTGCGATAGAACTGAAGGAGAGTAATGAAACTTCGATGAATAATCCTGATTTCTATCCTCAATATAAAAAAACTACTGTTTCAATAAATGGATTTAAAGTCCTGTTGGCCTTAGCATCTACAGATGAACAAAGAATGAAAGGACTATCAGGTTTGGAAAAGTTGAATGAGAATGAAGGAATGTTATTTTTATTCGACCAACCATCAAAGCAAGGATTTTGGATGAATGAAATGAAAATTCCAATAGACATAATTTGGCTGGATTCGAACAGTAGAGTCATTCATACCGAAAGAAATTTGGAACCATGTAAAATATTCATGGCGTGTCATGTTTATACCCCCCCGGTGGATTCATTATATGTAATAGAACTTCGGTCGGGCTTTACTAACGATCATTCAATAAGGAATGGCACGATAATTAATCTTAATCTAACACAGAACAACTAATTTTTAATTAACGATCATTAAAATTGAGCAATATTTAATCTAAGGTAATGGCAGAAAATGACATTGTCATAATTTTTGACAAGAATGAAGTTAAATCAAAAGAGGAACTTAATGGAATCATAAAAATCACTTATCCCGGCCGATTTGATAGCATTGTTATAAATTCACAAATAGAAAATACCAGTGACATTTTTACTTTCATAAAACTTAATGGCAAAAAAATCGACTATTCATATGCAAGAATGCCTATACTAAAACAGGATATAAAAGATGTAAACGAAATTAAATTTACAGTAACCACCGAACATGTTCCTCAAACACTTTCAAACGTTAAATTCAGGGCTTCTATAATTCAAGAGCATAAGGAAGTTGCAGATAATGTAGCCTTCCTTAGAATAGTACCCTGAGGCAAAATACCATTGGTCATTGCAAGTATTTGGAATGATTAGATTATGATATATCCTGAATCAAGATTGAAGAAAGTTAAAGAGTATCGTTATTTAATCATAAAAGGTTAGACGAAACTCTTTACAATAACTACTTTTCCTGTCATCCATGGATGAGGTTCACAATGGTAAGCATACTCTCCATCTTTAGTAAATGTGAATTCATATGTTTTCTTTGGAAGTACTAAACCGATACTATCAATTGAATTAAATGGACCATTTATCTGATCGGTGTATTGATTATCACTAGTAACAGAATGAGCAGTAGTATCATCGTTAGTCCAAATTATCTTATTATTCACCCCCAGTGTGCCCCTTATTTCCTTGGGCTCAAAGTTTTTCTGCTGTGAGGGTTGTGATGAACCTTCTATAATAGATACTTTGGCTGTGTCTGGTGGATTCAGAATTTCCTTCGGTAACTGTGGTTTTGCATTTGCTTCTTTAGTATAAACAAATTGATAGTAAGTCATACTGGCGGTCACAGCAATAATAAATGCAACGATACTGATTCCTGCGGCGTGATTGTTCATTTATCTTCTGGTTAATTAAATTGACGACTATATATAATATTAAGATTAATCATCGTTTGAATATGTGATAATTTTTTATTCAATTAGTCATGTAATATTTAATTTGGAATTTTGATTTCGAGAAATGGTTATTTTTTCTCATCCGAAACTACTTTATTTTCACTATGCGTTGGCCCGGTAGATTCTGTTTTATTTACAGATTGAACTGACTGTGACGAAGAGGTAGTCCCCTTTGTAGCAGGAGCCAAGGCTTTTTCTTTAGTTATAGAATCTTCAAGGACTTTAGAGCCGGCAGTAAGCTCACCTGCTGTGGGACCTGTTTTTGGTAGTGGCGGAGGCTTTGCCTTCAGAGGCATTGGTGGCACCGTTGGCTTTGGTGGTGGAGCTTTTTGCATGGATTTTCCATGTCTGTATACATGCCACATGGCTGCAAAAACAAGCATAATGATACCTACAATAAACAAAGAGTAGTTTTTCATTCCGGCAAGTACTGCGTAATATGCAGCGATATTAAGGTAAACTTGAAATGCCAAGAGAGCAATGAATATTGCGTAAATCGATTTTTCAGACAAGTTTATTGAGCTTTTGCCTGAAGGTTTTTTGGGTTGAATCTTTGCATTTGCTTCTGCATTTCTTGCCAATTTTATCATCATATAAGTGAAACCGAATGACAATGGCACGAGTAGAATCATGACCAGATAAAGGAATACGGGATCAATTACAAGTCTTTCGAGTAACGATTTGGTTCTATCTGGATCTATGTAGAAGCCCCAGTAAGTAGTTACTATTATTTGAGCTAAACTAGTAATGCCTATTGCTGTTACTATTGGTCTATCTTTCCATGAAAATTTCTTGTATCTATCGATAAATGGTACTATAAGTAATATGAAAATAAACAAACCTGGCCAAGCTACACCCGTCGTAAATTTATCATATGCACTACGCAGGAAGGCGTACAGTCCAGTCAGGTACCACTCAGGTACAGTGATGCCCGGTGGAACACTAGGATCGAATTTCAATCCCATATCTACGGGAAATACACCACCTGTTATCATTATTGCACCTGTTATTGCCATTACCATTGGAACATCAAATACCAAGAATCTAGGGAAGTGTACAACCATTAAACCCAACATTGCTATAGGTAGGAAGAAGACATGAAAAGCATAAAACCTCAAAACAAAATCATGGAATCCCGATCCGAAGAAAGCATCTCTCATCTGCGGTCCCATTATGGGGATTGAATTGGTAAGCGAAGCTGCAATAGAAATAGCTAATTCTGCCCTTTCGCTGAAAATAATATCATATCCTGTAAAGGCCTCTAATATTGTGAGTACTCCTAATATAATTCCGGTAACCCAAAGTATTTCATTTCTAATCTTGTATCTCCCACTGAAATACTGGTAGTACATGTGGAGTAATGCTACCATGACCATTGCGTTTGATGCGTGATAATGAATGTTTCTTAGATGAAATCCATAGGGAATAACATCATTAATTGTTTTAACACTATTCCAAGCTCTATCCAATATGGGCTCATAAAAAAGCATTAGTAGTGCTCCAGTGATGCCTAGAATTATGAAAAGAACAAAGGTAAGCATTCCTAAAAATCCAAGTGGACTTACAAATCTACTTGGGAATGTAAATTTCAGTCCCATGAAGATAGTTCGCTCTACCCCAGCGTAAACCCACCTGAGGAAGCGAGTCAGACTATTTTCTTTATGTAAGGTAACGCCCATAACCTACTATCCCATTCCCATTAACGCTCCAATTCGGAGGTTTAATCCACATGTTACCATCGGTAGCAATCTCTAAATCTAATCTAGGTAATACATTATTAGGAGGGGCCTGCAGAGAAGCAGGACCTGCAAATGCTTTACCAGTAAGAGGATCATACATGCTTCCGTGGCATGGACATTCACCTCTTTTTCTTCCCTCTTGTGGCCAATATTTCCAGAGACACCAAAGATGTAGACATACCATGCTGTATAGTCTAAAGGCGGATATGTCATTCTTTTTACCGCCAAGTTCCTCAGGCAATCTAATGAATTGCCATGTACGAAATGATTCCTTATTCAATGCTGGATCATTGGTTTTAGGATATATGACAGCCTCTGAGTGATTAACCGGAAAACTATTGACATTAGCTTGAGAACCGTCCGGAAGTTCCACCTTTTGTCTTTCTTTTGATTGTCCAGTTGGATTTGGAAGAAATTTTCCCCAGTCGACAAAAGGCGCAAAAGTCAATACTGTACCTGCAGCAGCCATGAGTTTTATGAAATCACGTCTTGATACCTTACCTCCACTTTTCGGAGAAGGCTGCTCAGCCATACAAATCTACAGACTCGAAATATATCATATAAACTTTTATCCACGAAACATAATTTCACCTTATCGGAAGTTCAAATAATTTTCCTTAATTTCTATTGTGAATTTATAACAAATCGATCCCTAATTAGTTGGCTTATTAGATTTACAGGGTGTCTAATTTTTTTAATTTAGTGTTAAACCTTTCTCTGAATTCTGGAACATTAATAATTGTTCTTTCGTGGATTCCTTCACCTATTTTCTCGATTTTATCAACTGCATCTACTTCAAAAGTAACCCTTCGGTTATTGACATTGACTACTTTAGCTTTTAATTTAATTCCTGCTCCAACAGGAGTTGCTTTTAAATGCCTGACATTTACAAGAGTGCCTACCGAATCCCATTCCTCATCTTGCAAAAATTCTTCCTTTAACAACAACCTACAGGTTTCTTCCATTTCTGAGATCATAGAAGGGGTTGAAAAAACGTTCTCGCCTTTCCACAAAAAACTTGTACTCTGGCCCGCATTTACTCTAATTTTCCTTTCCTTCGCAGCGCCAGTGAGTATTTTTTTAATCATGATAAGATTATTTTTTTAAGAAATCATAATAAAAAGAAAAAGTCTGGGGATACTACTTTCTGTGTCGTAAAGAGGATACTATTGCATATATTAAACCTACTGACAATCCGAATGCCAAGGGTATCCATACTCCGAAGCTTTCACCAGACACGTAGACTTGTTGAATTATGCTTTCGAACATTATTAACACTGGTATAAAGTAATCAGTATATTAGATTTTCTCCAACAATTAGGACAAGTAAGATTCTCTTAAATACTAAAGCTAGAATTTCTTGTTATTCCTTATTGTCAGAAAAGGAGTTGAATAATAGATTGTTCGTTGCCCTTAAATTACCCGTTAGGGACTATCTGACAATATGAAAATGCAGAAAGAGTTGAAAAAATTCTGTCCAAAGTGTAAGAAACATACAGTTCAATCGGTGGCCATATACAAGAAAGGCAAAGATAGAAAAACAGCTGAAGGGGCAAGACGACATGCAGAGGACAAAAAGGGATATGGTGGACAAAAATTTCCAGAGCTAAAGAGAACTGCTAAAACTACAAAGAAAATTACCCTTAGATATACTTGTAAAAATTGTCAGCGTAAAACAATGAAGGAAGGTATGCGAATGCGCAAGCTGGAGATTGAACCTTAATTTGCGACGTGCAATGAGAAAAGAAAATATTTTGATTCCAAAACCAAGAAGCAACTTTTTATCCGTACGATGCACAAGTTGTCAGGAAAAGCAAGTTATTTTTTCCCATGCAACGAGTGACATCAATTGCAAGTCATGTGGAAATCCGATAGCGAAAAAAACTGGCGGAAAATCGGCGATCCTTGGAGAAATCATTAGTATCCTTGATTAAATTTTTTAGAACTTACTAAGAAGTAATCTTTTTTTGTATTTATGTTAAATGCCAGTCTTTCATTATTTAATGTTATGTACTGTTCTTTGATTACCTGCCCCTTTTGTATTTTGGACGAATCAAGAATCGTTATTCCGGAGTGAAAGTACTCTTTGTTTCTTAATTTTATTGAGATGGTAAGGTTCAGGCCCAATTTTGTTATGAACTCCTTATCCATTACTATCGAGATACACTGCTTGTTACCATCCCAAGTAGCAACTATTTTCTCAATCAATTCCGGAGTAATTAATGGCATATCTGAAGGCAAGACAAAAACGGTTGAAGGTTTCAATTTTTCTAAAACAAATATTAGATCAGTTGAGTAGTCAATGCCACTTGTCTCTATAATCTCAAGAAATCCACTAAAAGAATATCGATGATTTTTTAGAAAATTCAGGGTAAATTTACTATTGCAACTTCCAGCTGCATATATTCTACCAAATTTTTTAGAATCTTTTAAAGATACTAGAATGTGCTCAATTAATGGTTCATTATTAAGTTTGAGCATAGCTTTGTCCGAACAGAAATCCTTAATTCTTTCACCTTTACCACCACACATGATCAACGCTAACATATCTTGCATCATTTTCAGATTGTCAATGTGGATAATATCAGTAATGATGATAAACGACAAATTTCATTTGAAGCCCCGAAAGTATCACCACTTACTCCTCCAAAATTCTTGTAAGATACAATATAAATGATAAGACCTATAACTATTACAATCCCTAAAGTTAGTAAACCCATCATACCTTCTATGACGAATACTAATAATACAGCGATGACAGCAGATATAATTATTTTGTTTATTTTTTTCATCTCAACGGTAAATGAGGAACTAAAACCAGACCAAGCAGGATGTCCCACAGATGCCTGCATTACCATGACATATTTTGCTATTATCTCGGAAACAATAATGGAGTAGAGTAATCTAAGTGAGGATTCAAAATTTAATAATGCAATAAATAGACCTATGAAATTAATAATTAAAGCAGTAGCTCCTGCCGCACCTACTATTGGATCAGACATTACTTTTCGCTTAGATTCCTTATCCCCCTTTACCATTAGCCCATCGGCAAAATCGGCTAATCCATCTATGTGATGAACACCAGTAATTAGAACAAATGTTACCAATACTATTAGACTCGTGACGTATTGCGGAAGGTATGTAGAGGACAACAGTGCTACGAAACCTACAATTATCCCGATTATCGCTCCACAAAGTGGAAAAAAATGCATGTTCCTTGCAATGATATCTAGATCAAAATTATACTTCTTTGGCATTGGAATGATTGTCAAAAAAGAGAGTACAGAGATAAATGACTTAAATACCATACAGAATGTCCCACCATCCCAGAAATGACAATAACAAAACCATAGGTAATGATACAATAATAAAAAACAAGATGGCTGATAATTTTACCATGTTTAGGGCATTTTTACATTTTTCAATAGATAGGGGCTCGATATTTTTACCCAATTCGTAATAGCCAACTTTTTCCAACCTCACTCTGAGGGCCCCTGCCAACGCAGACATTGGATACCCACCATTAAGGCTAGGTGTATTTTTGTGATCCTTGCGCATAATCAATATTGAATTTTTCCAATCTGCTCCGACTATCTTTGAAGAAATTACTAGCAATAAAGCACATAATCGTGCCGGAACATAGTTTGAAATAGTATCTAGCTTTGCTGCCATCCACCCTATATCATTATGATACTTATCCGTATAACCTATCATTGAATCAAGCGTATTGATAATTCGATAAGCAATTGCGCCTGGGGGACCAAATAGTGAGTAGTAGAATAATACGGATCCTATTCCATCTACCAGACTTTCTCCAATCGATTCTATTGTAGCAGATATTATATGTTCTCTATCAAGAGTATCAGTCTTTCTTCCTACAATAAATGAAAGGTTCTTTCTTGCATCAATCAGATTTTTTTCTTCCAATGCATAAATTACCGCACTTATATGTTTCTCTAAAGTAAGGATTGCCATTGTGAATTTTAGTACTAAGAGTGAGAATATCAACAATGCAACTATTCCAAATAATTTGTAGAGGGTAATTGAAAAGTAATATGACACGACAGAAATCCCGAACGTCAAAATCAAGGCAAAAATTATACCCTTTAGTTTTTCCTCTTTAGGACTAGATTTGTGCTTTAATTTTGGTATAAAGTAGCTTACAAGTTTTCCAAACCATGAGACAGGATGAATCCTGTTTGGAGGATCGACAAGAACGAAAGAAAGCGCAATGCCACCAGCAAGCGTTAATAAAATAAATTCAGAGATCATGATTCTTTTTTATAATACTTAAAAGATATTTCATATCAGTGTTTTTTTTAAAAGTGGATGCCACTGTGTCAATTTGCTCATCAAGGTAGCTTTTACTAAACGAGGATTTTGATCTCTTTTGATCCAATGAATCTTCATTTGGAATATTGAACTCTGTTTTCGGAATTACTCCTAGGACCTTCTTTTTTGTCATTTCTTCAACAGATATTATTGCTTTATTTAGTATAGATTTTTGTCCTAGAAACTTGTTAATTATTATACCTTTTACAAATTTTCTATGTGGAGCTGGCAATAGTTTTATCGTTCCAACTATCGCCGCAAAGCACCCCCCACGTTCAATGTCTGCTACCAATAATACTTTAGATTTAATTTTTTCGGCAAGGATCATATTTGCTATATCATAGTTTGATAAATTAATTTCTGCAGGGGATCCTGCACCTTCTATTAAAATTAGATCATTTTCCTTCCTAAGACTCTCTAAATCTTGTAGAACCTTAGGAAATCCTTTTTGAAGAACAAAACTAGTGTAGTATTCTTCTGCACTCATGCGCAAATTTTTTAATCCTCCCAAAATGATCTCGCTTATATTATTTCCGAGAGGTTTCAATAGAATTGGATTCATTCTAATGTCTGGTTGTACTCGAGCCGCAATGGCTTGAACAGCTTGTATTTTTGCCATTGCCTTTACTGAGTGGTTTTCTTTAAGGACATAAAAATTCGAAGTCATATTTTGTGCCTTAAATGGACATACCTTGTATCCCATGTTGGAGAATATTCTGCACAGGGCTACTACCATAGTACTCTTTCCAGAACCTGAAGAAGTTCCTTGTATCATCAGCAGTTTTGCTTTCATTTATCGATGGCCTCCAATGAATCGAGTAGCTCCAAATTATCATTGTGGGTCTTCACCGCAACTCTAATGTACTTGTCGTTTATGCCCTTAAAATCACTACAATCTCTAACAAGGACGCCATTTTTTTTAAGTAGTAAATCCCTAATTTGCGTTGAGTTACCGTGATGCAAATGGATCAAATAATAATTTACATCTGATTCGTTTGCTGAAAACGAGCTTAAATTATTATTTATCTTAATATGCATAAACTCACGTTCAGTTTTTATGATTTTTCTTGCCCTTCTTAAATGGGATAGATTTTCTAACGCAGTAACACCGGCTAGTTGGGCTAGTCCATTAACATTCCATGTTATTTTGTTAAGCGATATTTTCCTTGCGATACTCGGGTGGGAAACACAGTAACCCAATCTTAAACCTGCAAGCCCAAAAGATTTTGTCATTGAACGTAAGATAACTATATTTTTAAATTCGTTGATTTTTTCAATGAATGTTCTTGCATGCTTCTTCTCATCAACAAATTCAATAAAGCTCTCATCTATGAGAATCTTTATGGAATCATCAATTCCTTCTATTAATCTTTCTATTAAATGGTATGAAAATAGTCCAGTTGGATTGTTCGGATTGCACAAGAAAATTGCCTCAGAATTTTTCGATGTTTCCAAAATACTATCAATATCTAGCTTCCAATTCTTAAGCGGGACATGCTTAATTTTAGCTCCAAATTTTCTTGATGCCATCTCATACTCACAAAATGTCGGGGACGGTATTACTACTTGTTTCCTGACAAATGTTCTTACAAAGTTATAAATTAATTCTGTTGCTCCATTTCCTATGTTAATTGAGTCCTGAATTAAGGTACTGCCCAAATAGTCTATAATTTTTTTTTTTAGAATTGTATTTTCATTATCTGGATAAATTGATGAAAGCTTTGGTAGATTTTTTCCTAAGGCATTCAAAACCTTCTTTGAAATCCCTAATGGATTAATACTGGAACTGAAATCAACTTTTACTAGGCTGGGATTAACACTATAAACCCCGCCATGGTAACAAGAATATTGGATCATTCAAATTCCATAGGTGTTTTATTACATGAATGGATAAAGTCTTGCAATCTAAATTCTATAAGACTACGACGAAATTTTTCAGTAAAATGAACAAAGCTAAAAACAAAAATTAAATTAATTCTATTAATCATTTGTCTTATTTAATTCTAACAAGCGAGTAATAAAGAAATCTCGTCTCTATTTTCCGGTTAAGTCGAACATTTCAAAAAGGTCTAATTTTTTCTGTTTTTGGACGACAAGTTTAATTTAATTGGCATTTTTTGCCTGATATATAATACTTATCTCAAGCTTTGTGTATTATATTATTAAATCTATGGACGCACTGATATCATACGCCATCGTGGTCGGTTTCTTTACTGGATTCGTTGCAATCTTGTTTGGATCGAGAGCTAAGAGAGTTGCTAGGAAGGAAAGTCCCGTAGGAACTCCAGAGGAAATCAAACATCCACCTGCTTAAAAGATAAATTAACTTACGGCGACCTAAACGGAACACATCTCTATCTTAGGATATGCGAGTATTGATATTAAATGGAAAAAGAACTGAAATCTAATACCAAAAAAGTTAATATAAAGAAAAATTCTCTAATCATAGAATTGGAATGATTCCAGGAAAACTGCGAAATATAATTGGAGTCACACTTATAGTGACTTTTGGACTTACATTAATGCTTTCTTCCGTCAGTGCGAAGGGCGATTTTTCAATTGACGCTAAAATAAATCTACAAAAATTAAATGATGTTGGTAAACTGAAGGTTGTAGCCTCTGCTAACGGTGATACCCAAGTTAAAAATGTAACAGGTAATGACCTAAAATCAAAAAGCACTACTGTTTCATTTCGATTTAATCAGAAGAATAACATCGTTACTGCTGGCGATCGCGATGAGTATTTTGTATGTGCCTATGCTCTTAATGCGATTACAAATGAAATGAAATCTTATTCTTGCGTCGAGGGTAATATGGAGAAAACTAATGGAAAAAATGCAATAAACATAGGTTCTGGGAGTAGGAATACCTTGTCTACTGGGTCATTCCAAACTGTCAACGGTAAGGAAGTAAAGGATGTAACTCTTAGAATCGGCATACCACTTTCTGATAGAAAAGAAGACGTAAAGGATCTCAAAGTGGTTACCATGATTAAAGGGGAATTAAAGTCCAAGACAATAGATGCAGAAAAGTTGCTCAAAAAATCTGATCACAATACATTATTCGTTCCATTCCTTTTTGACAAGAATCCTGATATTGGTCCCATCCGAGTAGGAGACTTGTTTTTTGCTTGCGTCTCAGCCAACGAGTTAAATCCACCTGAAGGAACAGAATGTGAGCATAGAGAGATAACACACACAGGACACATAGATAACCTTCTGGCAAGATGAAATCAGTTATAACATATCTTTCTTATCGAATTATTTTTTCCATGACTAAATAATGAATGTTGCCTTGCTTATGCATATTAATAACGGGTTAAGTAGTCATGTGCACTTACTTTTGCCTGCAAGAATTTGTGCAATAAATCTTATAATAGTCCTCAGTTCGTAGTCGATATGGAAGCATAAAAGACTGTTACTACCAATAAAATTCCAAATACTCCCAGGCTCTTCATTTCTTACCTATTACTTCACTAATAGCTGATAATATTTTTTCCTCCTTGGTCTTGCTGTATGTCTATAGCTTTCAGCCTTTATTTTGGCGTAATAAATGTAGTATGCATTTCAAAAATCGATAAGATTGTGTTTTTTCTGAAAACGAATATTAGTTGCGTTCTGAATAACCGCACATTATGTTAAAAGTTGCGGTAATAGGTGCGACGGGCGCTGTAGGCCAAGAATTTGTTATTGGACTCAATAAACATCCATGGTTCGAATTGGTACAAATTGCATCGTCAGAGAGATCTGCGGGAAAAAGATACATTGATGCACTTAGAGATCCAAATACTTCGCTGCTCAAATGGCATAATAAGGAAAATATTCCCGAAAATGTAAGAGAAATGGTTCTAAATAGAGTTGAAGAAATAAACCCAAATAAAGTTGATCTAGTATTTACCGCTCTTGAATCAGAAGATGCGAAGGTGATTGAACCAAGAATGGCATCAGAAGTCCCTGTGATAAGTACGGCCGCCGCATTTAGATATGAAGACGACGTTCCCATATTAATTCCAGGACTTAATGACGAACACTGTCAATTGTTAAACATCCAGAGAAAGAATAGGAAATGGAATGGCTTTATTGCACCATTACCTAACTGTACAACGACGGGGATGGCCATAACGCTCAAGCCATTAATGGATGAAATGGGATTGGAAAGTGTTTTTATGACTTCACTGCAGGCTGTTTCTGGAGCGGGTAGATCTCCGGGAGTAATTGCATTAGATATCATGGACAATGTAATCCCGTATATACCAAAAGAAGAGGAAAAGGTTCAAGTCGAAACAAAAAAGATCCTAGGAAAGTTTGATGGTAATTCAATAATGAATGCTTCCATAAAGGTAAGCTGTACATGTACAAGAGTACCCGTAATGGATGGACATACTGAAACAGTTTTTGCTGAACTTAAGAAAACTGCTTTACCTGATCAGGTAAAAGAATCAATGATTAACTTTTCCAAATCTGTATCAATAAGAGAATTGCCTTCTGCACCACAAGATTATATTATTGTACATGACGATCCTACGAGACCTCAGCCAAGAATTGATAGGGAGATTAATGATGGAATGACGACGGTTGTTGGAAGATTGCGAAAGGATACTGTATTTAAGAACGGTATAAAGTATGTACTCTTAACTCACAATGAAAAAATGGGTTCCGCAAAGGGTGCTATATTGTTGGCTGAGCTGTTTAAATCGAAAAAAATTATTTAATCGTGCATTATTGATAAAAAAAATAAATAAAATTGAAATTAATACATTTATTAACCTCAAAATTTACGATATAATAAGTGATTTCTATGTATAAAATTGACGATTTAGATCTTAAAATTTTGGAGGAACTATCAAATGATGCATCTATTTCGGTTCCCAGACTTTCAAGGAAAATCAACATCAACGCATCGGTAGTTTATAGCAGGATTAAGAGATTAG
>Ga0081455_10001362_pt1 | contig 30193 bp, 21 predicted proteins | sample TabmetS3T2R1_FD_70207 | JGI IMG/M metagenome (GOLD analysis project Ga0081455, IMG submission 70207) | Tabebuia heterophylla rhizosphere microbial communities from the University of Puerto Rico - S3T2R1 | ecosystem: Host-associated > Plants > Roots > Rhizosphere ... | reverse complement strand
GGCAGGGGCTCGACATTAAGGACATCGCCGAGGTTCTGCATGGCTGCACGGTTGCCACCAACACCATCCTCGAGCGCAAAGGCGCCCGCACGGCGCTCGTGACAACACATGGCTTCCGCGACGTGCTGGAGCTCCGGCGCGTGCGCGTGCCACGCCTTTACGCGCCCCTTTGGAGGAAGCCGCTACCGCTCGTGCCGCGCCACCTGCGCTTCGAGGCGATGGAACGCATCGGCGCTGACGGAAGCATCGTGCGGCCGCTCGAGGAGCCAAGTCTCGACGCGGTGATCGCCGCCCTGCGCGAAGCCAGGGTCGAGGCGGTTGCCGTCTGCCTGATCAATGCGTTCGCCAATCCCAGCCACGAGCAGCGGATCGGCGAGCGGCTCCGGGCCGAGCTGCCCGATTGCTTCATCTCACTGTCGACCGAAGTCCTGCCGCAAATCCGCGAGTACGAACGCACCAGCACCACGGTTGTGAACGCCTACGTCGGGCCGCCCGTGAAATCCTACCTTAGTGCCATGATCGAGCGGCTCGCCTCCTCAGGCGTGCGCGGCCGTCTGCTCGTCATGCAGTCCTCAGGTGGCGTGCTTTCGGCCGATGCCGTCCTCGACAGGCCCGCGCAGATCGTGGAGTGCGGACCGGCCGCCGGCGTCATCGGCGCGCGCCATCTGGGCCGTCAGCTGGGCTATGACAACGTCATCACCTTCGACATGGGCGGCACCACCGCCAAGGCCGCCCTCATTGAGCGCGGCCGGCTGGGCACCTCCGAGCAATACGAGGTCGGCGCAGCCATGTCGGCCACCAGCCCGCTGATGGGCGGGGCCGGTTACGCGCTCAAGCTGCCCGTGATCGACGTATCGGAGGTCGGGGCCGGCGGAGGCAGCATCGTGCGCATCGATAGCGGCGGGGCCATCAAGGTGGGTCCGCAGAGTACAGGAGCAGTCCCGGGTCCGGCCTGCTACGGCCGTGGCGGCACGGAGCCCACGACCACGGACGCCAACGTCGTGCTGGGCTACCTGAACCCCAAGGCCCTCGCTGGCGGCAGCGTGCCGATCGATGCCGAAGCGGCGCATAAGGCGATCCGAGAGCGCATTGCCACACCTCTGCGGCGGGAGATCATCGAGACGGCCTACGGCATCCATCTCGTCGCCAATACCAATATGATGCGCGCCTTGAAGGCCGTCTCCACCAATCGCGGTCGCGACACTCGCGACTTCGTCATGTTCGCCTTCGGCGGTCTGGGCGGCGTGCATGCCGCCTCGCTCGCCCGCGAGCTGCGCATCGGCCGCATCGTGGTGCCGCCGGCGGCTGGAGTGTTCAGCGCGCTTGGCCTCCTGTTCGCCGATCTGGAGCTCAACGAGTGTCGCGCCTGGCTGCGCGGTCTCGACGCTGTGTTGCCGCAAGAGCTGGAGCAGGTCTATGCGAGCCTGGCCGCCGTCATTGCCAGACGCCTCGGCAGGGCGGCAGGCCAAATCCGCTATCAGCGACTGGCTGATATGCGCTATGCCGGGCAGGCATTTGAGATCTCGGTCCCTCTTCCCGATGGGCCTTTCGACGACACCGCGCGCAAGCAGCTGGCGAGGCACTTCGACGTTGAGCATGAGAGGCGCTATGGCCATTGCTTTGCGGGGCAATACGCGCACGAGGTCGTGAACCTGCGGCTCATCGGCAGCCTTACGCCCGATGGCGCGCGCCGGATATCGTCTCTCGATTCGAGCACGTCGTGCGCCGAGGGCGAGCGCGTGGCCTATTTCGGTCCGGCCTGGGGTATGTTGACGACGCCGGTGATGGCCAGAGGCGGCCTCAGCGCGACGCCGCGTCGCGGGCCACTGATCATCGAGGAGTACGAGGGCACGGTGGTGGTCCCGCCCGATGCGACCGCGGCAGGCGATGCCCATGGTGATATTTTGATCGATCTTTCGGCCGGCGAATGATGGTTGAGCCCATGCGCAGCAACGTCGATCCCTTCCTGCTGGAAATCCTGAAGAGCAGCTTCGACACCATTGCCGACGACATGGCGCTCAACCTGATGCGCACCGCCTATTCCGGAATCGTGCGCGACTCGATGGATTTCTCCACCGCTATCCTCGATCACCGCGGCCAGACCCTGGCGCAAGGGCTGACCACGCCCATGCATCTTGGCTCCTTCTGGGATGCGATGACCGGCCTCATGCGTCATTTCGAAGGCCGCATCTCGCCAGGTGACGTCTTCATCTTCAACGACCCCTATGCCGCCGGCGGCATGCACCTGCCCGATATCTACATCGTCAAGCCGATCTATTGGGAGGCTGACATCTGCGGCTGGGCCTGCGCGCTCGCCCATCATTCCGATGTCGGCGGCATCGTCGCGGGCTCCAATGCGCTCTCCGCGCACGAAATCTACCAGGAGGGCCTGCGCATTCCCTACGTGAAGTTCATTGCCGCGGGTGAGCCGGTCGAGGGCATCTGGGATATGGTCGCGACCAACGTGCGCCTGCCGGAGAAGGTGATGGGCGATCTGCAGTCGCAGCTGGCGGCCTGTGCCACCGGGGAGCGCGAGCTGATCGAGCTTATTGGGCGCTACGGGCGGTCGACGGTGATGGAGTACTACGACCATCTGCACGACTATGCCGAGCGGCTCGCGCGCGCCGCCATCCGCGCCATCCCCGACGGCATCTATCGCTTCACCGATCACATCGATGGGCTGGGAGATGAACCGGAAACGGTGATCTTCCAGCTTGCGCTGACGATCGATGGCGATCAGGTGACGGCCGACTTCGCCGGCTCCTCGGCCCAGGTCAGAGGCGGCATCAACGCACCCTTCCCCTTCATCAAGGCCAGCGTCTATGCGGCCATGCGCTCAATCATGCCGGAGGAGGTGCCCAACTGTCACGGCTACACCCGCGCTATCACCGTGCGGGCGCCCTCTGGGACCGTCGTAAATCCGGTGCTGCCGGCTGCTTGCGGTGCACGCGGCATCACCGGCTACCGTACCATCGACTGCATGTTCGGCGCCCTCGCCCAGGCCCTGCCGGACCGAGTGGCGGCTGACAATTCGGGCGGCTCAACGCTGCCCACCATCAGCGGCTGGCGGAACAACAAGCCCTTCGTCTTCTGCGAGACCTTCATGGGCAATTCGGGCGCCTCGGCCGACCATGACGGGGAGGAAGGCGTTGCTCATATTGGCGCCAACCAATCGAACGTGCCGGTCGAGATGATCGAGGCCGAGTACCCGATCCGGATCGAGCAATATGGCGTGGTTCCCGACAGCGGTGGCCCAGGCCGCCACCGCGGCGGCCTGTCACTTGTGCGCTCCTATCGGCTTCTGGCCGAGGATGCAGATCTCAACGTGCGGTCCGACAAGCGCCGCCATCCGCCGCATGGGTTGTTTGGAGGAGGCCAGGGTGGCCCGTCGATCAACACGATCCATCGCGGCGATGCAAGGACCGAGACGCTACCCGTCCTGCTGATGCGCACCGTAGCCATGCGCAAGGGCGACCTTTTCCATCATGTGATGGCTGGCGGCGGCGGCTATGGAGACGCCTTGGAACGCGACCCCGCTCTGGTGCTCGACGACGTGCTCGAGGGCAAGGTCACGCGCGTACATGCGGCCGAGGCCTACGGGGTGGTCATCGCCGATGGACCTGCGCCGTGCGTAGATGTGACCGCCACCGCAACCCTCCGTGCCCGGCTGCGCCGGACGCGAAGCTGAAAAGTGATGCGGTCAATGGTTCTTGAAGGATGCCGGCCCATCGCGACGAGGTGGCACATACTGGGCCGGCGTCGGCAAGCCTCCAGGCAAAGAACCCGCTAGCCGGCCTTGGCTCGCGATGGGGTTGAGATAGCCACGTCGACGTCGCGCCGCTCTCCAAGCCTTGCGGTGCGTGGCAGCAATGAAGTCGGCGATAGCCTTGGGCTCGGCGACCATGCCTTCGCGCCTGCGCTTGCCAGCATGATCGACAACGCGGTCTGCTTCACGCAACGAAACATGACGTGATCACCGTCATCGTCGGACGCTGAACTGCCTCGGCGATTGGTAGTGCCTCATGCTTTGCTTAGGTCTGGTTGGTTGGTCTACACTCCGCGGGGTGCGCGCAAAGGGGGAGGGCGCATAAATGCGCAAGCGTTGGCGTCTATGGCTAGCGGCAGTGTTGGGTTTTGTCGTCGGAGGCGCCGCCTCGATTTATGGCGTAGCTACCGGACCCCCTAAGCCAGATGCCCAGATGGCAGGCAATATCGTGGGTGGTTTTGTTTGGGGACCTGCACTCTTTGTGCTGGTAGCCGCTATCCGCAATCGGATGGTCGGAGCCAGCCAGTAGGCGCTTGCTCGCGTCTGGCATGCCACAGACTGAGGCACTACCGGAAATGATGCGTATGGTCTTCCCTTAAAAGTTACTTCGCGCGAACATGATATTCAGAAGTAGCAACCCATAGCTCACGAAAATCCCTATCCCAGCAAGCAACTCAATTGCTCCTAATTCAGCGACAGAGCAGGAGGATTTTAGCACGAAGAGACCGGCGCAGGCAGCAACTGCGAAGCTGGATATAGCTAACAATGAAACCAGCCACCGCATGTCTACCGAGCTCGAAGGGATGTGTTGACGTGGCGGTAGCAGACCAGATTTGGTTTTCTTGCGCCCTCCCCGATAGGGGGGAATAATTTCCTAAGAAAATTGGCATTTACCCTGCAGTTCAGGGGAGGCTTCCTTTGTCCAGTCCGAATAGAGCTCTGGTCAAGGCTTTGCTGGGTCCTCCGCAGACCAAAAAGTGGCGCGCGGTTGTCAATCGACGCTGAGCGGGATTGTGAATTGAAAAACAGCGCCACCCTTCGTGCAATTTTCAGCCCAGATCCTCCCGCCATAGGACTCTACGATTGTACGCGCGATCGACAATCCGAGGCCGGTTCCCTGTTCCTTGGTCGTGTAGAAGGTTTCGAAAATTTCACTGATCTTCGCGTCCGGGATACCAGGACCACTATCGATCACTGCCACCCCCGCCGTGGACTGCCCGAACAGTGCTGTTCGAATGACTATTCGCCGCGCATCCGGGGCGATTTCGGCCATTGCGTCCATCGCATTCGTTGCCAAGTTCAGGACGAGCTGCAAGAGGTGCACGGGATCAGCCCTTACCAGCAGCGGCTTCTTATGGCTTTCAGCAAGCAAGACAACTTGTCTGTGGTTGGCTTCAGTTGAAAGAATGCTCAAGGCATCCGCAATCACCGCATTCAGGTCGGTCTTTTTGCGAACCTCGGGATCGCTCCTGCGCTTAAGTAAGTTTCGCGACTGCTTGATGATCGCCGCGGCGTGGTCATTGGCGCGGCCAATCTCGATCACGGCTTCCTTTATGTTAGCGAGGTCGGGATGGTCTCGGCTGAGTAAGTCTTCAGCCCTTTGAGCATTGAGTGCGATGGCAAGGGTTGGTTGGCCGAGGTCGTGCGCGAAAGATGCCGATAGCGCGCCCGCTTCGGCTGCGCGACTGAGGTGTATGACCTCCAGCGAAAGCTTGCGGGATGTTGTCTCGGCTCTACGCCGCCCCAATCGCTCCAACAGCAGCCATGTGAGCATTGCAGATTGCACGAGCAGCGCCAGCAGGATGCTTGTTATTTGCCAGCGGTAGCGCTCCCATGCCGTCGGTTCACGAAAGGCGACTTCGCTGCCCGGCGGCAGGCGCTTTTCACTGATGCCCCATCGTTGCATTTCCCGCCAATCGAATCTCGGTGTTGAAAAATTGATGGATGGGATTTTGATGTTAGTTGGCTTCTCGCCCCCGAGGATGCGAACCGCAACGGCAGCTGTCTGCTGGCTACTGTCGAGCACCTTGAGAAGCGGACCGCCGACTATTTCGCGACCAAAGAAGGATTCATCATAGGAAAAAATGGGAGCTTTGCTGACGGCATGAAGCCTTGCCAACGCAGTGTTGCCTTCGTGAACGACGCCCGCCGCATCGACAATCATCAGCTCCCAGAAGACCGCGGAGCGAGGCGGAAGAGCCGCGGCGTGCCTAAGCAAATCATCGAACGATAAGTTATCCGTCCATGTAAATGAAACCCGGTTTCCGAGAGGCTTCACCGCTTTAGCAATCTCTTCCTTCCAAAACTGTTCAACAGAAGAAGTGCCGACCACCACGGTCACATTTTTCGTGTCCGGCAACACCTGCAGGATGTTCTCGAATGCACGAAGATAATCTATTCGGACCGCAACAACGGCGTCATGCTCGGACAAAGCGGAGAATTGAACGCGACGTTCGTCCACCGCCGTGAACACCATGGGGGTGCTGGAAAACAGCTCGGATCGGTGCCGTTGGATAAAGGCAGCCGCAGGCGCACCAATGCTTACAATGACGTCAGGCTTCCCCTCAGCAAACAGCGCGTGGAGGTAACCGACGAAAGCAAGCTCAGGGTCTTCATTCTTTGAACGGGCCGTTACCAGCGAATGGTCAGTGATGTCCAGCTGCCAGGGCGATTGTCGCTGCAGCTCGCTGCGAATGGTCTTGGCATATTCGCTCCAGGGCTTGAAATCTTGCCCAAAAGAATGCAGGAGCACGACCCTCTTGGTCTCGGCCGCAGCCGGCTTTACCGGCGCGAACAAAAAAACTGGGATGGCCATCAACACAAGTAGGCGAATGCATTTCATCCACAGAACCCCCCGCAGGAACTCTTGAGAGTCCCTCATCGCTGGATGCCATTGTATGAAACGGTGCGTATAACCTGACAACTCAAGTCGAAATACAAAAAAAATATTACGGTGCGTTAAGACTCCAGGTCAGCAAGGCAGGACCACACAGATGAATTGCGACTAATTCTGAATTGCGATTAGTCCGGACTAGCGGATGAGGAGAAAGTTGGCCAAAGAGAACGTTATGAGGCATCGCCGTGTCTGAAACTGATGCTGAGGAGGGCTCCTCCACCGCCACGTAAGTGCCAAGGACGTGGGTGCTGTTGAGGTGACCACGATGCGGAGGAGCCAAGATGCAAGCGGTCACAATAGGCCGGGAAATAGCAAAGTCGGTTTAACCAGGATGGCGTGGATTTGCGGACCCTGGCCAACGTGGCGCGCTCGGGGGCGTGCCATCGTCGGCACTGACGCCGTTTTCTTGAAACTCGCCACGATCCTGTAGCCAGCACGCTTTGCGAACGCCTACAGATCACGCTCCTGGCGTTCGCACGACTGATCATCCATCGAAACATTTTTCTTCCTCCCAGCACTTGAACAGCGTGGCTTCCAGGCTGATGGAAATACCGCGGACAAACGGCGCCGTCAGCTGCGGGCGCAGGGTAAAACACGGGTGCTCAGTTGAGACTACGCAACGAGCATTTCTGATCCTGCAGCGTGCTCATGTAGCTCACCGCTCGTGCGCGCTCCTTTACGCGGCACGAGGAAACCGAGCATCATAATCACCCGCTCGTGCCTCATCACGCCCCGCCCATGTTACGTAGCGGAGGCCACCGTCGCGGCGTTCACCGGACGAGGGGTTAGAAGCCCATTGACGCACCATCGCTCCTCGTTACGGACCGCTTGCGCCAGCCGACGATCGCGCCGGCGCCGTCAATAGCGACCGGGCTGCTCGCTCTCGGCGCCATCGAGAGAAGTATAAGGAGGATGACGCTGCGGCCTTCGTTCCGGTTCAAGTGAAGGTGCTAAGGGCACTACCCCAGGGGAATTTGAGAATTGGGCGATTGACGTGAGCGTCTATCGCGCGCTTGCAGCTTGACGATAGGGTCCCCCTACTCGGTTTGAAAGGTGCGGGCCGGCTGCGCCGGTCCGCACCCATTCCCGCTCGGGCTTCACTTCACCGCAAAGACCCACACGACGCCGCCTTGCGGCACATCCGGGGTGACGCCGATGCCGAGCTTCGACAGGGCATCTTGGATGCGCTGAGCATCCACACCCCAGCCCGACTGGACAGCGACGTACTGCGTGCCGTCGACTTCGTACATAGACGGTCCGCCACTAATCCCCGAGTTCGTCTTGAACTGCCAGAGCAGCTCGCCGTTCTTGGCGTTGAAAGCCCGGAAGTAACGGTCATTCGTACCGCCGACGAAGACCAGATCCCCGCCTGTGGCCATTGCCGAGGCGAAGAGTTGGTTCGGGAACTTGTACGACCAGACCTTCTTGTTGCCGACCAGATCCCACGCCTGCAGTTCGCCCAAGTAGCTCGGCTTGCTCGGTAGGCTCAGATCGAGCTTTTCGACCTCCGCTCCCAGCCACAGCTGACCTTCGATGAGCGGCTTCTTCTCACCGACCACCCGACCGCAGATATTGTCGTTCGCCGGAATGATGAGCAGCTGATTTTTGGGATCGTAGGTTGCCGATAGCCAGTCCTTGCCACCCCACAGTGACGGACAGAACGTGACGTCCTTGTTGGATTTGGGCGTCGTCTTCTCGTTGTATTCAGGGCGCCCCGTCTTTGCGTCGACCTTGACGTACACGTCTTGATGCACGTAGGGCGCCGCGGAAACGAAGTTGATCTTCTCGGGTGTCCGTTCTAGCGTCCAAAGATAGCCATCGCGCCCCGGATGCACGAGCGCCTTGATGGTTCGCCCGCCGCTCTGTAGATCCATCAGGATCGGCGGATCGACCTCGTCCCAATCCCATGAATCGTTTGGGCGATACTGGAAGTGATTCTTGATCTTGCCCGTGTCAGGATCCAGGCCGATGACCGAGGCCGTGTAAAGATTGTCGCCTGGATGCAGATCGCCTGGCCACGGCGCGGGATTGCCGGTGCCCCAATAGGCGGTATTGGTGGCCGGATCGTAGTTGCCCGTCATCCATGCGGTGCCACCGCCGCTCTTCCAGGCATCGTCTTTCCATGTCTCGTGGCCCGGCTCGCCGGGGCCAGGGATCGTGTAGGTGCGCCACACCTGATCTCCGGTCTTGGCGTCGTAGGCCACAATGTAGCCGCGCACGCCCATCTCGCCGCCCGACGTGCCAACGATGATCTTGCCGTTGATAACCTGCGGAGCGAGCGTCAGGTAGTGGCCTTTCTTATAGTCGCCGACCGGCTTCGCCCAGACTTCCTTGCCGGTCGCCGCATCGAGGCAGACAATAAAGTCGTCCACCGTAGCCACATAGACCTTGTCCCCCCAGAGTCCGACGCCGCGGTTGGTTGGATGGAGCTGGAAAAGGTCTTCCGGCAGCGTCCGCTTGTAACGCCACAACAAGTCGCCGGTCTTGGCATTGAGCGCAATCACCTGCGCCTGCGGCGTGGTGATAAACATCACGCCGTTATTCACGATCGGCGGCGCTTGGTGCCCTTCATTTACCCCCGTCGAGAATGTCCAGACCGGCGCCAGATTCTTGGCGTTGGTCGCGTTGATCTTGTCGAGCGGACTGTAATTCATCCCGTCGTACGTCCGCCGGTATTGCAACCAGTTGCCGGCCTCCGGATTGGCTAGCCGCTGCTGGGTGACCGGTGCGTAATCCTTGACCCCCTGAGCGGGGGCTGCCACCGGAACTAGGAAACTGGATAATGCCAACCCAATCCAGCCTGCGTGTGAACTCTTCACCGCGTCCTCCCTTTGATTGAAATCGACACTTCGCTTTTCAATTCAAGCTCGCTCTCGTCGTCTTACGTGTTGCCTGCACCTACCTTTCCCGTGAATTTACCGGCAGCGACCGGAGCACCGTCGACCGCCTTGAGCGGCAAGGCGGGCAGGGGTCGTGGCGCCGGTCCGAAGACAACCTTGGCGCCGTTACTCGGATCGAACTCCGAGTTGTGGCAGGGACAATGGATGATCTGGCGTTCGGTCCGCCAACCCGTGACTGGACATAGCGCGTGCGTGCATGAGGCGGAGTAGGCGACGAACCCACCTTCGGCGGCATGGGCACGCGTCGTCTGGTCAAATCCCGACACGTCCAGCCGGAGAAGCAGAACCTGGTTGAGCCGCGAGCCATCGCGGACGGTCTTCGTGGCCGGATCTATCGGCCATGCAAACACCGGCGGGCCTCCGAGAGCGAGGTCCGTCTCACTGATGGGTGTCCGGGCCCGGTCGCCTGTCGCGAAGACAAAGGCATCGCCCGCCTGAGGACGGGCCATTCTTGGATCGTCGGCGAGGGCGGGGAGTGGCCTCCAAAGGGCCACACCGCTCGCCAAGGCGCCGGTCAACCAGGCGCGGCGTTCGGGCGCCTGCGGCCCGTCATCGCTCGCAGTTGCGATGCGGCAAGATATGCGACCACAGTTCGTTGTGACTCGCGTCGCCGACGACATGGAGTCCGTGACCTCCCACGCTGTCGTCTCTTTAGTAATCTCAGCTTAGTAATTTCAGCCTGTTGCTGCTGCCGGTGTCACCGAGCCCAATCGTCTCGCAGGAATCATCGGCCTCAAAGCGTCTCCGCGCGGGTCGCCACATCGCCCCGCGCATCCCTCCAATACAATAGCAGAATATGCTCGCGAAACAATTGTGTTGATCGTTTTTGTTTGCGCTCGCCCACTCAGACAAGCCGCAGGGGACACAGGCGTAACCGACCAGTCGCGCGATTGCATCGGTGTGGCAATTTTTCATTGCATGTGGAGGACGGCGCGGACGCCCCGAGGCAAGCCACCTGCGAGTTGACTGGCTGCGACTGCTCGTGTCCGCGCCCACCTGAAGCAACGCTTAGAAGGCTCGCTAACTTCCGTCGTGGCCAGCCCCCTGCGGTTCGTCCGCCCAGGCGTTGCTGCCGAATATCCTTCGGTGCTCGGCGGCCATCGCATCGGGGTTTGTCCGCAGCTCCTCGGGCAGCGCGACGGCAACGTCCTTTACGATGCTTGCAGGTGCAGCTGACAGCCGCACAACCCTGGTCGCAAGTGCGACTGCCTCCATCGTGTTGTGAGTCACGAATAGAACGGTGACGAGCCGCCCGGAGCACAGTTTCCGCAGCAACGCGCGCAGGTCCTGGGCGGCCGCCTCGTCGAGGGAGACGAAGGGCTCGTCCATCAGCAGGAAGTCAGGATCCAATATGAAGGCACGCGCTAGCGCGGCGCGCCTTCTCATGCCAAGCGACAGCCGCTCAGGATGTGCGGCGGCCACCTCGCCTAGTCCGACACGCACGAGCAGCTCTTGAACCCGCGCCACCCTCGGATCGCCCGGCGGCAGCGCCAGCGCTACGTTCTCTGACACTGTACGCCAGGGCAGCAAACGGGGCGTCTGGAAAACGTAGGCGAGGTGCGGTTCGCTGGCGGCGAAGGCCACGCTTCCCGCGAAATCGCGGTCGAGCCCGGCCACGATGTTGAGCAGCGTGGTCTTGCCACAGCCGGATGGGCCCGTGATCGCGACAAAGGAGCCAGCCGAAACCGACAGCTCGATGTCCTTGAAAACCTGGACCGGCCCGCGGCGCCCGGCGGCGGGAAATGCCTTGCGCTCGATACGGATCTCGAGGGCTGCGTTCAGCGGCGCCATCGCCCAGCCCGTACCTCGAGCGGCTGCAGAATGCCAACCTCGATCAACTGAACAACGAGGATGAAGGCAATGGCGTAAGCCAAGATGAGAGATACGTCGAAGAGCTGAAAGGCGACGTTGAGCTGATATCCGACCCCATTCGAGCGACCGAGCAGCTCAACCACCAACACGATCTTCCACACGAGCGCCAGACCAGAACGCACGGCCGCCATGAAGAACGGCGCGAGCTGTGGCAGGATCACATGCCTGAGCGTGCGCCAGCGACCGAACCGGTAGACCTCGGCCATCTCCGCCAGATCCTTCGACAGGCTGCGCGTGCCCTCGCGCATGGTGACGGCGAAGTTCGGAATCTTGTTGATGGCAACGGCGGTGATGGCGGCCACCTCGGTCAGACCGAACCAGACGTAGCACAGGATGATAACCACCAGCACCGGGAGGTTCAGGAAGAGAATTAGCCAGCTGTCGAAGAAGCGGTCGATCCAGCGCAGCCGCCCGAGAGCGAGACCGATGGCGGTGCCGATCACCACAGCCAGCACGAAGCTTGCGGCGACGCGTGCGAGCGTGGCACCGAGATGCCACCCCAGCGCACCGGCCTCGAGCTCGTCGAGGAAGGTCGATGTCACTTCGATCGGGCCGGGGAGCACGCGGCTATGCAGCGCAGTTGCAGCCAGATGCCAGATCGCTGCCAGAGCCGCGATTGAGCCGAGAGTCCACCCGAGCCGGACCAGGGGGCCAGCGTCGTTGTCCAAGATCGTGTCACCCTGCGCCATGGAACAACTTGGCATCAAAGCGCGTGCGCGCACCGACCAGTTGTTTGTCGCCCAATTGGGCCAGCATGTCGAATAACCGCTCGGCAGACCGGGTCTCGGCGGCGCCCCAGGGTCCCCGAATGCCGGCGCGATAGAACGATCGGATCGCGGCGAGCTCGGCGTCATTGGCCGGCTGCACAAGGGGTCTCAGCCGCTCCCAGGCCGCGTCGGAGTGCGCGAGCACCGCATTGCCGTCAGCGACCGCGGTGAAGAAGGCTTCAAGCACCGTTCGCTTGGCCATCAGCGACCGTTGCCTGAAGACAAAGCCAACGAGCGTGGGTGCCGGCTCGATCCCGAGCACCTTCAAGACCTCTGCCATGTCGAGAAGCCTTACAAAGCCGCTGCCCTGCAGCCTCGCTGCAAACGTCCAAAAGTTGAGCACCGCATCGATCCGGCCATTCCGGATCTCCTCGGTTAAGAGCGGCGCGGCGGCAAAGACCGGACGAGCGACGTCGGCGATGTCCCGGCCTATGGTTTGTCGGGAATAGGCCCTAAGCAGAAGCCAGCTCTTGTCGATTGGGCCGCCAGCAACCCCGAGGCGCCTTCCTGCAAGGTCGGCGAGGCTTCGCACCGGCGATCCGGCAGGGACCATCAGGGCGCCAAGCGCCGAGGAATAGGGGGCGAAGAGCAAATCTTCCCCTTCCGAGCGCTGCCTCAGAGCCCAGATCCAATCGCTGACGATGACGTCCACATCGCCGGCCAAGAGTGCAACAGGGCCGGCCTGGCTGGTCGCCACATCCACCACGTCGATCTTGACCGCAAGCTTGGCGTCAATGCCCTGATCCCGGATTGTGTCGAGGAGCCAGCTCAAAGATCCGGAGCGGAGTGAGGAGACGCGCAAGGACGGTGGGGCAACGTGCCCCGGCGCGGGCGCCGCGAGAAGAGCGAGCACCATCGCGCCTCCGCTCAGCGCCGATCGACGCGAGACCAGCTTAGATCCCGTCTGCGAGCGGGCACCACCGAGGCGGATCACCGAGGTCGTCATCCCTGGGGTCCTCGACCCGTCAGAATCTGATGCAGCGGACGGCGCCCGCTTCCGGCAGCGAGTGCCATAGAGTGATCGTCGGAAACGAGTCACACATGAGGAGACCGTCGACATGCAAGGTTAACACGATCGGCGTGGATCTTGCCAAGTTGCGCATTGCTCGTCACCTGGTTCTCGCGTGCGAGGGCGGCAACGATGCTTGGCGCTTTCCTTGTCCTAATCCGCGTAGCTATTCAATTGTAGGGCTTCTCGATCCGAAAGGACGACACGTTTTTGGCTCATCTAGATGCCATGGGGGATGCGGCGCGACAAATGCACCGGTCGGCGGTGGGCAACGTCAAAGGTTGGGCGGCGGTCAGACCGCGTGTGGCTTTTGTTTCCCCTTGTGGCCGCAGGGTAGCAATTGGCACACCGATGCCAAAGAGCCCTGCTGGGATGTCGGGTTCACTCCGGCGCTCATGCACGCCCGGAAATGTTGCAGCGCAGGCTGGCGACCTGGCGCTTCACTGACCCACGGCAATGCGCACGGCCGCTGCCAAACGCATCTCGCGCAGCGCGGGCACAGTTGGTTCGCTCTGACTGAAAGCAAACATGCAAGAGCGCGCGTCGAGACGCGGGGCCCGCTGTTTCTGCTTCCACAGTTCACCGAGCGAGGTGTCGCTCAACCGGTGGTCTGGGCAGCTTGGGGCTAATGCCAATGGCACATCTGGTTAGTCGTGGCTGCTCGATGGCTAAGCTCGTGCGATGCTATACCGAGGGACCCGGAAAAGCAGGAGGAGCAGGTCTCCTGGCGCTGCGTGGCAGTTATTCGCCACGCTAAGGCGGTCTCTTTGCAACCCTCTGCACTAGCTCCCGATGATCGCAGACATGAGTTGCCCGCGAGGCACTTGGCCCGGCCAGATCGAGTGTATCTTTGGTTACCTAGTCGGATCACCTTGGGGGAGACGATGCATCGCGGACGGATAGTCCGGCGTGGCGCCGCCGCGGGTGCCCTCGCCTGCGCCTTGACGATGTCAGCATTGGCGCAGGAGCGCCTCAAGGACCTCATTCCGGACCGGACGAAAGATCGCAGCCCGAATGGCATCCAGAAGGGCCTCAAGGACCAACCGTCCAAGCCTTCCCAGCAGCATCCGAGCGACCGGGCCAAGGCGCTCCCGGATCGCCCTAACTTCCCGAAGCCCTCCGACCACCTTCGGTTGTTCGCTGAAGCTGTTGCCGAATTGGAAAAGAGCTATGTGGTCAAGGTGGACCAACGCAAGCTCGTCGAGGCGGCCATCCGCGGCATGTTCAAGGCGTTCGATGCGAAGTCCGAGTACGTTGATACTCAAGGGCGCCTAGATCACGCCAAGTCCGCCAAGGACTTCGACCCCCGGCAGGTCTTCAGCGAAGCCGTTGCCGCCCTCGAAAGGAGCCTTGACGTCAAGCCCGACCGTCGCAAGCTGACGGAGGTGGCCATCCGCAGCATGCTCAAAGACCTCGATCCGCGGTCGGAGTACTTCGATGCGCGGGAATTCCTGGAGCTGCAAAAGGACTCATTCCAGGAATCAAGAGGTGAGCGCGCGGGTGTCGGCACCGAAATCCGCCTGGACGGTGGCCGCGTGCAGGTGCTGGCCGTACTGCCCGGCACTCCGGCCGAGCGCGAGCAACTGGGTGCGGGCGATGTGATCACCCACGTCGATGGCAAGGACCTGACCGGTTTCACCCTCAATGAGGCCCGCCGCTTGCTGGCGGGGCCCCCAGGATCGACGGTGGCGCTGAAAATCCTGCCCGAGGGTCGCGGCCAGCCGCGCGACATCGCGCTGCAGCGCGCGCCCATTCCCCAAGCTTCCGTCTCGTCCAGTGCGGAGCTGGACGTCGGCTACATCCGCGTGTCCCGTTTCCTAGAACCCACCGACACACAGCTGACCAACGCCGTCCAGGGCTTGAGGGCCAAGATCGGCAACAAGCTCAAGGGCTTTGTCATTGACCTCAGGAACAACACGGGTGGGCTGCTAAATCAGGCCGTCGGCTCGGCGGACGTGTTTCTGGACCGTGGGTTGATTGTGGAGCTGCGCGGACGTCAGGTGCCCGAGCTTCAGCGCCATCACCATGCCCGGCCCGGCGATGCCGCGGGCGGGGCACCGCTCATTGTGCTGGTCAACGGCGGCACGTCGGCGGGCGCGGAAATCATGGCGGCGGCGCTGCAAGCCCACAAGCGCGCACGGCTGGTGGGCTCACGTACGGCCGGCATCGGCACGGTCCGGTCGATCCTCGTGTTGGGTTCCGGAATCTTCGGCGCCCTGATACTGACGACGGCCCACAACTACACGCCGCTGGGACGGGCGCTGGACGGCGTCGGTGTCGAGCCTGACATCCTGGTCGAGCGGGCCGGCGACGATGGTCCGCCAGGCCTCCTGCCGCTGGACAAGAGCCGGGACGCCCAGCTGCAGCGGGCGCTGTCTCTGCTGCGCGAGGGAAGCCAAACGACCCCGCAATAGCTTGACGCGAGGACGATGGCGAGGCCGAGCACCTTCAGCCCCTGGGATGGTCGCGTGCCCCAGCGATGCCGAAATGTGGGCCGTGCTGTTGGCTCCCGCAGCGACGGTCGAGCGTCCCGTTGCGCTCGGTGTCGTCGACGCTCCCTTATGTTTCTTATCAGTAAATAAGTTTTCTCCCAGGTTGACAGGGTAGCGGCTTCCGGGCAAGGTTCCTCGCCCCATCCTCGAGGGCCTCATGTGTGGAATTGTCGGACTGTTTCTGAAGGACTCCCGGCTCGAGCCCGAACTAGGGCGCCTCACAGCCACCATGCTCGCCGAGATGTGCGAGCGCGGCCCCGACAGCGCGGGATTTGCCGTCTACACGGCTGAGCGCACCGGCATCAGCAAAATCTGCGCCGTGGCGCGCAAGGGGGCAGTGCAATGGTCGCAAGTCGCCAAGCGGCTTGCCGCGGCCGTCGGCGCGAATGTCGGCATCGAGGAGATCGAGGACCACGCCATCTTCAAGACCAAAGGCGACGGCGAGGCGGCGCGCGCCTGGCTCATCGACAACGTGACCGAGGCGACTGTGCTGAGCCAGGGCCAGTCGATAGAAATCTTTAAGGGTGTGGGCGACCCCAACCGCATCGCCGAGCGCCTCAAGCTATCCGAGCGCCGCGGGTCCCACGCCATCGGGCACACGCGCATGGCCACAGAGTCCGCTGTCACCATCGCCGGCTCACATCCCTTCTCGACCGGCGAGGACACCTGCCTCGTTCACAACGGCTCGCTGTCCAACCACAATCGCCTGCGCGAGCGGCTCGCCCGGCATGGCGAGCGCTTCCAGACCGAGAATGACAGCGAGGTGGCGGCGGCCTATCTGACCTGGCGCACGCGTGAGGGGGACAGTCTCAAGCAAGCGTTGCAGCGCTCCCTCACCGATCTCGACGGCTTCTATACCTTCGTTGTTGGCACCCGCGACGGCTTCGCCGTGCTGCGCGATACGATCGCCTGCAAGCCGGCGGTGATGGCCGAGACGGACGACTGGGCCGCGTTCGGCACCGAGTTCCGGGCGTTGAGCACGCTGCCCGGCATCGATGTGGCGCGCATTTGGGAGCCCGAGCCGGCCACGGTCTACGTTTGGAACCGAGCCTGATCCATGGCGCGCAAGGCATCCTCCACCAGGTCCGCACGACCCGGCCAGCACCGCAACTCAGTGCTCGACCTCGCACGCCTGACGGTGCGCGAGGTGAACCAGCTCCTGCATGACGCCGACGGCGGCGACTTTCTCATCAAGAACCCGCGCGGCGCCCATGCCATCGCTGCCGGGCTTGATGGCCCCTTCGGCATCACCATCGCTGGCCACGTCGGCTATTACTGCGCCGGCATGAACAAGGAGGCCTCGATCACGGTCAACGGCAATGCCGGCACCGGCGTTGCCGAGAACATGATGTCGGGCCGTGTGCACGTGAAGGGCGACGTTTCGCAATCGGCAGGGGCAACCGGCTGCGGCGGCCTGCTGATCGTCGAGGGCAACGCCTCGGCCCGTTGCGGCATCTCGCTGCGCGGCCTCGATATCGTCGTCAAGGGCTCTGTCGGGCACATGTCGGCGTTCATGGCGCAAGTTGGCAGATTGGTCGTGCTTGGCGATGCGGGAGACGCACTTGGCGACTCCATCTACGAGGCCAGGCTCTACGTCCGCGGAAAGACCAAAAGCCTGGGCTCAGACTGCGTGTTGAAGGACATGGGCGACACGCACAAGGCCGAGCTGCGCAAGCTGCTCGATGCCGCGGGCCTTGGCGGCGAGGTCGACGTGTCGGAGTTCTCCCGCTACGGCTCGGCGCGCAAGCTCTATAACTTCCACGTCGAGAACTTGGGGTCCTACTAATGAGCGGCGACGACCTCTCAATGCATACCCCGCCGCGCGAGTCGGCGACCTTCGACCGGCACGTGATCGCCGAGATTCACCGGGCCGCGGCGACCGGCATCTACGACATTCGCGGCTTCGGGGCGAAACGCCGGCTCCCCCACTTCGACGACCTCCTATTCCTCGGCGCCTCGATCAGCCGCTACCCACTCGAGGGCTACCGTGAGAAGTGTGGCACCGAGGTTACCCTCGGCACCCGCTTCGCCAAGAAACCGATCACGCTCAAGATACCCATCACGATTGCTGGCATGAGCTTCGGCTCGCTGTCGGCGCCCGCTAAGGAGGCGCTCGGACGCGGTGCATCTGCGGTTGGCACCTCCACCACGACCGGGGATGGTGGCATGACGGCGGAGGAACGCGAGCATTCTGCGCTGCTCGTCTACCAGGTGCTGCCCTCGCGCTACGGTATGGAGCCCGATCAGCTCCGCAAGGCCGACGCCATCGAGGTGGTGGTAGGACAGGGCGCCAAGCCCGGCGGCGGCGGCATGCTGCTCGGCCAGAAAATTTCCGATCGTGTCGCCGCGATGCGAACTCTGCCCAAGGGCATCGACCAGCGCTCGGCGTGCCGGCACCCCGACTGGACCGGGCCCGACGACCTCGAGATCAAGATCCGGGAGCTGCGCGAGATCACCGACTGGGAGAAGCCAGTCTACGTCAAGGTTGGCGCGGCACGGCCCTACTACGACACCGCCTTGGCCGTGAAGTCGGGCGCCGATGTGGTCGTGCTCGACGGCATGCAGGGTGGCACCGCGGCGACGCAGGACGTGTTCATCGAGCATTGCGGCATCCCCACGCTGGCCGCCATCCGGCCCGCGGTGAAGGCGTTGCAGGAGCTCGACATGCACCGCAAGGTGCAGCTCATCGTCTCCGGCGGCATCCGCAGCGGCGCGGACGTTGCCAAGGCGCTCGCACTTGGTGCCGACGCCGTCTCCATCGGCACGGCAGCCCTGATTGCGCTCGGCGACAACCACCCGCGCTGGGAGGCCGAGTACAAGAAGATGGGCACTACGGCTGGCTGTTATGACGACTGGCACGCGGGCCGCGATCCCGCCGGCATCACGACCCAGGATCCCGCGCTGACGGCCCGCCTCGATCCGGCGCTCGCAGGCAAGCGGCTGGCAAATTATCTTTCCGTGCTCACTCTCGAGTGCCAGACCATCGCGCGCGCCAACGGCAAGAGCCACGTGCACAACCTCGAGCCCGAGGACCTCGTGGCGCTGACCGTGGAGGCCGCCGCTATGGCCCAGGTGCCGCTCGCCGGCACAAGCTGGATTCCGGGCCAGAGCTAGGTGCATCACGGCGCTTCTGGCCGGGATCCACCAACCTCTGGCGGCGGAGTTGGGGAAGGTTGGCTCCCGGGCATGTGGCCCGGGATGACAGAGGAGAGACGGGATGGCATCGTTGGGCACCTATGCCAAGGACAAGGGCGTCAGGTATTTCCTGATCGCCTTCCTCGACCTGTTCGGCACCATGCGCGCCAAGATCGTGCCGGCAACCGCCATCGATATGATCTCGAAGTCGGGCGCAGGCTTCGCCGGCTTCGCCACCTGGCTCGACATGACGCCGGCGCACCCCGACATGCTCGTCATGCCCGACGCCGGCACTGCGATCCAACTCCCCTGGAAGCCCGAGGTGGCCTGGGTGACCGGCGATCTCGTGATGGACGGCAAGCTGGTGAAGCAGGGCCCGCGCCAGGTCCTAAAGCGCGTCGTCGAGGCCGCCGCCAAGGACGGTTACGAGATGAAGACCGGCGTCGAGTGTGAGTACTTTCTGATCCAGCCGGACGGCTCGGCCATCTCGGATGCTGCCGACATCCAGGCAAAGCCCTGCTACGACCAGCAGGCGCTGATGCGCCGCTATGACGTGATCAAAGACATCTGCGATGCCATGATCGCGCTCGGCTGGAACCCCTACCAAAACGACCATGAGGACGCGAACGGCCAGTTCGAGATGAACTGGGAGTACGACACCTGCCTCAGGACGGCCGACAAGCACGCCTTCTTCAAATTCATGGTCAAGTCGATCGCCGAAAAGCACGGGCTACGCGCGACCTTCATGCCCAAGCCCTTCCTCAACCTCACCGGCAACGGCTGCCACGCCCACGTGTCGCTGTGGAAGTCGGGCAAAAACGTGTTCGAGGACGCATCCGGCGAGATGGGCCTTTCCAAGGATGCGTATAATTTCATAGGCGGACTCATGCATTCGGCCGACGCGCTCGCCGCCATCACCAACCCAACCGTCAACTCCTACAAGCGCATCAACGCTCCGCGCACCACGTCGGGCGCCACCTGGTCGCCCAATACCGTCACCTACGGCGGCAACAACCGCACGCATATGATCCGCATCCCCGAGGCCGGCCGTTTCGAGCTGCGTCTCGCCGACGGTGCCACCAATCCTTACCTGCTGCAGGCCGCGCTGCTGTCGGTTGGGCTCGACGGTCTCAAGAACAAGCGCGATCCGGGCAAGCGCCTCGACATCGACATGTACGCGGACGGCCACACGGTGAAGGACGCCAAACGCTTGCCACTCAACCTGCTGGATGCTCTGCGTGCACTCGACCAGTCGAGCGTCCTCAAGGCAGCCTTCGGCGAGGATGTCGTCGCGTCCTACATCAAGCTGCGCACAGCCGAGTGGACCGAGTACGTCGGCCAGCTCACCGACTGGGAGCGCCAGGTGACGCTGGATTGCTGAGGGCTTAATCGAACCTCACGTGGGGTTTGCATGCAATGCGCTATTCAATCTTCTCCCTGATCGGGCAGGCGCTGCGCGGCAACACGGGCTGGCAGCCTGTGTGGCGCGATGCCGAGCTCAAGCCCGCCTATGACGTGGTGATCGTTGGCGGTGGCGGGCATGGGCTCGCGACGGCGTTCTACCTCGCTAAAGAGCACGGCATCGCGAGTGTCGCCGTGCTGGAGAGGGGCTACCTCGGCAGCGGCAATGTCGGGCGCAACACCACCATCATCCGCTCCAACTATCTGCTGCCCGCCAACATTCCGTTCTACGAATGGTCCATGCAGCTTTGGGAGGGCTTGGAACAGGACCTCAACTACAACGCCATGGTGAGCCAGCGTGGCGTCATCAATCTCTATCACTCTGACGCCCAGCGCGATGCCTACGCCCGCCGCGGCAATGCCATGCGGCTCAACGGCGTCGATGCCGAACTGCTCGACTGCGGGCAGATCAGGGCGATGCTACCTTATCTCGACTTCGACAATGCCCGCTTTCCGATTCAGGGCGGCCTGATCCAGCGGCGCGGTGGCACCGTGCGCCACGATGCGGTTGCCTGGGGCTATGCGCGCGGGGCGAGTGATCGCGGCGTTGACCTTGTGCAGCACTGCGAGGTGACAGGCATCCGCGTCGAGCGCGGACGTGTGCTGGGCGTCGAGACGAGCAAGGGTTTCGTGCGCGCTGGCAAAGTGGGGCTCGCATGCGCCGGCAACTCCTCGCGCGTGGCTGCGCTCGCGGGCCTGAGGCTGCCGATCGAGAGCCACGTGCTGCAGGCCTTCGTGTCGGAAAGCATCAAGCCGCTCGTCGCCAACGTCATCACCTTTGGTGCCGGCCACTTCTACATTAGCCAGTCCGATAAGGGCGGGCTGGTGTTTGGCGGGGATATCGATGGCTATAACTCCTATGCGCAGCGTGGGAACTTGCCAACGATCGAGGACGTGTGTGAAAGCGGGATGGCTCTCATGCCCCTGCTCGGCCGCCTGCGCGTTCTGCGCAGCTGGGGTGGCCTGATGGATATGTCGATGGACGGCTCGCCAATCATCGATAAAACCCCCATCGAAAATCTCTACTTGAATGCTGGCTGGTGCTATGGCGGCTTTAAAGCCACTCCCGCGTCTGGCTGGTGTTTTGCGCACACCATTGCCCACGATGAGCCCCACTCTTTGAATGCACCATTCAGGCTCAGCCGTTTTGCGAGCGGTCACATCATCGACGAGAAGGGTATGGGAGCCCAACCAAATCTACACTGAGGGCTAACACATGCGAATCGAGTGCTGCTACTGCGGCGTTCGCAGTAGCGAGGAGTTCAGCTATCTGGGCGATGCCACTCTGCTACGACCGGAAAACCTCTCCGGGCAAGCTCAGGATGACGCAGTGCGCCAGCGCTGGCATGCCTACGTCTACCTACGTGACAATCCGGCCGGGCCGCATCGCGAACTGTGGCAGCACGTGTCCGGTTGCCGCGCTTGGCTGGTCGTGACGCGTAATACCCGCACGCACGAGATCATGCGTGTCGAAGCCGCGCGTGACGTGGCATTGGCGCGGAGCAAATGACCGGGCCGTTCAGCGACGCGCGCAAGCGTCTTCGCTCGGGCGGGCTGATAGATCGCACCCGATCGTTGCTGTTCTCCTTCGATGGCCGCGCATATCGCGGCCATCCAGGCGATACGCTGGCGTCAGCTCTGATTGCCAATGGAGTGAAGGTCGTTGCCCGTTCCTTCAAATATCATCGCCCCCGCGGCATTTTGAGCGCCGGATCCGAGGAACCGAACGCGCTGGTCGAACTGCGTGCTGGCGCACGGTGCGAGCCCAATACCAGGGCCACAACGGTTGAGCTCTACGAGGGGCTTCTGGCAACAAGCCAAAATTGCTGGCCATCCCTCCGCTTCGATCTCCAGGCCGTAAATTCCGCAATCGCCCCCATACTGTCGACCGGCTTTTACTACAAGACGTTCATGTGGCCACCTGCCTTCTGGGAGAAGATATATGAGCCCCTGATCCGCCGGGCTGCTGGATTGGGGAGGGCTGCAACCCAAGCAGATCCCGATACTTATGAGAAGGCATTCCTACACTGCGATGTTCTAATTGTGGGAGGGGGAGCGACAGGTCTGATGGCCGCGCTTGCGGCAGGTAGGACGGGCGCGCGTGTCGTTCTGGCCGATGAAGACTTTCGCCTTGGCGGACGGCTGCTGTCGGAGAACCGCGTGGTCGGTGAGCGAAGCGCTGCCGACTGGGTAGCCCACGTGGTCGCGGAGCTCCAGGCCCTGGCTAGCGTTCGCATATTGTCGCGCACGACCATCATTGGCGTTTACGACGGGGGGACATACTCCGCCATCGAGCGTGTCAACGATCACCTAGCCGTGCCACCTGAAAATGAACCGCGCCAGCGCCTCTGGCGCATCTTCGCCAAGCGCTGTGTTCTTGCGGCTGGCGCCATCGAGCGGCCATTGGTGTTCGGTGACAATGACCGGCCGGGCGTTATGCTAGCCGGCGCCGTCCGCACCTATCTCAACCGTTATGCGGCTGTGCCGGGCCACCGTGCCGTCGTGTTTGGCGTCGGCGACGACATAGCCACGACGGTCCGCGATCTTGTTCGGGCCGGCGCAACCGTGGAAGCCGTTGTCGATGCTCGCACAACGGTGCCCGAACACATTAGAGCAGCCACTAAGGCGGCCGGAGCGCGCTTGGTTTCTGGCGGGGTGGTCACGCGTGCACATGGCAGGATGGGAGTGCATGCAGTCGATGTCCGCACAGACACTCAGCAAACAATCAGCGTCAACTGTGATCTCCTCTGCATTTCAGGAGGATGGAATCCCACGCTTCACTTGACCTCACATCTTGGCGCTCCACCTATTTGGGACGAGGCAATGGCCGCCTTCCTACCCGGCGCCGCGCCGAAGGGTATGGTCGTGGCTGGAGCGGCCGCTGGGAAAATGGGCCTAAGCCAGGCGCTGGCGACTGGGTCTAGGGCGGGACTCGAGGCCGCGGACGATTGCGGTTTCGTGGGACAGCAGGTTGACCTACCCGAGGTTCAACCCGATTTAACCGCGCAGTTACCTCTTTGGCGTGTACGCGGCACGCGTGGCAAGGCGTTCGTTGACCTGCAAAATGATGTCCGCGACCACGACGTGGCTTTGGCTGAGCGCGAGGGATTCCGCGCCGCTGAGCATCTCAAACGCTACACCACGCTCGGAATGGCAACTGACCAGGGCAAGACTTCCGGGGTCATCGGGACCGCACTGATGGCAGAGCTGACTGCGCGCAGCATACCGCAGACAGGAACCACAACCTACCGCCCTCCCTTCACGCCGGTTGCAATCGGCGCTCTGGCAGGACTGCATCGTGGACGTCACTTCAGACCTACCCGTGTGCCGCCTTCCCATCGCTGGGCGGAAGAACAGGGCGCGGTCTTTGTCGAGACTGGACACTGGTTGCGGGCGCAGTGGTATCCGAAGACCGGCGAATCGGATTGGCTCGATAGCGTCAAGCGAGAGGTCCAGACTGTACGTGCGAGCGTCGGGGTATGTGATGTGTCGACGCTGGGTAAGATTGATCTGCAAGGTGCCGACGCGGCGGAATTTCTGAACCGCCTTTACAGCAATACATTTACAACTTTGCCTGTGGGCCGCGCGCGCTACGGTTTGATGCTCCGCGAGGACGGGTTCGTATTCGACGATGGCACGGTCTCACGTCTCGCCAACGACCATTTTATTGTCACGACCACGACGGCCAACGCCGCTAGGGTGCTTGAGCATATGGAGTACTGCCATCAGTGGCTTTGGCCGGAACTCAATCTGCACTTGGTTTCAGTGAGCGAGCAGTGGGCGCAGCTAGCGGTGGCGGGGCCGCGGTCGCGGGATGTTCTGCGAAAAGTTATCGACGCTTCGCATGACATTTCTGCTGCCTCGTTTCCGTATATGGCTGCCGGACCGATGACAGCTATGGGAGGCATCGAGGCGCGGCTCTTCCGCATCTCGTTCTCGGGTGAGCTAGCCTTTGAGATCGCCGTCCCCGCGGGATACGGCAACGGTCTCATCCGCCGTATCATGGAGATCGGTCGGGAGTACGATATCGCCCCCTACGGTACCGAAGCCCTTAGCGTAATGCGCATTGAAAAGGGCCACGTCGCCGGCAATGAAATCAACGGCCAGACAACAGCTCGGGACTTAGGCCTCGGCAGGATGCTGTCGACCAAAAAGGAATACATTGGTCGCAGCATGGCGCAACGCGAGGCGCTCCTTGGGGTGGACCGGCCGACTTTGGTCGGATTGAAGCCGGTCGACCGCGCCGAGCGCCTACGCGCTGGGGCGCATTTGATACCAGAAGGCGCAGAGCCGAAGCCGGAAAATGATCAGGGCTATCTGACGTCCGTGGCTTTTTCTCCGACGCTCGAGCATTGGATTGGCCTGGGCCTCCTGGCTCGCGGACCTTCACGTCACGGCGAGCGGGTGCGCGCCTATGATCCGGTGCGATCGGGAGACGTAAGCGTCGAAGTATGTGACCCGGTTTTCTATGATGCCGCCGAGGAGAAGCTGCGTGGCTGACGTAAGCACCGTGTTGATCTCCCCGTTCAAGGGCGCCTTGACGCTCGCACGCGACCGCAGTCCCGAGGGAACGCCCGGCGTGACCATCGAGCTACCGGGGTCGGGCACGTTGGCGATCATTGCAGCGCGCGAGGGGCGACCACGCGCGCTGAGAGAATCGGCATTATCGGGTTTTGCCGTCAATTTACCCGACCTGCCACGCAGAGTTGAGGGTCGTGATATCGCTTTCATCTGGACGGGTCCGGATCAATGGCTAGCACAAGGCCCCCCAGGCAAGGCATCCCTGTTGGCCGAGGTTTTCTCTGGTGTTGCCTCGGTCGTGGACCAGAGCCATGCCTGGGCGCTCTTGCGTATAACTGGACCTCGAGCGCGGGACGCTCTTGCGAAGGGATTGGCCATCGACCTCCATCCCCGCGCATTCGCGACCGGCTTTGCGGCGGCGACAAGCGTTGCTCACATTGCGGTCCTGCTTTGGCAGCTAGATGATCGCCCAACCTACGAGTTTGCCGTCCCGCGTAGCTACGCTCTCAGCTTCTCGCATTGGCTCAAAGCGTCCGCTGCCGAATACGGACTTGAAGTCGTGGGCATTAACAATGCTTGATTAAATTACCCATTTTTTGAGAGCGAGATTACTCTAGTGACCTCTGAGACCTAGCGCCCTCTCAACGCAGCCACCGCATGAAGACAACGACAACCAGGGTATCGCGCCAAGCAAGGAGGGGCCCGGCGAAATCGGCAGGGGCGCGGGGCAAACCACAGAGGCGCCGAGACGTTGAACAGGATCCTGCTCATGTTGCTCAGGCGGAGACACCCCAGCAGCTGGAGCGATCAATCGGTCAGCGCGTCAAAGCGTTGCGCCACAACGCGAACCTCACCGTCAGTGAGCTATCTAAGCGCGCTGGGATTTCGTCTGGCATGCTGTCCAAGATCGAGACCGGCTCGACGTCCCCGTCACTTGCCACGCTGCAGGCGCTGTCCAAGGCGCTTAGCGTTCCTGTAACCTCACTCTTTAAGCTGTTCGAGGAGCAGCGCGACGCCTCGTTCGTCCCCGCGGGACACGGCATTGTGACGGAGCGGCGAGGCACCCGCGCCGGCCATCAATACCAACTGCTTGGTCATATCCTCACGCGCAGCATCATCTTCGAGCCATATCTCATCACGCTCACCGACCGCTCTGACGTATTTCCTATCTTCCAACACACTGGCGTAGAGTATCTCTATATGCTGCAAGGCGAGGTCGACTATCGCCACGGGACTAAGATCTACAAGATGAAACCGGGCGACAGTCTTCTGTTCGACTCCGACGTTCCGCACGGGCCCGAGGTGCTCCACAAGCTTCCCGCGCTCTACTTGTCGATCATTGTCTCCCGGCCCGATAGTGATTGATTGAAAACAAGTTTCCCGGCCACCACCCTCAACTCTTCGCGCCGCCGTGGCGGGGCGCTGGACGAGGATTCTATGGGCCTGATGTCACCAGCATGCGGCCAGCCGCAACTTTGCTGCCTCCTGCCCGCGCCGGGGCTCACTCACCTGATTTGTCCTTACGATTTGGACACCCCGATCTTCACACGCGGCAAGAGCAGCGAGCGCCTTTTTGATTGTGTCCGGTGTTGGGGTCTCAGTGGCTGTCCCGTGAGATGCCTACCTCGTTCGCAGCTACCCTGGCCTTGAGCGCGGTCTCCAGATGTGCCTGTCCTGTTTTATCGACCGCGACGAACCAGTCAGCGATCACGCCGGAGGTAACGAACACCGTGTCGGAGCGACTCATCAGCATGTCGAAGGCCTTCTCCAAATAGTAAAGGCGGTGTGGCACACCGGCGATGTGGGGATGGAGACCGATCGAGAGCACCCGCGGGTTGTTTTCGAGCTCGCGCTCGAGCACGGCGAGGGTAGCTGTTAGGCGCTTGACGAGCTCGTCGGAGGACTGACCCTGCACGGCCCACATCGGCACATCATTGATCTCCCACGTGTAGGGTAGGCAAAGGAGAGGCCCCTCCTCCGTTGCCATCCAGCACGGAAGGTCATCGAGGAGCCAGTCGTGCGTGAACTCTATACCGCAGCGTTTCAAAACCTCAGGCGTGCGGGCCGTCTCGCCTCCGCCGGCACCGAACCACCCGCGCACGCGCTTGCCTGTCAGCTGCTCAAGGCGCGTTAGCGAACGGCGGACCTCAGCCTCCTCGTCCTCGACCTCCTTCAACGATCTCTGGAACCAGCTGTGTCCGACGAAGTCCCACCCGTCACGCGCGGCGCGTTCCGCCGCAGACGGATAGACGTCGGCGCACTGTGCGTTCATCCATGCCGAAGCCTTGATGCCACGTTGCTTCAGCAGGTCGAAGATGCGCGGCAAGCCGCATCGCATCCCGTACTCGACCCACGAGTAATTGGCAACGTCGGGCGGCTCGCTCGGGCGACCATGCGGGGCTGGCAAAATTCCGCGCGGCATGGGCCGATTGAAAGGCCAATACTCGATGGCGACGACCGGATTGACCATCAGCGGCTTGCCGTTGAGCGGAGTAAGCCGGGGGCGGTCGCTGGACATCTGATAGGGGATTCTCGGGTTCGGCCACATGGCGGGTTTCCTCCGGAGAAAGCCTTTCACTTGTGCATTACAGGCATCCAGCGCGCCTTTGCGCAACCGAGTTGCGCATGAGTGAAGCAGACACGATGGATAAGTGTCCGAAGGGCAGCCCGGCGCGGATCAGCTCATTGCTGGAGCCGCGCCCGCGCATGGCCTTTAGAGATTGAGACCAACCGGCGGCGTGATCGGGATCGTCAGCACCAGGCACCACCGGATCGGGTGCCAACCCAAATTACGCCCGTCGGCGACTTCTCCCAGCCTCGGCCCTACTGGGGGGCTGGCCCGAGCCCCCCACACAGCCAGTGATGGGCGCCGGAGCAAGCTCCGCATTGAGCCCGAGTCCTTGGTCCAGATGTGGAAGGACCACAGGCGATCGGGACGTCTTTGGCCATCCCCTAATTCGGGGACTTTCGCTCACGGGGCGCGGAGCTCGCGCGGCGCAAACTGGCTGCAGCTCCTCAAGGGCGTGTGGGGAGGCTGATGGCCTCGCCCAGCAGGAAATGCGCACTCCATGCTGCATCGTCGTTCAATACGCGTGTAGGTCCGCTCTTGGCCGTGGCTGACAACCAGCAAACCGCTCGCTATGCTGACGTTGGCAAGACGACGAGGTGCTGGGCGCCGGCACCTCGATGCATCGCTATCGACGAGGCGATCGATGCAGCGATCGGCGTGGTGTGCATCAATGCATCTCTAGACAACCAGCATCTGAGCACAAAGGGAGGTTCGAATGATGAGTAGGTTAGTGGGATCGATGCTGCTTGCGGGCACCATCGTGTTGGCAGGAACATCGGCGATCGCGCAAGATCTGCCAAAGCAAAGCTTCAAGGTGCTCGGCACCTGGTCCAACCTCACCAACTGGCAGTCGAACGAGCAGCCCTTATGGACCAAGACCATTCCGGAGGCGTCGAAGGGACAAATAACGGCGAACATCCAGTCCGTGAGTGAACTCGGGTTGAAGGGCACTGAGCTGATCCGCCTGCTGAAGCTCGGCCTGTTCGATTTCGCGCACGGGGTGACGATCTACATCGCTGAGGATGCGGTCGTCGAAGGCATCGACATTGCCGGCGCCGCCAAGGACTTCCCGACCGCCAAGAAGACGACCGAGGTCTACGGCACAATCGTAGCCGAGCAGTTCGCCAACAAATACGGCGCGAAGATTCTCGGCTACTACACGTGGCCGGCGCAGATGATCTACTGCAACTCACCGATCAAGAGTATCGCCGACGTAAAGGGCAAGAAGGTCCGTGTGCAGGGCACATCCCAAGGTGACTTAGTCGAGGCGCTCGGCGCAACCGGCGTGACCATTCCCTTCGCCGAGGTCGTGCCGGCGCTGCAGCGTGGCACCGTCGATTGCGGCATTACCGGTACCATGCCGGCTTTCAAGGCCGGCTGGCACGAGGTGACCACCCACGTGCTCAACATGCCCGTCGGCTTCACCATCTCGTTCACGGCCGTTAGCCTCGCGACATGGAACAAGCTCGACGACAAGACCAAAGCTTTCCTCGAAGCACAGATGAAGACCGCACATGAGTCATTCTGGAAGGTGATCATGGACGAGAACGAGGAAGGCATCGCTTGCACCACCGGCACGGGCAAGTGCACGGTCGGCAAGCCCGGCAAGCTCGTCAAGGTCGAGCCCTCCGCCGAGGATGTCGCCGCTCGCGAGAAGGCCCTCAACGACGTGGTCCTGAAGCGCTGGGCCAAGCGTTGCGGCACGCCTGAGTGCGTCCAGAAGTGGAACGACACCATCGGTAAGGTGGTTGGTCTCAATGCTTCGGGATCCTGAGCCGAATCTGTCGGCGCCGGTTGAGGAGAGGGTCTCGTCCGGCGCCACGCTTTGCTAGCCTGCCACACGCGGGGGGCGTGGGCGTAATGCACACATCGCTCAAATGCTTCGGCTCGATTGCGCGAACATGCGCAATCATTGCCGGCTGGGCCTTGCTGGCGATCTCGCTTGCGACCTGCGTCGAGATCCTGGGGCGCAAGTACTTCGATTTCTCCTTCAGGGGCCTCGACGAGATCGGTGGCTACATGCTCGCCGGGGTGAGCGTGGTCGCGACCATCCCGTCGATCCTCGCTTACTGGACGCATTCGCTGCCGGTCGCGACGCTCTGCCTGTGGATCTTCATCCCCGCGGTCTATTCCTATCTCGGCCCGGTCTGGGCGCTGGAGCAGAATCTCGTGCATCCGCGGATGCGGGCGATGCTGAGCGTGATCGGGCTGTTCGTCTCCAACGTGTTCAATCTGATCCTCGCGCCCCAGGGCATCGGCCTGCTCAGCGACTATTTCGCCGGCCCCGCCGGCCCCGACGCCGCCGGTGTTGGCGCCGCCGGCCCCGCCGGTCCCGCCGTTGCCGCCGGCCCCGGCGTTACCGTTGGCGGCAGAGCCGCCTGCCCCGCCTGTGCCGCCGGCTCCGCCGTGGCCGCCGGCCCCGCCCGAACTGTTGCCGCCGAGCCCGCCGTTGCCCAATAGCCCGGCGTTGGCGCCGGCGCCGCCGGCAACCGCACCGCTGCCGCCGCCACCGGCCGCACGGTCCTCGAGGGCGGGGCGCTGTCGACGCTGTCGTGGATGCAGTACCTGCCCGTCGAACGAGCCCTCGCCGGCCCCGTGCGCGACGGTGACGCGACCGCGGTAGCGGCCGACATCGAGGCGCGCGTGGGCAGCGGCGTGCTCCTTCTCGACGACCTGCACTGGGCCGACCCGGCGACGTTGGAGGTCGTCGGGTTGCTGGCCGGCCGGATCGGGCTGCTGGCCGGGGTACGGCGCGGCGACCCGGCCGCCGACGCGACCCTGGACCGGCTGCGGGACGCCGGCTTC
>Ga0081455_10001361_pt1 | contig 30210 bp, 30 predicted proteins | sample TabmetS3T2R1_FD_70207 | JGI IMG/M metagenome (GOLD analysis project Ga0081455, IMG submission 70207) | Tabebuia heterophylla rhizosphere microbial communities from the University of Puerto Rico - S3T2R1 | ecosystem: Host-associated > Plants > Roots > Rhizosphere ... | reverse complement strand
TATGGGTAGGAAAAGTTCTGGTGCCCAGGGGCGGAATCGAACCACCGACACTGCGATTTTCAGTCGCATGCTCTACCAACTGAGCTACCTGGGCCTCCAGAGAACCGGGCAGGCCCGGATCGGCTCGAGAGCGCCGGTTTATAGGGGGCCGTGCGGCGCCTGTCCAGCCACTGATGCCGGCGCGGTGACTGCGCACGGCGGCTGGCTAAGCACGTCCGCCGACAGGTGAATTTCCGCTGTTCGGCGGCAAGCCCGCACCGCCTGGCGCCTGACGGCGGCCGCCTGAATGCGCCGGCATCAGGACGGATGCCGCTCACTTACCCGCATGGCCGATCGAGCTACCGCCTTCGGCGACCGGCCACGTGCCGCCGCGCAATGGACCGGCCTCACGCCTCGCGATCCGCCGGCCGCGCCGCGCTGCCATCCTCATCCTCGGCATCCGCCGCCGGAATGACGTAGGAGCCCGACAGCCAGCGATTGAGATCGATATCCTTGCAGCGGGTCGAGCAGAACGGACGGGCGGCGGCCGCCACGGGCTTGCCGCAGATCGGGCAGCCCCGGTTCGATCCCGATGCGGCTTTCGACACCATCGGCTCATTGCCTCCGAACGGGTTCACTCGCATATGATGCGACGGCCTATATACGGCCACATTATATAACGCGATTATATAATGCGCCGCGCCGGCGATGCGAGTGACAGTCACCCGCCTTGCCCGCTCAGACCGTGGTCGCGTTGACCCAGCCGAACCGGATCGGAAAGCCCTCGCCCGCCAGCAGCGCGATCGACTCATACAGCGGCAGGCCGACGACATTGGTGTAGGACCCGACCAGCTTCACCACGAAGGAGCCGGCGATGCCCTGCACGCCGTAGCCTCCGGCCTTGCCGCGCCATTCGCCGGAGCCGACATAGCCGGAGATGTCCTCGTCGCTCAGCCGCTTGAAGCGCACCCGCGTCTCGATCAGCCGCTGCCGGAAAGCTTCGCGCGGCGTCACCAGACAGATCGCGGTGTAGACACGGTGATTGCGGCCGGACAAGAGCCGCAGGCATTGCGAGGCTTCGTCGACCAGCTCGGCTTTGGGCAGGATGCGGCGGCCGACCGCGACCACGGTGTCGGCGGCCAGGATGTAGGCGCCGCGCAGTTCGTCATCGAGCTTGATCGACTTCAGCGCCGCATCAGCCTTGGCGCGCGCCAGCCTGTTGGCGCAGGCGCGCGGCAACTCGCCCCGCTTGGGCGTCTCGTCGATGTCGGAGGGCCGCAACGCATCGGGTTCGATGCCGGCCTGGTTCAACAGCGCGAGCCGGCGCGGCGAGCCGGAGGCAAGGACGAGTTTGGGGCGACCGATCATGACGGGATTTTTTGGGACAAACCGGAAAAAAGAAGGTGCCGGACCTGCTCGGCGAAGCCGGCGACGACCGTTGACGATGCGATACACGGATTATGCCGATTTATGAAGGGGCTTGTGGGGTTTGCAGCCGGACGCCGGCAACGGCCTGATCGGCAAGGCCACGGGCCGATCGGCAGCCCGGCCGACCCAACCGGGGCTGCCGCCTCGCCGACCCCATGCAGGCCCACCCGACGGCTCGCGTGCGAACGCGAGGCCGCGCCGGCTTTAAGTCATCGCGCCCGGCATGAAGCAGCGGATGAAGACTTCGCCGGGATAGCGGATCGGCCAGACCATCGTCCGCCCCACCCGGTTCGGCACGGTGATGACGGCTTCGTCGGGCACATCGACCCACTGACCGTCGAGCTTGACCTTGTAATGGCCTTCATTGCTCTGCCAGTCGACATCGGAGAGCGCATAGCCATCCGCGTCCGAGCAGCAAGGCCCGCGCTTGCTCGCAAGCTTGTCGAACCACGCCTTGATTTCGGGATCTCCGCTCGCAAACTGGCCGCGATCCCTTGCGACTGCAACGCTGGCGCCAAGCAACACTACCGAAAGCAGTGCCATCATTCGCATCTGCGTCGTCTCCGCTGCAAAGCGTTCGACCGTGCGATCGGTCTTTCCTGCAGGCGAACGCGTCATACCCAGCGAATCAACCAATGCATCTATCATGCCATGGTTCCAATTCCGTCACATTTGGAATCTGGAGCCTAAGTCCTGATCTCGCTCCGGTGTTGCAGCCGAGCCATGCATCAGCCGGGGCCCTGTCGCGGGCATGGTCCGCGTTTTGCTTGGGATAGATAAAGGACCATTTGCCGCTGGAGACCGAATACCTTGACCGAGTTCGATCACACCTTCGCCTGTTTTCTGACTTTGCTGGCGCTGACGCTCGCCATGCCGATTGCGATCTCTCACGCGGACCGGTTGCTGTGCGCCATCCGCAGCAAACGCTGACGCGCGCCTTCAGACCTCAGGCGCGTTGCCGCCGAAGCGCTTGACGATCCGCTGCATCAAGCCGTCGCGGACCGCGCGATAGGCGTCAAGCCGCTGCACGCGTGAGCCCTCGACACCGACGGGATCGGGCGTCGGCCAGTATTCAACATCGGCCGCAATCGTGCGCGTCAGTTCGAGCGCCTTGTGGTGAGCCTCCGGCGACAGCGTGACGATCAGGTCGAAATTGAATCCTTCCCAATCCTCCAGCTCCTCGAAGGTGAGCGGCTTGTGCTTGGCGATGTCCTGGCCGATTTCGCGCATCACCTCGACCGCGAACGGATCGAGCTCGCCTTTGCGCACGCCGGCGGAGCGGGCGTATATCGTGTTCGGAAACATCTCGTGCAGCATCTCGGCCGCCATCGGCGAGCGCACGCTGTTCATGCCGCAGGCGAACAATACCGCCTGCCATCGTGGTTTTGGCGCGGGGGCGTCCACCGCCTCAGCCGCCAAGGCTGAGCAGTCGCCGCCGCGCCATCGGCGCGGCGCGCGGCGACGGCGCTCCCGCCTTCACAACAGCTGCGCTCAACTGTCCCAGCCCTTCCAGTGCAGCACCGTGATCAGCGTAAAGAGTCGGCGCGCGGTCTCGAAATCGACCCGGACCTTGCCCTCCAGCCGCTCCATCAAGGTTCGCGAGCCTTCGTCATGGATGCCGCGGCGGCCCATGTCGATCGCCTCGATCTTGTCCGGCGTCGCGGTGCGGATCGCCTGGTAATAGCTGTCGCAGATCATGAAGTAATCCTTCACGATGCGCCGGAACGGCGTCAGCGACAGCAGATGGGCGACGACAGGCGTGCCGTCCTGCTTGCGGATGTCGAACGCCAGCCGATTGCCGGTGATGCCGATATGCAGCGTGAACGGCCCTTGATGATTGCCCGCCGGCGCGAACAGATTCTTTTCGACGAGATCATAGATCGCGATCGCGCGCTCATGCTCGATGTCGGGACCGGAGCGGCCGATCGTCTCCTCATCGAGCGTCACGGCGCTGATGCGCAAATCGGCCTCGGGATGGGCGGGTTTCTTCATCGCGGATTCAGGCGGATGGCGACCGACCGCGCATGCGCTTCCAGTCCTTCCGCGTGGCCGAGCGCCATCGCGGCAGGCGCCAGCGCGCGCAACTGATCGGCGCCGCATTTCAGGATCGAGGTTCGCTTCATGAAGTCGAGCACGCTCAAGCCCGACGAGAACCGCGCCGAGCGCGCCGTCGGCAACACGTGATTGGAGCCGCCGACATAGTCGCCGATCGCCTCGGGCGTGTGGCCGCCGAGGAAGATGGCACCGGCATTGCGGATTTTCGCCGCGAGCGATTCAGGGTCGCGGGTGACGATCTCCAGATGTTCGGCCGCGATGACGTCGGCGAGCGCGGCGGCCTCGTCGATCGACTTGACCTTGACGATGGCGCCGAACTTATCCCAGGACTGCCGCGCGATCTCGGCGCGCGGCAAGGTCGCAAGCTGCGCCTCGACCGCCGCCGCGACGTCGGAGGCCAGCGCATCACTGTCGGTCAGCAGGATCGATTGCGCGGCGGTGTCGTGCTCAGCCTGCGCCAACAGATCGGCGGCGATCCAATCCGGATTGGCGCTGTCGTCGGCGATCACAAGCACTTCCGATGGTCCCGCGATCATGTCGATCCCGACCTTGCCGAACACCAGCCGCTTGGCGGCGGCGACATACGCATTGCCGGGACCGACCACTTTCGCCACCGGCTTGATCGATGCCGTGCCGTAGGCCAGCGCGGCGATCGCCTGCGCGCCACCGATCCGATAGATCTCGGTGACGCCGCCGAGCCTGGCCGCGGCCAGCACCAGCGGGTTCAACACGTTGTCGGGCGCAGGCACCGTGATGACGACGCGCGGCACGCCCGCGACCTTGGCCGGCACCGCGTTCATCAGCACCGAGGAGGGATAGGCCGCGGTGCCGCCGGGCACATAGAGTCCGACCGCCTCGATCGCGCTCCAGCGGCTGCCGAGTTCGACCCCGAGCGCGTCGGTAAAACGATCATCCTTCGGCAGTTGCCGGGCGTGAAACGCCTCGATCCGGTCGCGGGCGAGTTTCAACGCATCCAGCGTCGCGCCATCGCAGGCGGCGACCGCCGCGTCGATTTCGGCGGCGCTCACCCGCACATTCGAAGAGTCGAGATCGAAGCGGTCGAAGGTCCTGGTCGCCGCAAACAGCGCGGCGTCGCCGCGCGCCATCACATCGGCGACGATCGTCCGCGCCGCCTGCTCGACATCGGCCGCGGCTTCCCGCTTCTGCTCCAGCAGGCCGGAAAAACGGGCAGCAAAATCGGCGTTCGCCGTGTCGATCCGCAGGGGCATCGGAGCAGCCTTTACCGAGGTGGCTCGGTCTGATGGCACATATTCATGGATCATGCTCAATGGCTTGGCGCGGTTGCGCCGTCAACCCTACGCTCGCGCCGACCGCGTCGAGACGGCCGGCTTCGCTGGGTCGCCGGGGTCCGCGACCCGGGAGCTAATCCGCTTTGCTGACGGGAATGCCGAGGTCGGCCAATTCGCATTCCAGGCATTCGACCTCGAGCCGCAATGCGCCGCGCCCGGAAAACAGCAACGTCACGACACCGCCGGGCGGCTTCGTTTCGGCGAATTCGAGACCGATCAGTTCGATCGCCGCATCAGGGCGGGAGGCTGCGACATTGCGTGAGCGCGCGGACAGCACCCGATCGAAGCGCAACGCCGAAATCAGCCGGTCGGGCGCGGGCTCGCCGTGCAGCGCGCCGTCCCAATCCGGCCGCTCCATGACCATCACGAGCCGCTTCTCGCCTTCGCGCCAGACGATGTCGCCGACCCGCAGCCGCGCATCCTGCAGATGCGCCGAGATCACCGCGAGGTCGTCTTCATCAAGCGCAATCAGCTTCGCGGCCGGCATGAAGGCCTCAACCGTTGCTAACCACTCAAGCGTTCGATCGCAGCACCGCACGCTGACAGCTTCTCCTCCAGTCGTTCGAAGCCGCGGTCGAGATGGTAGATGCGGTTGACGATGGTCTCGCCTTCGGCGGCAAGGCCGGCAATCACCAGCGACACCGAGGCGCGCAGATCCGTCGCCATGACCGGCGCGCCACGCAGCGCGTCGATGCCCTGAATGGTCGCGGTCTCGCCGTCCAGATGGATGCGCGCGCCGAAGCGGGCGAGCTCCTGGACGTGCATGAAGCGGTTTTCGAAAATTGCCTCGGTGATCTGCGACTTGCCCTTGGCGCGCGTCATCAGCGCCATCAATTGCGCCTGCAGGTCGGTCGGGAAACCGGGGAACGGCGCCGTCGTGACGTTGACCGGGCCGATGCCGGCGCCATTGCGCGCAACACGAATGCCGGCATTGGTGGGCGTAATCATCAGCCCCGCCTGCGTCAGCACGTCGAGCGCCGATTGCAGCAATTCCGGCCGGGCGCCGAGCAATTCGACATCGCCGCCGGTCATCGCAACCGCCATGGCATAGGTGCCGGTTTCAATGCGATCAGGCAGCACGGCATGCCGGGCGCCGCTGAGTTTGGCGACGCCCTCGATGATGATCCGCGGCGTCCCTGCCCCGGTGATACGCGCGCCCATTTTGTTGAGGCAATCGGCGACGTCGACCACCTCCGGCTCGCAGGCCGCATTGCTGATGACGGTGGTGCCCTTCGCCAGCGTCGCCGCCATCACGGCGACGTGGGTGCCGCTCACGGTGACCTTCGGAAAATCGATGCTCCCACCGCGCAAGCCTTTCGGCGCCCGGCAGAGCACATAGCCGCCATCAATGGTGACGTCGGCGCCGAGTTTTTCCAGCGCCATGATCAGGAGATCGACCGGGCGGGTGCCGATCGCGCAGCCGCCGGGCAGCGACACCTTGGCCTCGCCCATCCGCGCGATCAAAGGCGCGATCACCCAGAAGCTCGCCCGCATCTTCGACACCAACTCGTAGGGTGCGGTCGTGTCGATGATGTTTTTCGCGGAAATATGCAGCGTCTGGCCCTGATATTCGCTGTCGCCGCTCCGCTTGCCAGACGTCATGATGTCGACGCCGTGATTGCCGAGGATCCGCTGCAACAGCGCAACGTCGGCGAGCCGGGGCACGTTTTCCAGGATCAGGGTTTCGTCGGTCAGCAGCGCGGCCGTCATCAGCGGCAGAGTGGCATTCTTGGCACCCGAGATCGCAATCCTGCCGTTGAGCTTATTGCCGCCGGTAATCCGAATACGATCCATGCCCGCCCCGATTGATCTTGCAGTTGATAGGCTTAAGCGCCTTGCCGGCGCTTTGCAAAAGCTTTGCCTTGAGAAACAACGAACCGGAGCGCCAAATAAAGCCAGATAAAAAGCCCCGCGTCTGGCGCAGGGGTTCCATTTCAATGCGGCAAAAGTCGGGTTAGCCGAACTTCGCTCAAGGGTCCGCGCGAGGCCCGACCATTCAGGACGGCGCGCGCTTGACGGGTTGAGCGAGCGGCTTCGAACCTTCCGTCGCCTCGTCGCGCTCGGCTTCGGCGCCGGGGGACGTCGCGCGGCCCTTGTCCTTGGCCCTGTCCTTGGCCTGCGCCTTGCGGCGCTTGAGATTTTCCCTCAGCGCGCTGCGCAAGCGCTCCTCGCGCGTGGCCTTGTTGCCGATGCCCATCGTTCGCAAGCCTTCTTCCCGGCCCGTCATTGGCCCCGACGAGACGGCAATTCAAGGACAATTCAAGGCGGTTTTCCAGATGATCGCTCGTCCCAGCCGCGGCAATCCGGTCCGGAACCATGGCCCGAGACGCCAACGACCGACGCGCCGGGCCGACTTTGCTTGCGAACGCTTGGGGGTTATGGCAAGGAACGCCCCGTCGGCGCGGTATCCGGCCCGATTCCCGTCACGTCCGGTTCGCTGTTGTAGCTCAGTGGTAGAGCACTTCATTGGTAATGAAGAGGTCGACAGTTCAATCCTGTCCAACAGCACCATCATCGGCAGCCGCCCGTCAGCGCCCGACCGACACCCCCTTAACATTTCGCGCTGCAGCACGTATCTTCCTGTCGTCGTCAACAACGAAAGGAGGTGGTCCAGTGTCTCATTCCAAGCGCTGTCACCTCGCTGAGGTCGCCCACTAAGGTCGTCTCCCACAGAGACGTGTTTGGGCGCCTTGGCGCCTGGGATCAGCGAGTGAATGGAAGGGCGTGCCGCGCCAAGCGCGGCGCGCCCTTCGTCATTTCGGGCGCTCGCGCAGCTCCGGCGCGACGGCCTTCAGCCGAGCCGCCCGCCCCGCGTATGTCTTTGTTTCCGCATGATCTTTTCTGAAAAAGCCGCGACGCCTGTCCGGATCATGTTTCAGAAGACCAGCAGCCACAGCAGGAAGCCCGCGAAAGCAGTCAAAACGGCCAGATCGGCCAGGCCTTTGCGGGGAGCCGCGCGCATCCGGGGCAGGTTGATTGGGGTCTCGCTCATGGGCGGGTGATTAGCAGGCGCGGCCCGGGCTGCTCCGTGATGCCGGTCACACGGCCAAGGGCGGCGGCCGGCCCGGCCGCGCCGGCCATGAACATCAGCAGTTGCAAAACTCAAATTTTATTAACCGCATACCGGGATACTGCCGCCGGGGAACAAACGCCTTTTGCGGGGGAATTTTCTGATGGTCGCGATGCCGTTCAAATTTCGTTGGCGCCGGTCGCCGGGGAAACCCGCGCGAAAGCGCCTGCGGCTTGGCGTTCGGGGAAACCTCTTCATGGCGTTCGCCGCCATGGCCAGCATGGCGATCATCATCAGCGTCGGCGCATGCGTCCTGCTCGGCGAGCTTGGCCGCACGATGGACGATCTGAGCGGCAAAAACATCCCGCGTCTGACCACGGCTTTGCAACTCGCCATGCTCTCCGAAACGATGGTCTCGCAGGGCTCCGGGCTTCTGCAGGTGACCGAAGAGCCCGCCTTGCAGAAGGGCCTGAAGGCGATCGAGGAGACGCAAGCGCAGATCAAGGAGAAGATCAGCACCATCACCGCGCAGGGCGCACCGAAGTCCACCGTCTGGGGACTCGAGACCAGCATCGAAAATATCGGCCAGCTGATCCAGGAGCTGGCGGAAACGGCAAGACAGCGGATCACGACCGCCAAATTGCGCGAGCAGAAGTCCGTGCAACTGCGCACCGCTCATCGCGCGGTCCTGACCGCGGTCACCACAGCCCTCGAGAAGGCCAAGGAAGAGGCCAAGGCCGCTGCGGCGGATGACAGCTCCACAGAGTCTCAGACAGCCATTGCCTCGGCCAACCTGATCGCCGGCATTCTCGCCGAAGAAAATTCCATGGTGGTCGATTTGAACTCGGCGACCACAGCCGATTCGACCCAGGAACTGGAGAAGTACAAAGCGGGCTTCGCGGCGAGCCGCAAGCGCCTCGATGCAGCGATCGCAGAACTCGGCGATCAAAACTCGGTAAGCTCGATCAAGAGCGCGGTCGCGGCGGTGCGGGCTTTCGGCGACGGCACCAGCCTGTTCGTGCTGCGTGGCGGCGAATTGCTGCGGGTCCAACTCGATCAGCTTCGGCTCGATCAGGCCCGGCAGGTCTTCCCGCAAGTCCAGAACGGCGTCAGGGGCCTTTTGAAATCGGTCCAGGACGAGACCCTCGCCTCGACCGACCAGGCGCACCATCTGATCTCGTTCGCCACCCTGCTGATGATCGGCCTGGGTGCGGCGACGTTGATCGGTTCGGTGCTGTTCGTCTGGCTCTATGTCGGCCGCAACATCCTGCGCAGAATTGCCAACCTGCAAGTGGTGATGACCCGTCTGGCCGAGGGTGACCTCAAGGCCGAGGTCGTCGCCAGCCGGGCGCAAGACGAGATCGCTGTCATGGCGCGCTCCCTCGAAGTGTTCCGTGAGAGCATGATCCAGTCGGAGACGCTCAGCGCCGAGCAGGACAAGGATCGCGCCGCCAAAACAGAACGCGCCACGCGGCTGGAAGCGCGGATCGCCACCTTCGAGCAATCGGTGGGCTCCACGCTGGACACGCTGATCGCCTCGGCCAATGCCATGCAGAGCACCGCCGAAGCGATGTCGGTCAGCGCCGACAAATCCAGCGCGCTGGCAAGCGCAGTCGCTTCAGCGGCCGAAGAGACCTCCGTGAACGTCCAGACGGTTTCCGCGGGCACCGAGGAACTCTCGTCCTCGATCGCCGAGATCAGCCGACAGGTGTCGAACTCGACCGTTGTTGCGGGCAAGGCGGTGTCCGAGGCCGGCCAGACCGACTCGACGATGCAGGGCCTGGCCGATTGTGCCACCCGGATCTCGACAGTCGTCGACCTGATCCAGACCATCGCCTCGCAAACCAATCTGCTGGCGCTCAATGCCACTATTGAAGCGGCGCGAGCCGGCGAATCCGGCCGCGGCTTCGCCGTGGTCGCGAGCGAAGTGAAGAGCCTCGCCGACCAGACCGCGAAGGCGACCGACGAAATCCGCTCGCAGATCGCGACCATGCAGGACGTCGCCAATTCGGCGGTCGGGGCGATCAGGCACATCGGCCAGACCATTGGCGAGATCAACGAGGTCACCACTGCAATCGCCGCGGCCGTCGAAGAACAAGGCGCGGCGACGCGCGAGATCGCCCGCAACGTCCAGCACGCGGCGACCGGCACGACAGAGGTCTCCAGCAATATCGTCGGCGTCAGCCAGGCCTCCGCCGATGCGGGTTCGGCCGCAGCCGAAGTGTTGACGGCATCCGACGGCTTGCGGCGCGAAGCCGATGTGCTGCGGCAGGAGATCGATGATTTCCTGGCCGGCATCCGCGCCGCCTGATGCAGGCGTCCGGTTCAAGGTTGAAAACGGCCTCCTCCGGGAGGCCGTTTTCACATCGGCAGCCATGCTGCCGCAGCGATCCAACCCGGCGGCGGATATTCGGGGTGGCGTCGGCCGGACCGCCCCGCTAAGCCATTGATCTTAAAGATCAGACGATCGGGCATCCGACATGGACACCAAGGCCGACAGTCTCAGCTATCCCTGGCCCAATCCACCGGAGCCCGGCCAGACCGTGGAGGTCGCGCCTGGACTGCTCTGGCTCCGCCTGCCGCTGCCCTATCAGCTCAATCATGTGAATGTTTACCTGATCGCCCATGCGGGTGGCTGGGCCGTGGTCGATACCGGCCTGAGCAACGACCTCAGCCGGTCAAGCTGGGACGCCGTGCTGCGGGGGCCGCTGCGGAACCAGCCCGTCACCAGGCTGATTGTGACGCATTATCACCCCGATCATGTCGGCCTCGCCGGCTGGCTGGCCGAGCGTTTCGGCTGCCCGCTGACCATGACGCGAACCGAGTATCTGCTGGCGTCCTATTACGGCGCGCCCCATACCGGCGCCCAGATCAATGACCGGATCGAATTCTATCGCCGCCAGGGCATTCCCGGCGAGACCATCCAGGCCCTGATGGGCCGCGGCTCGGATTATCTGACCCGCGTGACGCCGCTGCCGCCGGCGTTCGACCGCGCCGTCGACGGCACGACACTTCAGCTCGGCGACCGCAACTTCAAGGTACTGACCGGCGGCGGCCATTCCGAAGAGCAGATGATGCTGCTCTTGCCATCGGAAAAGCTGTTTCTTTCTGCCGACCAGGTGCTCAGCAGAATTTCGCCGAATGTCAGCGTGCATGCCATCGAGCCTGCGTCTGATGCGCTGGGCGACTATCTGGCCTCGCTGCAGCGGCTCAGCCGCGATCTGCCGGACGACCTGCTGGTTCTGCCCGGGCATGGCGTGCCCTTCTACGGCCTGAAGCTCCGTCTCAAGCAATTGCTTGACCATCACGCCGAGCGTTGCGACGCGGTCGCGGTGGCCTGCGCGGATAGGAGCCTCACGGCTTGGGAGCTGGTGCCGAAGATTTTCCATCGGCCGCTCGACGCGCATCAATCCGGCTTCGCAACCAGCGAGGTGGTCGCGCATGTCAATTACATGGTCGGCATCGGCCGGCTCGAACGGGACGTCGCGACCAACGGCGTGGTTCGCTTCAAGGCTGTGTGATCTAGTGTGGCGGATTTGACGTTCCTATCGGCATGACCGCGAGTCCTTCATAGGAACGTCAAATCCAAAGCCACACTAGAATCATTGCGTTGCTAGTGCCCTTTGGTTTTCGACGTTCGTGTCGGTGGTTGCCGCGCTGTATCACGAACGTCGAAAACCGGGCACTAGCGCGGCGGAACACCCTTGTTCCGGCCGAAAAGGCGGACAACAGCCGAACTCAAGCCTGTTTTTTGGCGCGCAACGCTGGCCAAACCGCGCCAAAACGGACCTTGCAAGTCGTCTTGAGCCTCGACATTTGATCTGGAACAACTCTAAAAGAGCGGCATCACCTAGGTTTGGGTCATGAATTACGATCGCTTTTTCACCGACGCCTTGTCGCGCCTGCATCAGGAGCGGCGCTATCGCTCGTTCGCCGATCTGGAGCGGATTGCGGGCCGTTTTCCGCACGCGATCTGGCATTCGCCGAAGGGCCCGCGAAACGTCGTGATGTGGTGTTCCAACGACTATCTCGGCATGGGACAGCATCCGAAGGTGATCGGGGCGATGGTGGAGACCGCGACGCGCACCGGAACAGGCGCCGGCGGCACGCGCAACATCGCCGGCACGCATCATCCGCTGGTGCAGCTGGAGCACGAGCTCGCCGATCTGCACGGCAAGCAGGCGGCTCTCCTGTTCACCTCGGGCTACATCTCGAACCAGGCCGGCATCGCAACGATCGCCAGGTTGATGCCGAGCTGCCTGATCTTGTCGGATGCGCTGAACCACAATTCGATGATCGAAGGCATCCGCCAATCCGGATGCGATTACGAGATTTTCCGGCACAATGACGTGGCCCATCTGGAAAGCCTGCTGAAGGCCGCCGATCCGGCGAGGCCCAAGCTGATCGTCTGCGAAAGCCTCTATTCGATGGATGGCGACGTGGCGCCGCTTGCCAAGATCTGCGATCTCGCCGACGCCTATGACGCCATGACCTATGTCGACGAAGTCCATGCCGTCGGCATGTACGGCCCGCGTGGCGGGGGCATTGCCGAGCGCGACGGCGTGATGGCGCGGATCGACATCATCGAGGGCACGCTGGCGAAGGCGTTCGGCTGCCTTGGCGGCTACATTACCGGCGCCGCCTCTGTTATCGATGCGGTGCGGTCCTACGCGCCCGGTTTCATCTTCACGACAGCGCTGCCGCCGCCGGTCTGCGCCGCGGCGACCGCCGCGATCCGGCACCTGAAGAGTTCGACCTGGGAGCGGGATCGGCACCAGGAACGGGCGGCCCGGGTCAAGGACGTGCTCAATGCCGCCGGGCTTCCGGTCATGGCGAACTCCACGCATATCGTGCCGATCTTCGTCGGCGATCCCGAACGCTGCAAGCGGGCCAGCGACCTTCTGCTCGAGCAGCACGGCATCTACATCCAGCCCATTAACTATCCGACGGTCGCGCGGGGCACCGAGCGGTTGCGCATCACCCCCTCGCCGTTCCATGATGACGGGCTGATTGATGCCCTGGCCGAAGCGCTGGTCGATGTCTGGGAACAGCTCGGTCTGTCGCGTGGCGCAAAACCGCTCGCAGCGGAATAGCCGCTTCCTGTCGCGCCGGACTTTTGCTGGGGTTGCTGAACCGTCACAGCGGAGTTGAGCGATGCTCAATGGCTGGATCGTGCTCGCAGCCGCGTTCGGCTATATCGGCGTGCTGTTCGCCATTGCAAGCTACGGCGACCGCCGCGCCGGCATGGCGCGCGGACGCGCGGGCCTGCTGATCTATCCGCTGTCGCTGGCGATCTACTGCACCTCCTGGACATTCTTCGGCTCGGTCGGCTTCGCGGCCCGGACCGGCGTCGAGTTTCTCGCGATCTATCTCGGTCCGACCCTGATGGTCGGGCTTTGCACGCCGCTGATGGTTCGCGTGATTCGCCTCGCCAAGGCGCAAAAGATCACCTCGATCGCCGACTTCATCGCCGCACGCTACGGCAAGAGCCAGGCGGTGGCGGCCACGGTGGCCGTCATCGCGATCATCGGTTCGGTGCCCTATATCGCGCTGCAGCTCAAGGCGGTCGCCTCGGGGCTCGAAACGCTCCTGGTCAATCCGCGCGCGACCAGCGCGACCGTGACGCCGGTCGTCGGCGACATCGCCCTGATCGTGACGGCGGCGATGGCGCTGTTCGCGATCGCTTTCGGCACGCGCCACGCAGACGCGACCGAACATCAGCACGGGCTGATGCTTGCGATCGCGAGCGAATCCATCGTCAAGCTGTTCGCGTTCATCGCCGTCGGCACCTGCGTCACCTTCTTCATATTCGGCGGCCCGAATGAATTGTTGTCGCGCGCCATGGCCAATCCGGACGCGGCGCGCGTCATCAACTACACGCCATCGGTCGGCAATTTCGCCGTGATGACGCTGCTGTCGTTTTTCGCGATCCTGCTGCTGCCGCGCCAATTCCATGTCGGCGTGGTCGAGAACTCGCATGAGAACGAGGTCCGCAGCGCGCGCTGGATGTTCCCGATCTATCTGGTCGTCATCAACATCTTCGTACTGCCGATCGCGGTGGCCGGCCTGATCCAGTTCCCCGCCGGCTCCGTCGATAGCGACATGTACGTGCTGGCGCTGCCGCAATCGATGGACTCGCGATGGATCACGATCATTGCCCTGATCGGCGGCCTGTCCGCCGCAACCGCGATGGTGATCGTCGAGAGCGTCGCGCTCGCGATCATGGTGTCCAACCACCTCGTGATGCCGGCGATCCTGCAACGCAGGGCGGCCGCGGACATCCTGCGCCGCGACGCCGGCCGCACCATCCTGAAGGCTCGCCGTGTCGCGATCTTCGTCGTGCTGTTGCTGGCCTATCTTTATTACCGCTCCGCCGGCACCGCACAGCTCGCCTCGATCGGGCTTCTGTCCTTCGCGGCGGCAGCCCAACTCGCGCCGGCTTTCTTCGGCGGCCTGGTCTGGCAGCGCGCCACCGCGCTCGGCGCCATCGGCGGCATGGTGGTCGGCTTCATCGTCTGGATTTATACGCTGCTGCTGCCGAGCTTCGTCGATGCCGGCGTGATCGCGGCCGACATCGTGCGCGACGGCTTGTTCGGCATCGCGGCGCTGCGGCCGCAGGCGCTGCTCAACACCGACATGCAGCCGCTGCTTCACGGGGTGGTGTGGAGCCTCGCGCTCAACTGCCTCACCTATATCGTGCTATCGCTGGTACGGCGGCCAACGTCGATCGAAGCCGTGCAGGCCGACATTTTCAGCCCACCGCAATTCGTGGCGTTGACGCCGAATTTCCGTCGGTGGCGCAGCACGGTGACCGTCGGCGATCTCGTCGAGGCGGCGGGCCAGTATCTGGGCCCGGATCGCGCGCGCGCGTCGTTCGAGGACTTCGCCGGCAGCCATCGCCTCAATCTCGAACCCACCGCGCCGGCCGACTTCCAGTTGCTGCGCCACGCCGAACGCCTGATCGCCTCCGCGATCGGCGTCGCCTCCTCGCGGCGCGTGCTGTCGCTGCTGCTGCGCAAGAGGACGTTGTCGGCCAAGGCGGCGCTGCGGCTTTTGGACGACGCGCATGCGGCGCTTCACTACAATCAGGAGATTCTGCAGACCGCGCTCAATCACGTGCGGCAGGGGATCGCGGTGTTCAACCGCGATCTCAGGCTGATCTGCTCAAACCGGCAGTTCGGCGAACTGCTCGACCTGCCCTCGCAAGCCGTCCAGGTCGGCGTGTCCCTGCGCGATATTCTCGTGATCCTGGAGCCGAAGACCGGCGCGCCGGGTGCTGGCGGAGACAGCTTCATCGAACGACGGCTCGCGGCCTATACCACCGAGGGCGAGCCTTATCTGGAGCGGTTTCCCGAGCGCAATCTCGTCATCGAGATCAGGGCCAACCGCATGCCGGATGGCGGCGTGGTGATCACGTTTTCCGACATCACCCCGAGCGTCGAATCAGCCGAAGCGCTGGAGCGCGCCAACGCCACGCTGGAGCGGCGCGTGCGTGAACGCACCGAGCAACTGACCCGGCTCAACCGCGAGCTTGCCCGCGCCAAGACCGAAGCTGACGACGCCAACATCTCCAAGACCCGCTTCCTCGCCGCGGCGAGCCACGATCTGCTGCAGCCTTTGCATGCGGCGCGGCTTTACATGGCGAGCCTCGGCGATCGCGGCGTCGCGGTCGAGGAACGCCGGCTGATCAGCAACATCGACGACTCGCTGGACTCGATCGAACAACTGCTCGGCGCCCTGCTCGACATCTCGCGGCTCGATGCCGGCGCGCTCACGCCGTCGATCAGCGGCTTCCGCGCCTCCGACATTCTTCGCTCGCTCGAAGTCGAGTTCGCCCCGATCGCGCGCGAAAAGGGACTGGACCTGCGCATCGTGCAATCCTCCGTGCCGATCCAGTCGGACCGCGTGCTGCTGCTGCGCCTCCTGCAGAACCTGACCTCGAACGCGATCAAATATACCCCGCAGGGCAAGGTGCTGATCGGCTGCCGCCGTCATGGCCGCGCTCTGCGGTTCGACGTCTATGATCGCGGCGTCGGCATTCCCGAAACCAAGCGCAAGGACATTTTCAAGGAGTTCTTCCGGCTCGAGCAGGGCGCGCGGATCGCGCGCGGCCTCGGCCTTGGCCTCTCCATTGTCCAGCGCATGGCGCGGATGCTCAACCACGGCATCGCGCTCGACGCCAATCGCGGCGGCGGATCGCATTTCGCGGTGACCGTTCCGGTCAGCGACACCATCACGCTGGTCAGCGCGATCGCCAATGTCATGTCGTCGGCGCGGATGCCGCTCGAAGGCGCGCTGATCGTCTGCATCGAGAACGAACCGATGGTGCTGGACGGCATGCGAACGCTGCTCACCGGCTGGGGCGCCGAGGTCATCGCGGTGACGGACGGACCCGCCGCGATCGAGGCAATCGCCGCGGCCGGACGGCCTCCGACCGGCTTGCTGGTCGACTACCATCTCGACCGCGGCAATGGCATCGCCGCGATCGCCGATATCCGCGAGCGTTTCGGCCATGATCTTCCCGCGATCCTGGTCACCGCCGACCGCAGCCCGACCGTCCGCGAAGCTGTCCGCGCCCTCGACATTCGGCTGTTCTCAAAGCCGGTGAAGCCGGCGTCCTTGCGCGCGATGCTCGACCAGTGGAGCAAGAAGCGCCTGGCGGCGGCGGAGTAACGCTTGCTGCGGTGCTGTCGAATTGCGCTGCTGTTTGCCGTCGCCGCGGGGCTGACGCCGGCCGCGGCGCGCGCCGATGAGACGCCGCCGGTCGCGCCATCCAAGCCGGATGACCTCTCGGCCGGTCACCGCGATCTCGACGCCACGACGATTCAACCCGCGCCACCGGGCCAGGAATGGTGGCGAGCCGTCCTCACGCGCTTTCCGACATGCGCCAGTCTGACCGATGGCTGCCAGAGCTGCGCCCGCGAGGGCGATCGGCTGAGTTGCTCGACGCCCGCGATCGCTTGCCTGCGCGGTGAATGGCGCTGCACGAGCGCAACTGAAGATAAGCCCCCGGACCAGCCGGGCGACTCTCCGCCGCCGCGCGATGGCGCCCAGCCGACGCCGCAGCCGCCGAAGCCTTGAAACGGCGGCCGCGTGATCAGGGAGCCGTGGACGGCGCCACCTCTGACTGGCGCCACTGGCTGCCGGCGATGCGCGAGGCGACGATCACGGCCTGCGTCCTGCTCTCGACGCCGAGCTTCTGCAGGATGGCCGACACATGCGCTTTGATCGTGGCCTCGGAGACGCTGAGCTCGTAAGCGATCTGCTTGTTGAGCAGGCCTTCCGACAACATCATCAGCACGCGAACCTGCTGCGGCGTGAGCGTGATCAAACGGTCGCGCAGCTTCGCGGCATCCGGATCCGATGGTCCGGTCAGATCGATATCGGGCGGAATCCAGATGTCGCCCGCCAGGATCTTCGACAGCGCCTCGCGCAGCACCTCCGGACCGAACCGTTTCGGAATGAAGCCCGAGGCGCCGAAATCGAGCGAACGGCGGATGGTCTCGCGGTCGTCGGTCGCCGAGACCAGCGCGACGGGAATGTCAGGGTATTGCGCCCGCAGATAAATCAGGCCTGAAAAACCGCTGATGCCCGGCATCGTCAGGTCGAGCAGGATGAGATCGACCTCGCTGTCCTTTTCGAGCAGCTTGGTCAGCTCCTCGAAGGAACCGGCCTCCTCGACCTGCACGGAACCGACCACCGCGACGACGGCGCCGCGCAGGGCGCCGCGAAACAGCGGATGGTCATCGGCAATGACAAGACGCGCGTTGGCAGCTGACACCATGCTTCACTCAATCAGCTCGGAGGGCACAAAACAAATCCGTATTCCCACGTAGCCACCACCAAGACCAATTGCACCACGCCGTGACGTGGTTTTGCAAAGCCATTCTTCACCTGTGGTGAATGACAGGCAAGCAAGGGATGCGACGCGGCCCCTGTCGTCGGAACCTTGTGCGGTGCAGCAGGAGCCGCTTCCGGTCGCCAGCGCCTCTGTAGGGAGCAGACCGATCGAAGCCGAAAGTCTTATAGGGGAAAAATCCTCACCGAGGTAAGTGTGCGGCGGATCCGAGGCGTCTCGAACAGACGCCTGCGCGGTGAAAAAACATTATCCATCGGGAGGGGAGCATCTGATGTCAGTAATGACTGCAACAGGCGGACGATCTGCCGGCATGACGAAAGACGAACGTTTCGTCATCCTCGCGTCGTCTCTCGGCACCGTGTTCGAATGGTACGATTTCTATCTCTACGGATCGCTCGCAGCGATCATTGGCGCGCAGTTCTTCTCGGCCTATCCGCCGGCGACGCGCGACATCTTCGCGCTGCTGGCGTTCGCAGCCGGCTTTCTGGTTCGCCCGTTCGGCGCCATCGTGTTTGGCCGCGTCGGCGACATCGTCGGACGCAAATACACCTTCCTCGTCACCATCTTGATCATGGGCCTGTCGACCTTCATCGTGGGCCTGTTGCCGAACGCGGCCACGATCGGAATCGCGGCGCCGGTGATCCTGATCTCGCTGCGCCTGGCGCAGGGTCTCGCGCTCGGCGGCGAGTATGGCGGCGCGGCGACTTATGTCGCCGAACATGCCCCGAACGGCAAACGCGGCTACTACACCTCGTTCATCCAGACGACCGCGACGCTCGGGCTGTTCCTGTCGCTGCTGGTGATCCTGTTTACCCGCACGGCCACCGGAGAGCAGGAGTTCGCGGCTTGGGGCTGGCGCATTCCGTTCCTCGTCTCGGTGCTGCTCCTCGGCATCTCGGTCTGGATCCGCTTGCGCCTCAACGAATCGCCGGTGTTCCAGCGGATGAAGGAGGAAGGCAAGGGCTCGAAAGCTCCGCTCACGGACGCATTCGCGAATTGGAGCAACGCCAAGATCGTGATGCTCGCGCTGTTTGGCGGCGTGATGGGCCAGGGCGTGGTCTGGTACACCGGCCAGTTCTATGCGCTGTTTTTCCTGCAATCGATCCTGAAGGTCGACGGCTACACCGCAAATCTCCTGATCGCCTGGTCGCTCCTGCTCGGCACCGGATTCTTCCTGGTGTTTGGCGCGATGTCGGACAGGATCGGCCGCAAGCCGATCATTCTCGCCGGCTGCCTGATCGCAGCGCTCACCTTCTTCCCGATCTTCCGGATGATCACGAGCAACGCCAATCCGGCGCTGGAAAAGGCGATCGAAACGGTCAAGGTGGAAGTCGTTGCCGATCCCGCGGGCTGCGGCGATCTGTTCAATCCGGTCGGAACCCGGGTGTTCACCGCGCCCTGCGACACCGCCCGCTCCTTCCTGGCGTCCTCCTCGGTGAAATACGCGACGACCGCAGGACCGGCCGGCTCGGGCGTGAAGGTTGTCGTCAACGGCAAGGATGTTCCTTACACGGCGGCCGCCACGTCCAATCCGCAGGTGGCAGCCGCCGTGCAAGCGGCAGGCTACCCGAAAGCCGGTGACAGCGGGATCGTGAAGATGTCGAATCCGTTTGACATCTTCCGGCCTCAGGTCGCCGCCCTGATCGGACTGCTGCTGATCCTGGTGATCTTCGTCACCATGGTCTACGGGCCGATCGCCGCAATGCTGGTCGAACTATTCCCGACCCGTATCCGCTACACATCGATGTCGCTGCCTTACCACATCGGCAACGGATGGTTCGGAGGCCTGTTGCCGGCGACCGCGTTCGCGATCGTCGCCTCTACCGGCGATATCTATGCCGGCCTCTGGTACCCGATCATCTTCGCGGCAATCACGACGGTCGTGGGCTTCATCTGGCTGCCGGAGACTAAGGACCGGGATATCAGCACTCAAACCTGACGGCCGCGACGCCACAGCGTTCGACAAATCGCAAGCCGCGGAGCCACATCGCTCCGCGGCTTTTTCGTTGGCCGCGACGCGTCACGCACCCGTCAGCCGACCGCGGTCGCACCGACAAACTGCAGCACGATCTCGCGCTGATGCGGCTGCGCACGATGTTCGATCAGGTAAATGGCTTGCCAGGTGCCGAGCAGCAGACGGCCATCGCCGACCGGAAGCTGCAATGACGTCGCGGTGAGCATCGTCTTGATGTGCGCGGGCATGTCGTCGGGGCCTTCTGTCACGTGCCGCCAGCCGCCATTCTCTGGCGCGAGGCGGCGCAACGCGGTGATCAGATCGCGCTGCACATCTAGATCGGCGTTTTCCTGCACCGTGAGCGAGGCCGAGGTGTGACGCAGAAACAGTGTGACGAGGCCGGCGGCGGCTTTGGCCTCGGCGACGAAGCGGCGCACCATGTCGGTCAGATCGATGAAGCCTTCGCCCGCCGTCTGAACCGACAGCACCGCGCTCGCCAGCGCGTCCGCTTTGGCGACAACGGGCGCTGATAATGAGAGCCAATCAGATCCTGCCCGTGACATCGCGCTGCATCCGGTTCGCAGCCTCGACCAGCCGCCGCCAGGCGCGCTCAAGGAAACTCACCACGCGATCGATGTCCTTGTCGTCAGGCAATTGCAGCTCGATCTTGGCGCCGCTGTCCGACGGTTTGCTCGCCTGCGCGCTCTCGCCGCTCTTCAATGAATCCGCCTTCGGCAGTTGCGCATCGGTCTTGCTGCCCGGCTCCGCCAGATCGCGCTTGGCGAGTTGCTCCTTCAGCCGGGCGTTGTCGGCCTGCAGCCGCCCGATCTCCTTGTCGAACGCGTCGCGCTCGTCCGGCGCGGCGTAGCAGGCCCAACCGGCAGCACTGCGCTTGCAGGTCGCGATGCTGCCCGAGCGCGTATCGAGCCGGACGAAACTGCCATCCGAACTTTGCGAGAAGCTGTAGCGTCCGTTCTCGCGATCCGGCTGGGTTTGCGCGCCGACACCGACCGTCAGGAACGGCAAGGTGATCACCATCGCGGCGATCCATGAGCGCCATGATTGTGGATGTTGAAGGCCAGCCATCTCGCCGCTCTCCTCTCCCGCCTCTCTTGCGGCCTGCGGGCCGAGCCTGCGCGGAGCCCATGCGGCTCCGGCTCAAACCTCGGCGCGGTAGGGTCCTCGACCCGATCGCAACGCATCCGCAAGCAGTTCGATCCGATCCTGCCCCCAAAACGGTTCGCCATTAAGGACAAAACCGGGCGACCCGACGACGCCATCCTTGATCGCGTCCAGCCGGTTGCGTTCATAGGCGGCGCGCATCGGATCAGTCGCTGCCCGCTCCAGCAGCTTCGCGGCGGGCAATCCGCAGCTCTCCGCCAGTTCGCGCAGCGTCGCGAGATCGGCGAGGTTGCGCTCGGCTTCCCAGACGCTTTTCATGCAGAGCCGCACAAACGGCTCCACCTCGTGGCCGTCGGCGGCGGCTGCAATCACCATGCAGTCAGCCACGGTCGGATCAAACGGAAAATATTTCGGCTGCAGATTGAACGTCAGGCCCCGCTTGTCGCGCCAGCGCTGCAACTCGATCATGCGGTATTGTTGCCGGAGCGGATGTCGCTTATCGAGCGTCAATCCGCCGGTTTCAGGAAACAGTTTCGGCAGCAGCACCGGCTTGTAGGTGACGGTGCAGCGGTGCGCGCGGGCGACGTCGGCAAAAACCGGATGGCCGATATAGGCCCAGGGCGAGGTGACCGAAAAATAGTAATCGATGTGGGGCATGTGCGTCCGCCGAAGGTCGGAGAATCCGCCGCATCCCAACAGAGCGCGTGCTGCGGCGCAAGGCTGCGCTATGCCGCTCTGCGCAATAACAGCGCGGGCGCGTTCACCGCATCGCGTTTTTCTGCTAATCCCGCTGTTGTTTCAAATAGATAGCGCATGGTTACGCAATCTTGACTTGGCAGGACCTGCTAAGTATGGTCCGCGCGGCTTTTAAGGGCGGCGGGGCTTTCGGAATCGGGCTATTCGCGTGGTCTGGCGGTGTCGACATCATGAGTGACACACCGGACGACGAGGGTGCGAAGACAAGGAACAACCTGCCTCCTGATGAAGCCGCGCTCTCCGCACGATTGACCGGGCTCGACCGGCGGCTTTCCCAGCTGAAGACCGACCGCAAGGGCCAGACTGCTCAATCCGGCCGCGAGAGCGAAGCCGCTGCCAGCCGGGCTTCCGGAATGGCCTTGGGGTTTCGCCTCTCCTCCGAATTGGTAGCCGGCGTTGTCGTTGGGGCCATCCTCGGTTGGGCATGCGACTATGTCCTGTCCACCAAACCGTGGGGTCTCATCGTGTTCGTGCTGCTTGGTTTCGTCGCCGGCGTCATCAATGTGATGCGCGCGGCAGGCGTGATTGCCAAGCAGTCCGATCGGCTGTAGCTGCGCGCCGGCCCGGACTGATCCCAGCGCGGATCGGCCGATCTGGCATGAGATGGAACGAATCCGACGAGCTTGCGAAAGCTTGAAGAGCTCATAGAGACCGAAGACAAATGGCCGCGCCCGATCCAATTCATCAGTTTCAGATCGTCAAGCTCTTCACCATCGGCCATATCGGCGGGCAGGAAATCGCCTTCACCAATTCCTCCGCCTATATGTTCGCCGCGGTGGCGATCATCGCGATCCTGATGCTTGGCGCGACCGCCGGCCGACGGCTGATCCCGACCCGATTCCAGTCGGTCGGTGAGATCGCCTACGAGTTTGTCGCCGATACCTTGCGCAGCAATGCCGGCGAGGCCGGCATGAAATTCTTCCCGCTGGTGTTTTCGCTGTTCATGTTCGTGCTGGTCACGAACATGATCGGGATTATCCCCTACACCTTCACGGTCACCAGCCACATCATCGTCACCGTGGCGCTGGCACTGATCGTGTTCCTGACCATGGTGATCTACGGCTTCTACAAGAACGGGCTCAAATTCCTAAAGCTGTTCGCGCCGTCGGGCATTCCGATCTACATCATGCCGCTGATCATGCTGATCGAGGTGATCTCGTTCTTCTCGCGGCCGGTGTCGCACTCGGTGCGTCTGTTCGCCAACATGCTCGCCGGCCATATCACGTTGAAGGTGTTCGCCGGCTTCATCACCATGCTGAGCGCGCTCGGCGCGGTCGGCTGGCTCGGCGCGATTGTTCCGCTGGCGATGACCATCGCGCTGACGGCGCTCGAACTCCTGGTCGCGTTCCTGCAGGCTTATGTATTCGCGATCCTGACCTGTATCTATTTCAACGACGCCATTCACCCCGGCCACTGAGCGCCGGATCCAATCCACCAACCTGAAAATCTCAAGACAAGGAGCATTCAAAATGGAACCAGCGGCAGCAAAGTTGATCGGTGCCGGCATCGCGGCAATCGGCATGGGTGGCGCAGGCGTCGGCGTCGGCACCATTTTCGGCAATTATCTCGCAGCCGCGATCCGCAATCCGTCGGCGGCGCAGGGCCAGTTCGGCAACCTGATTTTCGGCTTCGCCGTGACCGAGGCGCTCGGCATCTTCTCGCTGCTCGTCGCGCTGCTGCTGCTGTTCGTGTTCTAAAGTTCGACGCGGAGATGCTTTGCATTCTCCGCTTGACGACGGGAGACAGCATTGGCTGAAACCAAGATGGCCCAGAGCGGCAACCCGGGCGGCAAAATGGCCCCTGTCAAGGATGCGCACGGCGCTGCCGCCGCGCATACCGAAACAGAGGGTCATAAGGGCAATTTTCCGCCGTTCGACAGCAGCACCTTCGGCTCGCAGCTGGTGTCGTTCGCCATCGCCTTCGTGCTGCTCTATTTGATCGTCTCCAAGCTCGCTTTGCCGCGCATGGGGGGCGTCCTTGCCGACCGGCAGGGCGCGATCGACGGCGATCTCGCCCAGGCCCAAAAGCTTCGCGATGAATCGGATGCCGCCCTGAAGGCCTACGAAGCCGAGCTGGCGAACGCTCGATCGAAAGCCCAGGGCATCGGCAGCGAGATTCGTGACAAGCTGAACGCGGCAGCCGACAGCGAGCGCAAGACTCTCGAGGGGCGGCTCGCGGGCCGACTCGCGGCGGCGGAGAAGACCATCACCGAAACCCGCACGGCCGCGATGGGCAACGTCCGGTCGATTGCCGCCGACGCGGCAACGGCCATCGTGCAGCGCCTCACCGGCACTGCGCCGGATACCGGTTCGGTCGGCGCCGCCGTCGACGCGGCGTTGAAGGGATAACGACATGGAAGCCGAAGACTGGGTCGCAGTCGCTTTTGTCATTCTGGTCGGTGTGTTCGCCTATCTCGGCATCCATCGCACCGTGCTGCGGGCGCTCGACCATCGTCGTGACCGCATCAAGGCCGAGCTCGACGATGCGCGGAAGCTGAAGGAAGAGGCGGCTAAGTTGCTGGCCGATTACCGCGCCAAGCGTGAGAGCGCGGTCCGCGAAGCCGAGGAGATCGTCGCCAACGCCAAGGCTGACGCGGAGCGGATCGCGGCGGACGCCAAGACCCGGATGGAAGATTTCGTCGCGCGCCGCACCAAGATGGCCGAAACGAAGATCGCGCAGGCCGAAGCCCAGGCGTTGGCCGATGTCCGCGCCGCCGCCGCCGACGCCGCGGTTGCCGCCGCCACGAAAATCCTGAGCGAGAACGTCAAGGGCTCATCGGCCGACGCGTTGATCGCACAGGGCATCGGTGAAGTTCGCCAGAAGCTGAACTGATCTTAAGGCCCTGGACTGTTTTCGCTTTTTCTTTTGAATCGCGAAAACGGTCCAGATTCTTGTTTGGTCGCGTTTTCTTGACGCAAACCGGTTTCCACTTCGCTCGAAAACGCTCTATCGAAACACAAAAGCCGGCTGGCCATCACCAGCCGGCTTCTTGTTGTCGAAACACCGGCCTATTGCTTCTTTACGAAGAATATCAACTCCGAAGCAGTGTCGCACACCGAGCTTCGGCAGATGAGCAAGACGCCTTTATTTTATTTCTTGCCCTTGCGGGGGGCCGGACGCTCCGGCCGCTCCGGACGCGCCCCGTTCGGGTCGAAGCCGATGTAAAACACATAGGCGTCCGCTGCCGCCGGCGACGGCGCAGGATAGGCAATGTCCTCCGCGACAAACGAGAACGGCGTGTTGGTGCGGCCTTCGAGATCGACATGCGTGCTGTAGAGCTTGGTCATGATGGTCTTCGGCTGCATCCCCTCCTGGACGACCGCAACACGGATCGGCAGATCGGTCGAGGGCGGCGCCCCCGATGGGCCAACGATGACGCGCCCCTCGATCCCGATCCGGGCGTTGACCTGGCCTCCGGCCACGCGGCAGTCGCGGGCATAGCGCGCAATGGTCCCTTGATAGCGCAGCGCGTTGCCCTCGGCCGGCTTGCCGGGAAGACCGACGGCGTAAGTCGCCGTGCCTTCGCGGATGACCACGGTCGGACAGCCGAGATCGCTGTTATCGGGCGTCTGCGCCGGCGCGCCGACAAGCTGGGCCTTGGAGTTCGCGCCGGTGCCGAACAACTGGCTGAAGCGGCTGCCCAGCGAGGGCGAATCGTCCGATGACGATCCCAGCATGCTGCCACCGCCGCAGCCGGCCAGAGCGGCCGCCAGCACGAGGGCGCCCGTGATCTTGGTGGCCCGGGCGTTGGCTCCGGATGGATGTCGTGATGCGGCGTTGCCTTGCATTGTCAGCTTTCGTCCCGATCTCGCCGAAAATATCCCCTGCACCGGCGGTCTTATAGCAGGCCGATGGTGGCGTCCCCAAGGCACTATCCCAAGGCGCTCATCCGAGCCCCCGGCGGGTCTCGTTAACTGCGAAAATCCTCGTTCAAGAGGCCGAACAGATAGTGGTCCTGCCAGACGCCATTGATGCACAGATACCGCCGCGCGAGACCCTCGCGCACGAACCCGCATTTCTCCAGGACGCGCACCGAGGCTTCGTTTGACGGGATGCAGGCCGCCTCGACCCGATGCAGCCCGAGTTCGCTGAAAACGAAGGGCAGCAGCACCCGCAGCGCCCGCGTCATATAGCCCTGGCCGGCAAACGGCTCGCCGATCCAGTAACCGATGGTGCCGGCCTGGACGATGCCGCGCCGGACATTGGCGAGCGTGACCCCGCCGACCAGCGTCTCGTCCTCGTCGCGAAAAATCAGGAATGGATAGGCGTGATCGCTCGCAATATCGTCCGCGTAGCGGCGGAGTCGGCGGCGAAATCCGGTCCGCGTCAGATCGTCCGACGGCCACACCGGCTCCCATGGCGTGAGAAAGTTGCGGCTCGACTGGCGCAGTTGCGCCCAATCCGGAAAGTCGCCCATTTGCGGCGGACGCAGCAGCAGGCCCCGGCCGCGCGGAGCGAGCGACGGTGGCGTCGAGGTCAAGCCGAACAGGGCCAACGCGATCTTCCCTCTTCTGGTCCGTCCGGTCGCAAGCTGACCATCTGTCGGCACACCTGCCAAGACTGTTTTCGCTTCGGCCGCGAAAACAGTCCGTGTTTGCATCACGCTTTAATGATAGCGCGCCCGCACCGGGGCCTGCGTCAGGCCATCGACATAGCCGATCGCCTGCTCGAGCCCGCGGCCCTGCCCAAGCGCGACCGCCGCCGGACGGCCGCGCGCCAGCAGCGCATGCGCGGCGTGTCGCGTCGAATCCGTCGTCACGCTCTCGATGCGAGCCACCAGTTCGTCTGTCGTCAGCGGCCGGCCATAGGCCATGATATGACGCGCCAGCTGTTCGGCGCGGGACGAGCAGCTTTCCATCGCCATCAAAAGCCCGGCCTTCATCTGCGCCTTGGCCCGGCCGACCTCGACATCGCCCAGCGTGTCGGCCGCGCGTTTGATCTCGTCGACCACCACATCCATCATTTCCGGCGCATCATTCGGATCGGTGCCGGTGTAGAGGCCGAAAAATCCGGTGTCCTGATAGGGCATGTGGAACGAATAGATCGAATAGCAAAGCCCGCGCTTTTCGCGCACCTCCTGGAACAGCCGCGACGACATGCCGCCGCCGAGGATGCTGGAGAAAACCTGCAGGCTGAACAGCGAGGGGTCGGTCTGCGACACGCCTTCCAGTCCGATCGTCAGATGCGCCTGCTCGAGATCGCGATGCTCGACGCGCGAGCCGCCGCCGAACCGCGCCGGCTGCGGCTTCTCGGTGGCAGGGCCGGTGAAGCTCGCAAACCGCCGCGCGACGTCCGCGACGACCGAATCGTGATCCACCGCGCCGGTCGCGCCCACCACCATGGCCGGCGCCCGATAGTGACGTTCGAGATAGGAGCGCAAGGTCGAGCCGGAGAAGCTACGCAGGGTTTCGGGCGTGCCCAACAGCGAGCGGCCCATCGGCTGCTCGGGAAAGGCGATCTCGCTGAGATATTCGAAGATCACGTCGTCCGGCGTGTCGCTGACGGCGCCGATCTCCTGCTCGATCACGCTCTTCTCACGCTCGACATCCTCCTTGTCGAACAGCGGCTCGCTCAGAATGTCCGACAATACGTCGAGCCCGAGCGAGACGTCGGCCTTCAGCACCCGCGCGTAATAGGCGGTCGTTTCCATGCCGGTGGCGGCGTTGACGTCGCCGCCGACATTCTCGATCTCCTCGACGATCTGGCGCGCGCTGCGGCGGCGCGTCCCCTTGAAGGCCATATGCTCCAGGAAATGCGAGACGCCATGCTCGCTGAGCTGCTCGAAGCGACCGCCGACATTGGTCCAGACGCCGAGCGCGGCCGTTTCCAGATAGGGCATGGTGTCCGTGACGACGGTCAGGCCCGAGGGCAGCTTGCTGACTTTAACGCTCATGTCGATTGTCCTTGCGCGCGGTCCCTGATTCAGGCATTGGCCTTCGCCGCCCGGCTGACTGACAGTACGAAGCGCTCGAGTTCGGCCTGATCATTCGGCATCTGCCTGATGTTTTCACGCGATGTCATCAAGTCCGACATGCCGTCTGGCAGTTCGGGCCGCCGTCCGCAGGCCGCTTCGACCGCGTCCGGGAATTTGGCCGCATGCGCCGTCGACAGCACGATGCTCGGCACGTCGGGCGTCACGCCCGCGCGCTCGGCAACCGCGATCGCCACCGCCGTGTGCGGATCGATCAGGTCGCCTGCCTCGCGCCAGGCCGCGCGGATCGCCGCGCGCACCTCATCCTCGTCGGCGCGGCCGGCCTCGAAATCCGCGCGGATCACGCCGAGCGCATGCGCCGGCAGCACGAAGCGCTGCGATTGACCGAGCGATCCCATCAGGCCGCGGACCAGCCCGGCGTCGCGGTCCGCCGCCTCGAACACCAGCCGTTCGAAATTTGAGGAGACCTGAATATCCATCGACGGCGAGCTTGTCCCATGGACCTCGCGCACCTCATAGGCGCCACTCGACAACGTCCGCGCCAGAATATCGTTCACATTGGTGGCGACGGTGAGCTTGCGGATCGGCAGGCCCATCCGCTTGGCAACATAGCCGGCGAAGATATCGCCGAAGTTTCCGGTCGGCACCGTGAAGTCGACCTGACGTTGTGGCGCGCCGAGCGCAACGGCCGAGGTGAAATAATAGACGGTCTGCGCGACGATCCGCGCCCAGTTGATCGAATTCACCCCCGAGAGCGAGACGGCGTCGCGGAAGCTGTGGTGGTTGAACAGGCTCTTCACCAGGGCCTGACAGTCGTCGAAGGTGCCGTCGATCGCGATCGCGTGCACATTGCCGGCATTCGACGTCGTCATCATGCGCCGCTGCACGTCCGAGATCCGCCCATGCGGAAACAGCACGATCAGATCGACATTGTCGCGCCCGGCGAAAGCATGCACGGCGGCGCCGCCGGTGTCGCCAGAGGTCGCGACCACGATCGTGGTGCGCTGCTGGCGCGTTGCCAGCACATGGTCCATCAGCCGCGACAACAGCTGCATCGCGACGTCCTTGAACGCCAGCGTCGGACCGTGAAACAGCTCCAGCACGAACTGATGCGCGCTGATCTGGTCGAGCGGCACGACGGCGGGATGGCGGAACGTCGCATAGGCCTCGTTGGCCATGCGGCCGAGATCGGTGTCCGAGATCTCGCCGCCGACGAAGGGGCGGATGATTTCGACGGCGACTTCCGCATAGGGGCGGCCGAACAGGCTTGCGATCGCCGCAGGCGACAGCGACGGCCAGACCTCGGGCACATAAAGGCCGCCGTCGCGGGCAAGCCCGGTCAGCATCGCGTCGCAGAAGCTCAGTTTTGGGGCCTCGCCCCGGGTCGACAGATAGTGCACCGGCTCGTCCTCATCGCCGCCCATAAGGCACTGAGTTACTTCGAGATTCCAACAAATCGGGCGGGCGTGGAAGGCGCGAACATAGCCCCGCGGCCTGCCCTTCACAAGCGCACGAATGAAGCCTCAGGGCTGAGGCGCAGCATTGCGGGCGCCCCGCAACCAGACCCAAAACGCGATGGTGACCGCCAGCGCCAGGCCGAACCAGGTGATCGCATATTGCAGGTGATCGTCCTTCAGCCGCACCTCGAGCGGTCCGGGTTTCGGCAGGCCGGAGCGCGGCGCCGGCGCCTCCAGCGCGATGTAGAACGGCGCCAAATCGTTGCCCCAGTTCAATGCGCTCGCCATCGCGAGAGGGTCGCGCACGAACCACAATCGCTTCTCGACGTTGCCCGCTGGTGTCAGCCAGCCCGCCGGCTCAGGAAAGCGCAGATAGCCGGTGAGCTGCTGCGGACCCGCCGGGGCCGGCTCTGCGCTACCGCCTTCGGGCACAAAGCCGCGATCGACGACGACGGTGTCGGCCGCTCCGACCGTGACCGGCTGAAACACGAACACGCCGACGCCCGTGACATCCGCACGCAACGGCGACCCCGAACTGTAGACCTTCGCGTCCGGAACGGTTTTGAAGGCAGCCTGGAAGCTGACGCGGCGGAATTCATCATGGTCGCGTGTGAGGTGCCCCCATTCCGCGTGCGGCGGCAGCGGCGCGGGCTGCGCCGCGAGGCGTTCCGACAAGGCCGCGATGAGCGCGTGTTTTTCGGTCCGGCGCTGCAATTGCCAGACGCCGAGCGCGAGCAGGCCTGCGACGATCACCGCCGTCATCAGGACCGGCACCAGGATCGGGCGGCGCGGCGCCATCTCGTTCATGCGGCCCAACTGGGGCGCTTACGGCCGATCACGGGCGATCAGCCGGCCTTCGGAGGCCTTGTGATGATATTGCAGCGAGATCAGCAGCGACTTCATCGCGCGCAGCGGCCACAACGTTGTCGCCAGGATCAGCGGCAGCCACAACACCGCATGCAGCCAGAATGGCGGCCGGTATTTTACCTCGACGATCAAGGCTGCGGCGACCACGATCGCGCCGGCGATCATGATGATGAAGATCGCCGGCCCATCGCCGCTGTCGATGAAGGCATAATCGAGTCCGCAACCCCGGCAGCGCGGCGCCAGCGTCAGGAAGCCCGCATAAAGCTTGCCCTGGCCGCAGCGCGGGCATTTGCAGGCAAGCCCGCGCATCGCGCTTTCCAGGACGGTGGTCTCGGGTCCGGGTGTGCCGGTATCGTTCATGTCGCGGACTCTATCACAGTTTCTGCGGATGCCTGCCGCGGCCGAAAAGCGAAAGGGCGGCCCTGCGGCCGCCCTCTCTGATCGATCCAAAGCGGCCTAAAGCATGATCCGGAAAAGTGCG
>Ga0081455_10001360_pt1 | contig 30237 bp, 29 predicted proteins | sample TabmetS3T2R1_FD_70207 | JGI IMG/M metagenome (GOLD analysis project Ga0081455, IMG submission 70207) | Tabebuia heterophylla rhizosphere microbial communities from the University of Puerto Rico - S3T2R1 | ecosystem: Host-associated > Plants > Roots > Rhizosphere ... | reverse complement strand
CCAAGCAAAACGACACCACCGCGGCCGCACCCGAGGCGCCGGCCGATACGGGCCATCCGGCCGCGGCCGACGCCACACCGGCGGATGCCAACGCTCCGGCGCCCGAGGCAGGCACGGCGGCTGCGTCCCCGTCTCCTTCCTCCTCCGATACGGCGGCACCCATGACACTGCAATCCACTGACATCAAGGCCGGCACCGGTCCGGCGATCAAGGCGGGCCAAACGGCCGTCGTGCACTACACCGGGTGGCTCTATTCCGAGTCGGCCGCGGAGAAGAAGGGCCAGAAGTTCGACAGCTCGCGCGATCGCGGCATGCCGTTCGATTTTCCGCTCGGCGCCGGGCGCGTCATACAGGGTTGGGATGAGGGCGTCGCCGGCATGCAAGTCGGCGGCCAGCGCCGCCTCGTGATTCCGCCCGCGATGGGCTACGGCGCAGCGGGAGCGGGCGGTGTGATTCCGCCGAACGCCACGCTCGTGTTCGACGTCGAGCTGCTCGGCATCAAGTGAGCGCAGGCGCGCTGCCCGTTCACGAGCGCGTGATGTTGGCCGGCCCGGCCGGCGACATCGAAGCGCGGGTCGAGACGCCGCAAGGCGTGACGCGGCCGAGCGCGTTCGGCGTGGTGTGTCATCCGCATCCGTTGTTCGGCGGCACGCTCGACAACAAAGTCGTCTACACGCTCGCGCGATCGTTTCACGATCTCGGCATGCCGACGATGCGCTTCAACTTTCGCGGTGTCGGTAAGAGCGCCGGCAGCTTTGCGGACGGTATCAGCGAGACGGACGATGCGCTGGCCGTCGTCGCTGCCGGACGTGAAAAATGGCCGGATGCGGAGCTGTGGCTCGCGGGATTTTCATTCGGCGGCGCGGTCGCGCTTCGCGCGGCCGCGGTGGCGAATCCGGCGCGGCTCGTGCTCGTCGCGCCGGCGATCAAGCGCGTTTCGCTCGAAGGTGTTGCCGTGCCTGCCGTTCCTTGGCTCATCGTTCAAGGTGACGCCGATGAGCTCGTGAATGCGCAAGAGACGCTCGAATGGGCGAAGCCGCTCGCCAATCCGCCGCAAATCGCGCTGCTGCCCGGCGTCGAGCACTTCTTCCACGGCAAGCTCAACGAGCTGCGCGATGCAGTGAGTGCGTTCGCCCGGACGTAGTGCGCTCCCGCCTTCCGGCGCATCGCCTGTCCCAAACGCAAAAGAGCCCGGATGCGTGTGCGAGCCGGGCTCTTTCGTGAGTCGGGCGGCGATTCAGAGCATCGCGCGCCGCAATTCAGCGGTGCGTCTCAATTCACCATTGCCTTGAGGTTCTTCAAGGGGAGCACGCGCACCTTCTTGCTGGCCGGCTTCGCCTTGAAGGTCATCTTCTCGCCGGTGAAGGGGTTCACGCCCTCGCGCGCCTTGGTCGCGGGCTTCTTCACGACCTTGAGCTTCATCAGGCCGGGCATCGTGAACAGGCCGTTGCCGCGCAGGCTCTTCTTGATGACACCGCCGAGCGAGTCGAACACCGAGCCGACCTGCTTGCGCGAGAGACCCGTATCCTTCGAAATCTGTGTGAGGACTTCTGACTTCGTCGGTGCGCCACCTTTTTTCGCCATTTTCCCGTACTCCTCGAATGTTTGTGACTTGTGGCGCGAGCCGCGCCGCGAATTAATTCGGCGCGAAAAATAGCACACCGGAGTGCATTGGCAAGCACTTTTTCGTGCATGAGCATGCTCAAAATGGCTTTTTTTCCAGTGTTTGCGCGTCGGTCGTCGCCCTGTCGGGACTCGCGCGGCGGTTACCAACTGTGCTTTGCGCACGCAACGCGCAGCATGCGCGCGTGTGGGACTCGCCATGCGAATCAAGTGCTAAGCGCGTGTTTAGCGAACGCGCGGAGCTATTTTTGCCGCGTAAAACGCGTGCGCGCGGTGGAAAACGCGTATGCGCGAGCACTCACGAGGAGCGCGAGGCAAAGCGTGTGAGTAATTCGGTGAGTCGGCCCGCTCCGGCACGCACGAGCACGTCTTTGTCCCTGCTCGTCACGCCACGCGTGAGAATCAGCGTCGCGAGCGGCGTTGCGAGCTCGCGCGAGAGAATGCGGATGAGACGCTCATTCGCCGCGCCATCGACCGGCGCTGCCGACACGCGCACCAGCAGGCGCCCATCGCGAACGCCGCCGAAGCCTTCGGGCGCGGAGCGCGGCCGCACGCGCAGGCGCAGAAGCAAATCGGCGCCCTGCACGGCGCACCACGACGCGCTCTCGGTCAACGGAACAGGATGAGCAGCGCGGACAGGATGATGCAGGCCCATAGCGGCGACAGATCGAGCCCGCCGATCGGCGGAATGATGCGACGGAACGGTCGCAGAACCGGTTCGCAGAGCGAGGTGAGAATGGCCTGCATGGGCGAGTAGCCCACGCCCTGCGCCACCAAGCTGAGCACGGCGTAGAGGATGATGGCGTAGAGGTACGTCCAGATCGCGATCACGATGATGCGAATCGCGATGGCCGCCACGAGGGCGCGCGGCGCGAAGCCCACATACGGCAGGATGCTCGCGTTCAGCGCGTACAGGATCAGTTCTTCGACCGTCGCGACGAGGATCACCGCAACGACCGAGGCTGTGTCCACCTTGCCGATCGGCGGCAGCACGCGCCGCAGCGGCAGGATCACGGGGTTGGTGATGCGCACCACGGCCTGCGCGATTTGATTGCGAAAGTCCGCTCGCGACCATTGGAGCAACAGACGCAGCAGGAACACGAAGACCGTCAGCGACAGCAGAGTCTCGACGATGTACAGCAGCGCGTTCATGGGAGCTACCGCGTGCTGCCGAACTGCTTGGCCATCTCGCGTCCGCGCTGCGTAGCCGCGTCCAGCGCGCGTGCCACGATGCCGCGCATGTCGGCCGCGTTCATGACTTTGAGCGCGGCCTCGGTCGTGCCGCCCTTCGATGTCACTTCGGCGCGCATCCGTGCGAGGTCGCCGTCGCCCGCGCGCGCAAGACTTCCTGCGCCGTGCAGCGTCGCGATCGCCAGGCGTCGCGCTGCATTCTCATCGAGTCCGAGCTCAGTTGCCGCCTGCATCATCAGCTCCGCCAATAAGAAGAAGTACGCGGGTCCGCTGCCGGACAACGCCGTCACCACGTCGAGCGCCTCTTCGTTGGGCACCCAGACCGCCTCACCGACGGCGCTCATGATGGATTCCGCTTTCGCGCGGTGCGCGGCACTGGTGCTCGCATCGGCGTAGAGCCCCGTGGCCCCGGCGCCGACGAGCGCAGGCCGGTTCGGCATCGAGCGCACCACCGGGATGTTTCCGCCGCACCAGCTCTCGAGCGCCGCCACGCGCAACCCTGCCGCCACCGACACGAGCACGGGCCGATGACGTTGGAAGAGCGGTGCGAGCGGCGTGAGCACCTCGCCGGCATTCTGCGGCTTGACCGCGAGCACGACGACGGCTGCGCCGTCGACCGCTGCCGCATTGTCTGCCGTGGCGGTAACTCCGAAGTCACGCGCCAGTTGAGCGCGCGCCGGTTCGTGGGCTTCGCCCACAGCGATGTGCTCGCTGCGCGTGCCTCGCTGGAGCAGTCCGCCGATCAGCGCGCGACCCATGTTGCCGCCGCCCAGAAACGCCAGTTTTTCGGGAGTCATTGCATCTATGTCCGTTGGAAAAAATTCGCCTGCGGCGATTTTTTCGAGACCCTACACAGTTCGCGGCCGGCAAAAGGCGTGACTTTTGCCGGCCCTAGGGTGTTGGCGGCGATTGTACTCATCCCTCAGTTCCGCGGGCCGAACAACGCCGTCCCGATGCGCACGATCGTGGCACCTTCTTCTATGGCCGCTTCGAAGTCGCCGCTCATCCCCATCGAGAGCGTATCCGGCGTCGTGCCAGGCACGCGGAGCGAGCGCATGAGTCGTGCCGTCTCGGCAAACCAATGTCGCTGTCGCGCCGGATCGTCCTCGGCCGGCGGCAGACACATCAGTCCGCGCAGCGAGAGTTGCGGGAGCACAGCGACGGCCGCGGCCAGCTCCGGCAGCTCGGCCGGCGGGATGCCGCCCTTCGACTCCTCGCCGCCGACGTTCACCTGCAGGCACACATTCAGGGGTGGCGCGTGGAACGGGCGCTGCTCGGACAGGCGCTGCGCGATGCGCAGGCGGTCCACGCCATGCACCCAGGCGAAATTCTCGGCCACCGCCCGGGTCTTGTTCGCTTGGAGCTGGCCGATGAAGTGCCAGGTCAGCTCGAGCCCGCGCAGTGTCTCGATCTTGGGCACGCCTTCCTTCACGTAGCTCTCGCCGAAGTGTTCGAGCCCGCACGCGGCCGCCGCACGGATCGCCTCGACGGGTTGCGCCTTGGTAACGGCCAGCAATGTGACGGAGTCGACATCACGATCCGCCGCAACCGTCGCCCGCCGGATGCGCTCGCGGATATCCGTCAGCCTCTCCGGTAAATTCTGCGGAACCCGTAACATATTGCCCACGGAACCCCTCCGTTATACTGCCGAGCGCTTACCGAGGCAGTTCGCGCGCCCGCGATCCGACCTTGCAGGCGGCACATGTCCGCCGTCGAAGCACTGAAAGTCGTGAGGATCCGCAATGGCCGTCGACATCGCGCAGCTCCTGGCGTTCGCCGTCAAGAACAACGCATCTGATTTGCACCTGTCTTCCGGTGTACCGCCGATGATCCGCGTCGACGGCGACATGAAACGCATCAACATGCCGGCACTCGCCCACAAGGAAGTGCACAGCATGGTGTACGACATCATGAACGACAAGCAGCGCAAGGCCTACGAAGAGTTCTTCGAGACCGACTTTTCGTTCGAGATTCCGAAGCTCGCGCGCTTCCGCGTGAACGCCTTCAACCAGAACCGCGGCGCCGGCGCCGTGTTCCGCAACATCCCCTCGATCATTCTGTCGCTCGACGACCTGAATGCGCCGAAGATCTTCCGCGACTTGTGCATGCTGCCGCGCGGCTTGGTGCTGGTGACGGGGCCGACCGGCTCCGGCAAGTCCACGACGCTCGCGGGCATGATCAATCACTGCAACGACAACCGGCCCGATCACATCATCACGATCGAGGATCCGATCGAGTTCGTGCACGAATCCAAGCGCTGCCTCGTGAATCAGCGCGAGGTCCATCGCGACACCCTCGGGTTCACCGAGGCGCTGCGCTCGGCGCTGCGCGAGGACCCGGACGTGGTGCTGGTCGGCGAAATGCGCGACCTCGAGACCATCCGCCTCGCGCTGACGGCCGCCGAGACCGGCCACCTCGTGTTCGGCACGCTGCACACCAGCTCCGCCGCGAAGACCATCGACCGCGTGGTCGACGTGTTCCCGGCCGCGGAAAAGGAAATGGTCCGGTCGATGCTGTCCGAGTCGCTGCGGGCGGTCATCTCCCAGACGCTCCTCAAGAAGAACGGCGGTGGACGCATAGCCGCCCACGAGATCATGATCGGCACGCCCGCCATCCGGAATCTGATCCGCGAGGGCAAGATCGCGCAGATGTATTCCGCGATTCAGACCGGTCAGGCGGCCGGCATGCAGACGCTCGACCAGTGTCTGACCGAGTACGTGCAAAAGGGCTTCGTGAGCAAGGAAGAGGCCCGGTACAAGGCGCAGAACAAGGACGCCATTTGACGAGCTGCCGTCACGTGACGACCGACTCGACGCTCTCAACCGCGAACTTGCAGGACCGCCGCCATGGATCGTGATCAAGCCATCAAGCTCATGCAGGACCTCCTGCGCCGCGTGGTCGAGAAGAAGGCCTCGGACCTCTTCATCACCGCCGGTTTCCCGCCGGCCATCAAGATCGACGGCGAGATTCGCCCGCAGAGCGAGCGCGCGCTGACGCCGGAGCAGTCCGCCACGCTCGTGCGCGCGATCATGAACGACCGTCAGACCAAGGAATTCGACGCGTCGAAAGAGTGCAATTTCGCCATCGCGCCGCCCGGCATCGGCCGCTTCCGCGTCAGCGCGTTCGTGCAGCAGGCGGCGATCGGCTGCGTGATCCGTCTGATCAACGCGAAGATCCCGACGTTCGAGGAGCTCGATCTGCCGCCGATCCTGAAGGAAGTCGTGCTGTCCAAGCGCGGCCTCGTGATCCTCGTCGGCGGCACGGGCTCGGGCAAGTCGACCTCGCTCGCCGCGATGGTCGGCTACCGTAACGAGAAGACGCGCGGGCACATCATCACCATCGAGGACCCGGTCGAGTACGTCCACCAGCACAAGGGGTGCGTGATCACGCACCGTGAAGTGGGCGTGGATACGGATTCGTGGCACAGCGCGCTCAAGAACACGCTGCGCCAGGCGCCGGACGTCATCCTCATCGGCGAAATCCGGGATCGCGAGACGATGGAGCACGGCATTCAGTTCGCCGAGACGGGCCACCTCGTGCTGGCGACGTTGCACGCGAACAGCTCGAACCAGGCCCTCGACCGCATCATCAACTTCTTCCCCGACGAGCGCCGCGAGCAGCTCCTGATGGACCTCTCGCTCAACATCCGCGCGCTCGTCTCGCAGCGCCTGATTCCGCGCGAGTCCGGTTCCGGACGCATTGCCGCGACCGAGATCATGCTGAACTCGCCGCTGATCCAGGACCTCATCTTCAAGGGCGAGGTCGCCAAGATCAAAGAGGTGATGTCGCGCTCGACGCGCCTCGGCATGAAGACGTTCGACCAGTCCCTGTTCGAGCTCTACGAGACGGGCTTCATTTCCTACGAAGACGCCCTGCGCAACGCGGATTCGAAGAACGAGCTGCGCCTGCGCATCAAGCTCGAGAGCAAGCGCGAGGTCAAGAACATGGACGACGGCGGCGCGTTGCGCATCGTCGAAGAAGAGCAAGGACGCGTCATCTGAACACGCCAGCCAAGAAAGCGGTTCCCATGTCAGGCAAGGAACCTTCCGATCCCACGGCGGAGTCCGATCCGCAGGCAGCCCTCTCGGCCTCGGGCACCTACGCGACCCTTGCGGGCCAGTCGGTGCCGTCGCTGAACACCAAGCCGCTCTTCAAGCTGATGGTGGAGAAGAAGGCCTCGGACCTGTTCTTCACCTCGAACGCGCCCATCAAGATCAAGATCGAGGGCCAGATCTTCCCGGTCAACAAGCAGGTGCTGTCGCCCGAGACGGTGCGGCAGACGGCGCTGGCGCTCATGACGCCCGAGCAGCGCGAGCACTTCCTGCGCGAATGGGAGATCGACTTCGCGATCTCGGAACCGGGCCTCGGACGCTTCCGCGTCAACATTTTCATGCAGCGTGGGTATCCCGCGCTGGTCATGCGCTATATCACCGCGGACATGCCGAAGCTCGACGTGCTCGGGCTGCCGGAGGTCATGCGCGAGCTGATCATGATGAAGCGCGGGCTGGTCATGATGGTCGGCGCGACGGGCTCGGGAAAGTCCACCTCGATCGCGGCCATGATCAACTACCGCAACGAGAACTCCTCGGATCACATCGTGACGATCGAGGATCCCATCGAGTTCCTGCACACCAACAAGCGCTCGATCGTGAATCAGCGCGAAGTCGGGCTGGACACCAAGACCTACTCGCGCGCGCTGCGCGGCGTGATGCGTGCGGCGCCGGATGTGATTCTGATCGGCGAGGTGCGCGACCGCGAGAGTATGGAGGCGGCGATCAACCTCTCGGGCACGGGCCACCTCGTGCTCGCCACGCTCCACGCGAACAACTGCGCGGAGGCGCTGGATCGCATCATCAACATGTTCCCGCGTGATCAGCACACGCAGATCTTTCTGGACCTGTCGCAGTATTTGCGTGCGCTGATGGGTCAGCGGCTCGTCATGGGCAAGGATGGCAAGCGCGTGGCGGCGGTGGAGATCATGTTGAATACGCCGCACATTGCCGAGCTCGTGAAGAAGGGGGACGTCACCTCGATCAAAGAGGCAATCGTGCAGAGCGGCGAGCGGAACATTCAGAGCTTCGATGTTGCGCTTCATCAGCTCTACAAGCAGAACCGCATCGAGCTGGAAGAGGCGCTGGCGAACGCGGATTCGCGCACCAATCTCGAGGCCAAGATCAATTTCGGCTAGATACTCGGCGTAGGGAAGACGGTTGAGCGAGGGCGCGTCCGGCGGAGCGGCTCGAGTTGGGGCGGTTCGCGCGGATGCTCTCGGGTCGAAATGACGCTCGCGCACTGAAGAGGTCGTCGCCGCCGCCGAGCGGGTTCAATTCCGCGCCAGGTCCCTGCGCTCACATCAGTCAGTCGTGACGCGCTCCATCACCGTCTCCAGTACCGCCATGCGCACGGCCACCCCGTTGCGCACCTGATCGCGAATCACGGATTGCGTCCCGTCGGCGACGTCCGAGGCGATCTCGATGCCGCGGTTCATCGGCTGCGGGTGCATCACAATGGCATCGGGTTTCGCGACCGCGAGCCGCTCCGGGGTCAGGCCGTACTTGCTGAAGTAGCGGTCGGCATCCGGGAGCGCCGCGTGCGTCATGCGCTCCTTCTGAATGCGCAACATCATCACCACGTCCGCGTCCTTCAATCCGGCTTTCAGCGTGGCGTGGCGCGAGCAGCCGACGAACTCATCCGGCTTCGGCATGAACGCGGGCGGCGCGATGATTCGCAAATCCGGCACGCCGAGCGCACGAAACACCTGATAGGCGGAACGCGCGACGCGCGAGTGCTGAATGTCGCCGACGATGGCGACGGCGAGCTGGTCGAAGCGCTTCTTGTGCTGGCGTACGGTGAGCGCGTCCAACAAGCCTTGCGTCGGATGCGAGATGTGCCCTTCACCCGCCGACAACACGCTGACGTGCGGGGCCACACCGTTCGCGACCAGGCCGAGCACGCCCACTTCGGCTTCGCGGATCACGAGCACATCGACGTGCAGCGACTCGAGCGTGCACACCGTGTCCAGCATGCTCTCGCCCTTCACGCGCGAGGACAGCTGCACTTCCAGATTCACGACGTCTGCGCCGAGCCGCTTGGCTGCGAGCTCGAACGACACGCGCGTGCGCGTCGAGGGCTCGGTGAACAGGTTCGCGACCGTGACGCCCTTCAGCTTCTGATTCGATGCGGGCCGGTTGCCGAGCGAGCGCACGTAGGATTGCGAGCGATCGATCAGCCTTTCGAGCATCTCGAGCGGCAGGCCCTCGAGCGTCAGCAAGTGTCGCAGCGATCCGTCGCGGCGCAGTTGATTCACGGCGGAGGCGCTCCCGCCGTTGGAATTCGTCGGAACGGAGAGCTCAGTGACGCCCGCTGCCATTTCTCATACCTCCACTAGCCGTTTTCCCCCGCGAGCCACCGCTCGAGAATCACCGCTGCCGCGGCGCTGTCGATGTCTTCGCGCCGAATGCGCCGCCGCCGTTCGCCGCTCGCGCGCTGAGCTTTCAGCCTCTCGTTCGCCTGCAGCGAGGAGAAGCGCTCATCCACACGTTTCACGGGAAGTCCGAAGCGGCGTTCCAGCTCGGCGGCGAACGCGTTCGCAGCGGTCGCGAAGGCACCTGGGGAGCCGTCGGCATTATACGGAGCGCCTACGATCAATAGGTGCGGTTGCAGGGAGCGAACTTCGCGTTCGATCGCAGACCAGTCGGGGCCGGCGGGCGTCGTCACGACCGCGGGGCGCGGGCCGGCAGTTGCGGTGAGGGTGTCGCCGGAGGCGACGCCGATACGCTTGAGCCCGAAATCGAACGCGAGGATGGTCTGAACTGCGGTCACGCCCGGTCAGGCATGACCCGCCACGCGGCTCATCATGTTCATGTCGATGCCGAGCAGGCGCCACGCGGCGTTCCAGCGATCTTCGTAAGGAAGGTCGAACACCATGCCGGCGTCGATGGGCATCGAGAGCCACGAATTCTCACGGATCTCGTGCTCGAGCTGTCCCGGCTCCCAGCCGGCGTAGCCGAGCGCGATGAACGCATCCTCGGGACCTTCGCCGCGCGCCATCGCCGCGAGCACATCGCGTGAGGTCGTCACTTGCACCGTGTCCGAAACGCGATGGGAGTGATCCCACTTGCCACCGGGCCGATGGAGCACGAAGCCGCGATCGGTGTTCACGGGGCCGCCGCGCAGGACCGGCTTGGTGGCGATCGCCTCGCTCGCCGGCGCGATGTTCAGCTGCACGAGCACTTCCTGCAGCTTCATCGGCAGAGGCTTGTTGACGACGATCCCCAGCGCACCCTTCTCCGTGTGCTCGCACACGACGGTGACCGTCTGCGCGAAGTTCGGATCCGCGAGCGACGGCATCGCGATCAGGAGGTGATTGGTGAGAGTCGTGCCGCTCATGGGCTCAGTATGACACGGAGCGGCGGCGCCTCAAGAAACGTTACGGCTGCAAAGCGAAGCTCTGTCTCATGGAACTTGCGGCACGCTGAGGGTGCCCCGTGAGACGCGGCCGGCGACGAACTGCCATTCGTAGGCGAAGCGCAACACTCGATACTCTTTCGCCACGTCCGGCGGGAACGGATCGAACGGACTCGCGAGCTTGAGAATCGAGAGCGCCGCCTGGTCGAGCTCCGGATAGCCGCTCGAGGTACGAATCACGGCCTTGGCGAGCGTGCCGTTCGAATCGATTGCCACCTCGAGCACCGGGCTCGCCTTTACATTGGGCGCGCGCGCCGCCGTCGGGTAATGGATGGTGCCGACTTGCTCCACCTTACGGCGCCACGCATCGAGATAGGGCGCGAGCTTCGACTCGCGCGTGTCGGGCGTGATCCACAACTCGTCGTGCTGGGGTCCGCGCAACTGCGCCGGGCCGGCCTCGTCCTGTGGGCCGGGCTGTGGCGAACTCTGCTCAGTGAGTAGCGCGGGCGCATTTCGTGTGGTGCCCGAGTCGCCTGCGTCCATCATGTAGCGCACGTCGGCGCTCCACGCGAGCGTCGTCAGGACGCGCTCGTTGCGGCTGCCGGCTGCGGTGCCCTTGGGGCCGAGCGACTTGCCGTCCACCGTGCCGTCCTGCGCAGGAATCGGCACCGAAGAGGCGCGATTACGCGGCGGCACGGGGTTCGTCGTGTTGCCTGCGCCTTTCTGGGTGCGCTGAGCGAGATACGTGGCGCTATCGTTACTGTCGGCGTCCGGCAGCTCGTCCGAGACGAGCAACACGTCGAGGCCAGGCGCGCCGGTGCCGCCGTCAGCGGTGGCGCTGAAGGTGATACCCAGAATCACGATCGCGTGCAGCAAACCTGCGAGGAACAATGTCGTCAGCAGGCGGTCGCGCACGGGCGCGATTCCTTCGCGCAAGGTCAAGCTCTTGGAAGCCACGGTTCGAGTATAGCTGCGGGTATTGCGGTGACGCGTGCGCCGGATCGCAACCGCGCCGTTCGCGCAAGAAAATGTCCCCGATCAGCGACGCGCCAGGCGCTTCTCGATAGCGCCCATCAGCATCGCGCCGATGTCGATGCCGAACTGCTTGTCGAGCTCGCGTATGCCGGTCGGGCTCGTGACGTTGATTTCGGTTACAAAGCCGCCGATGACATCGAGCCCCACGAAGATCATGCCCTTGGTGGCGAGCGCCGGGCCGATCTGCCCGGTGAGCCAACGGTCACGCTCGTTCAGCGGTCGGCCGACGCCCTTGGCGCCGGCGGCGAGATTGCCGCGGTTGTCGTTGGCGGAGGGGATGCGCGCCAGCGCGTACGGCACCGGCTCGCCGTCGATCAGCAGCACGCGCGAGTCGCCGGTCGCGACGATCTCCGGCAGATAGCGCTGCACGATCGCGAACTTCTGCCCGTATTCGGTGAGCGTCTCGAACACGACGTTCATGTTCTTGTCGTTCTGTTCGACGACGAAAATCGATTTGCCGCCCATGCCGTGCAGCGGCTTGACGACGATTTTGCCGTGCTCGCGCAGGAAGGCCTCCATGTCCGCCATGTCGCGGGTGATCAGCGTCGGCGCGCAGCACTGCGGGAACCACGCCGTGTACACCTTCTCGTTCATGTCCCGCAGACCCTGCGGACGGTTGACGACGAGCACGCCGGCCGCCTCGGCGCGGTCGAGCACGTACGTCGTATAGATGTACTCCATATCGAACGGCGGGTCCTTGCGCATGAGGATGCAGTCCAAGGTCTCGAGCGGCGCGACGCGCGGCTCGCCGAGCGCGAACCAGGCCACGGGATCCGCCGCGACCGTGAGCGGGCGCGTGCGCGCGAACGCTTTGCCGTCGCGGAGCGCGAGGTCGCGCTGCTCCATGTAGACCAGTTCCCAGCCGCGCGCTTGCGCGGCGAGTAACATCGCGAGCGTCGAGTCCTTCGCGTACTTGATCTGCGCGATGGGGTCCATCACGACGCCGAGACGAACGGGTTGCTTCATGTCGATTCCTAGCAGGGAACACGGAAATTATGCTCGGCACCCCGCGAATATGTCCGCACCGCGTGAGACACCGTTCTCAACAGTGTCGCCAAGTGCAGAAAACGTGACGCGCGTGGCATCGCCAAGGTTATACCGATATGTTAAAACCGCGCTGCGCTTGCCTTCGGTCCAGCCACCATACGCGGGTGGGCACGATGGTGTGTGGACCATCGTGTGGGATCGTTGGAGCGGGAGGAGTCGCCTGACGTGAGCGGCAGCAACGCAAAGCTTCAGGGCCTGAAGGTCCTGGTGATCGACGACAGCAAAACCATCCGCCGGACCGCCGAGACGCTTCTCGCCAAAGAGGGGTGCGAGGTGTTCACGGCGATCGATGGCTTCGATGCGCTGGCGAAGATCGCCGACCATCAGCCCGATATCGTGTTCGTGGACATCATGATGCCGCGGCTCGACGGCTATCAGACGTGCTCTCTGATCAAGCACAACAAGGTTTTTCGCGCGATCCCGGTGATCATGCTGTCCTCGAAGGACGGCCTGTTCGACCGCGCGCGCGGGCGCATCGTCGGATCGGAACATTACCTGACGAAGCCGTTCACCAAGGACGAGCTCCTGAGCGCCATCGAGACGCATATCGGGAGATGATGGACATGGCTCTCATCCTGATCGTCGACGACTCGCCGACCGAGGTGCATGTCATGCAGAAAGCCCTCGAACGGCACGGCTACAAGACGGCCGCCGCCGCCGACGGCGCCGAGGGCGTACGCCTCGCGCGCGAGATGGTTCCGGACCTCATTTTCATGGACATCGTGATGCCGGGCATGAACGGCTATCAGGCGACGCGCACGCTCGCGAACGATCCCAAGACGCGCACGATTCCGATCATCATGGTGACGTCCAAGGGGCAGGAGACCGACCGCATTTGGGGTCTGCGCCAAGGCGCCATCGATTACATGGTGAAGCCCGTGTCGCCCGACCAGCTGGTCGCGAAGGCACAGGCGACGCTCGCCGGTTGACGGGACAGACCGGCTCATGACCGACGGCGTCTCGCTCAAGAGCCTGCGCGACCGGCCTTTCGAGCTGCTCGCGGAGCTGGAAAGGCGGGGCCGGCAGCTCTCGGCGCAAGTGGCGCAAGAGGGCACGACGGGCCGCGAATGGGTCGGCGTCGCGATGCGCATGGCGGGCGAGCTGTACCTCGTCGCGCGCGAAGAGACGCGCGAAGTGTTGAGCATGCCGAGCGCGCTGACGCGCGTGCCGGGTGCGAAGTCGTGGATCAAGGGCCTCGCCAACGTGCGCGGCCAGTTGCTCCCGATAGTCGATCTGCGCCAGTTCCTCGGGAGCGGCGTGACGCCGATGACGCGCAACACGCGCATCATCGTGGTGAACCACCGCGAAATCCCGGCGGGGTTGGTGGTGGACGAGGTGCTAGGCTTCCGGCGCTTCGCGGAAGGTGAGTTTTCGGGTGACGCGCCGCCCACGGTGGCGCGTTGCGAGCGCTACCTGGCGGGCGCGTTTCGGCGGGGCGCCGAGCAGTGGCCCGTGTTGAGCCTGCGGCAGATTCTCGAGAGCACGGCGTTCTCCGAGGCCGCGGCATGAAGCAGCGACGGATGAATAGAGCGGACAACCACAACGTGCGCGAGGTGACGCGGTCATGACGACCCCGGCCACACCGGCTGCTCAGAAAGGACGCGGGCTCGATCTCGTGATCGTCGCCGCGGCCCTGCTGGCGCTCGGCAGCGCTGCGGCGTGGTTCCTCGCGAGCAAGACGGCGAAGCCGGCGACCACCACGGCGCCGGTCGAGGACCTGTACAACATCGCGCTGGATGCTCCGGGTGCCGCGGCCGGCGATGCCGAAGCGCTGACCAATCTCGAGAAAGATCTGAAACGGCTGCGCGAGGTCTCGCGCGAGCACGAAGAGACGACGTGGGCGCAAGATCCGAAATTCTCGCGGGTCGTGAACAACGCCAGCGTGGTGCTGGGCGCGAGCAAGCAGCTCGGCGATGCGGCGTCCGCTGCGCGCGAAGCGCGCGAGCTGGTCGCGAAGCTGCTCGCTGAGATCGGCACGCTCGCGAGCAATTTGAACGGCGCGTCGCTCGAAGCGGCGGTGCGTCCGCTCGAGCGCTTCGAAGTGCGCGCGCAGCGCCTGCAACTCGATGTGAATGCGCTGGCCACCGGCACGGCGGTCCCGAGCCAGGCGGCGCAGCGGCTCGCCGAGAGCTCGGACTATCTCGGCCAAGTCATCAAAGGCTTCAAGGGCACGGACACGGGCCTCGGTCTGCCCAAGGTCACCGGAGCGGACGCTCAGCAGCGTCTGAAAGTCGTCGAGGGGCTGTACACCGACCTCGATAATGTCGTGCGGCGGGCCGTCAACGCGGCGCCGCAGCTCCCGGCCGCGCAGGTCGCGGCGAAGTCGGTGACTGAGGACGCGCGCGCGCTCGCTATCGCGGCGGGTCGCGGCGCATTCGATAGCCCGCAGACCGCGCAGAATCCGGTCATCTACCTGGCTCCGGCGCTCGCGCTCGCGGCGCTCCTCGGCGTCGTCCTGATTTGGGTCGGCGTGAAGCGGCTGCGTGACACGGTGGACCGCTATCGCCTCGCGATGGAAACCCAGCGCAAGGAAACGGACCGCAACCAGCAGGCCATTCTGCGCCTCCTCGACGAGCTGTCGTCGCTGGCGGATGGCGACCTCACCGTGCAGGCGACGGTCACCGAAGACATCACCGGCGCGATCGCGGACTCCATCAACTACGCGGTCGACGCGCTGCGCGGTCTCGTCACGACGATCAATCAGTCGGCCATTCATCTGGATAGCGCGGCTCGGCAGACGCAGGCGCTGTCCGCGCACCTCGCGAAGGCGAGCGGCGCGCAGGGCAAGCAGATCTCGTCCGCGACGGAATCTGCCGGCGGTATGGCGTCGGCCACCGAAGAGGTGTCCGGCAACGCCGAGCGCGCGGCCGACGTCGCGCGGCACTCGGTCGAAGTCGCGCACAAAGGCGGCGATGCGGTCCGTCGCACCATCGACGGCATGAACACCATCCGCGAGACCATTCAAGAGACCTCGAAGCGCATCAAGCGCCTCGGCGAGAGCTCACAGGAGATCGGCAATATCGTCGAGCTGATCAACGATATCGCCGAGCAGACGAACATTCTCGCCTTGAACGCGTCGATCCAGGCCTCCATGGCCGGCGAAGCGGGCCGCGGCTTCGCGGTCGTCGCGGACGAAGTGCAGCGCCTCGCGGAGCGTGCCGCGAACGCGACCAAGCAGATCGAAGTGCTGGTGCGCACGATTCAGACGGACACCAACGAGGCGGTTGTCTCGATGGAGCGCTCGACCACGGACGTCGTGGGCGGCGCCCTGCTCGCCGAGAACGCCGGCGCCGCGCTCGAAGAGATCGAGCAGGTGTCGAACCAGATCGCGAGCCTCGTGCAGAACATCTCGAGCAGCTCGCGCCAACAGACCATGGCGGCGCAGAACATCGCGCGCAACATGGGCGTGCTGAAAGAGATCAGCACCCAGACCCAGGATTCCACCAACGCCACCTCCGCGGCCATCGCGAAGCTCGCCGAGCTGTCGTCCGGCCTGCGCAAGTCCGCCGCCGGCTTCCGGTTGCCGGGGACCACTACCGAACCCACCCTCAGCAGCACGTCCGCGACGGGTACGTTCCGGCGCGTGGAAGAGGGTAAGGCGGCAAGGCCCGTGTCCGTCGCGGGCGGTAGTTGAGCTCATCCATGCCTGATGTGGCTTCCCAGACGTTCGACTTCGTCGGTCGCGAGCTGAATGCGACGCTCGCCGAGGCGCGCACGGCCCTCGAGAACTACGTCGAACAGCCGGACAATCTCTCGTTACTCGAGCGCTGCAAGCAGGAGCTGCACCAAGTGCAGGGCGTGCTGCGCGTGCTCGAGATCTACGGCGCGGCGCTGCTGGCCGAAGAAATGGAGCAGGTTACGAGCTATCTGCTCGCGACCGCGGCCGAGCGCAAGAATCAAGCGGAGAGCCTCGATGCGCTGATGCGCGCGATGGTGCAGCTCCCGAGCTATCTCGAGCGTGTGCTCGCAGGTGGCCGCGACCTCGCGCTGGTGCTGCTGCCGCTTCTCAACGATCTGCGTGCCGTGCGCGGCAGCGCGTTGCTGTCCGAAGGCACGCTGCTGCTGCTGAATTTGAAGTCGGATAAGCAGGCGCAGCCGGTCGCGGCAGCGCCGGGCGAGCCGCCGCTCAACGTCGAGCAGTGGTCGCGCCGTCTGCGCGCGCGTTTCCAGGTGGGTCTCATCGGCTGGATTCGCGGCGAGCGCATCGAGCAGAACCTCGAGATTCTCGCGGCCGTCGCGCAGAAGCTCGAACAGATCGCGACTCGCCAGCCGCTGTTCCAGCTGTGGTGGGTCGTCGGCGCGGTCATCGAAGCCCTGCAGGAAAACGGGCTCGAAGGCGGCGTATCGGTCAAGCGTCTGCTCGGTCTCGCGGATCGTGAAATCAAGCGGCTGTATGAGCAGGGCGAGGCGCGCTACACGCAGACGCCGCCCGTCGAGCTGCTGAACAACCTTCTCTACTACGTCGGCCGCGCCGAGACTTCGGGTCCGCGCGTGACGGCGGTGCGGGCATCATTCCGTCTCTCCGAGCTGCTGCCCGTCGACGAGGCGGTCGAGCAGGAACGCGAGAATCTCTCGGCGCCGAGCGTCAAGCTGATGCAGACGGTCGCCGCGGCGATTCGCGAGGACCTCGGCAAGGTCAAAGACGTCCTCGACATCTTCGTGCGCCGGGGCGCGGCGCAGCCGCAGGAGCTCGGCCCGCAGGTCGAAATGCTCCGCAAGATCGGCGATACGCTCGGCGTGCTCGGCCTCGGCGAGCTGCGCGCGAGCGTGCAAGGCGAGACGGAGCGGCTCGATAAGATCGTCGCGGGCAAGCTGCAAGCGGACGAAGCCACGCTCGTCGAAATCGCGGCGACGCTCATCAGCGTCGAGGACCGTCTCGACGATCGCCTCGTCGGCATGATCATGCCGCGCTCGAGTGTCGCGCCCGGCGGTCCGGCCACGCAGGACGACACCGAGTTCCGCCTCGTTCAGGGCGCGGTGCTGCGCGAGTGCATTCTCAATCTCGCGCGCGTCAAAGAAGCGATTTCGCAGAACGTGGGCGGCGTGCTCGATGCCGCCGGCCTCGATAGCTGGCAGGACTTGATGCGCGGCCTGAAGGCAGCGCTCCTGATGCTCGGCAAGACGCGCGCGGTCGAAGTGATCGACGAGATCACGATGCAGCTGAAGCGCGTGATGCAACCGAGCGTGGGCGGCTTGCCGCCGGGCTTCGTCGATCGCCTCGCCGATTCGATCGTCAGCGTCGAGTACTACATGGAGACGCTCCAGGCGGGTCGCAGCGATCCCTGGTACATGCTGGACAACGCGCACTCCTGCCTGCAAATGCTGGCCACGGCGGCCGCGCCGTCGGTGCCGACGGTGGCGCCGATGGATCCGTCCGCATTCGCGCGCACGTTGCAGATTCCGACCGCCGGCGGCACGGGTCAGGATCAGTTCGCGACCACCGATGTGGGCCTGTCGCCGCCGACGCTCACGCCGCGCTCGGCGCCGCTCGTCGAGACGGCCGATCCGGAGCTGGTCAATCTGTTCATCGAAGAGGCGCGCGAGGAGCTCGCGAAGATCCAGCGCTTCTATCCGGGTTGGGAGCAGAACCCGCTCGAGCACGACAGTCTCGTCACGATCCGCCGTTCGTTCCACACGCTGAAGGGCAGCGGCCGCATGGTCGGCGCGCGCGATCTCAGCGAGTTCGCGTGGGCGATCGAGAATCTGCTGAACCGCCTGCTCGACAACACCATCACGCGCTCGCCGCCGATCCTGTCGGTGCTGCGGGACGCCGTGAATGCTCTGCCGCAGCTCGTCGAGCAGCTCGAGTCCGGCACGCCCGTGCAGGCGGATACGGCCGCCATCGTCGGGCGCGCGCATGGGCTCGCTTCGACCAAACCACCACCACAGGCCGCCGCCCGGCCCGCTTCAGTGGAGGAGCACACGGCGGCCAGCGAAAAAAAAGGCGTAGCGCCGCCGTCGGAATCGGCCGCGGCGCAACCAAAGTCTGAGGCGCCCATCACGGCGGTGGCGCCGCCCCCGGCGCCCGTGAGCGAAGCGCCCGAGCCTGCCGCTGCGACTGCGGCAGTCGAGGATCTCACCGCGAACGGCTCCCAGCTCGGCTCGGACGATCTGCTGCGCGACATCTATACGCGCGAGACGGCTTCGCACATCGCCGCGATTCGCGCGTACATCCAGAGCGAGCGCCAAGGGTCGAGCCCGCACCTCTTGACCGAGGATGTGTATCGCGCCTGCCATACGCTGTCCGGCAGCTCGAAGATGGCCGAGGCGCGTCATGGCATCCGCCTCGCCGAGCCGCTCGATCACTGGCTGCGCAAGGCGTTCAACAGCGGGCTCGGCATCGTCGATCCCGATCTGAACCTGCTCGCGGATTGCATGATGGCGATGGAGAGCGTCGCCTCGCATCTCGACGAATCGACCGGCTATTTCATCTCGCACGAAGGCTTGCGGGCGCGCATCGTCGAAGCGGAAAGCGCGCTCGATGCGCGCATCCTCGAAGCGTCGCAGATCGCGGCCGAGGCTGCCGAAACCGCGCCGCCGGTGCTGGAGCGCATGACGGATGCGCCCGACGACGACGAGCAGCCCGGCGAGGAAATCGTCTTGAGCAAGGACGCGGTGACCGACATCGAGCAATCGATGATCCAATCCGTGGTGCTCGAAGAAGACAGCGTGAAGCTCGACGAAATGGAGTCCGCGACCGTCGAGTCCGTGGTTCTGTCGACGGCGTACGTCGAGAGCGCCCTGGCCGAGGAGCAAGCGGCCGTCGAGCAGGGCGAATCGCGGGAGCCGAGCTCCGGCTCGTTCGACCGGATCGAGGACACGCGCCTCGAGCCCCTGCCGGCCTCGTTCGCTGCCACCGCGGCCAATTCAGCTGCGCTCCTCGAAGAACCCTCACTCGAACAGGAGCTGGCGGAGCAGGAGGCCATGGAAGAAGAGCTGGCCGACGAGCCGCCGGTGTACCACAGCGATTTCGACCACGAGGTCGCCGCCATCTTCACGGAAGAAGCGAACGAGCTGATCGAAGTGTCAGAGCACGCGCTCAGCGATTGGCGCGCCGAGCCGCAGAGCGCCGAGGCGCGCTCGGCGTTGAAGCGCCCGATGCACACGCTGAAGGGCGGCGCCCGTATGGCCGGCATCGTGCCGATGGGCGATCTCTCCCACGAGATGGAAACGCTCGTGATGCAGGTCGACGGCGGTCTCGTGCCTGCAAACGACACGATGTTCGCGGTGCTGCAAAGCTGCCTCGATGAATTGGCGCGCATGCGCGACGCCGTCGCAGCGGGTCAGCCCGTGGCGCACGCCAAGAAGCACATCGCACGTATTCAGGCGCTCTCGAAGCCGAAGCCGGTTGCCAAAGCGGCGACGGCGCCGCCGTCCGTCCCGACGGAACCCGTCGGTGCCGCCCCTGTCGGCGCCGCTGAAGAGATCAGCGCTCAGGCTCCGATCACATCGGTGCCCGAGGCCGAAGAGGCCCCCGAGTCGCGCGAGGAGATCGTTCTGAGCGGAGAGCCCGCTGCGTTCGAGCCGGCCGTGACCGAATCGCCTGCCGTATCCGAATTCGAGTTGCCGCCGGCATTCGCCGACGCGCCTGCCGAAGTCGCCTCCGAGCGCAGCGAACCCGAGATCGAAGTGTCGATCGAGCCCGACGCCGCGAGTCTCGCGACTCCGCCGCTATCGGGCATCATCATCGATACGCCGTCTGTGCTGCCGCCGGGCGGTGCTGTCGAGGCGATGCCGTTCAGCGAACCGGCGCCGGCTCTGCCCGAGAGCGCGCTCAGCCCCATCGTTACGCCGGAGCCGCCTGCGCGCGAATCCGGGTTCGATGACGTTCACGGTTTCGACGCAGAGACGCCGCCGTCCACTGGCGCAGCTCAGAGCGCTCGGGCGCTCGCGGACGAACCTGTCGTCCCCTTCGTCGAGCGCCGCTCGTCCGCGCCGATCGCCGCACGGGCGATCTTCCCGGCACCGAAGCCGTCCGACGACGAGAATCACTTGTCCGCGCCGTTGCCGGTGCCGCCCGGCCGCGAGCCGGTCGCGCCGTCCACCGATCGCCCCGAGATGGCGCGCGTCGACGCCGAGCTGCTCGACACGCTGCTCAACACCGCCGGTGAAGTCAGCATCGCGCGCGCGCGTCTCGAGCAGCAGATGGGCTCGATCGAGTTCAACCTCGGTGAGCTCTCGCGCACCGTCACGCGCCTGAAGGAACAGCTCCGCAAGCTCGAAATCGAAACCGAAGCACAGATCCTGCATCGTCACGAGGACGACGTCGGCTCCGCGCATCGCAGCGACTTCGACCCGCTCGAGCTCGATCGCTACTCGTCGATCCAGCAGTTCTCGCGCGCGCTCGCCGAAACGGCGAACGACGTCGCGAGCATTCAAGGCTTGCTCGAAACGCTGTCGGGCGACACCCAGAACCTCTTGCAACAGCAGGCGCGCACGATCACCGAATTGCAGAACGGCCTCATGCGCACGCGCATGGTTCCGTTCCAGCGGCATGTCACGCGTCTTGCGCGCATCGTGCGTCAGGCCGCCGCGGACACGGGCAAGCGCGCCGAGCTGATCGTCGAGGGCGCCGCGGGCGAGCTGGACCGTCAGGTGCTCGAGCGCATGCTTCCGCCGTTCGAGCACATGCTCCGCAACTCCGTCGTCCACGGCATCGAGAAGCCGGACGAGCGCACCGGGCGGGGCAAGTCCGACGTCGGCCGCATCAAGCTCGAGCTGCATCGCGAAGGCGCCGAGGTGATGGTGCGTCTGTCCGATGACGGCGCCGGCATGAATCTCAAAGCGATCCGCGACAAAGGCACGGCGCTCGGCCTGATTCCGGAGGGCCACGCGCTCTCCGATGAAGACGCCATGCAGCTCATCTTGGAGCCGGGCTTCTCTACCGCGGGCTCGATCACGCAGCAGGCCGGCCGCGGCGTCGGCATGGACGTCGTGGCGACCGAGATCAAGCGCCTCGGCGGCGCGCTCCACATGGAGACGCGCGCGGGCGAAGGCACGCAGTTCACGATCCGCTTGCCGTTCACGCTCGCGATCAGCCACGCGCTGGTCGTGCGCACCGGCGATGAGTTCTATGCGTTGCCGCTGCCGACCGTCGAAGGCGTGCTGCGCTTGTCGAAGGCGGAAGTCGCGAGCCATCTCGGCCGCGATCAGCCCACGTTCGACTACAACGGCCAGAAGTACCGGTTCCAGAACCTGGCGACGTTCGTCGGGCTCGAGCCGCAGCCGCTGCCCGAGTCGGATGTGACGATTCCCGTCGTGCTGGTGCGCGCCGGCGAGCACTCGACCGGTCTCATCGCGGACGAATTGGTGGGTAGCCGCGAGATCGTCGTGAAGTCCGTGGGTCCGCAGGTCTCCTCGATCCGCGGCATCTCGGGCGCGACGATTCTAGGCGACGGCCGCATCGTCGTGATCCTCGACATCGGCGCGCTGGTGCGCGGCGAGTGGCGCGGTCGCGCGCAGCCGATCAAGCAGGAGAAGACGGATCGCCGCACGTTCGCGATGGTGGTGGACGACTCGATCACCGTCCGCCGCGTCACGCAACGCCTGCTCGAACGCAATGGCATGCGCGTGCTGACCGCGCGCGATGGTCTCGATGCGGTGGGCCTGCTGCAGGACAACGTGCCGGACATCATCCTGCTCGACATCGAAATGCCGCGCATGGACGGCTACGAAGTGGCCGCACATGTGCGCAACGATCCGCGCCTCGCGGATGTGCCGATCATCATGATCACCTCGCGCGTCGGCGAGAAACACCGCGCGCGCGCCATCGAGCTGGGCGTGAACGATTATCTCGGCAAGCCGTATCAGGAAGCGCAGTTGCTCGACGCAATTGCGCCGCTCGTCGAGAAGCATCGCTCGCGACAGAGTGCGCGGCGCACCGCGGAAGGGTAAACGGAAGCCGTCATGGCCGAGCGCGTCACCGAGATCTACAGCTTGCTGATTCCCGTCGTCGACGGGCGGCTGATCATTCCGCGCGCGTGCGTGGCGGAAGTGATCGGGTTCGTCACGCCGTCGGAGATGACGGGCGCGCCCCCCTGGTACGTCGGCATCGTGCCGTGGAACGGGCGGCAGATTCCGCTCGTGTCGTTCGAGGGTGCGTGCGGGAACAACATTCCGCCGGCGTCGGGACGCACGCGCATCGTCGTGTTCCCGTGCATGGGGACGCGTGTCGATGCCGGGTACTTCGGCATTGTTTCGCAAGGATTTCCGCAGCTCGTGCGCGTGAGCTCGGACGTCGTGCGGCCGGATAACTCGCGCTCGTTTGCGGAGCGCGCGCCGATCATCTGTCAGGTGCGGATGGTCAACGAGGCGCCGCTGGTGCCCGATCTCGATCGTCTCGAAGAGATGATCGCCGACGAGACTCGGATCAGCAGCAACTGAGCGCGTCTCGCGCTACTTCACGCTCTTCGCTTGTCCGTAGATCGACGCGATGCCCGCGGGCGTCGCCGGCTTCTCCGCGGTCGCGCGGGGCGAGCGATTCGACGGCGGCACGTTGAAGCGTATCGGGACGGTGTAGGCGTCCTCGTTCCTCGCGAAGGGCAGGCCATTCACGGCCGCCGAGCTGCCGCCGCACAATTCCAGCTTGGGCAGCTTCGGCAAATTCACTTCTTGGGTCGCGATCTCCACTTCGACGTGATTGACGGGCACGCCGAGCGCGCCGGCCATGTGCACCACGAGGGCCTCGATCTCGCCGGCGAAATCGCCGCGCAGTGAGGCGTCGCGCTTCAAGTAGTACGTCGTCAGGTACCGCGCGATCGGCGTGGACTTCTTGATCTCCTCGTTCACCAGTTGCTGCTCGTTCGCGAACGTGAACAGCGACGTCGTCGAGAGATAGTCGAGGAAGTCGCTCGGCACGGCGGGCTCGTCGGCATGAATCGGGCGCGCGTGCACCTTCAGCGTGTCGCCGGCGCGTTCGATGCTGACGTCCGCGAGCTCCAGCTCGTAGGACAGCTTCGCGGGCCACGCGATGAAGATCTCGGGGTCCTTGCCGACGACGTCCGGGCAGGCGCGATACCACACCGCGACCTGACGCTCGTGCTCGATGACCGCGTGCGTGCGCATCTGCATGATCATCACGTTGATCGGGTCCACCGGCTCTGCGGGTTTGGGCTGGTAGTACCAGCGCGCGACGATTGCACCCAGCACGAGCGCGAGCACGGCGATGACGACGTATTTCATGCGCGTCCCTTCATTACAGGTCGCCGAAATCGTGCTGAAGTGCGGCGAGCGCCGCCAGGGCGGCCGTCTCAGTGCGCAGGATGCGGGGGCCGAGTTGCACGGGCTTGAAGCCCGCTTTGATGGCGGCTTCCTGCTCGTTGTCGGCGAGGCCGCCTTCGGGGCCGATGAGGAGAACGACGTGCGAGGGGCGCGGCAGATCGCGCGCACGCAGCGAGGCCTGGGGCGACAGGAGGAGGCGCGCCGACGCAGGATCGGCGTCGCGGATCGCCCCGTAGAAGCTTTGCGGTGCGGTCACTTCCGGCACCCGATTCCGCCCGCACTGCTCGCATGCCGCGACGACGATCCCGCGCCAGTGCTGCAGCTTCTTCTCGCTCTGCCGATCGTCGAGCTTCACGACGCTGCGCTCCGTGAGCACCGGCACGATCCGACGCACCCCGAGCTCGGTCGCCTTCTGCATCACCCAGTCCATGCGCTCGCCACGCGAGATGCCTTGCGCGAGCGTCAGGTCGAGCGCCGATTCGCGCTCGATTTCGCGATGCTCCTGCACCTCGACTTGCACGGCATCCTTACGGAACGCGGCAACGCGCGCCCCGTACTCGCCGCCGCGTCCATCGAACAACGTGAGCGCATCGTCTTCTCGCAAGCGTAGAACGCGCGCAATGTGATTCGCCGCCGAGCCGCCGATGACGCAACTCCTGCCGGCCGCGAGGGGCTCATCGACGTAAACGCGCGTCAGTCGCACGTCGCGAGCTCGATGCCCTCGCGGGCGACGGTGACCATGTGGTCGACCTCCCCCGGCGTGATGACGTAGGGCGGCATGAAGTACACGACGTTGCCGATCGGCCGGAGCAGCACGCCACGCGAGAGTGCGTGCCGATAGATGCGCAACCCGCGGCGCTCTTGCCACGCATAGAGCTCGCGCGTCGCGCGATCGCGTACGAGCTCGATCGCGACGATCATGCCGGTCTGCCGTACCTCGGCGACGTGTGGATGATCGGCCAGCTCGCGTGCGCGGGCGCCGAGGTGTGAGGCGAGCGCGCGATTGCGCTCGATGACGTTGTCGGTGCGAAAGATGTCGAGCGTCGCGAGCGCCGCCGTGCAGGCGAGCGGATTGCCGGTGAAGCTGTGCGAGTGGAGGAACGCATTGAGCTTGACGTACTCGTCGTAGAACGCGGCGTACACCGGCTCGGTCGTGAGTACGGTCGATAGGGGCAGGTACCCGCCGGTCAGTCCCTTCGACAGGCACATGAAGTCCGGACGAATGGCCGCCTGCTCGCACGCGAATAAGGTGCCGGTGCGGCCAAAGCCGACTGCGATTTCGTCGGCGATCAGGTGCACGCCGTGCCGATCGCATGCCTCGCGCAACAGCTTCAGATACACGGGGTCGTACATCCGCATGTTGCCCGCGCACTGCACGAGCGGCTCGACGATCACCGCAGCCGCTTCGTGCGCGTGTCGCGCGAGCGTCGCTTCCATTAGCGCGAACTGCCGCGTCGAGTAGTCCCCCCACGACTCGCCGCGTTCGCGCGCGTAGCAGTCCGGCGAAGGAACAGCGATCACGTCCATCAGTAGCGGTTTGTACGTGGACTTGTAGAGCTCGACATCGCCGACCGCCAACGCGCCGAGCGTCTCGCCGTGATAGCTGTTAGTCAGCGTGATGAAGCGCCGCTTCGCGGGCTGACCGGCGTTGCGCCAGTAGTGAAAGCTCATCTTCAGGGCAACTTCGATCGCAGACGAACCGTTGTCCGCATAGAAGCAACGCGTGAGGCCGCGCGGCGCGACGCTCGTGAGCGCTTCGCTCAGCGCGATGACGGGTTCGTGCGTGAAGCCCGCGAGAATCACGTGCTCGAGCTGCTCGAGCTGCGCGGCCACGGCCTTGTTGATGCGCGGATTCGCGTGGCCGAAGAGATTCGTCCACCACGAGCTGATGGCATCGATGTAGCGCCGGCCCGCGAAATCTTCGAGCCACACCCCCGAGCCGCGCCGGATCGGGATCATCGGGAGCGACTCGTGATCCTTCATCTGCGTGCAGGGATGCCACACGTGGGCGAGGTCGCGGGCGACGTAGCTGTCGTTGGGCGAATTCATCGAAGGCGTCTCGGCTGGCTCTTTCGACATTGTGGCATGATCGGCCGGCATGCCAGCACATCCCTCATTGCGCGTCGATGCCACGACCGGACTGGTGCTAGGCACGCGACAGGTGGTGTCGCCGCACTTCGACGCGCGGCCGGCGGGCACCCTCGCGGATTTGATCGTGATTCATGGCATTAGTTTGCCGCCGGGTGAGTTCGGCGGGCCGTGGATCGATCGCTTGTTCACCGGGCACTTACCGGCGGACGCGCATCCGTATTTCGCGGCGATTGCAGGCGGGCGCGTGTCGGCGCACGCGCTGATTCGCCGCGACGGCGAGATCGTGCAGTACGTGCCGTTCAACCAGCGTGCGTGGCATGCGGGGAAATCGGAGTACTGCGGGCACGCGGCCTGCAACGATTTTTCGATCGGCATCGAGCTGGAAGGGACCGACGATGTCCCGTACGAGAGCGCTCAGTACGAGTCGTTGGCGGCACTGATCAAGGCCTTGCTCGCGGCGTATCCCGCGCTGAGCCGCGACCGCATCGCAGGCCACAGCGACATCGCCCCCGGCCGCAAAACCGACCCCGGCGCATCGTTCGACTGGCCGCGCTTCCGTGGGAGCCTCTGAGCGCGGTCAATCCCCTCGGATCGCAAGCCTAGCGAGGGCAGTGCTCGAAAGGGCGGCAAAAGTGCCGGCGTCGGCGGCTGCATCTCCTGTTCGTGCAATCGCGCCCTGGGCAACATGAAGCGGCCGACGTCTTGACCTTTGAGTCCGAATGCCTGCGAACGCATCCGAGAGCGAGCTATGGTGATCGCCGGGTTGGCGCAGGACTAGAAGTCTTGCTCCGCGCCACGACGATCATCGACACGCGTCGTCTTGCAAGTTGCAGAGGGGGCGTCAGAGGTCCCCGTTTCGAAGTGGCGCTTCAGCGACAGCAGCAGCAAGTGCGGTGGCAGCCAGCGCAGCGAGCGGCGTATCAACTTCCGGCAGACCGGCAATTCCAGAGTGTCCAGGATTGGTAGGCAGCGGCTCATGGATCGCAGTGAAAGCCATGGCCGTCCCTGCGAGCTCCTTGATCGCCGAAATAGCGGCGATCTTCAATACGGCGAAGTGATCGTTCGGTCGGATCGTGCGTCCAGAGGCGGTCATTGCATCGCGGATGTTGCGACACTGCCCAAGTCTGTCGAGCGCAGTGCTCGACTCGCGTATCCAATTCACCGACAGATGAGCCTCCGCTGGGCGGAGCATAAAAGCGCTGGATTGCGCAACGCCGTCTACGACTCTCGATGACGTGCAGTGTCGGACCACCTCCTCGTTGTCAGCGATGATGTCCCCGTTTGCCACATCTCGCTCGCGGTTCTAGGCCAAGAGCCATGCGAATCGGGTTTGGGGTTGGATCTGCTCAGCTGCATCTCGGCGACTCACGTTCGCTGCGAACGAGGCCATCCGCCATGGTTCTTGTTCATCCGGATACAGGGCAATCAGGTTGAGACTCCCGTTACGCAAGAACTCGAGCGCGGCTCTGCGACCCTCGGCACCGCGCCACTCCGCCCAAATGTTGCCGGAGGGAGTGGCCGTTAGCGCCGGGCCTCGCAGGTCCGGTCGCGCAGCAAAGAACTGTAGGCATGAGCGAATAGTCTGTGGAGTCGGTATATCCGACTCCGGATACTCTTCCGCTGTGGCCTCAACGATCGTCGTCAACCGCGCGACGAGTTGCGGCCAAATGCCTTGAAGCTGCCGCGTGAAATCGGCAATCGCCATCTGCGCCGCGAGAAGCTTCGCGCTTCGCAATTCGTCGAACGGACTTCCCACGGGGATTCGTTTTGGTTGCAGCGATTCATTCGTCCAACCGGGATGCCGCTGTGGAAACCTCAGCGGACCAAAGGTGCTGTGAACAAGCGGCTTTATTTCGGCGTACGCCACTTGCGCGGTGGGTTCAATACGCACGCCAGCCGAGAAGGACAGCGATCCTGCTCGCTGCGTGTCAGTTGGGTACCAGACCGTGACGCCGCCGCTCGACGGTGTATTCACGCTAGTGGACCCCATCTGAATTTTTCTGAGGAGTTCCATTCGAACCGGCGCTTCAGCCGCTGACACGTTTCCAGACCTCCTTCTGCAGGCGCGCGCTGGTCAAATCCTCAAAGGCGCCTACGATCAGTTCGTTCGCCGCTCTCAACCATGTTCGCATTTCGGCGATGGTGAGCCCCGTCCGCGAGTGCGTGGCTCTCAATTCAAGGACGAACAACTGTTTGCTAGGGTCTTCCGGAACGGTACCGTGATTGATTGTGACATTGAGCTTGCCGTGAGCACTGTCGAACACTGCCGTCCACGCAAATCCGGCGGCTCGACCCATCGGTTTCTCACGAGGCCGCCATCCTAGATCGGGAAAGACCTTCGCTATGTCCTGCACGTCCGTCCACGCTTCCCCTTGGAAGATATGATTGGTGTACGTTAGTTCAACCCCTTCAATCTGAAGATCACCCAAACCCTGTTCCGCAACGAACGTCCCTAGCTTGGACACATGATCCTGAAAGAGCGGTTCAAGCATTTCAAATCTCGGATAAGGTGTTTGCGGCGTGACCTTCCGCCAGTTGAAATAGAAGCGGTTGGGTTGCAGTTGGACCAACTGCGCCTTGTCTCTGTGCACGTACCAAACACGGGGCAGCGGAAACCATTCCTCAGACGATGACAAAGTCGCGCGAACGTCTCCAACCACGGGCTTGTCGAACGTTTCCGTGAACTCCCGTCCAAGGCGCGACCAGAAAACTCCATAATGCGCGGCGCGAAATCCTTGCAGAGCCGCGAACGACATCCCGAAAGACACTTCGCGTAGGGGCGGGCGCTCATACGTCGTCTTGCGAGACTCGGGTTTCGGCTCTGTCATTTAGATGCGACCTTCGTATGAATCCTCCAGCACCGATGAGTATACCGGGCCACAGCTACCGCCGGAATTTCATTAGATACGAGGCGCTCGCGGCGCTGATCAAGGCCTTGCTCGCGGCGTATCCCTCGCTGAGTCGCGATCTCATCGCCGGTCACAGCGGCATCGCTCCCGGCCGCGAAACCTATCCCGGCCCCTCGTTCGACTGGGCCAAGCTGCGCGCGAGCCTCTAAGGGGTGGTCATGCGCCGCGCGCATACTCGGCTGCAATCTCCGCGCATGCACCGTAATCCGCTGCATCAGCGATTCCAGTCGATGCACGCGCGGTCCCGCCTCACGCGCGTGCAATCGCGGCCTCCGCGCGTTCGATTGCGACCTCTGCCTGTTCGATCGCGATCGAACGGACTGACATCTTCCTTGTCATTCAGCTACTTGGCGCAACGCCCGCCAGCAGTTGCGATCGAAGCGCATGCATTCGCGATTGCAGCGCGCGCAACCGCTGTCTCTCCTGGTGCTCTTGCGGCGCACGCTGATGCGACCAATGCCTCCACTCGTTGATGTGCATCCGCAAGTCCGTTCGGTTGCGGACTCCGCCCGTGCAGATTCACCGCATGGCCACGCAATCGCATCCTCCGCAATCACGCGTGCGGATGATGCAGTAGCGGTTGCGGTGTCTGCGGCAGCGATCCGGGTGCCTGCAGTGTTGACCGACCACTGATACGACGGCGCACGATTTCGCGCATGCCACGCCGTGTCTTCTTACCTGTATCAAGACGAGTGCAACGCACACAATATGTTCAGCTTGGGCTCATGCACGCGGCGTAGGATCGCGCGTGAGAGGAATGTTTCCTCTCGTCCCGAAAGGGATACAACCGACGAAAGAGGTGAAGTGTATGTTCAGATCTCCAAGCACGATGTTCGATCGCATCACCAGCTCTCTCCGAGCTTGGAAGGATGTGTGTCCCACGGTGACCTTCGCCGGTCGCACGCTCGATCAGTACAATGAGATCGTAAAACCGAGTCTCGACGCGCGTGCGGAACTGGAGGCGCTCGAGAATCAGAGGCAGGCGATCATCGCGCGACGCGATGCCGCCGATCTCGTCTCGAATCAAGCCTGGAAGCTGCTTGTGCACGGCGTGAAGGCCGAGCCGACGCAGGGCGAGGACGGTGCGATGTACGCGGCGATGGGCTTTACCCGCGAGAGCCTGCGGAGCAAGGGCCTGACGCGTCGGCGCAAAACAAATGGGATCGAAGAAGTGATGAAGGCTGGCAGTAGCTGAATGCTGCCGCGTGGCTCCGCCACGGTGCGAGACGTGGCGGAGCCTCTTCTCTCTCAACCCGGCGTCTTACGCGGGTCCTTCCCGTAGGTATACTCGGTCTGAATCTTCCCCCGCTGGTCGTGAACCTTCACCTGACCGAGTGCCGCGTCCTTCGCCAACTCTTTAGCACGCGCGATCGCATCTGACTTGTTCTCGTGAACACTGTCGGCGCGGCCCGCGTCTTCGCGTTTCACTCGCCAATCATCGCCCTTCGGCGTGACGTGATAGACCTTACGTGGCATCGAAACACTCCTTCGCTGTTCGAGGTATTCCCAACGCGCGAATGGGAACACCGCGTCGGCACGAACGCAATCGTCGGACGTGTCGCGCCGCATCACGGTCTCCGGCGCGGCAATGCCGATACCGAGCCTGCCGCGGCGCCTCGCTACATGGCGCCGGCGAACGAATGCCGAATCCCTTCGGATCGCCGCGTCCGGTGACCAGCCATTCGATATTGGTTTTAGTCGTCTCGCAGATGGC
>Ga0081455_10001359_pt1 | contig 30249 bp, 28 predicted proteins | sample TabmetS3T2R1_FD_70207 | JGI IMG/M metagenome (GOLD analysis project Ga0081455, IMG submission 70207) | Tabebuia heterophylla rhizosphere microbial communities from the University of Puerto Rico - S3T2R1 | ecosystem: Host-associated > Plants > Roots > Rhizosphere ... | reverse complement strand
CGAAACGCTGGCAGGCGACCCTGCGCCGGAGACGGCGCCCGCCGGCGAGGTCGCCGCCCAATTGCAGACGCTGCCGGCACGGCAGCGCGACGTGCTGCAGTCCATCGCAGTGGAGAGTGTCTCCATCAAGGATACCGCCAAGAAGTTTTCCATGAGCGAGGGCGCGGTGCGGGTGGCGCTACATCGCGGGCTCGCGAGCCTGACAGCCAGGCTGAAGGAACAATGAGGATGGACACCGAGCAGCTCATTCGCAGCCTTGCGGCCGACAATTCGCACCGCGCCCGTCCCGTCGGCTATGTGCTGATGCTGGCGCTGCTGGCGGCCGCACCGGTGTCGCTGATCATGTTCTTTGGCGAATTCGGCTTCCGGCCCGACATCATGACAGCGATGCGCAACCCATTCTTTGACCTGAAATTCGCCGTGACCCTGGCGCTTGCGATCTCGGCGATTGCCGTCGCGTTGCATCTGTCGCGGCCGGAAGCCTCGCTGCGCGGTTTCGGCTGGTACCTGCTGATCCCGGCGGGGCTGCTCGCCGCCGGAATCAGCGGCGAAATGATGATGCCGCAGCGGATGCCGATGATGATGCGGCTGGTCGGCAACAACTCCAAAATCTGCATGACCCTGATTCCCGTGCTGTCGCTGCCGTTCCTAATCGCCGCGCTGATCGGGCTGCGCCACGGCGCGCCGTCGCGGCCGGCGCTGTCGGGTGCGATCGCGGGACTGCTTTCGGCCGGGTTCGCGGCGACGCTCTACGCCTCGCATTGCACCGACGACTCGCCGTTGTTCGTCGCGACCTGGTACACGCTGGCAATCGCGCTGGTCGCCGCCCTCGGCGCGCTGATGGGCTCGCGGATGCTGAAGTACTAGAGCATGATCCCGAAAAGTGGGAACCGGTTTTCGGACAAGATCATGCTCAAATGAGAGGCCCTACGCCGCCGGCACGTTCTGCTGCTGCATGCGGTGGAAGCGCAGCACCTGCTGCGCGGTCGAGGGCCGCAGCCGCTCATAGGTGGCTTTGCAGGCCTGCAGGTCGGTGGCACTGCCGCTGGAGAGATCGTCGCGCAGATTGATGATCGCCTTCACCGTCGACCACGACAGCCCCGCGACCTTGGCGAGGATCATGACGCCCTCGGCATGGGTCTCGATCATCATGTTCTCGGCAACCGTGACCGGCACGTTGGCCATCGCCGCGATCGAGGCATTGGTCTCGTCGAACTTGCCGGCTTCGGCGAACGAGGCGATCTGGAATTCGTCGAGCCGTCCATCGTCGAACAGCGACTGGACCAGCGCATGCGCAATCTCGGTCTGCTCGGTGACCGCGGATTTGGCCGAACGCGCGCGGCGGGTGGCCTCCTTCACCGCGCCCGGCACGTGCCTGGCCTGGTCGGGATTGGCGGATTCCAGCCGCTGCCGGACCGCATCGGAAGCCTTCGCCAGCAGCTTCAAATAGAGATGCCGCGGAATGTTCGGGCGCAGCCCAACGCAGGTCGCCAGGTCGTCGTCGTTCTCGGCGCGGTTGACCAGGCGGCTGAAGCCGCGCTCGGTGAATTCGGCGCCGGGGTTGTTGACGGTGTTCTGCACGACCTCGTCATTGCCGCGCAACACCAGCACGTCGGTGACGGCGCCGGAGAGCGACTTGCGATTGGAGATCGCCATCAGATGCGCCTGGCTCTTGTTGCGCGCCGCCTCGATCAGCGTGTCGTCGTCGAGGCCGTTGGATTGCGTCAGCACGGGACCGGCGACCTCGATGATGTCGTCGAAGGCGAGCGCCCTGATCGTCAGCGGCGGGGCGGTGTCGACCGGCGCCAGGCGATTGGCGAGCAGCGCCTTTGCCGAAGTCTCGATGTGCAGCATCAGGCACTGGAACACGTCGTCGAACAGGCCGATCTGCTCGTCGGAATAGTCCACCGCATTGTTGAGAAACAGGTCAGTGACGCGGCGCAGCGCCTCGACCCGGCGCGCCACGGTGCCGTGGGCAAGCGTAGCCTGCAGTTCATCCAGCAGGTTGTCGGGGGCTTTGGCGGACTTCGAACTCATGACTCTATCCTGGAGCGTTAGGCCGGTTTTCTCGGGTTCTCCGTTGCCGGTCGCTAAAATTTGTCAGGCGCGCGCGATGCGGTTGCGTCCCTGCGCCTTGGCTAAGTAGAGCGCGCTGTCGGCGCGCGCGAGGAAGCTGTCGGTGGTCTCGCCGGGCTTCAGCGTGGCGATGCCGGCGGAGAGCGTGACCTTCATGCCCGGCGAGAACGCGCTCCAGTCGAGATCGGCGACGATGCCGCGCAGCCGGTCCATCGCCCGCGCGGCGCCTTCGTTCGGCATGTCCGGCAGCACCAGCAGGAATTCCTCGCCGCCATAGCGGCCGAAGCGGTCGACGCTGCGGATGTTGGCGAACATGGTGATGGCGAAGGTGCGCAGCACCTCGTCGCCGGTCGGGTGACCATAGCTGTCGTTGACGCGCTTGAAATGATCGAGGTCGATCAGCGCGACCGAACAGGTGGAGCTGCCGCGCGCCGTGCGGGCGATTTCCTCGTCCAGCATCCGCATGATGCAGCGCCGGTTGAACGAGCCGGTCAGCTCATCGAGCTCGGCGAGCTCTTCGATCCGTTTGTAGGCTTCCTTGAGCTTCAGCCCGCTCTGGTACAGCGAAGCCTTCAGCGCGCTCGAGAAGATGCCGAGGAACATGCAGCGGCCGATGGTCAGGATGAACGCCGTCATGGTGGCGAAGCGTTCGAGGTGGCTGCCATGCGGCATCGCAATCGGCTTGTCGGTCAAAAGGAACAGGCCGGCCAGGCCCAGCGCCATCGCGGTCCAGAGGATTCCGGTCTGGATCGGCGTCGAGCGCAGCGAGGAGAAACTGAAGACGGTGAAGAGGGAGCAGAGGAACATCACGCCGACTTCCGGCGCGACGTAGGTGAAGCCGAGCAGGATCACCATGTTGGCGGCTGAACCCGGGGTGACGAGGTAGTGATCCCTAAAGCGCTCGTTGAAACCGATCTCCGACAGCAGGACAGTGACCGCCATCAAGAGGAGGCCGCACAGCCCATAGGCTGGCCCAACCCACATCTTGGTGGTGCCGGCGTAGGCGTAGACCATGAGAATGCCGGCATCGATGACATAGCTGACGCCGATCATGCCCTGGACCTGGCGGCGCTGCTTCGCCCGGCGCGCGAGCGCTTCCGTCGAGAGACGGGACCCGGTGTCGTCGCTTTCGGCCGCAATCGGGTTCAGGAAGGGTCGCGCAGCGGTGCCCATGATCTCGCCGTTGTCTTGAACTCGCGCAAAAATCTACGTGGGAAAGCCTTTAGGTTTGGTATCTTTGGGCCCCCTTAGGCTCCGTCAAAACCCGGGCATTGCTGTTGTTTTTCAACGGAAATTGGTTGCGACCGCCGGTCGCTTGCGGGGGTCGGGCGAGTCTGGATCGCGCTGGCAGGTACTGCCATGCCGGCCAAGGCTTGGTATGGTCGCCTTGGGCGTTCGGTGAAGGCTATAGAGTATTATGATACCAAAAATTGGTGATTATGGGTTCCCTTCGCACGGGCCGGATTCACGTGGCTGTATGTGGGGTACGTCACATATGCATTTTCGGAGTTGCGCTAATTTGAAGAATCTTACCTGCTTCTTCGAACCACACCCCATTTCCACCCGACAAAATCTGCGAGACGGCAATTGAGCGCGACACAGGCGGCTGCGGACGAGGTCCTGATCGCCCGGATCGCTCAAGGCGACCGGCTCGCCATGCAGGTGCTGTATGGACGGCACCATGTCAGGGTGTTCCGTTTCGGGCTTCGGCTCGTGCGGAACGAGCAGATTGCGGAAGACCTCATCAGCGAGGTTTTTCTCGATGTGTGGCGGCAGGCTGGAAAGTTCGAAGGCCGATCCGCCGTCTCTACCTGGCTCCTGGCGATTACCCGGTTCAAGGCCCTCTCTGCGCTCCGGCGCAGGAAGGACGCTGAACTGGACGACGAGGCGGCCAACGCGATCGAGGATAGTTCCGACGATCCCGAAGTGTCGGTCCAGAAGAAGGATACGAGTGAAGCGTTGCGGAAATGCCTGACCGGACTTTCCGCCGAGCATCGGGAGATCGTCGATCTCGTCTACTACCACGAGAAGTCGGTGGAAGAGGTGGCGCAGATCGTCGGCATTCCGGAGAATACTGTGAAGACGCGCCTGTTCTATGCGCGCAAGAAATTGGCTGAGCTACTGAAAGCAGCCGGAATTGAACGAGGCTGGCCATGATGGCAATGAGCAACAAGAAGCTGGACGAGCCCAGCGAGATCGAGATGCTGCTGCCGTGGCATGCCGCAGGCACGTTGAATGCGCGTGACGCGCGCCGTGTCGAGGAAGCGCTTGCCCGCGATCCCGAGCTTGCCAGACAGTTTGCCGTGATCCGCGAGGAATATGCCGAAACCATTCACCTCAACGAGAGCCTGGGTGCGCCGTCCGCGCGCGCCATGCAGAAACTGTTTGCGGCGATCGATGGAGAGCCCGTGCGCAAGCCGTCGCTGACCTCCCGCATCTCCGCTCGCATCGCGCAATTCTTTGCCGGCCTTTCGCCGCGAACGCTCGCCTGGTCGGCTGGTGCTGCAGCGTTCGCGCTGCTGCTGCAGGCCGGCGTGATCGGCGCGGTGCTGATGCAGGGCCAGACCTACCAGACCGCTTCGCTGAGCCTCAACGAGAAGTCGGCCGCCACGATCACCCGCGACCTAGCCGCAGGCGGCACCCCGCCGCGCGCGTGGGTGCGCTTTGCGCCCGACGCCAAGATGGCTGACATCAACGCGCTGCTCGACAATTATCAGGCCACCGTCGTCGGCGGCGCCAATGGGCTGTTCCGCCTGCAGTTCGGCAGCAAGTCGATGGCCAAGGACGACGTCGCAAGCCTGATGAGCAAGCTGCGCGGCGAGAAGATCGTCAGCCTCGCGGAATCCGCGCCGTAAGTTGATCGTCCGGATACCGATTCGCGCCATGCCGAGGTCCACAATGGCTGAAGGGGTCAAGCGCCGGATGAAGGCGGGTTGCGCCGCGATCGTGCTGATCGCGGCTTGCGCGCCGCTGGCGTGGCTCGACATGCCGCAGGCCTCGGCGCAGGCGATCATGCGCCCCAACCTCAACATCCCGCTGCGCAGCCCGACGATCAATCCGACGATCACGCCGCGGATCGATCCCAATATCGCAAATCGCACGGTCACCGGCGTCGACCGGGTGCCGCACGTTACCCCGACCACGACCTCGATCATGCGCACGCGCGTCAATCCGAACTCGACGATGCCCTATGTGCGGTACTCGCCGAACCTCTATCCCGCGTGCGATGCCGCCTATCGCGATGCCGACGGCGAATGCCAGGGCAAGCCGGTTGCTTCAGGCGATGGCGGCGGCACAGGCGGCAAGTCAGCAAAGGGCAAAGGGAAGGGCAAGGGCCCGAACTCTCCGGTCGCGACCATCTCGCTCAGCTTCGCCAACGAGCTGGTGGCCGAGATCGACGGCTCGATGTCGGAGGAGCAGGTCAACGCGCTGGCGCGGCGCCACGGCATGGCGCTGGTCGAGTCGCAGAACTTCCCGCTGATCGGCGCCACCATCGGCCTGTTCCGCATCACCGACGGCCGTTCGCGCGACGCTGTGCGCCGCGACTTTGGCGCCGATGCCGGCGTGCTCGCGGTGTACCTGAACCAGCGCTATCGGCTGCAGGACACGAAACCGCCGACCGAGGGCGACCCAGCCCAGTATGCGGTCGCCAAGCTGAAATTGCCGCAGGCCCACATGCTGGCGCACGGCATGAACGTGACCATCGCCGTGATCGACTCCGGTATCGACGCCAGCCATCCTGAGCTCGCCAATTCGATTTCGGACAATTTCGATGCGCTCGGCAGCAAGGAAGGCGCCCATGTCCACGGCACCGGCATCGCCGGCGCCATTGCCGCCCATGGCCGGCTGATGGGCAGCGCGCCGGAAGCGCGCATCATCGCGATCCGGGCCTTTGGCAGCGCGCCCGGCGGCGCCGAGAGCTCGACCTACATCATCATCAAGAGCCTGAACTATGCCGTGCTGCACGGCGCGCAGATCATCAATATGAGCTTTGCCGGGCCGAAGGACCTCCTGATCGAGCGCGGCATCGCTGCGACCGCGGCGCGCGACGTGCTGCTGGTGGCGGCCGCAGGCAATGCCGGCCCCAAATCGCCGCCGCTGTTTCCCGCCGCCAATCCGAACGTGATCGCGGTCAGCGGCACCGATTCGCAGGACCGGTTGTTCGCCGCGTCGAACCGCGGCGTGCATGTCGCGCTGGCTGCGCCCGGCACCGACATCTTCCTGCCGGCGCCGGATCGGAAATACCAGATGACGTCGGGCACCTCGTTCTCAGCAGCCTACGTTTCCGGCATCGCCGCGTTGCTGCTCGAGCGCAACCCCGCATTGAAGCCGAGCGAAGTGCGCGCCATCCTCACGTCCACCGCGCGCGATCTCGGCGCGCCCGGCAAGGACGATCTGTTCGGCTATGGCGAGGCGGACGCCTTTGCCGCCACCACGGCCGCGACATCAGCGCCGTCGGTTCCGATGGCCGCCGCACCGCAGAAACCCGCCGGGGAGGCCGCGCCGGCCAACAATGACGTTTCCGTGAGCCGGGAGCTGAAATTACCGGCGGCGGCGATGGCATCGGAGAAATCGGCCCCTGGCGAGCCAAATCGGCCCGCTGCGCAGTAGTTTTCGGCCCAAAAACCAGCCTTAGGAAGAGTTAAAAAATCGTCCGGCGCTTTGAACGTCCGGCGGCCTGCAGCGACTAATTTGGGTGGGAGCGGTTATCCCTCCCCATTGGCTATATTCGGCGCGAGCGCCCATCCACCCCAAGCGCCCATATGGCTTTGACCCGTCCGGTTGTCCCCCCGGACGGGTCTTTTATTTTCGGCGGCGGCTTTTCGGTTTCGCTGCGGGCAAGGTGACCGGTGTTTGTTGCGACGCCGTCACGCCGCGCGTCGCTTGACGCGGACTGTTGCAAGAAAGCCGCGTATTGACATGGATTTCGTGCGGCGCGCTTTGCTGATAGGGATCGCTTGCTGGACAACGGAAAAGTTTTCCACAGAATATCCCTGTCATATCCACTGATTCGGTTCGTAGCGTCTCGCGTCCGTTCTCCTCTTACGGGCTTTTTGATGACACATCGAACCGACGTCGCGCGGGGGCGCGACATCGTTGCGCGCTGGTGCGGACTTGCCGAGCAACGGCTGAACTATCTCACCGAGCTATTCGAGACCGGCCGCTGGCGTCGCTATCACAGCGAGGCCGCCTTGCTCGAGAACATCAGGGAAGCCAGGAGCGCGGTGGAAACCTGGCGCGGCATGCTGACCCGCGAAGCCACGCCGGACAATCTGCCGGTCGACCTTTCCTGGATCGGCAGGCGCAGCACTGTTCCGCCGGCGAAGCGCGAAGTGCCGCTCAAGCCAATCCCGGCCCCCGCGCCGCAACTGGCGGAACTCCCGGTTGCGCCGCCGGTGAGCGTGGTGCCAGCCATGGCCGAGCCTGAGCCCGCGCTCGCGCTCGACCCGGTCGACACCGCCATGGAGAAGGCGCTCGCTCTGACGCTCGATATCGTCGCGACGCAGGAGCGCTACCCGCTGCCGAACGCGTTCCAGTCGCCAATCAGGAACTAACGTCGCACCGTGTTCGGGCCGACCGCCACCTGTGCGTAGCGCTGCGCGCTTTCGCCCGTGAGATCGGTCGTGATCGGGCGGGCATGGTCGAGGCCGACCACCGCACCGCGTGGCGCTTCCGCGATCATGTTGCTGTGGACCAGCGCGGTGCCGGCGCCGGGCACGACGGATACGCCGATGCCGACAAAGGTGTTGCGGATGACGTTGCCCGTGATGGCGACGTCGCGCAGATATTTGCCCCAGCCGGCAATGATGCCGAAGGCCGGCGCGTTCTCGATGACATTGCCTGACACGGCGGTGTCGGCCTCGACATAGATGCCGATCCCGGCGTCATCGTCGGGCGCGGTGCCGATCGGCCGCTTCGGCACGAGGTTGCGGATGATGTTGCCCTGGACGACAGCGATGCGGCCGCCCTCGTTGAAATTGCAGACGGAGACGCCGAGCGCGGCGCCATCGACGGTGTTGTTGGCGATGACGGCGCCCTCGAAGGCAAATTCCGAATAGAGCGCGACCTCGCGCACTTGACTGACACTGTTGCCGACGATCTGGATGTTGGAGGCCGAATTGCCGCGCACCGCCGAATAGTCGCAGTTTTTGATGCGATTTCCCCGCACGATGACATTGCCGGCGCGGAAGGCGTTGATGGCGTTGCCATACTGGCCGGAGCCGCCGGGCCCGGCCTTGATGTCCTCGATGCGGTTGTCGAGGACGAGCGTGCCGTCGTCGCCAACAGCGGTGCGCAGGATCTCGATGCCGTTGTCATTGGTGCCCACAATGGTGTTGCGCGCGACGATCAGGCCGAGCGCGTCGAAGGAGACCACGGCCGTAGTGGCGATATTGGTGAAGATGTTGCCGGAGATGTCGCCGGAAACCTGCTCGAGCCAGATGCCGTTGCCGCCGCTGGCAATGATGTCGCAATCGGTGATGCGGATGTCGCGTCCGCCCAGGTAGTGCACCAGGCCACGCCGCTGCGGCAGCGGAATGCTGCCGCCGTCGAGTGTGATGCCGGCAAGTCCAACGCGGCCGGCGCCTTCGCCCAGCAACATGGACGCGCCGCCGGTGAAGAGGAGCTTTGTGGCGCAGCGCACGCCGACGAGTTGCGAGCCGCTCGAGAGGCGCAGCATGCCGGTACGGTAGACGCCAGGCGGCAACGCCAGCGGCACTTGTGCACGTGCGGCCTCATCAATGGCGCGTTGCAGGGCGCGGGTCTGGTCATCGGGGCTGCCGGGCTTGACGCCATATTGCGTGGCATCGCGGCCGAGCGCAGATGTCGGCGGCGCCGCGCGCGCCGGCTCAGGCGCCATCGCCAGCGCGCCGGCAATTCCGGCGGCCGAAGCACCCATGAGATGGCGGCGGTTGACGTCCATGGATTCAACTAGCGCAGAAAAACGGCGCCGCATGGTGAACGCGCGGAGGGAACACGGGGATGTTACGGGGTAGGGTTAACGCATTAGCGCAGCGTAATGCCCGGCCACAGCGGATATCGGTGCGCTTGCGCTAACCGACGGCCTGTTACTTTGCATGGGGTTGTTTTCGATATTTGCTGATCCGCTCTACGCCGTCCGCCGGGCCTGCTTCACCACTTCCATCAGCATCGCCTCACCGGCATCGACCAGCTCTTCCAGCGTGATGCGGCTGACACCTTTGCGCAGCGATGCGCCGCCGCGCGCGAGCAGGGGGATGTGGATGAAGGCGGCGAGCCGCAGATGGTCGTCGGTGCCGGCCGCCTCGATCGCACGCCAGCTCAGATAATTGCAGAGGTAGGCGCCGGCGTCGCGCGAGGGACGCGCATCGATGCCGGTGGCGCACGCCGCGCGCAGCAGCCTTGCGGTATGCGGGCCGAACATCATGGCGTCGGGGCCGAGCCCGATCGAGCCCTTGCGCAGGCGGGTCTGCGCCGCATCCGGCCACAGCATGGTCACCGCATTGCGCGCGCGGGTCTCGATGCGGACATGCGCGGTGCGCGTAGCAAGGCCGAACATCAAGAGCGCCTGCGGACGATGTTTTGCCAGCAGTTTTGGCAACTCCTGATCGACCGCGTAATACGTCACGGGAAAGATGTGGCTCAACAGCTCGACATCGGCGAACGCCGGGCGGCGCAGCCGCGTCAGCCGCGCCACCAGCGGCTCGGTCGGATTGTACGGCGCCCCGGGAAACGGACCGAAGCCGGTGATGAGTACGCGCAGCTTTCCGCTCACCGCAGCCACTCCGCAATTTGTTCGGCCGCGACCGCCGGCGTCATCTTGCCGTCGGCGACCTCGGCCTCGGTCTTCTTCACCTTCGAACGGATCGCGGCATCCGCGCGCAGCCGCGCCATCATGCGGCCTTCCAGCATCGACCACATCCACTTGACCTGCTGCTCGCGCCGCCGCGCCGCGAACTCGCCTGACGCATTCATCGCGCTGCGATGATCGATCACCTTTTGCCAGAGCTCGGCGATGCCGGTGCCTGACAGCGCCGAATAGGTCACGACCGGTGGATACCAGTGCTCTGAGCGGGGGTTAAGAATATGCAACGCGCTGCGATATTCGGCAGCGGCCATGTTGGCGCGCTTGATGTTGTCGCCGTCGGCCTTGTTGATCGCGATCATGTCGGCGAGCTCGACCAGCCCTTTCTTGATGCCCTGCAGCTCGTCGCCGGCGCCGGGCAGCATCAGCGCCAGGAAAAAGTCGGTCATGTCATAGACTGCGGTCTCGGACTGGCCGATGCCGACGGTCTCGACCAGCACGACGTCGAAGCCGGCGGCTTCACAAAGCAGCATCGCCTCGCGCGTCTTGGCGGCGACGCCGCCGAGCGTGCCGGACGAAGGCGAGGGACGGATGAAGGCATGATCGGAGGCCGCGAGCTGCGCCATGCGCGTCTTGTCGCCGAGGATCGAGCCGCCGGTGCGCGCGGACGAGGGGTCGACCGCCAGCACTGCGACCTTGTGGCCTTGCCCGATCAGGTACATGCCGAGCGCGTCGATGGTGGTGGATTTGCCGACGCCGGGCGAGCCGGTGATGCCGACCCGCACCGCCTTGCCGGTTTGCGGCAACAGCGCCTGCACCAGCTCGCGCGCGGAGGCCTGATGGTCGGCGCGCCGGCTCTCGATCAGCGTGATCGCGCGTGCCAGCGCCGCGCGGCTTCCGGCACGCAGCTCCCTGGCCAATGCCTTTGTGTCGAGGAGAATCTTCTTAGCAATCATGCCCTGCTTTACAACGGCCGGGCGTGTCAGGCGAGGGGCCGCGCCCGGTGTCAACGAGGTGTTGTGGCGGCAGACGCGGTTGCCAGAGGCTTCAGCCGCCGCCACAGCCAGACCAGCACCGGCCAGATGAACGCGCCGATTGCCATCGAGGCGAGGATCGCTGAGATCGGCCGGTCGAAGAAGGGCAGGATGCTGCCGTCGGACTTGATCAGCGATGTGACGAAGGCCTGCTCCACCATCGTGCCCATGACGATGCCGAGCACCATCGCGGCGACCGGATAGCCGTTGGCTTCCATGACATAACCGATCACCCCGAAAGCCGCGACCGTGACCACCCCGAACAAATTGTTGCCGATCGCGAACGATCCTACCGCGCAGCACAGCATGATCACGGGCATCACCGTCGAGCGGGGCGCGCGCAGCACATAGCTTGCTAGCCGAATCATCACGATGCCGAGCGGGATCATCAGGATGTTGGCGATGATGAACAACAGGTAGATGGCGTACATGCTCGACGCCTTTTCGGTGAACAGCGTCGGTCCGGGATTGAGACCCTTCATGTAGAGCACGCCGATCGCGATCGCCGCGATGGTGTCGCCGGGAATGCCGAACAGCAGCGAGGGCACCCATCCCGAGGCGACGCTGGCATTGTTGCTGGCTCCGGCCTCGACGAGGCCTTCGACGTGGCCGGTGCCGAATTTTTCCGGCTCCTTGGAGAAGCGCTTGGACATGGCGTAGCTGACCCACGCCGCCATGTCGGCGCCGGCGCCCGGCAGCACGCCGATGATGATCCCGATGATGTTCCCGCGCGTCATCTGCCATTGATACTTCTTGGTCAGCGTCCATTGGCCCGCCAAAATGCTTCCGAACTTGCGTCGCGGAATCGGTGGCGGCTCAGGCGTAAGCATTGCGCGCATCACCTGCGCCACCGCAAACACGCCGACCAGCGCCGGAATCGGCTCGATGCCGCCGAACAGGTCGGTCAATCCGAATGTGAACCGCGGCACGCCCCCGGGGTTTTCGATGCCGATGCACGAGACCAAAAGGCCAATGAACATGCTGGCGATGGCCTTGACGGGCGAGGAACGCGCCACCAGCGTGGCGCACATCAAGCCGAGCAGCGCCAGCCAGAAATATTCGAAGGTCGAGAACGAGAGCGCGATTTCGGCGAGCGGCGGGGCGAGGATCATGAGCGAGAGCGTGCCCGCGATGCCGCCCACCGCCGAGAACCACACGCCCGCCCCAAGCGCCAGTTCAGCCTCGCCCTTGCGGGTCATGGCATAGGCTTCGTCGGCATAGGCTGCGGAAGCAGGCGTGCCGGGGATGCGCAGCAGCGCGCCGGGGATGTCGCCGGAAAAGATCGCCATCGAGGAGGCCGCCACGATGGTAGCGATTGCGGCGATCGGCGAGAGATAAAACGTGACGGGCACGAGCAAAGCGGTGGCCATCGTGGCGGAAAGTCCCGGCAGCGATCCGATGACAAGCCCGTAGACCGATGCCGCCAGCATCGCGACGATGACTTCCCAGGTAGTGATGAGGTTGAAAGCCTGGATCAGGGTATTGAACATGTCTCACCACGGCATGGGCACGAGGCCGATCGGGAGCGGCACGCGCAAGAGCTTGCTGAAGATCAGGTGGATGGCGATGGGCGCGAGCACGGCGAGGGGAAGCGAAAGCTTCCAGCGGGCGCCGAGCGCGGTCGCCGTGACGTAAACAATCAGCGCGGCGGTCAGGATGAAGCCAAGTCGGTCTGCAACCGCCACGTAGAACAGGAGCAGGGCAGGCGGCAACAGCGCGCGCAGCTCGTAAAGCTTGCCGCGTGGTGCTGGAGCCTCGCCGCCTTCATAGGGGACGATCTCTTCTTCTTCCTCGAAGGAGTGGCCAATTCCAAACGCGATCGCGAGCCCGCAGAGCGCAAGCCCTGTTCCGATCACCAGCGGGAATACGTTCGGGCCGACCGGCTGACCCGGCACGGGAGGAAGCTGCCAGCCGCCATAGGCGGCCGCCGCGCCGAGGCCAACGAGAAACAATCCCGTGACGCGATCGGGAAGACGCATGAATCAGCCCCGCTAGTCCCAGAGAAAACCAGCCAGACCGGTCAGGCCTTGGCGAGACCGGCGGCCTTCATGGCCTCGCCCATCTTGGCATCGCCCTTGTCCATGAAGGCAGCGAATTCGGCCGCGTTGCCCCACACCGTTCCGAAGCCGCGATTGGACATGAACTCCTTGAACTCCTTCGAATCGAACACCTGCTTCAGCGCCGCCGTGAGCTTGGTGGCGACATCGGCGGGCAAGCCCTTGGGACCTGCGATGCCGCGCCATGCGCCGGTGGAATAGTCGATGCCCATCGCTTCCTTCAGCGTCGGCACGTCGGGGAAAACCGGATTGCGCGCCGGCGCCATGATGGCGAGGCTCTTCGCCTTTCCGGCCTCGATGATCGCGCGTGCTTCCGGCACCGAGCAGGTAGTGAGGTCGAGTCCTCCGGCCGCGAGATCCTGCATTGCGGGTGCTGCGCCGTTCGACGGCACCCAGGCGACATGGTTGGCTGGCAGTCCCATCGCCTGCAGCCAGCCCACCAGCGCAAGATGCCAGATGCCGCCCTGGCCGGTGCCCGAGGCCTTGAACTTGCCAGCGGGTGCGGCCTTGATGGCGTCGGCGAGTTCCTTCACGGTCTTGTAGGGCGAGCTTGACGAGACCTGGATACCGGGCGGGTCTTCGTTCATCAGCGCCAGCGGCGTGTAGCTCTTCGGCCCGAGCTCCGTCAGCCCCTGCCAGTGCATCATCGAGATTTCCACGGTCAGCATGCCGATGGTGTAGCCGTCGGGTTGCGCGGTGGCGATCGCCGAATGGCCGACGACGCCGGAGCCGCCGGTGCGGTTGACCACGTTGAACGGCTGGCCGAGATCCTTCTCCAATAGCGCCGCAACTATGCGCGCGGTCGCGTCGGTTCCGCCGCCTGCGCCCCATGGCACGATCACGGTTACCGGGCGTGCGGGGTAAGCCTGTGCCGAGGCCGGCTTGACACCAAGGCCTGCGACAGCCGCCGCGGCAGCGGATGAAACCGCAAAGGTGCGGCGTGTGATCTTTCTCGACATGGCGATCCTCCTGCGGCGCCCGTGAGGCCGGGCGCTCTTCTGATAGGGGCATTCTAGGCAGCATTGCGCTGCGGTCGCAAGGCGACGAAGCGGCATCACCCTATTCGGAAAGCGGGTGGGTTTCGTGCGTTGGTAGCTCCATGATCGCAATCATTACCGGGAGCAAGACATGACGACCGCCTATTACAGTACTGTGCTCGATCAACCCCTGGAAACCGTGTGGGCGCTGATCCGCGACTTCAACAATTACCCCGCCTATATCGAGGGTGTTAGCGAGAGCGTGATTGAGGACGACCGTCGCGGCGACGAGGTCGGCGCGATCAGGCGCTTCTGCTATCTCGGCAAGTGGGTGCGCCAGCGCCTTGCCGCGCACTCCGACGATGCGCATTTGCTGACCTATGCCGGCATCGAGCCGTTGCCATTTCCCGCCGAGCTTGCGGAAGCGCGCAGTCCGGTGCGCTATGAGGGCACGATGCGGTTGCGCGAAGTTGTAGAGGGCAATCGCACCTTCATCGAATGGTCGGTTGCACTGGATACGGAGCCGCAGGATGCCGAGCGTTGGCATCAGGTGTTTCAGTCCTGGATTCCGGACTGGACCCATTCGCTGGAGAGAACGCTGGCGCGACGTGCGGCCTGACAGGCGAAGATCTACTCCGCCGCCTCGCTGTGGCCGAGCCGCGCGTTGAGCTTGCGGATCAGCTCTTCGGCGGCATCCGCGATCACGGTGCCCGGCGGGAAGATCGCCTCTGCCCCGGCCGCATAGAGCGCATCGTAGTCCTGCGGTGGCACCACGCCGCCGATGATGATCATGATATCCTCGCGGCCGTGCTTCTTCAGCGCGGCCTTCAGTTCCGGCACGGCGGTGAGGTGCGCTGCCGCCAGCGACGACACGCCGAGAATGTGGACGTCGTTCTCGACCGCTTGCCGCGCCGCTTCATCGGCGGTGGCAAACAGCGGTCCGATATCGACGTCGAAGCCGACGTCGGCAAAGGCCGACGCGATCACCTTCTGGCCGCGGTCGTGGCCGTCCTGACCGATCTTGGCGACGAGGATGCGTGGCCGGCGGCCCTCGGCCTCTTCAAAGGCGTCGATCAGCGCCTGCACTTTCTCGACCTTGTTGTCAGACATGGCGGAAGCCTCGCGCTTGTAGACGCCGGTGATGGACTTGATCTCGGCGCGGTGGCGGCCGAACACTTTTTCCATCGCGTCGGAAATCTCGCCGACGGTGGCTTTGGCCCGCGCAGCGTCGATGGCAAGCGCCAGGAGATTGCCGTTGCCTTCGCCGGCCGAGCGGGTCAACGCGGCAAGCGCGTCGTCGACGTCCTTCTGGTTGCGTTCGCCCTTCAGCCGCTTGAGCTTGTCGATCTGCAGCCGCCGCACGGTGGAGTTCTCCACCTTGAGGATCTCGATCGGCGCCTCGTCGGTAGGCTTGTACTTGTTGACGCCGATCACCGCCTGCTTGCCGGCATCGATGCGGGCCTGCGTCTTGGCGGAAGCTTCCTCGATGCGCAGCTTCGGCACACCGGCCTCGATGGCTTTGGCCATGCCGCCGAGCGCCTCCACTTCCTGGATATGGCCCCAGGCCTTTTGCGCGAGGTCGCGGGTCAGCCGCTCGACATAATAGGAGCCGCCCCAGGGATCGATGATGCGGTTGGTGCCGCTTTCCTGCTGCAGGAACAGTTGCGTATTGCGGGCGATGCGGGCGGAGAAGTCGGTCGGCAGCGCAAGTGCCTCATCCAGCGCGTTGGTGTGCAGCGATTGCGTATGGCCTTGGGTCGCCGCCATCGCCTCGATGGTCGTGCGCATCACATTATTGAAGACATCCTGCGCGGTCAGCGACCAGCCGGAGGTCTGGCAATGCGTGCGCAGCGACAGCGAGCGCGGATCCTTGGGGTTGAACTGCTTCAGCAGCTTCGCCCAGAGCAGCCGCGCCGCGCGCATCTTGGCGACTTCCATGAAGAAGTTCATGCCGATCGCCCAGAAAAACGACAGCCGCGGCGCGAAGCGATCGACGTCGAGCCCGGTGGCGAGGCCGGCGCGCAAATATTCGACGCCGTCGGCCAGCGTATAGGCAAGCTCGAGATCCTGCGTAGCTCCAGCTTCCTGCATGTGATAGCCGGAGATCGAGATCGAATTGTATTTCGGCATCTTCTGCGAGGTGTAGGCAAAGATGTCGGAGATGATCCGCATCGAGGGCGCCGGCGGATAGATATAGGTGTTGCGCACCATGAACTCTTTCAGGATGTCGTTCTGGATGGTTCCTGAAAGTTTTTCCGGCGGCACGCCCTGTTCGCCCGCGGCGGCAACGAACAGCGCGAGGATCGGCAGCACCGCGCCGTTCATGGTCATCGACACGCTCATCTGGTCGAGCGGAATGCCGGCAAACAGCGTGCGCATGTCGTAGATGGAATCGATGGCCACACCGGCCATGCCGACGTCGCCGGAGACGCGCGGATGATCGCTGTCATAGCCGCGGTGGGTGGCAAGATCGAAGGCGACCGACAGGCCCTTTTGCCCGGCGGCGAGGTTGCGGCGATAGAAGGCGTTGGAATCCTCCGCCGTGGAGAAGCCGGCATATTGCCTGATGGTCCAGGGCTGGTTGACATACATGGTCGGATAGGGCCCGCGCAGATAGGGCGCCACCCCCGGCCAGGTTTCCAGGAAATCGATGCCGGCCAGATCCGCCTCGCCATAGACGGACTTCACCGGAATGCCCTCCGGCGTCAGCCACGGCTCGGCCTGGCCGGCGGGCGCCGCAGGCGCGACCGGCTCAAAGGCGATATCGGAAAAGTTCGGTATGCGGCTCATGGCGATCCATTATAGCACAGCCAGCCCCTCAGGGTCGGCGTTTCAGTCATGGTCGGGATGCTGGTGGCTGACGATACGGCTGAGTTTTTCGGCGCCTGCGGCCTCCAGCGTGCTCCTGCCCGGCAGGTCGCCGATACGGCCGACCCAGGCCAAATGCGCCTCCGTTCCCGTGGCGTAGGTCGGGACGACGCGATCGGGGCGGTCGAAGCTGCCGGTCGTCAGCTCAATCATGTCGCCACCGATCGCGCGATAGCTCAGCGGCGTTCCGCATGCCGAACAGAAATCCCGCTCGGCGATGGTTGAGGAGCGGAAGCTCGCCGGCTTGCCGTGCGTCCAGGCAAAATCCTCGTGCCTGACATCCGCAAGCGAAATGAAGGGGCCGCCCACCGCCTTCTGGCACATCCGGCAATGGCAAAGTCCTATCCGCACCGGGGTTGCATAGATCGCAAAGCGCACGGCGCCGCACTGGCAGCCGCCGGTCAGAACGGGCTTTCTGTCCGATGTCATGCTCACTCCATCCGCCGATAGGCGTCGCGCAGGATTGCGAGCGCGTCAACGCCGGCAAAGATGAAATCGCCGACGCCTGCGCCGCGCAGCGCCGCCTCCTGCTGGCCGGGGCGGCCCGCCAGATAGATATGCGTTGCGCCGGCCGCTTGAAGGGCCCTGGCAGCGTCTGCGGCCTTGCCGGCATAGACATTGTCCGAGGAACACAGGCACACGATCGCCGCGCCGGAGGCCTTGAAGGCCGCGGCGAGCTCTGCGAAAACGAAAAATCCCTCGCTGTCGATGGCCTCGATGCCGCCGGCCTCGAAGAAGCTCTTTGCGAAGGTCGCGCGCGCAGTGAAATCGGCGGCGATGCCGAGATTGGCGAGGAAGATTGCTGGGCGCTTGCCGCTCTTCCTTAGTATCGCATCAGACTTGTCGCGCAGCGCTTCGAAGGGCGCAGCAAGCCGCATCGGCGCGAGCGCATCGAATTTGAATTTCGCCTCGCCATAGGGCGGCAGAACGATCGGCTTTGCATCGAGCACGGCAATGTCGGCTTCGTGCAGGTTGGGGAATTCGCTGGCGCCGGTCAGCACGTCGCGGCGCTTTGCGACGTTCGCCTCGCGCGCGGCCCGGACGGCGGCAACCTTGCGCTGGACGACGTTCTGCTCCAGGGCCGCAAACAGTCCGCCGGCTTTCTCGGTTTCCTGGAACAACGCCCAGGCTGCCTCGCACAGCTCTCGCGTCAGCGCCTCGATGCCGCCGGAGCCGGCCGCGGGATCGCTGACCTTTGCCAGGTTGGATTCCTCAAGCAACACAAGCTGCGTGTTGCGCGCCACCCGCCGCGCCAAGGGATCGGGCAGGCCGCGCGCCAGCGTGTGCGGCAGCACGGTGATGGCATTGGCACCGCCGAGCCCGGCGGAGAAGGTCGCCATGGTCGCGCGCAGCATGTTCACGAAGGCGTCGCGCTGCGTCAGCATGCGCCACGACGTATCGGCCGCGATGAACAGCGGCTCTGGCGCGAGCCCGCAGGCCTGCTCGATGCGCGCCCACAGCAGCCGCATGGCGCGGAATTTTGCCAGCGTCAAAAACTGATCGGCATCGGCGGCAAGCCTCACGTAGATCATGCCTTGTGCGGCATCGAGCGCAACGCCGGACTGCTCGATCGCGCGCAGATAGGCGACGCCGGCGGCAAGCGCGAATGCAAGCTCCTGCACCTCGGAGCCGCCGGCATCGTGCACCACGCGGCCATCGGCGGCGACGATCGGGCTCTTGAAGCCCAGCGCCGCCAGGCCCTGCACGGCGTTCGTCACCGCCGGTACGATCTCGGCCCATGCATAGGGGCTCGATCCCCAAGCAGCACCGGCGCCGAGCGGATCGAGGCCGAAGCGGATGTCGCAGGAAGCCGGCGTAAAACCCTTGCGCTTGACGAGCTCGGCGACATGGATCGCTGCCATCCGCGACTGCGGCCCGATCTGCAGTTCCAGCGCAATTCCGGCATCAAGGAAAACGCCGTCGAGAATTTTTTCGATGGCCTCCGCAGATGGATCGAGGCCAAAGCCATGTGCGCCATTGGCGCCGGCGAACACCAGCGTCAGCCCGGTCGCGCCGTTTTCGAGATCGTGCAACGTTTGCGCATTGGCTTGGGCAGCATCGGGATGATCGATCCGCTGCATGATCTGCCAGGGCGCGGCCGCAGCGCGTCCCTCGATCGGCGCGGCGCCCTTGGCGCGGGAATAGATCGGATCGATCCTGATGCCGTCATAGGTCTTGCCGACCAGCTTTTCGAACGGCGCGCCCTTGAGCACGCCGTCGACCAGCTTGCGCCAGTCCTCCTGGGTGGCGGGCGCAAAGTCCGCAGCCAGCCGCAAATCTTCAGTCGAGGAGGTCATCGTTTTCCAAAAACTTTTATCTTTGGAGCATGATCTTGTCGGAAAACCGGTACCCACTTTTCCGGATCATGCTCAGGTGATTGGGCCGGAAATTGCCATGTGCAGGCTCCCAAGCCAAACGCTGTTTTGACACTTTCAGGCGGGGTCGGGCAGATCGGGGAGCCGCTCGATACCGTCGGTGGAGAGATTTGCCAGCGCGTCCCGCACGCGGCGACCCGCAATGACGCGGTCCGGCGCAATCTCGGCGAGCGGAACCAGCACGAAGGCGCGCTCGAACAGGCGCGGATGCGGCAAGGTCAGCTCCTTCCTGTCGAGCCTGATATCGTCATAGGCGAGCAGGTCGAGGTCCAGCGTGCGCGGACCCCAATGCCGCTCATGGGAGCGGTCGCGGCCGAATTTCTTTTCGATCTTGTGCAATGTGGCCAGCAGCGTATGCGGATCAAGCCTTGTGTCGATCTCGATGCAGGCATTGACGAAGGGCGGCTGCTGTTCCTCGCCCCAGGGCGGGGTGAGGTAATCCGACGAGCGCGCCAGCAGCGAGCCTTGCGTCATCCCGCAGACACTGGCGACTGCCTTTTTGAACGTGCCGCGGACGTCGCCGACATTGCCGCCGAGCGCGATCAGGGCGCTAGCCATCTTGGCTAACCATGGGAGGGCGGGTGCCGCGAGCGCGTCAGCACCACGCCGACGTCCTCGAAGATCGCGGCGATCGGTGCATGCGGCTTGTGCACGGTCACCTTGACGGAGCGGATGCGCGGAAAGGCCGCGAGAATTGCATCGGCCACCGCGCCGGCCGCGCGCTCCAGGAGCTTGTAGTTGGTGTTCTTGAACGCCGCGACCGCCGTCGTCACCACATTGGCGTAGGACACGGTGTCGGACAAATGGTCGGTGAGCGAGGATTCCGTGAGATCGGAGTACAGCTCGAGATCGATCACAAAACGCTGCCCGACCTCGGTCTCGTGATTCATCACGCCGTGGCGGGCATGGATGACGAGCCCCTTGATGAAGATGGTGTCGGTCATTTCCTGTCCCCGATCGCCGCCGCCACGCGCAGCGCCTGCACGGTTTCCGCCACGTCGTGGGCGCGGATGATGCTGGCGCCGTTCTGCGCCGCGATCAGATGCGCCGCAATGGAGCCGCCCAGCCGCTGCTGTGGCTCCGATGGTGCCACCGTGGAGATGAAGCGTTTTCGCGAGGCGCCGACCATGATGGGCAAGCCGAACGTCTTCAACTCGGCCAGACGCGCCAGCGCCGTCATGCTCTGCTCCGGTGTCTTGCCAAAACCGATGCCGGGATCGAGCACGATTTTCTCCCGCGCGATGCCGGCCTTGGCCGCGATGTCGAGCGAGCGGGCAAAGAAGGCGACGATATCGGCCATGATATCGATCGAGGGATCGGCGGCCTCGCGGTTATGCATGACCACGACAGGGATATCGCGCTCTGCAATCAGCCTGGCCATATCGGCGTCGCGCTGCAAGCCCCAGACGTCGTTGGCGATGACAGCGCCGCGATCCAGCGCCCAGCCGACGACGGCTGCTTTCATGCTGTCGATGGAGACGGGGACGCCGAGCGCGACCACCTCTTTTAGCACCGGCTCCAGCCGCCGCAGCTCTTCCTCTGCCGTCACCGGCTGCGAACCGCCATAGGGGCGGGTCGACTCCGCGCCGATATCGATGATGTCGGCGCTTTCGGCCACCATGCGGCGCGCCTGCGCCAGCGCGCTTTCCGGCGCGATGAAGGCGCCACCATCGGAGAAGGAGTCCGGGGTGATGTTGAGCACGCCCATCACGGCCGGATAGGGCCGTGCCAACAGCGTCGGCAGGTCCAGGCGACCGGTCCCTGAAGCCGCCGCTGCGGGTCTTGACGTGGTTGCGATCATGCGGTCGCTTTGCGCGGTCCGCGGCGGGGTGTCAAGGTCGGGAAGGGGGCTGGCGGCCGCGTTAACCAGTGATCTTAATAGGTGATCTTAATACGTGATCTTGGGTGGCAGCTTGCGTGCCTGCTCGATCAGGCGCTCCACCGACTTCTCCGACGGCATCGCGCGCACAAGCTTACGCTTGGTATTGGCTTCCTTCATGCTCTGCGCCAGCCGCGACGGGTTGCGCAAGCCAAGCTCGCGCACCGTGGTGACGCCGGCGGCGCGGATCAGCTCGATCTTGGCCTTGCCCATGCCGCGGATCCGCATGTGGTCGGAGAAATTGGCCCATTCCAGCAATTGCTGCTCGCTGATGCCGGTCTTGGCCGAGAGCACCTTGCGCCCCTTTGCGGTGCGCGCAGCCTCAAGCAGCGCAGCGGTGGTGCGAATGCCCAACGATTTCAGCTTCGCGGAATAGGCGCTGATGCCTTCAATCTCGGAGAGGGAATATGTCATGGTACTGGATTGGGAAAAAATGACGCGAATGGGCTTCAGGTGAACTGGCCGAGGCCCGGCGTACCCGAGATGATTTCGCTCATGTGTTCCGCTCCGATTTTGCCGCGACCGAACCTGAAAAGTTCGCGCGCGATGTTCTGAATGTCACTGATGCCTAATCCCAGCCCCATCAGCCGGGTGCCCACCGCCATCACGCCGCCGCCCATCAAGCTGGACAGCCCGGCGCTACGCTCGGAAGCTGCGATTGCGGCTTCCGCGCCCGGAATGTTGTCGATCAAGGCCTGCACTTGGTCGGTTGGACCTTCGCTGCGAAGGAACCCGAGGATGATGCCGACGGTCTTTTCAGCGACAGCACTGTCGATGCCGGCCTTTGCGGCCAGCTGTCCAACCAGTTCGTCCATATTTCGCCCCGCCTCAGCCCGCCGTCCCTCGGACCCTTCGTTATGAATTCAATCTTGATCGTGTGCGATGCGAATTACAAGCGATGACCACATTTCAAGCAAAGTTTGGCTGGCGATAGCGGGCCAAGTGTTGCACCAATGCACGACCAGTTGCGAAATTTCGCAAAGAATCCTCTGTATTCGCGCGCTGTCTGCAACTTTTGGAGGAGCTTGGAAAGCAGGAACGATCTCCATGCGACCTTCTCGATCCATTCAAAGGGCCGCTAACCGGTTTCAATCGCGTTGCGAGATGAAGTATGGTCGGTCCCGACCGATTTGATCTCTATCAAACTGCGTGAAGAGGCGATGCGATGGCTGGGTCCGACAACAAGTTGGCCGATACTGCCGAGAAGATTTTCATCGGAAAGGGCGAGCAGACAGCCTGGTTGACGCTTGCACTGGCCAACCGGCACGGTCTCGTCACTGGCGCCACCGGCACCGGCAAGACCGTCACGCTGCAAGTGATGGCGGAGGGCTTTGCCCGCGCGGGCGTTCCCGTCTTTGCCGCAGACATCAAGGGTGATCTCTCCGGCATCGCGGAAACCGGCGAAGCCAAGGATTTTATCGTCAAGCGCGCCGACGACATGGGGCTGAAGTTTCAGCCGGACCGTTTCTCGGCGATGTTCTGGGATGTGTTCGGCGAGCAGGGCCATCCCGTGCGCGCCACCGTCACCGAAATGGGGCCGCTATTGCTGTCGCGCATGCTCGATCTCAACGACGTCCAGGAAGGTGTGCTCAACGTCGCATTTCGCGTGGCGGATGAAAACGGCCTGACGCTGATCGATATGAAGGATCTGCGCGCACTGCTCGACGCCATCGTGCCCAATGGCGGCAAGAAGCCGGCCGACGGCGAGGAAGACCATCTGGCGGACATCCGCAAAGCCGCGCAGGGCTACGGCAATGTCAGCAAGGCTACCGTCGGCACCATCCAGCGCCAGCTCCTGGTGCTGGAAAACCAGGGCGGTACAAAATTCTTCGGCGAGCCGGCGCTGATGCTGAAGGATTTTATGAAGACCGACAGTGACGGGCGCGGCTACGTCAATATTCTCGTCGCCGACAAGCTGATGCAGAGCCCGCGGCTTTATGCGACGTTCCTGCTCTGGATGCTGTCGGAGCTGTTCGAGGAATTGCCCGAAGCCGGCGACCTGCCGAAGCCGAAACTCGTATTCTTCTTCGACGAGGCGCATCTGTTGTTCAACGACGCGCCGAAGGCGCTGCTGGACAAGATCGAGCAGGTGGTGCGCCTGATCCGCTCCAAGGGCGTCGGCGTCTACTTCGTCACGCAAAATCCGATCGATGTGCCGGACAAGGTTTTGGCCCAGCTCGGCAACCGCGTGCAGCATGCGCTGCGCGCCTTCACCCCGCGCGACCAGAAGGCGGTCGCGGCCGCCGCGCAGACCTTCCGGCCCAACCCGAAACTCGACACCGCCCGCGTCATCATGGAGCTCGGCAAGGGCGAGGCGCTGGTGTCCTTCCTCGAAGGCGGCGGCACGCCATCGGTGGTCGAGCGCGTGATGATCCGGCCGCCCTCGGCGCGGATCGGGCCGCTCACGCCGGAGGAACGCAAGGCGATCATGCATGCGAGCCCGGTGAAGGGCAAATACGATACCGCCATCGATGCGGAGTCGGCTTACGAAATGATCCAGAAGCGCATCGCCGGCACCGCTGCGACTGCTGACGAAGCCGGCGGCGGCGCAGCGGGCGGAGGCGGCGGAGTTCTGGGACAGATCGGCGCCATCGTTGCGACGATCTTCGGCACCAACGTCAAGCGCGGCCGGCTTTCGACGGGGCAAGTCGTTGCGCGGAGCGTGACGCGCTCGGTCACCAACCAGGTGATTGGCGGGCTCGCTGCCAATGTCGGCAAATCCGTCGCCGGCTCGCTCGGCAGCTCGGTCGGCCGCTCGCTGGTACGCGGCGCGCTCGGCGGACTGCTGCGTCGATAGGCCCTGGCCCAGATAATCTTGTGACCAACGGAACGGCGCCCGTGCTGAGATATCCGTCCTGGCGAGCGCCGCTCGATTGGCTGTTCCTGCTCTGCGTCATCCTTTTGACTGCCGACGTGCTGGTCCCGGAGATCTTTGGCAACGGCAAGACCAAGGATTATCCGTTGTGGTACTGGGCCGGCCAGCAGGTGCTGCATGGCGGCGATCTCTACCCGAGCTACCCGTTCGAATTCATCTATCCGCCGCTGCCGGCGGTGCTGCTCGCGATCCCCGCCTGGTTCGGCAAGATCCCGCTCTATCTCTGTCTCTGCCTGGTCAACGCGGTGGCGTGGTGGATGACGGCGCAGTTTTCCAACGCGATGACCGGAGCAGGACGTGCGCCCAGCCCGTGGCTGTTCGCGCTGCCGAGCGTCATCACCATCACCTCCATCTTTGACATGTACGATCTCGGCCAGCCGAACCTCATGCTGCTGGCGCTGATGCTCTACGGCTTCTGGCTATTGCGGGAGACGCGGCCGTGGATGGGAGGCTGCATGTTTGCGCTCGCCACCGCCATCAAGGTATTCCCGGTCGCAGTGTTGCCGTATCTGGTGTGGCGGCGGCAGTGGAAGGCGGCGGCGAGCACGCTGCTGTTCCTTGGCATCTTCCTGTTCGTGCTGCCGGCGCCGTTGCGCGGCTTTGAGCACAATGTCAGGGAATTGCAGACCTGGTATCGCGGCATGGTGGGCTCCAGCTCGGAAAAGGGATTTGGCCAGCGCGACGAGCAGAACTGGTCCTGGGTCAATCAATCCATCATCGCGGTGACCCACCGCCTGACCCGGCCGATCAATTACGACCAGATCGATCCCCGAAAACCCGCGCGCTACATGAATGTGGCCGACGTCAGCTTCAACACGGCGAACCTGATCGTGGTCGCGATCTCGCTTGCGATCGGCCTCGGCTACATCGCGGTGATGCCGCCGGCGTCGCGGCGGACGGAGCGATCCGACGCCGAAGAGCTCGGCATCCTGTTCTGCCTGATGACGGTGGCCTCGCCTTTGGCGCGGCAATATTACTTCATGTGGCTGTTCTTCCCGATGACGGTCCTGATCCATCGTGCGGCGTACGACCCGCGGCCGCGCGTGCGCGCGGGCACATGGGCGCTGCTGGCGGTGGCCGCCCTTTTGATGCTGCTGGCGCTGCCGCTATTCCCGAAAGACTTGCAGGCCTGGGGCAACAACCTCGCCGCGACGACCGTGCTTGTTGCAGGGCTGGTCTGGCACATCCTGCATCCGCCCGCCTTGTCTCCCGTGATCGGCGCGCTACAACCTGATGCCAACAGCGTCAAAAAGTAAGGAAACCGCCATGGCCATCGCAAAACTTCAGCCGGTGCTCGACCATATCGATGCCGATTTCGACAACAGCCTGGTGCGGCTGTTCGAGCTGTTGCGCATCAAGTCGATCTCGGCCGACCCCGCCTTTGCGGAGGATTGCAAGAAGGCCGCCAGTCATCTGGCCAAGGACATCGAGACGCTCGGCTTCAAGGCCGAGGTGCGGCCGACCGCCGGCCATCCCGCCATCGTCGCCAAGGCCAACGGCAATGCCGGCCGGCCGCATGTGCTGTTCTACGGGCATTACGATGTGCAGCCGGTCGACCCGCTCAATCTCTGGCATCGCCCGCCGTTCGAGCCTGTTGTCACCGACCATGCCGACGGCCGCAAGATCATCGTCGCGCGCGGCGCCGAGGACGACAAGGGACAGCTGATGACCTTCGTCGAGGCCTGCCGCGCCTGGAAAAAGGTGACGGGATCGCTGCCGGTCGACGTCACCATGCTGATCGAGGGCGAGGAGGAAGTCGGCTCGAAGAATTTCGTGCCGTTCCTCGAGGCGAACAAGGACGAGCTGAAGGCCGATTTCGCGCTGGTCTGCGACACCGGCATGTGGGACCAGAATACGCCGGCCATCACCACGTCGCTGCGCGGGCTGATGTATGACGAGGTCACGGTCAAGGCCGCCAACCGCGATTTGCATTCCGGCGTGTTCGGCGGCGGCGCGCGCAACCCGATCCGCGTGTTGACCAACATTCTTGGCGGCCTGTTCGACGACAACGGCCGCATCACCATTCCCGGCTTCTATGACGGCGTGAGGGACCTGCCGCCGGATATTCTGGCGCAGTGGAAGAGCCTCAACCTCACGCCTGAGTCATTCCTCAAGCCGATCGGGCTTTCGATTCCCGCCGGCGAAAAGGACCGCCTGCTGATCGAGCAGGTGTCCTCGCGGCCGACCTGCGACATCAACGGCATCGTCGGCGGCTATACCGGCGAGGGCTCCAAGACCGTGATCCCGGCAGAGGCCTCGGCAAAGGTCTCGTTCCGCCTGGTCGAGGGACAGGATCCGCAGAAGATCAAGCAGGCCTTCCGCGACTATGTCACCACGCGGCTGCCAGCCGACTGCAAGGCGGTCTTCACCGAGCATTCCAGCGCGCCGGCGATCACGCTCGATTGGAACATGAAGCCGCTTGCGGCGGCCAAGCGCGCGCTGACGGATGAATGGGGCAAAGAGGCGCTGCTGGTCGGCTCCGGCGCCTCGATCCCGGTCGTCGCCGATTTCAAGCGCACGCTCGGGCTCGACAGCCTCTTGGTCGGCTTCGGTCTCGACGACGACAACATCCATTCGCCGAACGAGAAGTACGACCTCAAGAGTTTTCACAAGGGCATCCGTTCCTGGGCGCGCATTCTGGCGGCGCTCGCCGAGATGCCGCGATAGCTCGCTTGACAACACACTGGCTATGGAAATCGGCGGTCGCCGGATTCTGCGGCAGTCTTGCCCATACGCTGTTGATGTATCTGAAATCGCGATCCGGCCTACTTCCGGATTTTCAACCCTATGAGAGCTTTCAAGCGGCACTGAGCCACATGATCGGCGGCCAGGTTCATCCTATCGTGCCGTGGGTCCTGTCGTTCCTTAACGGGTCAACCATTCTCAGCTTTGCCTTCGATCGCCTCTATCCGCATTTGCCCGGACAAAGCGGCATGGCCAAGGGGCTGGCGTTCGGGATCGTCGGCTGGCTGGCGATGGGTCTTGTGTTCTTTCCGCTGATTGGATTGGGACCGTTCGCCGCAGGCGTTGGGCTTGGCATCCAGCCCGCGCTGTTCTCGCTGGCGATGATCCTCGCCTACAGTCTTGTGCTCGGCGCTGTCTACGGCGCGCTCGACGCGAGGGCCTCTCCGTCAAAGTAAAAACGCCGCCCGGGATTGGGCGGCGTTTGATTCCGAAGTGCAGAGGTAGTTGGCGAGCACTCTATACCAACGTCGGCAAATTTTCAATCACGGCGCCGGGATCGCCAAGAGGCTCGAAATGCTGCGGCCGCGGATGTCGTAGACGCGGGCGAACACGACGTCGTCGCGCTTGATCTCGACCAGCACGGGCGCGGTCAGGCCCTTGCAGTAGAACTCGCCGAGCGTCATGGCGAAATCGGCGGCGTTGGAATCCCAGCCGATGGTGAAGTCGTCGCCGAGCGCGACCTGCGCCGGGCGCTGTGGGCCGCACACGGCGACCTTCCACTTGCGGCCGAGCGGCGGCACTTCCTGGCGCTCGTCGAGTTGCTCGCGCAGGCCGTCGGAAGCCTGCTTCAGCGCAAGGCCCCAATAGTCCAGCATGAACAGGCTGTCGGCGGAACGCACGGTGCCGGCGATGTGGTTGAAGTGGGTGTATTGAAAGGGATGCAGCCGGATCATCTCGCCGAGCGGCAGCAACAGGCCGAAGGCGAACAGGGCGAGTGCCGCCGGCTGCCAGGCGCGTTTGTTCTCGCCGAGCCAGCCCATCAGCTTCGCGAAGGCGACGCCGGCGAGCACCGCCATCGGCGGAATGACGAAGATGAAATGGCGGATGCCGTTGTAGAGCGCGGGCCGCTTCACCATCGCGATGACCAGCGGCAGCGTGGCCGCCAGCGTCAGCATCAGGAATATCGTCTTGCGCCGCGCCGGCACGTCCTGGCGCGACAGCAACATGAAGGTGAAGGCGACGCCGACTGCGAGCAGCGCAAGCAGCACTTCGGGCAGTTGCAGCGCAAACAGTGTCGGCAAATACGACCACGGCATGTCGGGGACCGACACAAGCGCGCCGTCGAACATTTCCTTCCACGGCTTTTCGAAGAAGTGCGAGAAGTAGGTCAATGCATGCAGGGGATTGCCCGGCTCCAGGATCGACCACGGCCACATCAGCCCCATCAGCAGGTAGCCGAAGGCAAGGCCCGGCAGCAGCACATAGACGACATGGACGAAGCGACGTGCCGCCTCGCGCGCGCCTTGCGTGCGATACTCGTCGATCAGCAGCGGCAGGAAGCCGATCGCGGCATAAACCACCGCGAGCCCGCCGAGGATGCGGCAGCCGATGGAGAGGCCGGCGCCGATGCCGATGATGAGGATCGTGCGGGGCGAGGGCGCCGGATATTCTTGCGCAAGCCGCACCAGGCCGAGCATCAGGACGGCCATTGCGACGGCGAATGGCGCGTCCTTTGGATTCATGAACATGTGGCCGTAGAAGGTCGGGCACAGCGCGAGCAGCAGAAGCGCGGCGAAACCCGCAAGCGGTCCGCCGACGCGGCGCGCCAGCCGCCACGTCACCGCAAGTCCGACAAGGCCGACGATCGCGCCAACCAGGCGGCGCGTCTCGAACAGTTCGAGCGGAATGACCTTGTGCAGCAGTGCGGCCGCCATGTCGAAGCCGCCGCCATACATATAGAGATTGGCGAACGACAGCGCGGCGGTGTCCTTGAATCCGCTGCCATACATTCGCAGCAGCAGGTCGGCATACTCGGCGTGGGTATAATCATCCCAACCGAGTCCGTAATCGCGGAACGTCAGTCCTGCAACGACGGCGACTACGCCCAACACAAATAAGGCAAGCTCGTCACATGTTCGTTCGACCGAGCGCCGCGTCGGCGTATCGATGGCCGAAGTCGTGATAGATGACATGGCTATAGTTAACCCGGCTACCCTGGCTCAGCGATGGCGCTTGTGAGCCTCTTCCCCGGCATTCATATAGCGCATGTTCCATTACCAAGTAATTGGGAATTGTGGCGTAATTCGCCTGATGCGCCGCAGCATAGCATTACATTGCTGAAAGCTTTCCGCGGCTTAGACGAAGGAATTGGAACTTTGGTGCGGGCTTTCCCGTAGAACCCCGGGGGCGGTCGCCACGGGGGCTGCAAATGGCCGTTGGCGGTGCCTTCAATATGACGGTATCGTGGCAACGGCGGCGGCGCACGGTTTGTCCGTGTTGCAGGGGTAGGTTCGATGTTGATGGTGCTGTTGGGCGCTGGAATAGGCCTGCTGTTGGTGGGCCTGGGCGCGCTCGGGTACGGGATTCCGTACAAGGAATTCGGCCTTGGCAACACGATGATTGTTGCGGGCGCGGTTGCTGCTTGTTCCGGATTTTTGATGATCGGTCTGTGGGCTGTCGCCCGCGAGCTGCAGAATATTGCATTGCGGCTTGGCAGCGGCGCTGCTGCGAGCGCCCATGCCGCGTTTCCGGCCGAGCCTTCGCTTGCTCCCGCACTTGCACCGGCTCCTGCATCGCGTGCGTCTGCGGAAAGCGTGGCCGCCGACCCCGGTGCAGCGCCGCCCTGGCTGGAAGGCCGCGGTGATGCGCCGCCTTCGCCGTCTGCCGAAGCCGCGCCTGCGCCGAAACCGCGGCGCAATCTGCTGTTCACCTCGACCTCGCGCAAGGAGCGTGAACGCGCTGCCGCGCGCGCCAGCGAGCCGCTTGCGCCGGATCTGCTCTCGGCGGATCTGCGTCCCAATCCGCCGGCCGTGGACGCGCCGCCGGTCGAGCCCGCTGCGCCGCCGCCGACCTTCGAGACCGCCTGGCCGAAATCGGATCGCCCGCGCCGCGCGTCGCGTGGCCCTGCGCCGGAGGCCACAGCGGCTGCGCCCGGACGCGACGACACGCCGCAGGTCACCGTGCTGAAGTCAGGCGTGGTCGATGGCATGGCCTATTCGCTCTACTCCGACGGCTCGATCGAAGCGCAGATGCCGGAAGGCATGATGCGCTTTGCCTCCATCGATGAGCTGCGCGCACATCTCGACCAGCGGCCGTAATCCGCTGTACTTGGCCTGAACCGGCGCTGTAAAATAATTCGGCGCCGTTCTTGCCACTGTGCTAGCATTCCGCTCACACCCACAAGTAATTCGGCTGTTCGCGAACGTATTGTGGCGGCGCGATACTGTCCGATCCCACTTTCCGGCATGAACTGGAGACGGCGCCATCATGACCGACGCCCCCGGCAAGAGCTTTATCGACCTCACCGCCAACATCGTCTCGGCGTATCTCAGCAACAACCCGACGCCGGCTGCGGAAATTCCCGGGCTGATCAGCCAGATCCACGCCGCGCTGGTGCGGGTTTCGTCCGGGCGCACCGAGG
>Ga0081455_10001358_pt1 | contig 30268 bp, 31 predicted proteins | sample TabmetS3T2R1_FD_70207 | JGI IMG/M metagenome (GOLD analysis project Ga0081455, IMG submission 70207) | Tabebuia heterophylla rhizosphere microbial communities from the University of Puerto Rico - S3T2R1 | ecosystem: Host-associated > Plants > Roots > Rhizosphere ... | reverse complement strand
TTCGTGGGCGTTGTCGCACACCGCCACCACGAGGACGTCGGCATGGAGAACGTCGTCGACGGCGGCCGTCGGTGTCCGGCGCGACAACGGAAGCCGATGTTTGCGGGCGACCCTCACGGCCAGCGGATGAACCCGCGGCGCGGGCCGGGTGCCCGCCGAAGCGGTAGGTACCTGGCTGCGCGTGGCCCACATCGCCGCTGCGAGTTGGGAGCGGGCGGAGTTGTGCGTGCACACGAACACCACCCGCGGCGCGAGCCGCAGCCCGGCCGGCGCCAGGTCGGCCAACGCATCGACCCGCAGGCGTAGGTAGCGGCGCCGATGGTCGCCCTCCGAGCGGAGCCGCTCGACCAGCCCGGCCCGCTCCAACAGGTTGAGGTGATGCGCCAGCAGATTGCCCGGCAGCTCCAGCTCCCGGCCAAGCTCGCTCGGTGAGGCATCACCAAACACCAGCCGACCCACGATCGCCAGCCGGGCCGGCTCACCCAACGCGGCATGCACCCGCGCACGGTTACGCAGCTCGGACGACGACCATTCAGCGTTCATTGACTCAATGATTACTGAACTAGTATCGGCCGTCAACGATGCGCCGGATTGGTCCTCTTCCTCGCCGACAACCGGGATCGACCGGCCTACAGTCCGACGGCGGCCGCCGCGCCCCGGATGTGCGCGGCGAGGGGTGCGGCGATGTGGTCGGCGTCGCGATGGGTGCCGCGGAGGGTGTTGGACGCGAAGGAGCGTTGGAACTCCAGCCCGACGTAGCCCAGTCCGCGATGTGTGATCGACAGCCCGCCGGTGTGCAGCGGCAGGCCGTCCTGAAGCGCGCCGAGCGGCTGCAGGTAGTCGAGGCTGGGTCGGTAGCCGGTGGCGAACAGGACGGTGTCGACCGGCTCGGTGGTGCCGTCGGCCCAGACGACGCCGTCGCGGTCGAAGCGGCTGAACATCCGGCGCTGATCGAGTCGGCCGGACCCGAGCGCGTGCTGGTAGTCGCCGGTGTCCACGACGACGGCGGTGGGCACCAGTTGGGCCAGCCACTCCGGTGGGAGGTCGTCGAACCCGCTGACGGCGAGCCAGTAGTGCAGGTCGCGGCCGTCCCGCCGCTGCGGCAAGAACACGACCGGGTGGCGGGTGGCGAGTGTGACGCGGGCGACGTCGGCGAGCTCGTAGCCGACCTGGACGGCGGAGTCCCCAGCCCCGACGACCACGACGCGTTCGCCATTGTGCTGTTTGGGGTTGCGGTAGTCAGCCACGTGCAGCACCCGCCCGGCGAAGCCGTCCCGCCTTGGGATGGCGGGTAGGAACGGGTTGTCGAATGATCCGCTCGCGGCCACCACGGCGGCAGTTGGCAGCTCGTCTCCGGCGGCGGTGTGGACGACGAAGCCACCGGCACTGTCGGACTCGATCGAGGTGACCTGCGTGTCGGTGCGGATGTCGACGTCCAGCTTGGCGGCATAGGTGCGCAGGTAGTCGACGACCTCGTCGCGGTGCGGGTAATGGTTCGGGTCGCCCGGGAACCGCAGGCCGGGCATCGAGCTGTACTCGACCGGCGAGAAGACCGTGAGGCTGTCGTAGTAGTACGGCCACGACCCGACCGGCTCCGGCCCGGCCTCCAGAACGAGCGGTTGGAGGCCGTGGCGGTGCAGGGCTCGGGCGGCGGAGAGGCCGGACTGGCCGCCGCCGATGACGATGACGTCGTGCATTTATGGGTCCTTCCTGACAGGTGGTGTGCTGGCCAGCCCCAGTGCTGCCGCGGCTGCGGTCAGGCCGGCAAGGACAAGGAACATGGCCGGGTAGCCGCCCAGCGTCGCCGCCAGGGCGGCCCCGGCCCACGGGGCAAGCGCGATGGTGATCGTGAGTGGGGCGGACAGGATGCTGGTGAGGTGGCCGTAGTCGGCGGCTCCCCAACGGTCGGTGATCGCGGTGGCGTGGAGCAGGGTGAACACGCCACGTGCCATCCCTGCCACGATCACGGCGACGATCAGCGCTGCAATCGAGGTGAGCAGGCCGATCAGCGCGGTCGTGACGGCGACCGCGGCCAAGATGACGACGGTGCGGGCGCGCACGCCGACGTGGCGGTCGATACGTGCGTAGCCGAGTCGGCCGAGGACCTGGCCGGCTCCGCCCAGCCCCAACGCCACGGCGGCCACGCTGTATCCGATGCCGCGCTCGAGCAGTAGCGGCACCAGATTGACCAGGACGGCGAAGGTGGCGAAGGCGGTCAGGGTGAACGCGGCACCCAAAGCGAGGAACGCCTTGCTCCGCACACGGCTGCCGGCACGTGCCCTTCACCTTCGGGCGTCGGGGCGTCGGGCCAGGGTCCGCGCAGCCCCCACCAGTGGGCGGGGATCGTGACGCCGGCGAGGACGACGGCAAGGACGAGATACGTGGCCCGCCAGTCCAGCGAGTCAGCCAGGGCGGCGGTGAGCGGGGCGAACACCGTACTGGCCAGCCCGGCCACGAGCGTGAGCACGGTCAGCGCGCCGACTCGCCGGTGCCCGTACCAGCGGGTCAACGCGGCGAAGGCCGGCACATAGAGCACGCCGCTCATCGCGACCCCTGCCAGCACCCAGGCGACAACGAACCAGGCCAGGTTCGGTGCGGCCGCGATCGCCACCACCGCGGGCACCGCAAGAGCCGAGCCGGTGGTCATCACGCCCCGCGGGCCATGGCGGTCCAGGTGTCGGCCGACCGGTATCCCTACCAGCGCCATGGTCAGCTGCCCGGCCGAGAACGCTGCGGTGATCTCAGCTGCCGACCAGCCCTCTGTGGCCGCGATCGTCGGTGCCAGCACCGGGAACGCGTAGTAGAGCACGCCCCAGCTGGTGATCTCGGTGACCGACAGCACCACCAAGACGCGGCGAAGCCCCGACTCCGACAGACCCGAGGAGGTGCCGCTCGACGTCTGGACCGTCATCCGCCAGCGAATGCCGACAGCCGATTCGCACCGACAGCGTGCCCGGTCGGAAGCAGCAGCCACCAGGATGGGGTACTCACCGGCAACAGCCGGCCCCGGTTGGCCCTGCCTCGGCGGCGCTGTCGGTGCAACACGCCGCTCCGGTCGATGTCGTCTGTCCTTCGAGCTCGGCCTGGTCGTCGGCCAGCACGGTGTAGAACTCCCAGCGCGCGTCGTCGGGAACGCCCTCGACCCAGAACTTGTCTTGCTTGGCGTAGCAGCAATTCGTGTCCCGCTCGTCGACCGAGGCAAGACCCTGCCCGGCCAGACGGCGTTGCACCGCGTCGACGTCGTCGGTCGTGGGCACCTCAACCCCGAGATGGTTTAGCGAACCACCTTGGCCTGGGTTCTCGAACAAGATCAGCTTGAGCGGCGGCTGGTCGATCGCGAAGTTGGCATAGCCCGGCCGCAGCTTGGCCGGCTTGGTGTCGAACAGCGCGGTGTAGAACTGCACCGCCTGGTCGATGTCGTCGACGTTGAGAGCGAGCTGGACGCGAGACGTCCACGTGGTCGCAGTCGGCATCGGTAGATCCTTTCAGTCAGCACAGGCAGCCGGCACCGCCGGCTTGAGTTGCAGGTGAGCGGTGAGCCCATGCACAGTCGGCCGCCTCCTGCTGTCCACAGGACGCGGCCGCGGCCGAGCCCGTCGGGCGGTCACCGTGTTGCCATTCACCTCAGATTGATGTTTGTCTATACGTCGTATCGTGGCCGAGTCTGCCATACGTATAGACGTACATCAATGATTGATGGCGATCAATTTGTGAGGCACCATGGGGGATGTGACAACACGCGTCCTCCCGGTCATCGACCAGCCAACCGCGCCCTGCTGCGAACCGCTCGACGCCGGCCGCCTCGGCGTCGAGCAGGCCACCGCACTGGCCCGGCGACTGAAGGTGCTCGCCGACCCGACCCGACTGCGCCTGCTGTCGATGCTGCTCGCCTCCGAACACGGCGAGGCCTGCACCTGCGACCTGGTCGAGCCACTCGGCCTGAGCCAGCCCACCGTCACCCACCACCTGCAGCGCATGGCCGACGCCGGCATCGTCCACGGCGAACGACGCGGCCGCTGGACCTTCTACTCCGTCGACAAGGACGCGATCGAGGCCATCACCGACGCACTCAAACTAGGCACCTGAAAGAATCGAACGCTGTGCCAACCTGCAAAAGCGCAGATCAGCGTCGAGCGCTGTGCGCCGAGATCGGGTCAGGTTCAGGGCAGAACCTCCGACGGCGGCGCTCAACGTTTCCGCAGGTCAGGCCACCATACGTGGAGCGAACCGGACTCGAACCGGCGCCCGCCTGCTTGCAAAGCAGATGCCGCTCAACGCTGTGCTGACTGGCGAATTGAGCGTGAAACGGCCGAACGCAAGTCGAATATCATGTGCTCACTGATGACCCCGCCTTCAGAACGCCCTTCCTGCACCTTAAGGGCCGCCGGCCTGTCATGGGTCAGCTGATCCTAGACAGATGTGCGACGTGATGCTTGACCCCTTTGACCTTGGAGACCGAGGGTTGGTGGCCGTTCGTTCACGCCGATGGGCGTGACGTGCGCCGCCGAAATGTGACCTCCGTGGCGCCGACGCTAGACCTTCGGCCCTTGGCGGCCGCCGAACCCGTGGCGCAGGGTCCACCTGGGGCGCCTACAAAGGCCGGCGCGATCGTGACTCCAGCGAGAGGAGCGCGTGGTATGCAGATCGGGGTCACCTTCCCCACGATCGAGCTGACCGAGCCCGCTCAGGTCCGCGACTATGCTCAGGCGGTCGAGGAGCTCGGTTTCAGCCACCTTGTCGCGTGGGATCACGTCCTCGGCGCGGACCTGACCCACCACCCCGACTGGCACGGTCCACCGACACTCGTGCACCTGCACGAACCGCTCGTGCTGTTCGGCTTCCTGGCTGCGGTCACCCGACGCATCGAGCTCGTCACCCAGGTCGTGGCGTTGCCCCAGCGGCAAACCGCGCTCGTGGCGAAACAGGCCGCAGAGGTCGACGTGCTGACCGGTGGCAGGCTGCGGCTCGGCTTCGGGATCGGTTGGGCTGAACCGGAGTTCCGGTCGCTCGGGGCGTCGTTCACCGACCGGGACCCAGGATCGAGGAGCAGATCCAACTGCTGCGGGCCCTGCTGTCCGAGGAGGTGGTGACCTTCGAGGGTCGGTGGCACTCGGTGCCACAGATGGGGATATGCCCGCTACCGGTACGGCGGCCTGTACCGTTGTGGCTCGGCGGTCACGCCGACGTATCCTTGCGCCGAGTCGCCACCATGGGTGACGGCTGGATGACCCTGACATCGCCGGCGGAGGCCCGCGACGGAGAGCTCCTGGAACGACTGCGGCACTACGTCGCCGAGGCCGGGCGGCCCCTCGATGAGGTCGGAATCGAGGCGACCGTCAACATGGCCGAGGACCTGATCCCGGGGGACGCACCGACCCCGCGCCCCCCGGAGGCCTGGGCGGCAGACGTCGCGGGGTGGCGGGAACTCGGCGCCACCCATCTCACCGTGAACACCATGGGCACCGGCCTGTCCACAGCGGACGAGCACATCGCAGCGCTCCGCCGATTTCACGATGTCCTGGACTAAGACCGGGTCAAGACCTGCAGTCAGACTTCTCCGCACTACAGGAGACCATCACTTAGCCCCGACAGCGGTACAAGCGCCTGGACTGAGGCTCAGGGTCCCGTGGCCACCTCATCGCAACCGTCGATCAGGCGTGTCATGCGCAAGGCCCGCAGCGCGTCTGGATCGAATCGACAGGTCGACCTTCAGCAAGTCCAATCTCTCCACCACGCAAGGGAATTCGTCCTCTCTCGCACGCCCATCCACCCGCCCATCGGTCGGATCTAGGCCTTAGCTCGCCGCATGTGTGGTAATGCAGCGCGAAGGCTGCCGAGCTTCGTTGCTGTGCGCTGATCCTTAGGTCAGCTCGTCGGAGCGGCCGGCATTGATGCGGGACCATTGGGCGATGGGGCGTCCATTCGTACGCCAGACCTCGGGGTTCTTGGCGTCACCCCACGGCTGGGGCCAGCCGTCAGGGGAGTCCTCCCACGCCTCCTGGCGTCCATAGACCGTCATGTCCCACAGCCCGAGGGTGGGCGCCATGATCTCGACGCCGCGGCCGCCGGTGTAGTACGTCTCGTACACCTTCTCGCCGTCGCGTACGTAGCAGACGAGGTGGTGGCGCTGCCAGTCGCGACCTTCCAGGAGCTGTGGCGCCGTCTGCTCCGCCGAGTACCACGGCATGTCCAAGCCCAGAAAGTCCCGGTATCGGACGCTCTCCTCGTACGGACCCTTGCAGAGCACGGCGTACGTGGCGTCGCGGGAGTGGATGTAGGACAACTCGCGGACCTGGCTGTTGAAGAACGTGCAACCCTCGCATTGCTCGGCGGCTGGTTGGCTGGGCCACCAGGCATGGAAGTACGCGATGAGCTGCTTCCGGCCTTCGAAGACGTCCAGGATCGTGATCGGCCCGTTGGGCCCGACGACCTCGATGGTGGCGTCGACCTCCACCATCGGCAGCCGCCGCCTCGCCGCCGCGATCGCGTCCCCTTCGCGGGTATGCGCCTTCTCCCGTGCGAACAGTGCTTCCCGCGCCTCCTGCCAGGTCTTCCTGTCCACCACAGGCGGCAGCGCCGGGCCGGGTGCTCTGTCGTTCATGATCGCCTCCAGGCGTCCATTTCGTCGATCAACTCGTAGCCGGACCAGACAGCCCGTCCCCCCGCCCGACGCGAACCAGTTGTGCAGCCCGCGGTCGCTGGTGGCCCACAATGACGGGCCGCCCGATCGATCGGTAGACCCAATTCGGGTACCCGTAGTCCTTCTCGACGCGGATCATCAACAGCCGACGTCGCTTGGCGTTGACCCGGTCCCGGGCCCGGGTCAGTTCTTTTCCCTGAGTCGGCAGCTCCAACCGTGCGGTCATCCACTCCTCACGCGACACCATCCTGGGCAGGCTCGCTGGTGTCATGCCAGTTCTCCTGTGTCATCGCGACGCACCTCCGCGTTCAGTCCGACGTGAACGTCGTGACCGCCATGCCTGGGCGCCGACCGCGACGACTCCGGCGGTCAGCCCGGTGCCGATGCCAATCACCATCGCAATCCCGCTCGTGTACGCACGTAGCGCGATCTCACGCCAGGCCGGGTCGAACCGGTCGGCGAAATCGACGGCGCTCGCGGGTGGATGGTCACCCAACGACGGTCCGACGTCCCACAACATCTGGTGGACCAGCAGGAGCGAGAGCCCGTACAGAATCCCGAGGACCAAGAAGTCCAGGAACGGTTGTCGGCTGTCACGGACGACGGCCACGGCCAACCAGACCGCGAACGGCACGAGCGCGAGGACGTAATACAGCAGCCCACTCTCGGGCGCAACGACATCCAGGTCCGCCAAGACGGTCCGCGGCAGGCCGAGACCGACCAGACCGAACATCAACCAGAGCGGCATGTCCGTCCCCGGAAATCGACGGGCAACGCTCGTCGCCCGTCCGGTGCCCCTGCTACCAGGTTCGTCGTGACGCTCGTTCATGCCGTGATCCTGTGGCGGTGCGTTTTGACATCGGCCAGTCGCTGACCTCCTTGTTGTACGAGTGCGACGCTAGGGACGCCGCCTACCAAGTCACAGGGCCAATCGGAGGCTGAATGTCTTGGGCCGGTTAGGACCACCCAGCTTCCTCCAGCACCGAGAGCGAGCTGGGTCAGCCGACGATCGGCACCATTCAGCGACCGGCGTCGCGCGTCCTGCGATTCCGTGAATGCCCGCGACAGCTTCGTCCCGGCATCCGGACCGGTCATGTGCCGAGAACGACTCGAAGCTGCCGCAGACCATCGTCGATACGGTCGACTGGGATCGCCCCGAACCCCAACACCACACCGGGCCGGACCTCGCCATCGGCGAAGTCGCTGATCGAGTGGAGTGCGACACCCCGTTCCGCAGCGGCGGCGATCCAGCTCGCGACGGTCTCCTGGGAGGCGGCCCTGGTCCACGCCGCAAGATGCAGGCCCGCGGCGTTGGGGATCCGCTCCAGCTGCTGGCTGAACGCGCGGTCGAGGATTAGGGCGATCCGGTCTCGCCGTTGTTTGTACTCCCGGCGCATGCGGCGTATATGTGCTGCGAGGGTTCCTTCGTCGATGAACCGCGCCAGCGCGAGGTGTGTCGCCGTCGTCCCGTGCCAGTCGGCGACGAAGCGGGCGCGCCGCAGCGCTTCCCGCACTCGTGGGGGAGCCACGCAGTAGCCCACCCTGAGGGAGGGCAGCATGGTCTTGGAGAAGGAACCGACGTACAGCACCCGCCCGCCGCCGTCGAGAGTGTGCAACGGGTCCACCGGTAGCCCGCCGTACCGGAAGTCGGTGTCGTAGTCGTCTTCAATCACGGCGGCGTTGTGGGTGCTGGCCCAGTGCACCAGCGCCGTACGCCGGGCCAGCCCCATTCGCACGCCCAACGGAAACTGATGGGCCGGCGTCACGTACACGACCTTGGCGCGCGCAGGAAGTTGATCCACCACCAGGCCGTGGTCGTCGACGGGAACGCCCACCACCGTGGCTCGGGCCGCCTCGAAGGCGCGGCGCACCGGGGGATAGCCGGGCTCCTCCATGGCGACGACATCGCCTGGTTCGAGCAGGACCTGGGCGATGAGGGAGCCGGCCTGCTGAACGCCGTTGGTGACGATCAAGTCCGCCGGTCCGATGTGCAGTCCGCGGGACACGGCCAGGTGGCGGGCGACCGATTCGCGTAGTTCGATCGGGCCGGCCGGGTCGTTGTACATCGCCGCGTCGGTGGACCGACGCAGGCATCGGTCTACTTGCCGACGCCACGTGGGGTAGGGGAACCGCGACTCGTCGGGTATGCCAACGCGGAAATCGAACTGCGGCCGCGTGGATCTAAGCACCGGAACCTGGGGGGTGGGACGTCGCCACAGCGGAACCGGCACCAAAGCAGAGTCAGCGAGCTGCCGTGGCGGCCGGACCTGGTCGGCGTCGACACTAACGAAGGTGCCGACGCCCGGGCGGGCGTGGAGGTAGCCCTCCGCAACGAGGTGATCAAACGCGGCCGCCACCGTGTTACGCGCCACACCGAGCGACCGGGCGAGCTGCCGGCTCGACGGCAACTGGGTGCCGCCGGGAAGTCTGCCATGCGCGATCGCCTGGCGCACCTGATCGTAGATCTGCCGCGACAGACCCTGACCCTCGTCCAACGACAGATGGAGGTCCACCCCGCCGATGCTAGAGACACTGCCACAACGCGTGTGGTGGTGAGGACAGAGCCTCCCGCACGCGGCACTGAGGGCGCCAGACGACTGGGTGTGGCGACGTGAAGCTAGATGCCGCCGGCATGCGCGCGATCACGCGTCCGGTTCCGACCTTCGAACGTTCTACGCGGACAGCCTTGACGCCCTCGCCAGCAGGCGGCTCGAAGGTCGGTCTGCACGTGTACGTCCACGACGTCGACGCACTCAGCGCGCAGTCGAGTCGGCGCCGAGCTCCTCCAGCCACCTACGGACATGTTCCATGGTTGAAGATCCTTTCGGTCGCAGACTCCATGATCACCAACGCGGTTGGCGCCTGGATCACGACGGAAGAGGCCGCTCGACTCAGAATACGAATGAGTTGTGGGGCTCGGGTTGGACAACGAAAACACGATCGAGTCGGTCCTTTGCGCTGTCGGTGTGGGCCTGGATGCGGCCGGCAAAGGCCAGGTTGTGCGCTGACACTCCGCCGAAGTAGAGCGAGCTGAGTGCGGGGATGGTCACGGTCGCGTCCGCGGGTTCCGTTGTCGCTTCGCAGTCTGTGCCTCCAGGAGAGACGTTGAGCCGCCAGATTCCGACGTTCGCTGGACACATCGGATCCTCTGGTATGTGAAGCACAAGAGAGTCTTCGCCGCCGTACGAGCGTGTGCGCAGCGCGGCCGGGACGTCGAGGAGGCGTGCCCAGAGGTTGTCTGATTGGCGGGTGGCACGCATTGCGCGAGGGTTGGTAAGCATCCATATCAACGGCTCGTCACGGGGGCGGCCTGCGGCGACAACTTTATTGGTCAGGTCGAAGTCGAGCAGGATGGACCAGAGGGCGCGGTAAGCGCTGGGGTTCGTGGCTTCCAAGTCTTCGACGATCAGGGTGCCCACGTGTTCTGCGGTGCGTGACCATGGAAGTCGGAAGTTCGCGATGCCGTCGGGGTTTCCGTCCACGTCTCGGTGGATGAGATAGCGGAGGGGTCCGTTGGTGCCGTCTGGAGCGTCGGATAAGTGTTCCCAGTGGTTAGCGCGAGGTGTTACCTCGCCGACCCGTGCCGCGCGTACCGAGGTGTGAACGATGGGCCAGGCTTGCTTCGCGGTCTTGGCGTCGACGAGTGTGAGCGACCCGTGATCCTTGGGCGCCGGGGTGAGGTGGGCTTCATGGCGCGCCATCTCCCACCGGACCCGGTAGGTCGCCGGTGAGAACCCATAGCGGCCGTAGATGCTGCCCTCGCTGGCGCTCAGCATGGCCAGTGGTTCGCCCCGCTGGAGCGCTGCGTCGAACATATGCTGCATCATCGCTCGCAGATAGCCGCGCCGACGGTGAGTAGCGAGAACGCCAGTGGCCGTCACGCCCGCCATCCGCATCGTTGCGCCACCAGGCACGGTCACCTCGAAGGAGATTGCACCAGAGGCGCCGACACACGTCCCCTCGACAATAACGGCCACGGGGTGGAAGTCCTGGTCGTTGAGGTCGGCGGCTGCCCATTTGCTCAACTGCTCAGCGGTCGCGGAAGAGCGCGGAGGGGGCCAGGGCTCGCTGCCCCCATGCCATGCCGCATTGGCGGGCTCCCATTTCGGAAGCCCATTCGCGAAGGGTAGAGCCCGGTAGTAGCTGGGCATCTCAGCCAGGCGAGGCGCACGGACTTCCGTCGTCACGACGATCTCGCCTCCGGCCGTGAGCAACCGCTGCGAAAGCCTCTTGCGCTGAAGGCTCGTGTGGCCGGCTCCAGTGCCGCCAGCCTAAGGCGGGGGTCACTTTGCTGGCATCGGTCAACCGGGCAGCGCGTGCTTGTCGCTCCGTTGCCGTACTGCCTAGAAGTGTTCATCCGCCCGTGACCGGATGCCATGACGCTGACCGGCCAGGCCCGCCAGGCCGTGCATGGCGGCGGCCGGTCCAGCTTGTCGTCGTGCACCTTGGCGACTACTCGAGACGTCGCAGCGACCGCGAGCCAGTCCAGCAGACGGTGATCCTGCAAATGTGCGCTCGACATCGCCACATCACAGCCCTCCTGGCTATCCGTGTGTGACGCTAAGGAGGCCGCACACCAAGTCATAGGGCCACTCAGAGGCGAATCGACCTGGGCCGGCCATGGGCCCTCGTCGAAGCCCGAGCCTGTGGGCGGAGTTTATGGACGAGTTGCGCGAGATCCATCTGGTCCCGCACGCACGGCTTGCACCCGCTCCAGTGGACCGCCCACATCTTCGGGTCCCCGCGGGTTGAACGCTGTGCCAACGCGCGAAAGCGCAGGTCAGGGCAGAGCGCTGTGCGCGCGGTTATCGGGCTAGATTCAGGACGACGTCAGTCTCGCGGTGTGACGTTTCCGGGCTCATCACAGATGAGGGTGTAGCGGCGGGTGGGGTGCTGGCCGGGTAGACGTCGAGGTCACCCGATGATCGGAGTTCCTACACAGCCCATCCAGAAGACCTCGACTTGTCTGACGCTACCTTCGCCTGCCCTGACCTGACCACGTTCTGCCGTCTCGACGACCTCGGGCTCGTCGTCACCGGCCAGCGGATGGAACTCGACCGCTCCGTTCTCGCGTGCCGAGTCGTCGATGACGACCGCTGGTGCCACGACTGCGGCTGTGAGGGCAGCCCGCGCGATTCCGTCACCCGCGAACTCGCACACGCCCCGCAGGGCTGGCGGCCGACGACCTTGATCGTGACAGTCCGCCGCTACAAGTGCACCGGCTGCACTCGCGTGTGGCGACAGGACACCAGCGCGGCGGCCGAACCTCGGGCGAAGTTGTCGCGAGGCGGTCTGCGGTGGGCGCTGGAAGGGATCGTGGTCCAGCACCTCACCGTCGCCCGGGTCGCTGAAGGGCTCGGGGTCGCATGGAACACCGCCAACGACGCGGTCCTGGCCGAAGGCAAGCGAGTCCTCATCGATGACGAGCACCGCTTCGACGACGTCGCCGTCGTCGGGGTCGACGAGCACGTCTGGCGGCACACCAGGCGCGGCGACAAGTACGTCACGGTGATCATCGACCTCACCCCGGTCCGTGACGGCACGGGGCCAGCACGTCTGCTGGATATGGTCGAGGGCCGTTCCAAGCAGGCGTTCAAGACCTGGCTCGCCGACCAGACCGAGGCCTTCCGTGACGGCGTCGAGGTGGTCGCGATGGACGGGTTCACCGGCTTCAAGACCGCCGCGGCCGAGGAGGTCCCCGACGCGGTCGCGGTGATGGATCCCTTCCACGTCGTCCGGCTGGCCGGCGACGCCCTCGACCGCTGCCGACGGCGAGTCCAGCTCGCGATCCACGGCCACCGCGGGTTCAAGGACGACCCGCTCTACAAGACCAGGAGGACCCTGCACACCGGTGCCGACCTGCTCACCGACCGCCAGTGTGATCGCCTGCGGACCCTGTTCACCAACGAGGCGCATGTCGAGGTCGAAGCGACCTGGGGCATCTACCAGCGGATGATCGAGGCGTACCGGCACCAGGACCGCGCCACGGGCCGCGAGCTGATGACCAAGCTCATCGCCGACCTGGGTGCTGGCGTCCCGAAGACGCTGATCGAGCTGACCACGCTGGGCAGGACCCTCAAGAAGCGCGCTGACGACGTCCTGGCCTACTTCGACCGGCCCGGCACGAGCAACGGCCCGACCGAGGCGCTCAACGGCCGACTTGAACACCTGCGCGGCTCCGCCCTCGGGTTCCGCAACCTGACCAACTACATCGCCAGATCGCTGCTCGAGGCCGGAGGCTTCAGACCCCAACTACACCCTCGGTGAAGAGCCGCGAACGTGGTCAGGTCAGGGCGGGCGAAGGTAGCGTCAGACACGTCGAGGTCTTCCAGATGGACGGCATAGTCACCTCCATCCTCGGGAGACCTCGACCCCTACCCGGCCACCGACGCGCCGACCGGACTACACCCTCAACTGCGACTGCGAAGAGCCCAAATAGCCCCCGGTGCGAGGGTCGGCCCGCGTGCTACGTTCCGGCCATGACTAGACCCAGTGAGATCCTCGGCAGCGTGGTCGCCGCCAGCGAGCGCGAGCAGCTCGAGACGTTCCTGGATTACCTGCGCGACGCCGTCGTGCGCAAGGCCCGCGGGGTGTCGGAGGAGGACGCCCGGCGCAGCCCGGTGCCGACCGGCACCAACCTCGGCGGCCTGATCAAACACCTGCGGTGGGTGGAACTGGGCGGGTTCGCCGAGCAGATCGGGCAGATCCCCGCCGCGGAGCTGCCCACGCCGCCGTGGACCGACGCAGACCCGGAGGCCGACCTGCGGCTGGAGCCGAACGAGAAGCTCGACGACGTCATCGGCGCCTACCAGGCGGAGTGCGACCGCTCCCGCGAGATCGCCGCCCAGCACAGCCTCGACTACGCACCGCGGGGCAGGGAGCTGACGTTGCGGTGGGTGTACCTGCACGTGATCCTGGAGACCGGCCGGCACGCGGGCCACGCGGACATCCTGCGCGAGATGATCGACGGCAGCGTCGGCGACTGACGGCTCGCGGCGCGTCGTCGGTCCGTGTTCCGGTCGTCGGAGGCGGCGTTACACCGGTATCGGCGGAGGCTGACCTCCAACACCGTGGGCCGCCACCCGAACGGCTCGTGCGCCAACCGCCGGACCACCGTGTCCCTGGCCGCGCCCTGGCATCCGCAGCGACGACACCATCTGTCGGGCTCGACAACCCGGCACCGGAGAATCGCCCGATCGGGCTCCAACCGCTGCCCGAGCACTTCGAGCCCGAGATCATAGTCACCTCCATCCTCGGGAGACCTCGACCCCTACCCGGCCACCGACGCGCCGACCGGACTACACCCTCAACTGCGAAGAGCCCGTTTTCCGCAGGTCAGGCCGCGATTCGTGGAGCGAGCCGGACTCGAACCGGCGACCCCCTGCTTGCAAAGCAGGTGCTCTACCAACTGAGCTATCGCCCCCGGTCGTACGACCGTCAGCGGTCGACGGAGTCGGTTGCCTCCGCCCAGAGGTCGGCGTCGGCGCGGCCGGCGCGTGCCTTCTTGACGCCGAAGATGACGGCGGCGGCGACGAGAGCCAGGATCAGGATCTTCTTCATGACGACCTCTCTTCCAGCGATCTCCACTGGACTTGTCCCCGAGATGGCGGGATTCGCCTTGTCGACCCCGCTCCGGCTCGGCCTTGTGTCAACTTTGCAGCTGACTCAGGACGACGATACCGGGCGGAGCGCCAAGGCCAACAACGGCACGGCGGGCCGGTCGGCACCGGCCTGGGGTGAGGTCTGACCGGACGCCGCGCCGTATGTATGTCGTAGATCGAGCCTGTTGGATTGGACTGGCGACCGACGGACAACTACCGTCGCGCGAGTGATGGACACAAACCGGAGATTCCAGCTCTCGTCCGTTCTGATCTCGATGCTGCTCGCGGCGGTGCTGGTCATGCTCGCCGGGCCAGGAGCGCAGGCGGCCGGTGCCTGCGGATCCACCGCCCTGGCGCATCGCGGCTACTGGTCGGCCGCGGTGGACGAGAACACCATCGAGTCCATCGAGCGCGCCCACGACGCTGAGGCGTATACCGAGAACGACGTCTTCCTGACGGCCGACGGCAAGTTCCTGATCATCCACAACATGTCGCTCCGCCACACGACCAACTGCGAGGGCGACGTCAAGAACTGGCTGATGGCTGACATCCAGAGCCAGTGCCTCACCACACCGAACGACATGAAGCTGCCGACGGCGTCTGAGGCATTCCAGACGCTGGCCGGCAACCCGGGTCAGATCATGGACCTCGAGGTCAAGGGGCCCGGCTGGTTCGCCAAGGGCAACGACCGGCTCGTGGCCCTGCGCGACGCTGCAGCCCAGGCCGGAGTGCTGGGCCGGGTCTACTTCAGCAACGACGCGACCTATCGGCTGCTGACGGAGCTCGACAGCAGCGCTCCGGATGCCAAGACGGCGTGGAAGCCCGACGCCGACGAGCCGGACGTGTCGCTGAACCACGCCGAAGCGCTGTCGGCCGAGGTCGTGCTGGCGGCGGCCGGGCAGTGGGGGAGAAACCGCGGCCTCGCCGCCAACCTGAAGGCTGCCGGCATCGGTGCGTGGGCCAGGGTTCTCGACAACCCAGTCACCTGGGAGAAGAACTGGAAGCGGGGCGTCGAGGTCCAGCTCACCAACAAGTCCAAGGCGTACCGGACCTGGTGCAACTCGGTCGCGTGATGCGCTCGACTAGAGGAGCACGGTGAGCTCGACGGTGACCTCGTCGCCGGCCGTGATGCGTTGTGGCTTGCGCACGGCGTCCTTGAGCGGCAGCAGATAGCCGCCGTCCTTGGGGAACAGCGAGGTCTTGAAGTCGACCTCGCCGACTCGAGCCGCGACCGGGATCACGCCCCATCCATAGGTGGCCATCGCCGCCACCTCGTGGATGTCGGCGCACTCCTCGTCGGGTACGGGCACGAAGTAGTACGGCGAGGGGCCGCGCCACTCGAACACCAGACCGGCGAAGTGAAACTCCATCGGGTCAGCCTGGTTCCTCGAGGACGGCCAGGTCGCGCTCGGCGAACAGCCGATGGTGCCACTCCTCGTTGAGCACGATCAGCAGGCACTCCGAGACCGGGAACGTCGCGCCCTCGACGGGCCAGCCGGGGCCGACCAACGGCTTCGTACGCTCTGCGAGTCGCTCGTCGGTGAGGTCGTCGACGACCCGGCGTACCAACGCCATCGCGTCGTAACGAAGCGCCAGCGCCTCCTCGAGCGACGGGCGGGCGTCACGATCCCACGGCACCCCCTCTCGCGGCTGCATCTGGTCCCACGGCAGCGAGAGCGGGTGCCACGGAGTCGGGTCGCCAAGCAGGCACCGGCCGACCCACGACTCACTGGCGAAGGCGAGGTGCCGCAAGGTCTGAATGAACGACCACTCGCCGCTGACCGACTCGTGCAGCCGTGCCGGCTCCAGCCGGCGTGCCCGCTCGACTGTCGCTGCCCACAATCGCTCGTTGATGTCCCACGCCTCGCGGAACCCGTCGGCCGTGGTCGGCCGAAACTTCGGCCGGTCCGGGTAGCGCCGGTCGAGCTCCGCCTCGATCAGCGGCGCCACGTCGACGTCGTTGATGACGAGGTTCTGGATGTCGCCGTCGATCGTGCTGTCGACGATCTCCACGCCGCTCATCGTCACCCGGTGGAGGTCAGCGTTCTGGATCGTCACACCGTTGAGCAACACAGTGCTGAACGTCGAGCCCTGCAGGTCGACCCGCTCGAACCGTGAGCCGGTCAGGTCCTGGAAGTCAATGCCCATGACCGTCAGGCTAGGCGCTATTGCGGACGCTTCACTTCCGGAAGGCGAACGTACTCGCCGGGCTAGCCGGCCCGTTCGACCAGGGGACGCATTCCCATCGCGGTCGCCTCGGTGTCGAGGTGGGCTCGCCAACTCGCCGTGGCCTCGAGATTGAGCCGGTCTCCAGTGTCGACGAGCGCCGCATAGCCCCACATCTCGATCCAGCGCCAGGTGTCTGGAAGTCGTCGGCACTGCACCGGCGCCTGCTCCAGCATGGCCACACCATGGTCCAGGTCCCCGCTGTCCACCCCGATCAGGCCGAGCGTACGCAGAGCGAGGGACTCCCAGCACGGGTCGCCGACCTGCTCACCCAGCACATAGGCGTGCTCGGCCAGATCGCGGCCGCGGTCGAGGTCGCCGGACCGTCGCGCCGACTCGGCGAGCAGCGACTCCGGGAACGGCCGAAACGCGGTCCAGTCCACTGCGCGAACGACCGAGAGTGCCTCCTCGAGGTGCCGGCTGGCGTCGTCGAGCCGGTTACTCAGCAGATGGCCGCGGCCCAGCATCGTCAGTGTGTACGCCTGCAGCCGCAGGTCCTGGTCCGCACGTGCCTGCTCCAACGCGTGGGAGAGCAGGCGCTCGGCCCGCGAGTCGTCTCCGATGTCGTTCGCCGACGCGCCGTCGTACAGGTCCACCCAGCCCAGTCCCCGGGCACTGTCGTCGGCCGCTGCCCGTGCCTCTCCGAACCAGTGGGTCGCCCGGTCGTAACTCCCGCGCAGGAAGTCGACGTAGCCGATCTCCCGACGTGCAGTGACGGCAAGCGGCCCGTCACCCACCTGCTCGGTCAGCGGAACCGCCTCATGCAGCATGGCCAGGCCTTCCTGATCCACCCCCCGGACACCATGGATCAGAGCCGAGCCGAGCGCGACCAGCGCACGGGCCAGCAGGGCTGCGTCACGGACCGCCCGGGCAGCCACGACAGCTCCCTGGAGCGACCGCAGCCCGGTGTCGATCGCGCCGGCGTTGACCGCGGATTGACCCGCCTCGATCTGGGCTACGACCGCCCCGGATCCGGTGACCCGGCGATCTCCGCCCAGGGGAGCGGAAACGGCCGACCACAGCGCGTCCGTCGGCTCCACCCCCAGCTCCTGCCGAAGCCGGGTCGCCGCGTCCTTGGCGGCCGACCGGGCATCGGTCACCCGGTCGGCGGCGCGCAGGCACCGGACGAGCAGCGCCGCGGCGTTTTCGTCCAAGGGCGCCGCCTCCGCGACATAGCGGGCGTGCTGCAGAGCCCGTTCGGTCTCGCCCCGCCCGAGCAGAGCCAGCGCCGCCTCCTGCCGTACGTCGACCGCGACCCGTTTCAAATGGCGACGCTCCTCGTCGAGCCAGACGGCGAGCTCGGTGCCCGGCTCGGCGCGGACTCCCGCGAGCAGATCCTCGTCGAGTCCGGACAGCTCGGCGGCGTGATCCGCGCGGCCCCGGAGTACGAGCAGATCGACCGTGACATCGGCCGGGACCTCGGTCCGTACCGGGTCGCCGTCGACCTGGATGCCGAGGCGTCGCAGCTGCGAGAGATTCCACCGAAGAGCAGCGGCCGGGTCGGCAGCGTCGACGAACAGCAGCCGTTGGAGCCGCTCGCGACTGGGCTGGTGGTCGCCGAGCAGCAGCAGCGCCAGTAGCAGCCACGGCTTGTGGCCGCGTACGTCCACCCGATCCGCGCCGCGGTGGGCGTCGGGGCTGCCCAACAGTCGTACCTCGGTGTTCACGTGCCCTCCACCGGGAGTATCCGCCGAGGAATCAGCGCAGCGCCAGCATCGCCTCGGCAGCCAACTGGACGAACTGCCGGGCAGCCGCAGGTTCGACCAGGGCGGCATCTGCTAGCAGCGGCCGCGCCGCTTGGGCGAAGTCGGCTGCCCGAACCACCGGCGGCACCGACAAGCATCTGCCGCGGGCTTCGGTCCCTAGCGCCTCCCGCAGCTGCTGGGCCGCCGCGCTGACGAGGGGTCCGGCGGACTCCCAGCGAGCGTCGTTGAGATCCGCCTCGGCCAGCGTGTGCAGCAAGGCGTCGACGGAGGTCTTGATGGTCAGCAGATCGGGGACGGTGTGCGCGTTCGGATTGGTACGGATCGTGGTGGTGCTCATGGTCTTCTCCTAGGCTGCGATGACTGCACCGTAGGAGCGCACCGTGTGACCGATCGTGTGACCAACAGCAACTCCGCGGGGAATATCGAGCTGCCGCCTCCGTTCAGCTGACGAGCTGGACCGTACGCCGCTTGAATTGCTCGAAGTCACAGCCGACGTCGGCGAAGCGCTCGCACACATACCAGTTGCTCTCGAGGGTCACCCGCGCTCGACCTGGGCCGAAGCCAGCCGGACCGTCTGGATCGACCCGCAACCGCCACGTCGCCCGGTTCTGACTGCAGTCGATGTTCCTGCGGAAGTCGAAGCCATCGGCAACCGCCGTGTCACTGATCCGCTGCCGTATCTGGAAGGCGACGAAGAGCGACCCCGGCCGGTTACACCACACGGTCCCGGACAGCCGCGCGCTTCCGTTCTGGAGGACCTGGCCTTGACCGTTCGCACTGACCTCGGCCTGGATTGGGCGGACCATCCGGAATCGCAACCTGGCAGGCGTGGTGTCGTTGTCGAAGTCCGCCACCATGACGACATACCTCGCGCCGCCTTGCACCCGGCGGGCGAGCGCGGAGGTAGGGCCTTCCCGGTCGTTGTTGCAGTCGACGAGCCGGAGCCGGCCGGAGTCGGTACGTCGATAGAGGTTCAAGACCGTGTCGTAGTTGCTGCCGTTCGTCGCGAGCACGATCCGCTGGGCCCTGGCGAGCGAGAAGCGATACCAGACCGATCTTCCCCGCTTGCCGAAGCAGGCGCGGTCGATCGGTGCACCGGTGTCACGGGTGGCCTCGGTGACGTCCACCGAGTCGCGGTAGGGCGCCGTGATGTGGATCGCGTTTCGTAGACCGTCGTTGGACGGTGGAGCGGCGACCGCGGCGGTCGGTGCGACCACGATGCTCAGCGCGGCGCCGGCCACCACGCATGTCCCTCTCAGCAGCTTCATCGTTGCCTCCAGTCGTCGGTGAGGCTCGATGACAGACCACCTGCTGCATCCCGTGACGAGGTCCCCCACCGCATGCATCACGAGCCGTAGGTGTGGCAACGGCTCGACCTGGTCCGCCAGCTCACCCCCCAGGGTCGAAGCGTTGTGGCGATCAGAGTAGCGGTGGAGCTCACCCGCCGGAAGACCGCGTGAGCCTGGTCAGCACTCGGCCAGGCCGTCGCCCTCACCCCACTGGCACCGGTCGATCCGCCGACCGTCGCGGTGCCAGAGGGTGACGTGGTCCCCGGTGTCGTTGAGGACGTGGTACTCCATGCCCCAGTACAGGTCGTGCCGAGTTCCCCACCCGTCGCCGGGGTGCACCACGACGGTCGTGTTCGGCGGGAGCCGGTACGCCGGGAACCGGAAGACATGGCCGGAGGCGTCCCGCAAGGTCCAACCCTTCAGCTGCCGGGGCCGCTGCCCGAAACTCTTGATCGCGACCCATTCGCGATTGATGTCAGCATTGTTTCCCGAGTCGGGACCGGGCGGGTCGTAGCTGACCCTGGTGATCCGGATCGGCTTGGCTACCCGGTCGGAGCCCGCCGGGGCACTCGAGGTCTCTCGACTCGGGCCGGCCGGGGCGGTGGAGCTGCCCCGGTCCGAGCCCGCGGTGGCGACCGAGGGCTCCGGCTGGTCCGAGTTCGACGAAGCCCACGCACCTAGCCCAAGCACGACCGCCAAGGCTGGGATGACGTGGTTACTCACGTGACAGAAGTACCCATATGAGGTGTCCACACACCCCGCCCGACCCGATGTGCTGGCGCGATGCGTGCGCTCGCCCGGGCGACAGCGGCGTCGGCGGCCGGGCATATCGTCGAGAACAATGCCGTCCCACGCGGCCCCGGAGTTTGACTGGTGCCGACGGCGACTGGGCGCTCGACAAGGAGTATTCATGGCAACCTTCAACTCGTCCGACGACCTGCAAGGATCGGAGTTCAGCGACGCCGACCTGCGAGGCGCCCGGTTCGTCGGCTCGGACCTGTCCGGCGTCGTGATGCGCGGCGTCCAGGTGGAGGCGACGGAGATCGACGCACCGTGGCTCTTCGACGGCGATACCTTCCTGCGCGTCAACGGCGTCGACGTGATTCCGTTCGTCGACGCCGAGCTCAACCGCCGCTTTCCGGGTCGCGCCGACCGCCGGGCCGGGGATCCCGATGGCCTGCGAACGGCCTGGGCCACGCTCGAGCGCGCGTGGGCGGCCACGCTGGAGCGCGTCGGGGCGATGCCGGCCGACACGGTCGACGTGTCGGTCGCCGGAGAGTGGTCGTTCGCGCAGACCCTGCGCCACTTGGTCCTCGCCACGGACATGTGGCTGCGCGGGGCGATCCTGGAGATCGATCAGCCGTTCCACCCCCTCGGTCTCGCCGACACCGGTACCAAGGACGACGGCTTGGACATGTCGGTCTTCGCGACGGGCACACCGTCGTACGCCGACGTGCTCGAGGTCCGGGCGAGCCGGGTCGCGATGGTGCGGGACTTCCTCGCCACCGTCACGCCGGACGAGCTGGCCGCGACGCGCAAGAACCCGCATGATCCCGAATACCGCGAGACCGTCCTTTCTTGTCTGCACGTGATCCTCGAGGAGGAGTGGGAACACTGCCGCTACGCCGTGCGCGACCTAGACGAGATTGAGGCCGGAACGATCCACGGTGGTTGACTCGCGCATCTGGGAGCGGGACGCTTCCCGGGATATCTGGAGCGCTCGGACTCCGACGATGCTTGAACGACCGGCAGGGAGACGAGATGGACTGGGCCTTGATGCCGCTGCAGAAGTACGCCGTGTTCGACGGCCGATCGCGGCGCAAAGAGTACTGGATGTTCACCCTCTTCACCGTCGTCGTCTCGCTCATCCTGGCGATCATCGACACCGCCCTGGGAACCTACGACGACACGTTCGGCATCGGCCTTCTGCAGGGCCTCTTCGGCCTGGCGATCCTGATCCCGACCATCGCGGTCAATGCGCGGCGACTCCACGACACAGGCAAGTCGGGCTGGCTCCAGCTGCTTTTCATCATCCCGCTGGTCGGCTTCATCCTCTGGATCGTCTGGATGGTCAAGGACAGCGACGCCGGCGTGAACAAGTACGGCCCAAGCCCCAAGACTCCGGCCGGATACCCGGACGACGGCGCTGCGCCAGCCTGACGGTCCCGGCGAACTACTGCTGCAGCTCGGCGAGGTCGATGGTGTCGGTCGGGGCCTCGGGCTCGACCGGCTCGTCGAACTCGGAGAACGTGAGGTCGCCCTGCTCGTCGACCTCCATCCGCACGACGTAGTGCGGGTCGTCGGCCAGCACGTTCGCCACGCCTGAGTTGCCCTCGTCGCTCTTGAAGGACACCGTCACGGTCTCCTCACCGTTGATCTCGTCGGTGCCGGTGACCTCGGTGATGTCGTTGTTGTTCTCCTGCTCGTCGTCGAAGTCGCCGGTGAACTCGTTCCAGTCGCACACAGCGGCCGCCTGCGCCATGTCGCCGGTGACAGCGACCCACTTGTCGCCCACCATCTGGATCAGGGTTTCGGCCTGCGGGCCGCCCTGCGTGCGCCAGAACTCCTCGTCGGGCTTGATGAAGCCATCGCCGTCGGTCACGATCAGCTCGAAGCTGCCCTGGCCCTCGACCGACATCGTTCCCTCGCAGTTGCCGCTTTCGGCCATGGTGAGGTCGACATCGATGGACTGCCCCTCTTGGCTGATGGTGCCGGCCATGCGGAGCGACGTGACATCACCCATCGCGTCGGCGACGTCCTTCGAGACGTCCTCGGGTGAGGTCTCCTCGTAGGAGGAGTCGGACCCGCAGGCGGCGAACGCGAAGACGCTGATCAGGGTGGCGATGCCGGCGATGCGCATGGGAGCTCCTCAACGAACGGACAGGGGCCCCGAGACAGCAATCCACTCTAAGGCGGCGGCCTCACCCGGCCACAACTGGCCCCGTCCGGTCTGCGTACCACGCAACCTTGCGTGCAAACTGGGAGCCGGTGTCGGATCGGCGCATAGATGTTCGTTGCAGGGGTGAGCGGGCAGCCCACGAGGGGCGTCGCCAAAGGACAGGAGATGATCCGAGATGCAGTACATGGTTTCCGTGATCGATGACAAGACGAACTCCGGCACCCCGGACGAGATGACTGCCATCCACGCGTACAACGAACAGCTCCAGGCCGACGGCCACTGGGTCTTCGCCGGCGGCCTTGCGGCGCCCAGCACGGCCACGGTCATCGACAACCGGGCTGGGAACGCGTTGTTCAGCGACGGGCCGTTCCTGGAGTCGAAGGAGTACGTCGCGGGCTTGTGGATCATCGAGGCTCCCGACCTCGACGTGGCGCTCAAGCTGGCCACCGCGGGGTCGAAGGCCTGCAATCGCAAGGTCGAGGTTCGGCCGCTCCTGGGTGAGTGAGCGAGATCGACGTACGGGAGGCGATCGCCCGCGCGCACCGCGACGAGTGGGCGCGGGTCGTCGCCGCTCTGACCAGGCGTTTCAGTGACCTCGACATCGCCGAGGAGGCGGCGGCCGAGGCGTTCGCCATCGCCGTCGAGCGGTGGCCGACCGACGGCGTACCTCCCAATCCCGGCGCCTGGCTGACCACGACCGCCAACCGCAAGGCGATCGACCGGCTCCGGCGCGAGAACAAACGCGACGACAAGCAAAAGGAGGCTCAGATGTTGTACGACGACCCGCCGGAGCCTCTCGGCGCCATCGACGACCAGCGGCTCCGGCTGATCTTCACGTGTTGTCACCCGTCGCTCTCGATGGAGTCCCGGGTGGCACTGACCCTACGGATGGTGGGCGGTCTGACCGTGTCCGAGATCGCTCGTGCCTACCTGGCACAGGAGACCGCGATCGGGCAGCGGATCACCCGCTCGAAGGCCAAGATCAAGGCGGCTCGCATCCCTTATCGAGTGCCGTCCGCAGAGGACCTCCCAGGACGCGTCTCCGGCGTGCTCGCCGTCCTCTTCCTCGTCTTCAACGAGGGCTACCTGGCGACCGGCGCCGACACCGATCCGGTCCGCCACGAGCTGACCGCCGAGGCGATCCGGCTCACCCGGCTGATCCGTGCCCTGATGCCCGGGGACGGAGAAGTAGCCGGGCTGCTGGCGCTGATGCTCCTCACCGAGGCCCGGCGCACCGCCCGGGTTTCGGCGAGCGGCGAGCTGATCCCCCTCTACGACCAGGACCGTGGGGCCTGGGACGCGGCACTGATCGCGGAGGGCCATCGGCTGGTACGCGAGCGCCTGGCCGCGGGGGAGGCTCCCGGGCGCTATCAGATCCTCGCGGCGATCAACGCCGTACACACGTCGGTCCGCGACGTACGAGACACCGATTGGTCCCAGGTCGTCGCCCTCTACGACCAGCTCGTCCGCATCGACACCTCGCCGATCGTCGCCCTCAACCGAGCCGTCGCGGTCGCCGAGCTCGACGGCCCAGAGGTGGCCCTGGCAACCGTCGACCGTCTCGACGACCAGCTGGCCGGTTATCACGCCTACCACGCGACCCGCGCCGAACTGCTACGCCGGCTGGGCCGAAGCCAGCAGTCCCGTGCGGCGTACGACCAAGCCATCGAGCTGGCCGGCAACACCGCCGAAACCGCGTACCTATCCCGGCGCCGCGACCAACTCCGTCAGTAGTCCGGAAGGCCATGTCGGATCGGAGCAATGATGTTCGTGGAAGGGGTGACAGGCCGCCCAAGCGGCGCCCACCCGAGGAGAACGGAACCGCGATCATGAAACTGACGACCATCACGAACCTCTCCGTCGACGGAGTGATGCAGGGTCTCGGCGGGGCGGACGAGGACCGCACTGGCGGATTCGAGCGTGGCGGATGGGCCCTGCCGCTGTTCGACGGCGAGGCCGAGACGTACCTCGGTCAGGTCTACCAGCGCGCCGACGCGTTCCTGTTCGGCCGCCGGACTTACGAGATCTTCGCCGGCTACTGGGGTGCCATCGCGGATCCGGACAATCCCATCGCGGGTCCCTTGAACAGGCAGCCCAAGTACGTCGCCTCGACCACACTCACCGACCCACAATGGGCGGACACGACCGTCCTGTCCGGTGACGTCGCGGCCGCCGTCGGCAAGCTGAAGGCCAAGCCGGGGGGTGAGCTCCAGGTGCACGGCAGCGGCGCCCTGATCCGCTCGCTGTTCGACAACCACCTGGTCGACGAGATCATCCTGATCACCTATCCCGTGGTCGTCGGCCAGGGCACACGGCTGTTCCCGGCGACCGGCCCAGACGCAGCGCTCGGCCTCGTCGAGTCGCGCTCGACCGCCGAGGGGGTAACCATCCAGGTCTACCGGCCGACCGGCCGACCGCAGTACGCCACGAGCGACTGACCGGGAACACCGACCCCAACGACACCGGGAGACATCGTGCGGCTTCTTCTCACGTCCGCTGGCGTCACGAACGCCAGCATCCACAACGCGTTGGTCGACCTGCTGGGCAAGCCGATCGCCGACTCGAGCGCCCTGTGCATCCCCACCGCGCAGTACGGGCATCCCATGGTCGGCCCCGGCGTCAAGGCCTGGCAGTTCATCAGCGGTAATTCCAACAATCCCATGGTCGAGTTGGGCTGGAAGTCCGTCGGCGTACTGGAGCTCACGGCGCTGCCCAGCATCGATGAAGAGCGCTGGGTTCCCTTGGTACGGGAGACTGACGTCCTCCTGGCGTCGGGAGGCGATGCCCTGTACCTGTGCCATTGGATGCACGAGTCCGGGCTGGTGGACCTGCTTCCGTCCCTGACCGAGACGGTCTGGATGGGAATGAGCGCCGGGAGCATGGTGATGACCCCCAGGATCGGAGAGGACTTCGTCCAGTGGAGACCCCCGGCCGGTGATGACACCACGCTGGGCATCGTGGACTTCTCGATCTGTCCACACCTGGCTGAGGACGGCATGCCGGGCAACTCCATGGCCGAGGCGGAGCAATGGGCGGCCAGCATCTCAGGTCCGGCGTACGTGATGGACGACGAGACGGCCATCAAGGTCGTCGATGGCACCGTCGAGGTCGTCTCCGATGGCCACTGGAAGCTGCTCTCCGCCTAGCACCCGCGTCAACCGCGACCGGTGGGTGTTGTGAGGTCTGCGTCGCCCTGCTGGCATCCTCGGGCCTCTGGCTTCAAGCTCGCCCACGAGCAGCTGCCAAGCGAATGTCTTGGTGAAGCAGCAGTGGTGATAGTCCGCAACAGCATCGGCGTCGGCAGGGCTCGCCGCGCGGACCTCCCACGCATCCATGTGTCGATACTGACATGCCGCCGCCGAGCGTCCATGGGGCATGAACTCGCGTTCCGCTGAGCTCCACGCTTGGATTCTGAACGCGGGCGCTCGTGACCTGCGTGTTGTGGGATGGGCCGACCTGGACTTGAGCCAGGGACCTCTTCCTTGTCGGGGCTCCTGCTGACTTTCTGCTGACGGGGAGCGTGTGCCAATGGGACACCATTGGGTCTATTGCTGGCCGGCATCACGGCAGTGCTTGGTTGATGGCGTCGACGACCACGTCGGGTCGGTCGGCCGGTACGTCGTGGCCACTGCCCTCGGCGAAGATCTGCTGTCCGCCGGGCACCTGGTCGGCCAGGTCGGCCTGCTGCTGCGCCCGCAACCGGTTGAACAACTTCGCGTTCCACCCGGGCGGCCAGCCGTCGCTGATCGTCGCCGTCACCACGACCAGCGGTACCTTGGGGAGCGGTCCGGCTTCGCGCACCTGGTCGAAGCTGGTGTAGATGTCGATTCCTTCTGGATTCGACTGGGTGTACTCCCGGTCGGCGGCGATCTGGGCGCGGGTGAGGTGCTGCTCGAACTGGCGTACCTCGTCGCGGTGGTTGGAGTCCACCAGCACGAGACCGCTGACGTCCTGGGGATGCTCGGCGGCGTACAGCTGGCTGAAGATGCCTCCGAACGAGAACCCGACGAGAACGTACGGCGGCTGGGCGTCGATCGCGTCGAGGAGCGCGTCGAGATCGTCCACGACGTCTTGGGCCGTGCGTGGTGTCGTCGCCGGGTCGCTACGGCCGATGTTGGCCCGGTCGTAGGAACAGGTGCGTACGTCTGGAGGCAGGCTCGGGACGACCTTCTCCCAGGTGAGACTGTCACCGGTCAGTCCGGCCTCCAACAGGATCGTGGGACCGTCCGCATCGTCGCCGACGCACGTGACAAAAAGCGAGCGTCCGCCGACGTCCACGAGCTCGCCCTTAGCGACAGCGTCAGTCGAGGCTGCCGAGGTTGGCGCCGAGTCGCCAGCGGCTTGGTCTTGCTGACCTTGGTCACCGCCGCCGCCGCAGGCCGCCAGAAACATGGCCACGAGGACGACGATCCACCGGCGCGCCGACCAACGCATCGCGCCGCGCCCGGTGCCCCCGCCGATCGTCATGGGTCCATTCCTCCGCCTGCGGGCGGCCAAGTATGCGTACAACTCGGAGGCAGTCAGTAGAGGCAAAGGGCCCTCGACATCGTCTTCCGGACCGAGCCGAGAGCCGTCAGTTAGGCCGTCAGATCGTCGAATGGGACGGCTCTAGCCCCGGCGTCGATTAGCGGGATGGCCGTTGACCTGCGTGGTTGTGGGGTGGGCCTACCTGGACTTGAACCAGGGACCTCTTCCTTATCAGGGAAGCGCTCTAACCGTCTGAGCTATAGGCCCGGGGTGGATCCGGCCCGTCCGAACCGGCCCCGGAAGATTACAACATCGCCGGTGTGCCGCCCAAGCGGGTTCGGTCCGTTGGATCGCGCCTCAGCGGTCCTCGGAGAGGGTCAGCTCCAGGCCGCCGAGCATTGTGGCCGCCAGGTTGTAGAGGAACGCGCCGAGGGTCGCGATCGCGGTGATCAGGATGACGTCGGCCGCGGCCACGATCATCGTGAGGCCGACCACGCGGCCCATGCCGACGTAGTCCCTGATGTCGAAGTCGGAGCTGTTGTCGGACAGCACGACGGCGACGCTCTCGTTGATCGAGTCCCACACGCCGGCCGCACCGAGTACGGCCCACACGATCGAGACCGCGACGACCGTGACGATCGCCAGTGCGATCGACAGGGCGAAGGCGATCTTCATGACCGACCAGGGGTCGACGCGTACGAGACGCAGCCGAGCCCGGCGAGGCCGGCCACGCGGCCGGTTGGTGCTGGGAGCGGGCTTGGGCTCCGCAGCTGGTCCCGGCCGAGGGGCGGGCGCAACGTGGTTCGGGGCCGGTGGCGCTCCCGGCGGCTGGAGGGTCGGGGCGTTGATTCGCGGCATCGCCTCGGTCGGCGGGCCGGAGGCCACGGGCGGCGTGCGAGTCGGCGGTCCGGGTTGCGCCTCCGGGGTGCGATTGACCGGACCCGGCTTGGTGTCGGCCGGTGGCGGGGTGGCCGGGGTTGGCCGCGCCTGTGGAGCGGGGCTCTTCGGCGCCTGCTTCGACGCCGGACCTGGTCGCGCGGCCGAAGCCGGTCGCGAGCCCGAGGACGGCCTGGATCCCGACGACGGCCGCGACCCCGAAGACTCTTGCGACCCTGCGGACTGCTGCGGTGCGCGACTGGGACGTCGCTGCTGTCGCGGTTGCGGCTGAGCTGGCGGTTCCCCTCCGTTGGAGTTCCACCTCGGCGGCGCCTGGGATACCCCGCCCGCTGGGCTGGGCTTCTTGGGGCCCGTCAGCGGTCGGTGCGGCGCCAACGGCGTCGACTCGTCGGTCTTGCGGTCGTTCATCACGACTCCTGCGCTGTCGTCTCGTCCGGGCCCGAGTCGGAAGCTTCGGAGACCGTATCCTCGGCCTCGTCGTCGAGCACGCCCCTCTCGGCATTGCGCGCGATTGCCACGACCGGGTCGCCGTCGGCCTTGGCAAACGTCAACCCCATGGTGTCACGCCCCTTCGGTAGGACGCCCGCCACCGCACTTCGGGTGACCTGGCCGCTCTCCCGGACCGCCAACACCTCATCGGTGTCATTCACGACCAGGCCAGCGACCAGCTGCCCCCGTTCGTCGCTCAATCGGGCGGCCTTGATGCCAAGACCGCCGCGCCCCTGACGTCGATACTGCTCGACATCGGTCTTCTTGGCGAATCCACCGTCGGTGACGGTGAACACATAATGCGGCTCGCCGGACGCCACCGTCTCGGCGAGGATCACCGACATCGACAGCAGCTCGTCCCCCTCACGGAACCGCATCCCGGTCACGCCGGAGGTCGCGCGTCCCATCGGACGCAGCTGGCTGTCGTCGGCCCGGAACCGGATCGACTGACCCTTGCGGGAGATCAGCAGCAGGTCGTCCTCGGCGTGAACCAGCTCGGCCCCGATCAGCTCGTCGTCATCCTCGCGGAAGTTGATCGCGATCAGGCCGGCCTGACGCGGGCTGTTGTAGTCGGCGAGTCGAGTCTTCTTGACATAACCCCGCTTCGTCGCGAGTACGAGATAGGGCGCCTGCTCGTAGTCGCGGATCGCGAGCACCTGGGCGATCTGTTCGTCGGGCTGGAAGCTCAACAGCCCGGCGACATGGCCGCCCTTGGCGTCGCGCGCCGCCTCGGGCAGGTGGTAGGCCTTGGTGCGATAGACCCGCCCAGCCGTCGTGAAGAACAGGATCCAGTGGTGCGCCGTCGTCGCGAACAGATGGGCGACGACGTCATCACCCTTGAGAGTCGCGCCGCGGACGCCCTTGCCGCCACGCTTCTGCAGCCGGTAGAGGTCGGTCTTCGTACGCTTCGCGTAGCCGCCGCGGGTGATCGTGACGACGACGTCCTCGTCGGGGATCAAGTCTTCCATCGACAGGTCGCCGTCGGCCGGCACGATCTGGGTGCGCCGGTCGTCGCCGTACTTGTCGACGATCGTCGCGAGCTCCTCGGACACGATCTGCCGCTGCCGCGACTCGTTGGCCAAGATGTCCTCGAGGTCGCGGATCTGCTCCTCGAGCTCGGCGAGATGGTCGATGATCTTCTGCCGCTCAAGAGCCGCGAGCCGGCGCAGCTGCATATCGAGGATCGCCTGCGCCTGGACCTCGTCGATCTCCAGGAAGTCGATCAGCTCGTCGCGGGCCTCGTCAGTAGTCTGGCTGCGCCGGATGAGCGCGATGACCTCGTCGAGTGCGTCGAGTGCCTTGACCAGACCGCGGTAGATGTGCGCCTGCCGCTCGGCTTCGCGGAGCCGGAAGCGAGTACGCCGCTGGATCACCTCGATCTGATGGGTGATCCAGTGCGTCACGATCGCGTCGAGGCTCAGCGTGCGCGGCACGTCGTCGACCAGGGCGAGCATGTTGGCCGCGAAGTTGTCCTGCAGCTGGGTGTGCTTGTAGAGGTTGTTGAGCACGACCCGCGCGATCGCGTCCCGCTTGAGCACGACGACCAGTCGCCGGCCGGTGCGGCTCGACGAGTCGTCGCGCACGTCGGCGATGCCCTGGACCTTGCCGGAGTCGGCGAGCTGGGCGATCTTGAGCGCCAGGTTGTCGGGGTTGACCTGGTACGGCAGCTCGGTAATGACCAGGCAGGTACGGCCCTTGGAGTCCTCTTCGACGTCGACGACGGCCCGCATCGTGATCGAGCCACGGCCGGTCCGGTAGGCGTCCTCGATGCCGCTGGTGCCGACGATCAGACCGGACGTCGGGAAGTCCGGCCCCTTGATCCGCTCGAGCAGGGCCTCGAGGAGCTCGTCGCGGGGCGCGTCCGGGTGCTCCAACGCCCACTGGACGCCGTCGGCCACCTCGCGGAGGTTGTGCGGCGGGATGTTGGTCGCCATACCGACCGCGATGCCGGCCGAGCCATTGACCAGCAGGTTCGGGAACCGGCTGGGCAGCAGCACCGGCTCCTGGCTCCGGCCGTCGTAGTTGGGCCGGAAGTCGACCGTGTCCTGCTCGAT
>Ga0081455_10001357_pt1 | contig 30275 bp, 30 predicted proteins | sample TabmetS3T2R1_FD_70207 | JGI IMG/M metagenome (GOLD analysis project Ga0081455, IMG submission 70207) | Tabebuia heterophylla rhizosphere microbial communities from the University of Puerto Rico - S3T2R1 | ecosystem: Host-associated > Plants > Roots > Rhizosphere ... | reverse complement strand
CTGGCGCTGCCGGCGTGTTTCCTGCTCGGTGTGGTCGTTGAGGTGGTCGTAGCGCGGCGCCTCTACGCCCGCGATCATCTCGACCAGGTGCTCGCTACCTTCGGCCTGATCCTGTTCTTCAACGAGCTGGTGCGCGCGATCTGGGGGCCGGAGGGCCGCAGCATTTCAGTGCCGGCGTTCCTGAACCACACCGTGACCCTCCTGCCCGGCGTGATCTACCCCGCGTATCGCTTTGCTCTCATCGTGGTAGGCGCCGTCGTCGCCATCCTGCTCGCCTGGCTGGTGGCGCGCACGCGGCTTGGCATGCTGATCCGCGCCGGCGCCTCGAACCGGCGCATGATCGCGGCTCTCGGCGTCAACATCGAGCTGCTGTTCAGCCTCGTGTTCGGCCTTGGTGCAGTTTTCGCCGGCCTCGCGGGCCTGATGGCGGCGCCCATCGCCTCGGTAAAAATCGGCATGGGCGACGACATCCTGATCGTGGCCTTCGTGATCATCGTGATCGGTGGCATCGGCTCGATCAAAGGCGCCTTCGTCGCCGCCATGGTGGTGGGCCAGATCGATATCGTCGGCCGCGCCTTCCTGCCCGATTTCCTGAAGACCTTCATGGGTGCGGCCAGCGCCTCGGCCGCCGCGCCCGCGATCTCGCAGGTGCTGATCTACATCGTCATGGCCGCCGTCCTGGTGTGGCGTCCCACCGGCCTGTTCGGGAAGCGAACCTAGATGGCCGAGCTGCTCCCGGCTCTGCGCACGCCGCGCGGTGTGGTCACCGCCCTTCTATTGCTCCTGCTCGCGGTCCTGCCTCTGCTCACGCAGGCCTTCGACCAACGCTACCTGCTGTCGGTCGGCACGCGTATCGTCATCTGGTCGATCGCGGCGGCGAGCCTCAACATGATCCTGGGCTATGGCGGGCTGGTGAGCTTCGGCCATGCCGCCTTCCTCGGCATCGGCGGTTACGCGGTCGGCATCCTGTCGGCCGAGGGCTTTGCCAGCGGTTGGCTGCAGTGGCCGGTCGCCATCGCCGTGGCCATCGCCTGGGCGACGCTGATCGGCGCCCTGTCGCTCAGGACACGCGGCGTCTATTTCATCATGATCACGCTCGCCTTCGCGCAGCTCGTCTACTATCTCAGCTCTGGCCTCGCAGCCTACGGCGGCGACGACGGCCTCAACATCAGCCGCAGCCGCTTTCCCGGACTCATAGACCTGCGCGACAAGGCGAGCTTCTACTGGCTCTGCTTCGTGCTCCTTTGCGGCACGCTCTGGTTCTGCAGCCGGCTCGTCCACTCGCGCTTCGGCTACGTCCTGCGCGGCGCCAAGTCCAACGAGCTGCGCATGACGGCCCTTGGCTTTCCTGTCTTCCGCTACCGCCTCGTGGCTTTCGCGCTTGCCGGCGGCTTCGGCGCGCTGGCCGGCGTCCTTCTGGCCAACGACGGCGCCTACGTCTCGCCGGCGATGATGTCCTGGGTGAAGTCGGGCGATCTCATCGTCATCGTCGTGCTGGGCGGGATCGGTGCGCTGTTCGGCCCCCTCTATGGCGCCATCGCCTTCTTCGCCGTCGAGGAGTTCCTGCCGCCGCTGCTCAACCTGATGCATCGCGGCTGGGGCGAATATTGGCAGATCGTGTTCGGGCCATTGCTGGTGATCATCGCCCTCTATGCCCGTGGCGGGCTCGATTCATTGTTGGGTCGACGCCATGGCTGAGCCGTTGCTCCAGGCCGAGGCCCTCGTCAAACGCTTCGGCGGGTTGGTCGCGACAGACAATGTTGCGATCGACGTGAGGCCGGGCGAGATCCATGCCCTGATCGGGCCCAACGGCGCCGGCAAGACGACGCTGGTTGGCCAGCTTACCGGCAACCTGCGGCCGGACTCAGGCACCATCCGTTTTGCCGGCCGCGACGTGACCCGGCTGCCGACCCATGCGCGCGTGCGACTGGGCCTCGCGCGCTCGTTCCAGATCACGTCGGTGTTGCGCGAGTTCACTGCGCTCGACAATGCCGCACTTGCCGTCCAAGCGCACGACGGCCATTCCTTCCGTTTCCTGGCTGACGTCCGACGCGACCATCGCCTGCGCGACCTTGCCCAACGAAACCTCGAGACGGTCGGCCTCGGTCCGCGCGCCGGTGTCCTCGCCTCGGCGCTGAGCCATGGCGAACAGCGCCAGCTCGAGATCGCGATGGCGCTCGCGGGCACGCCGAAGCTCCTGCTGCTCGACGAACCGATGGCGGGCATGGGCATTGAGGAATCGCAGCGCCTGGTCGAGTTGTTGCGCGGGCTCAAGCATCGCTGCGGCATGCTGCTGATCGAACACGACATGGATGCCGTCTTCGCGCTCGCCGACCGCATCACGGTGCTGGTCTACGGCCGTGCCATCGCCTCCGGCGCGCCCGACGAGATCCGCGGCAACGCCGAAGTGCGCCAAGCCTATCTTGGCGAGGAAGCCTCCTGATGCTGCGGGTCCGCGAGCTCACGGGCTTCTACGGCGCGAGCCAGGCCCTGTTCGGCATGGAGCTGTCGGTCGATGCCGGCGAGGTCGTGACCCTGATGGGCCGCAACGGCATGGGCAAGACCACGACCGTGCACGCGATCATGGGCGTGTTGCCAGCACGCCGAGGTGTCATCGAGTTCGACGGCCAAAGGCTCGACCAACTTCCCTCGTTCCGCATCGCCCGCCTCGGGCTTGGCCTGGTGCCGGAGGGCCGCCAGATCTTTCCCAACCTGTCGGTGCGCGAGAACCTTGTCGCTGCCTCCGCCAACCGAGGCGGGCGATCCGCGCCTTGGACGCTCGAACGCGTATTCGGCCTCTTCCCGCGCCTGGCCGAACGCCAGAAGAACAGTGGCAATCAGCTTTCCGGCGGCGAGCAGCAGATGCTGGCGATCGGCCGGGCCCTGATGACCAACCCGAAGCTGCTCGTCCTTGACGAAGCAACCGAGGGCCTGGCACCGCTCATCCGCGAGGAGATCTGGTCGTGCCTGCGGCAGCTCAAGGCCGAGGGCCAGTCGATCCTGGTGATCGACAAGAATGTCGGCGCCCTGATCGGCCTCGCCGACCGGCATCACATCGTCGAGAAGGGCCGCGTCGTCTGGTCCGGCACTTCGCAGGCATTGGCCCACGACAGCGCGCTGCGGCACCGATATCTCGGCGTCTAGCGGGCGACGAAAAGGCGCGGCAACTGGTTGGCGGCCGCTTGCCTTTCATGAGTCACACCGGGATCATGCGCCCGTTTGTCTGGCTTTCTACTCGGAGAAACTTGATGCGTCTTGGCCGTCTCGCCTGCCTGCTGAGCCTCCTTGCCGGGCCTGCCTTCGCCCAGAAGCAAGTCGATGTCTACAACTGGTCGGACTATATCGCCGAGAGCCAGATCAAGACCTTCAGTCAGGACACAGGCATCAAGGTCAACTACACGACTTACGATTCCAACGAGATCCTGGACGCCAAGCTCCGGACCGGGCATTCGGGCTACGACGTCGTGGTGCCAACGGCTTCACCCTTCTTCGTGCGCCAGCTCGCGGCCAAGCTCTACCTGCCGCTCGACCGGTCGAAGCTCAAGAATTGGAGCAATCTCGATCCCGAGATCATGGAGCAGCTCGCCAAATACGATCCCGGCAACGCCCATGCCATCCCCTGGATGTGGGGGACGGTTGGCGTCGGCTATAACGTGGCCGCGATCAAGAGGCGCATGCCCAACGCACCGGTCGACTCGCTTGCCATGATCTTTGACCCGGCGGTCGTATCGCATTTCGTCGATTGCGGTGTGATGGTGCTCGACAGCTCGACCGATATGCTGCCGGCGGCGTTGAAGTACCTCGGCCTCGATCCGGACTCGCGCAACACAGCAGACCTCAAGAAAGCAGCTGACGTCATCAAGGCGGTGCGCCCTTACATTCGCAAGTTCCATTCCTCGGAGTACATCAACGCGCTGGCCGGCGGCGATATCTGCCTCGCCTTCGGCTATTCCGGCGACATTCTGCAGGCGCGTGATCGAGCCGCGAAGGCGACGGAGAAGCGCGAGATCACCTATGCCATTCCCAAGGAGGGCGCCCTGCTCTGGATCGACGTCGCGGCGATCCCCAAGGATGCGCCCCATACTGACGAAGCTTATCGGTTCCTCGATTTCATGCTCGATCCCAAGGTCGCGGCGGCCTCGAGCGCGATCACGGGCTACGCCAACGGCAATACCGCCGCCACGTCGCTGCTCGCCAAGTCGATCTCGGAAGATCCCGCCATCTATCCGCCGGCCGCGGTGCGCGCCAAGCTCTACACCATCACTGCCGCCAACGCCGAGCAGGTGCGAGAACGCACCCGGCTCTGGACCGCGATCAAGACGGGACGATGAATTGTCTCAGGTGAACGGACCGATCGTCCGTATCGAGAGGCTCGCCAAGCGCTTCGGCGAGATCGATGCTGTCGCTGGTGTCGATCTCGACGTCGCGCGCGGCGAGCTCTTCGCCTTGCTGGGTGGCTCGGGCTGCGGCAAGACCACGCTTCTGCGCTTGCTGGCGGGCTTCGAGACACCCGACGCCGGACGCATCCTAATCGACGGCCAGGACATGACCGGCGTGCCGCCGCATTTGCGGCCCGTCAACATGATGTTCCAGTCTTACGCCCTCTTCCCGCACATGAATGTCGCGGCGAACGTCGCCTATGGCTTGCGGCGCGAAGGCGTGTCGAAGCACGAGATCGAGGCGCGCGTCGGTGAGGCCCTGGCACTGGTGAAGCTCGACGGCCTTGGCGCCCGCAAGCCCGCGCAACTTTCCGGTGGTCAGCGCCAGCGCGTGGCACTGGCGCGTGCGCTAGTGAAGCGGCCGAAGCTCCTCCTGCTCGACGAGCCGCTCGCCGCGCTCGACCGCAAGCTGCGCGAGGGCACACGGTTCGAGCTGGTGCGCCTGCAGGAACAACTCGGCCTCACGTTCATCGTTGTGACCCACGACCAGGAGGAAGCGATGTCGATGGCGAGCCGGCTCGCCGTGATGGACGCTGGCCGCATCGCTCAGATCGGCACGCCGCATGAACTCTACGAGCATCCGGCCTCGCGCTTCGTTGCGGATTTCATTGGCATCGCCAACATCCTCGATCTCGGCGATGGCCGCTGGCTGGCATTGCGTCCGGAGAAGATCGTGCTCTCCGCCAGCCGACCTGAGACCGCGCAGGCCATTTCCGGCGACGTCGTCGAGATTGCCTACGAAGGCGACCGCTCCCTCTATCGCGTGGCCGTCAAAGCCGGCCCTGTGATGCTGGTCTCGCGTGCCAATACCGTCCGCATTCAAGAAGAGGCCTTCCGCCGCGGCCAAACTGTCTGGCTGGGATGGAGCAACGACGCGGGACAGGTGCTTCATGAGTAGGCGTATCACTCCCATATATAGCTGCCCGCCTCTGCAACGGTGTCATCCCGAGCGGCAGCGAGGGACCTTGTGTTCGACTCTAACAAAGATCCCTCGCTGCGCTCGGGATGACATGGTTTTGCCAACGCACGCGGACGTCGCTTAGTTATGCGTGCTGTCATCGCCCTGCCCTTTGCCTGGCTGGTTCTGTTCTTCCTGCTGCCGTTTGCCCTGGTGCTGGCGATCGCACTCGGCACCAATGCGCCTGACTCGGCGCCGCCCGTCGAGCTCGGCTGGAGCCTCGCCAATTTCAAGCTGCTGTTCACCGATGATCTCTACCTTGCGGCATGGCTGAGCTCGCTGCGCATCGCCGCCCCCTCGACGCTGGCCACGCTGCTGCTCGGTTATCCCATGGCCTATGCCATCGCCCGAGCGCGGCCCACGCTGCGGCCCTTGTTGTTGATGCTGGTCGTATTGCCGTTCTGGACCTCGTTCCTGATCCGCATCTACGCCTGGATGGGGCTGCTGGCCGAGAACGGAATCCTGAATCAGTTGCTGCGCTGGTCGGGCCTCGTACCCCATCCCGGCACCATCCTGGGGACCGAATGGGCGGTGCATCTCGGCATCGTCTACGCCTACCTGCCCTTCATGGTGTTGCCGCTTTACGCCACGCTCGAAAAGCTGGACTGGACGCTGATCGAGGCAGCGGCCGATCTCGGCGCCAAACCAATCGCGACGTTCTTCACGATTACCTTGCCGTTATCGCTGCCCGGCATCGTTGCCGGCTGCTTGATGGTCTTCATTCCGGCCGTGGGCGAATTCGTGATCCCGGACCTTTTGGGCGGCACCGATACGCTGATGATCGGCAAGGTGCTGTGGGACGAGTTCTTCACCAATGCCGACTGGCCGCTCGCGTCGGCCGTGGCGCTCTGCCTGCTCGTGCTGCTGGTCGGACCGATCGTCCTCTTCCAGCGCCAGCAGGCGAAGAGCCTGGAACAGCGCTGATGGTCGGCCGCGCACGCTTCCCCTTCACGGTTCTCTGCTTTGGCTACGCCTTCCTCTACGTGCCCATCGCCCTGGTGATCGTCTATTCGTTCAATGCCTCGCAACTGGTGACTGTCTGGGCTGGATTCTCACTGCAGTGGTGGCAGGCGCTGCTTCACAATGAAGCGATGCTGTCGGCGGCCTGGCTGTCGCTGCGCATCGCGCTGGTGAGCGCGACGCTGTCGGCGCTGCTGGGGCTTGCGGCCGGCTATGTGCTGGCGCGGGTCGCTCGCTTTCCCGGGCGGCTGCTGTTCGGCGGCCTCGTGATCGCTCCCATGGTGATGCCCGAGGTGGTGATGGGCATCTCCATGCTGCTGCTGTTCGTGGGCTCGCAGCAATTTCTGGGTGGGCCGGATCGCGGCTTCATCACCATCGTCATTGCCCACACGACCTTCTCGCTTTCCTTTGTCGCGATCGTGGTGCAGGCGCGACTGACCGACTTTGACCGTTCGCTCGAAGAGGCCGCGATGGATCTCGGCGCCACGCCCTGGGCCACCTTCCTCACCGTCACCCTGCCCTTGATCGCGCCCGCCATCGGCTCGGGCTGGCTGCTTGCCTTCACCCTTTCCGTCGATGATCTCATCATGACGCAGTTCGTGGCAGGTGCGTCGACGCAAACCTTGCCGATGCGTGTCTATTCGAGCGTGCGGCTGGGTGTCGATCCGCAGATCAATGTGCTTGCCACGATCATTGTTGCCGTCGCGGCTGTGGCGCTGATGATCTCTGCTCGGCTGACGCGGCGGTGACAAAAGATCACCCTCCCCTTCATCGGCATTGACAACAAACCTGCTTAGTGACGAGATGATTACATCGCATCCGACATGGAGGTTTTGATGCTTCCACCGGGCCAGCGGGCCGCAATGATTGCCGATGCAGACATTCGGGCATTGGCATAGCGGACTTCACGGATGACGCACCGGGAGCGCGCCCTCGCGGGTCGCATCAGTCGGGCCAGACCCCAATTGGCCGCTCCCGTTGTGCGGCTCTCCTCGACCTTTGAAGGGTGACCGTTGCTCTGCGCTACGCAGGCAGTCGTTTTGCCCATTTTTCCGACCAAACATGTAGCGGCAGGAACAGATGCAGCAGTTCCGTGCCTAAGGTCGTGAGCCGATAGCCGCTGGCAGCGTCTAGCTCGACCAGTTTTGCTGCGCGCAGCTCCGCCAAACGTTCATTGATGATGGTTGGGCTCGCGCCAATCGCCGTCTGCAGCTCCCGAAATCGCTTGGGCCCCTCGCGCAATTCCCAGACCAACCGCAGCACCCAGCGCCGCCCCAGCAAATCGAGCAACAGCATGATCGGCCGGCCGCTTTTCGATCCGCGTGCCGGACGCCCGGGCAGGACAGGCTTCACCATCTGTTTCACTCCATTACTACATTTTCTGTAGCGGCAGCTTGGCAAGGATGCTACGGAAACTGTAGCAAATGCACCGGAGTCCTGCCATGTCCCGAATCGCGCCTGCAGAGCCCCCTTATGAGCCCGCCATCGCCGAAGCCCTGGAGCGCATCATGCCGCCCGGGCTCGAGCCCCTGGTGCTATTCCGGACGATGGCGCGCAATCCGCGCATCTTCGCCAAGCTCTTTGCCGGCGGCCTGCTCGACAAAGGCGCGCTCAGCCTGCGCCAGCGTGAACTGGTGATCGACCGCACCACGGCGCGGCTCGGCTGCGAATACGAATGGGGTGTCCATGTTGCCTTGTTCGCTAAGCGAGTGGGCTTCGGCGCAGCGGAGACCGCCGCTACGGTCACCGGCGGCGCGCAAGCCGAATGCTGGTCGTTGCCCGAGCAGGCGCTCGTGGCGCTGGTCGATGATCTGGTCGATCGCCGCACGATCGGCGATGAAACCTGGCAAACCCTCGTCACACATTTCGACGAGACACAGATCCTCGAGACCATCGCGATCGTGGGCTACTACCATACGATCAGCTTTTTATGTAACGGGCTGCGGCTGCCCAATGAGCCCTATGCCGCCCGCTTTCCGGTTAGTCGCCCGCAATGATCTCAGCAATGCGGCCCATGATGTGCCCCCAGCCCGACTTCATGGCGTCGTAAGCGAAGTCGTTGCCGGGCGAGCGGAAGCCTGCATGGACAAGGCGCAGCCGCGTCCCACCCTTCTCCGGTGACAGCGTCCAGGTGACGATGCTGTCGAGCTTCGAGCCGTATTTCGGATTGTCGTCCGATCCGCCCTTCCAGCTATAGACAAGGCGTCGGTTCGGCTCGACTTCCAGGACCTCGCAATGGACGATGCCGTCCCAACTGCCCATCGGCTGGGTCTTGAAGGTGAAGCGATGACCCACAACCGGCTTGAAGTCGTTGGGCATCAACCAGCGACCGATCAACTCCGAGGTCGTCAGCGCCCGCCATACCTTCTCCGGCGGATGCAGCAGGACGTCCTCAACGACGACGTCGCGCGGAGCGAGGCTTGCCTGGTGGCTCATCGTCCATCTCCTCCAAAACATGACGCAGTCTGTCGAAGCGCGAGCGCCAGAAGACGCCCAGCCAGTCGGCCAGCGGCTCGAGACCCTGCGGCTCGCAGCGATAGTAGGCGTGACGGCCCTCTCGTCGCTCGATCACCAGTCCGGCTTCGCGCAGAGCACGCAGGTGCTGCGAAATCGCTGGCTGCGAGACCTGGTTGCGCTCGGTCAACGACGCGACCGTGAGTTCGCCGGCCTGCACAAGCTGCTCGAACACGATGCGCCGTGTCGGATCGGCCAGGGCACGCATGACGTTCGCGACATCCGTCATGCGCGTACTCATAAGTATCTACTTATATATTGTCAACAACCGATCGAGAGCCAGGATCACGAGCCCGAAAACGAGCCCCCAGAAAGCGGAGCCCACGCCCATCAGTGTGATCCCCGAGACGGTAACAGCGAGGGTGCCGGCGGCCGCGAGACGATCCTGATCGGCCGAGAGCGCCGCTCCCATCGAGCTCGCGGTCGAGCCCAGCAACGCCGTGCCCGCCACCGTCGCGAGGAGTGCCGGCGGCAGGGCCGCGAAAAGCCCCACCAGCGAAGCCCCAAACAACGCCATCAGGCCCCACCACAGCGCGTAGAAAGGTCCGGTCAGCCAACGTCGGGCGGGATCGGGATGGGCATCGGGGCCGGTACAGAGCGCGGCCGAGATGGCGGCGAGGTTCGAGGTGTGTGCGCCCAGGAAAGCAGTGGCAAACGAGGCCGCACCCGTCACCGCCAGCGCGGGCTGGGTCGGCGGCTGGTAGCCGGAAGCGCGCAGGACGGCAAAACCCGGCAAGTTCTGGGCCGCCATGGTCACGAGATAGAGCGGCACGCCGAGTCCGATCAGCGTCGCCGCATCCCAGGTCGGGCTTTGAACGATGAGCGTCGAGATCCCGAGCATGGGCATGGGCTTCACGAGGCCAAGTGACCAGGCAAGGGCCGCGCCTCCGATCAGCACGATCAATGACGCAAGAGTCGGCAACATTACTCGCGCTACCAGGAACAGCGCGATCATCGACAAGACCAGGAGCGGCTGGTGGGGTACCTGCTCGAACATTGCCATCACCAGGCGCAACAGGATGCCACCCAGCATAGCTGCCGCAATGCTGGCGGGAATCCTTTCGATCAGCCGTCCCAGCGGCCGAAGGGCTGCCGTCAGAAGGATCAGCACAGCCGAGACAAGGAAGGCGCCGATCGCGGCGCGGAAACTCGGCACTCCTGTGGTTGAGGCGATCAGGGCGGCGCCCGGCGTCGACCACGCGGTGATGATGGGCATGCGATAGCGGACGCTCAGCACGAGCGTGCTCAGTGCCGTTGCGAGGCCCAGACCCGATACCCAGGAGCTCGCCTCGGCCGGTGTCGCCCCGACCGCATGAGCCGCCGCCAGCACCACCGGCAGCGTGCCGCCCGCGCCTGCCACCGTCGCAACCAACGCCGCCGTTGCGACGGATACGTATTCAGATTTCATCAATGTCGTTTTCGTTGATGCCGGCTAGTCGACTGCCCTGCAAGCATTTCAGGAAACTTGGATCGCCGACCATAGCGGCACGCAGAATAAATGCCAGTCAGCGAAATGCGGCGCTTGAGCTTTTTCCCATTCGCTTGCAAGGGTGCCGGCAGGAGGAACTTCGCCGCATGTTGCCGCTCACCGATACGCTCGTCCTCGATCTCACGCAGGTGATCGCAGGTCCTACCGCCGGCCAGATGCTGGGAGACATGGGCGCAGACGTAATCAAGGTCGAACCACTGCAGGGCGAGCACTTCCGGCCGCATTTCGGCGGCGCCTGGGTGCCTTCGATGAATCGCAACAAGCGCGGCCTCGCCCTCGATCTGCGCACGTCAGGCGGACGCGAGGTCTTGATGCGGCTGGTGCGCAGGGCCGACGTCTTCATGGAAGCCTTCACGCCCGGCGTGATCGACAAGCTGGGATTCGGCTGGGATGTCGTCGAGAAGGAGAATCCGCGGCTCGTCTATGCGTCTGTCTCGGGTTACGGCCAGACAGGCCCCTATTCCCATCGCGCCGGCTACGACCCCTGCATCCAGGCCGAGATCGGCCTGATGGATGCAACCGGACCGTATCAAGGCGATATGTGCCGTGTCGGTACCGCGCCGATCGACTATTGCACCGGCTCGTTCTGCGCCGCCGGCATCGCCTTCGCGCTGCTCGCACGACACAAGACCGGCAAGGGCCAGCGACTCGACCTGTCGCTGTTCGATGTCGGCATGCACATGATGGGCCATTGGATCACCAACCACGGGCTGACCGGCGAGGATCCCGAACGCATGGGCACGTCGAATTCGCTGATCTGCCCCCTACGCGTCTTCCCGACCCGCACGCAGCCGATCTTCGTCGCCGGCACCAATGACGCCTTCTGGCGCATCTTCTGTACCGCGCTCGGCCGCAAGGACTGGCTCGAGGACAATCGCTTCGCCACCAATGCCGATCGTGTCGCCCATCGCTCGATCATCGAGGGGATGATCGAGACGCACTTCCTGGAGCACACCGCCGATGAGCTTCTGGACAAGCTGATCCCGGCCGGCATGGCCTGCTCCGCCGCCTATAAGGTGAGCGACGTGGTGCAGAACGCCCACACCAAGGCGCGCGGCAGCGTGCTGGAGATCGACTACCCAGGTCTTGGCCCAGTCAAGTCGGCCAACAATCCGATCAAACTTTCCGATGCTCCGGTCGCGACGCGACGCAAGTCACCAAGGGTCGGCGAGCATACGGTCGAGATCATGCGTGAAGTGGGCTATAGCGATGCCGAGATCACCGCTCTCACGGATGCGAAGGCCATCGCCACGACATGAAGATCGTCTATTCCGACAAGCACGCTGTCCACGATCCGCAGACCTTCTTCGTGCGCGGCGTGAAGCAGCGAAGCACCGAACAGCCCGAGCGCGCGACGCGCCTGCTGTCCGCGGCAAAGGACGCCGGTCATGAAGTCATTGCCGCCAAAGCGCATGGCATAGGTCCGGTCGCTGCGGTCCATACGCCGGAATACCTCGACTTCCTGCAAATCGCTGCGCGCGATTGGGCGAAGCTGCCCAGCGCCTCGGCCGAGGTGCTGCCCAATGTGCATCCCGCACGCCAGCCAGCGACCTATCCGAAAGCGCTGACAGGTCGCGCCGGCTGGCATCAGGCCGACCTTGCCTGTCCCATCGGCCCTGGCACCTGGGATGCCGCCCTTGCTGCGAGCGACATCGCGGTCACGGCAGCCGATCTCGTGCGCGAGGGCGCGCGCGAAATCTATGCCCTCTGCCGGCCGCCTGGCCATCATGCTTTCGCCGATATGGCGGGCGGCTTCTGCTTTTTGAACAACTCGGCCGTCGCGGCGCAGCGCCTGCGCGACAAGCACCAGCGCGTGGCGATCCTCGATGTCGACGTGCATCACGGTAACGGCACTCAGAGCATCTTCTACGAGCGGCCCGACGTGCTCACGGTCTCGATCCATGCCGATCCCGCCAATTACTATCCCTTCTTTTGGGGCCACGCTCACGAAACCGGCGCAGGCGCAGGCGAAGGGTTCAATCTCAACCTTCCGCTGCCGGTCGGTTCCGGCGACGAGCCATGGCTTGCCGCCGGCGATGCGGCGCTAAAAAAGATTCGGGAGTTCGCTCCGACTGGTCTGGTAATCGCGCTTGGACTTGATGCCAGCGAAAGCGATCCGCTTCAGGGGCTGAAGGTCACAGGCCCCGGCTTCCATGCGATGGCGCGCAAGATCGCCGGCCTCGGTCTGCCCACGGTACTGGTGCAGGAAGGCGGTTATCTCAGCGACGATCTCGGCCACAACCTCGTGCAGTTTCTCTCGGGCTTCGAGAAGGGCCGGTAGCTTTACACAAATGGGTCTTGATCCCTTCTGTGAGCTACCTAAAGTGGTCTGACCACGGCTTGACCAAATTCCAATGTTCGAAATAACGAAACCTGAATCAGAGGAAAGCCAAAGCGGCGCGGCCCGGGTCTTCACTTTTTTCCGCGATCGGTTGTTGGCTGGCGATCTCAAGGCCGGAGATCGGTTGTTGGCCGAGCGCGAGCTGGCGCTGGCATTGAATGTCAGCCGGCCCGTGCTGCGCGAGGCCCTGCGTTCGCTTGCCATGCTCGGGCTCGTCGACATTCAGCACGGCCGCGGCACTTTCGTACGCAGTGCTGACGCTTCGGTGCTGGGACAGGCGCTCACCCTTTGCCTCGCGCCCGAGCCCAACATCCTCGACGACGTCCTGCAGACGCGGATTGCCATCGAATGTCAGGCCATTCGCCTTGCCTGCGAGCGCGCGAGCGAGCGGGATCTGCAGGCGATCGCCAGCACCCTCGACAAGCTGGTCGGCTCGCTCGACGATCCCGAAAGGGGCGGCAAGGCGGACTACGCCTTCCATCTCGCGATCGTGCGAGCAAGCAGCAGCCCGTCGCTGATGAAGATCTACGAGGCCATCTCGCCCCTCCTCATGCGCTCGCACATCGAGCGGCGGCGCGACACCTTCCGGGAACCGGCGATCACCTCGGGTCTCGTCGATGCCCACCGAGGCGTCTTCCTTTCGCTCGCCCGTCGCGATCCCGATTCGGCGGAGCGCGATCTGCGCGACCACTTCGCCATCGGCGACGATCTGCGTCGCCGCAACCTCATCTCGGCCTACGAACCCAAGAGGAAACGCTCATGAAGATCGTTGTCGGCTCCGACCATGCCGGCTTTCCCATGAAGGCGGAATTACTGGCCTTCCTGCGCAACCAGGGGCACGAGGTGCTGGATGTGGGCTCCTACGATCCCCAGCCCGTCGATTTTCCCGATGTCGCCCGCAAAGTGGCGGCAGCCATTACCTCCGGCCAAGCCGAGCGCGGGCTGATGGTGTGCGGCACCGGCGTGGGAGCCTCGATCGGCGCCAACAAGATGAAAGGCATTCGAGCCGCGGTTTGCCACGACGTGCATTCGGCGCATCAGTCCGTGGAGCATGACGACGTCAACGTCATGTGCATTGGCGCGCAGATCGTCGGCCCCTGGCTCGCCAAGGATCTGATCGCGGCCTACCTCAACGCCAAATTCTCGACATCAGAGGAGTTTCGTCGGCGCGTCGCCAAGCTCGCCGAGATGGACGCGGGACGATAGTTGATCGACACGCAACAAAAACGGAGGAGACGATGAAAAGAACAATGACCGCCCTTGCTGTCGCCATGCTGGCGATGATCGGCATCAGCCACATGGCTTTGGCAGACGAGCTCGACGACATCAAGAAGGCGGGCAAGATCCGCATCGCCATTGACCTTGGCGTGCCGCCCTACGGCATGACGGACGAGAAGCTGCAGCCGACCGGCCTCGACGTCGAGGCGGCGCAAGCCCTGGCCAAAGACTGGGGTTTGCAGTTCGAACATGTGCCGACGACAGGCGCCTCGCGCATCCCGTCGCTGCAGACCGGCAAGGCCGACCTGGTGATCTCGAGCTTGTCCTATACGGCGGAGCGCGCCAAGGTCATCGACTTTTCGTTGGGCTATGCCGTGCTGCGCACGGTGATCGCCGCGCCCAAGAACATCAATGTCAAGGCATTGGCCGATCTCGATGGCAAGACGGTGGCCACGGTTCGCGGCACGACACACGACACCCAGCTCACCAAGGAAGGCCCCAAGGGCATGAAACTGGTGCGCTACGAGGACGATGCCACCGAAGCACAGGCTTTCCTGAGCGGCCAGGTCGATATCTTTTCCACCGCCGAGATGATCGTACCGCAGATCGACAAGAAGAACCCTGCGCGGCAGGTCGAAATCAAATTCGTGCTCGACAACTTCAAGCTCGCCGTCGGCGTGAAGAAGGGCGAGAAGCGCCTGCTCGACGAGGTCAACAAGTGGATCGTCGCCAATATCAAGAACGGCCGGCTCAATGCTCTGAACAAGAAATATTTCGGCGACAATCTGCCCGACCTGATCCTGAAGCAGGAGGTGAGCCAGTGACGAGCCATCTCCCGCGTCGACTGCTCGCGGGCGCAGCCCTCGCGGTTGGGTGCGCCTTTGCCTTCGCGGCTCATGCCGACACGCTCGATGACATCAAGAAGGCCGGCAAGGTCAGGATCGCGGTCGACCTCGCGATCCCACCCTTCGGCATGACCGACGACAAAATGCAGGCCGCCGGCTCGGATGTCGATACGGCCCGTCTCTTGGCCAAGGATCTTGGCGTCGAACTCGAGATCGTTACCACCACGGGACCCACGCGCATCCCGATGCTGCTCACCAACAAGGCCGATTTGGTGATCTCGACGCTCTCGATCACGCCCGACCGCGCCAAGGTCATCGACTTCTCGCTTCCCTACGCCGACCATCCGTCGGTCGTGGCAGCCCTGAAGTCGATCCAGATCGGAAAGATGGCCGATCTCGACGGCAAGCGGGTCGCGGTGGTGCGTGGCACGACCCAGGACACCGATCTCGCGCGAGATGCCAAGGGCGCCCAGCTCGTGCGCTACGAGGACGATGCGACGATGGCACTCGCCGTGGCCTCTGGTCAGGTCGATATCCTGGCAACGGCGCGCTCGCTCTTGCCCGCCATCAGCAAAAAGAATCCGGCACGCAGCGTCGAGCCGAAGATCACCATGCAGACCTTCTATCTCGCCGTGGGCGTGCGCAAGAACGAGCCACGGCTGAAGGAGTGGGTGAACAGCTGGGTGAAGGCCAACCTGCAGAACGGCCAGCTCGGCGCGATCTACAAGAAGTATCACGGCATCGACATCCCGGTCGATCAACTGCTCAAGGTTGGCAACTAGCTTCGGCGCCGCCGGCATGTCCTATCAGTTCGATTTCTCCTTCCTCGCGGAGAGATGGCCGGACTTCGTCGCCGGCGCCTGGCTCACGATCCAGCTCACTGTCGTGTCGATCGCGCTCGGCCTCGCGGTAGGCACGGTCTGTGCGCTGATACGTGTGTACGGCGGGGCACTGCCAAAGCGCGTGGTTGGCCTCTACGTCGAGCTGATCCGTAACACGCCGCTCCTGATCCAGATCTTCATCGTCTATTTCGGCCTCTCCAGTCTCGGCCTCAAGCTGTCGGCGGAAGTATCGGCAGTGATCGCGCTGGTCGTGAACATGGGTGCCTATACGACGGAGATCATGCGCGCCGGCATCCAGTCGATCCAGCGCACGCAGCTGGAGGCGGCCGACTGCCTCGGCCTCACGCGACTGCAGACCATCCTCCACATCGTCCTGCTGCCGGCAATGGAGCGGGTCTACCCTGCTCTGTCCAGCCAGTTCGTGCTGCTAATGCTTGCCTCCTCGATCACATCGACGATCTCAGCAGAGGAGCTGACGGCTACCGCCAACCTCGTGCAATCCGACACCTACCGCAGCTTCGAAGTCTACATCATCGTCGCACTGGTCTACCTCGCCTTGTCAGCGCTCTACCGTCTCGCCTTCTGGCTGATCGGCCTCGTCCTGTTCGAGCGAAAGCGCAAGCTCGGTACAGCGCTATGATCAAGCTCAACGCCAATCATATCCTGTACCTCATACAGGCAGCCGAATGGACGGTGCTGCTGTCGTTGATCGCCTTCGCCGGCGGTTCGATCGTCGGCCTCGTGCTCGCCCTCCTGCGCGTCTCGAAAGCCGTCGTCTTACGGGCCTTGGCCAGCGGCTACATCCAGATCGTACAGGGCACGCCACTCCTGATCGTACTGTTCCTCTCGTACTTCGGACTCGGCATCCTGGGCTACAAGCTCGATCCACTGGTCGCCGCCGGCCTCTCGTTCACGATCTATGCTGGCGCCTTCCTGGGCGAGATCTGGCGCGGCTGCATCGAGGCCGTACCCCGGACGCAGTGGGAAGCTTCGGATTGCCTGGGCCTTAACCGTTTCCAGCAATATGTCTATGTGATCCTGCCGCAGGCGGTGCGGCTTGCGATCCCACCCACCGTGGGCTTCATGGTGCAGATCGTGAAGAACACCTCGCTGGCCTCGGTGATCGGCTTCGTCGAGCTCGCGCGCGCCGGGCAGATTGTCAACAACTCGACCTTCGAGCCCTTTGCGATCTTTGCCGTCGTTGCCGCGATCTACTTTGCGCTCTGCTACCCCTTGTCGGTTGCCGCACGCACTCTCGAGAGGAAAACCCATGCCGGCAGATGAAGCGATCGTTCGCATCGAGGGCGTGGTCAAGGAATTCGGGCCGCTGCGCGTGCTGGACGGTGTCGGTTTCCAGGTGGCGCGCGGCCAGGTCGCGGCCATCGTCGGTCGCAGTGGTTCAGGCAAGAGCACCCTGCTGCGCTGCGTTGCCGGGCTCGAAACCATACAGGGCGGCACGATCATCGTATGCGGCCACGAGGTCGGCCGACCGGGAAGCGCGGCCCGCACGCAACTGCGGCGTGACGTCGGTATCGTGTTCCAGAGCTACAATCTCTTCCCGCACCTCACGGTCGAACGGAACATCACGCTTGCCCTTACCCTGGTGAAGAAGCAGCCGCGCGAAGAAGCGAAGAAGCGAGCGGCAGAGGTGCTCGCCCTGGTCGGGTTGACCGACAAGCTTTTGGCCTATCCTGAGCAGCTCTCCGGCGGACAGCAGCAGCGGGTTGCCATCGCTCGTTCGCTCGCCCTGTCGCCCCAGGTTATGTTGTTCGACGAGGTAACTTCCGCCCTCGACCCCGAACTCACCGCCGAAGTTCTGGCCGTGATGGAGGATCTGGCTCGCCGCGGCATGACCATGATCACCGTCACTCACGAAATGGGTTTCGCGCGAAGAGTCGCGGACCTCGTGGTGTTCATGCACAAAGGCAAGGTATGGGAAAGCGGCCCGACCGCCGAGTTGTTCGGCGATCCGAAGACCGCGGAATTCAGCCAGTTCGTCGCGAGCGAACTCTAGCCATCGCGATCAGCCGCCGCCGTCGCCGCCCACGGCGATGATGGTGAGCTTGTCGGGCAGATCTTCCTTCGCGACCTCGATCGTACGCTTGTCCGGCCAGACGAAGGCCGGCTCCAGCGGCGCCAGCAAGGTCACGAACCGGTCGAGTTGAGAGCGGCCCCAATAGTGCATGGGCAGAACGATCCTGGGGTCGATCCGTTTCACGACGTCGACCATCAGCGGCACGCCCATCGTGTAGGCGCCATCGATCGGCACCATCAGCACGTCGATGCGACCCAGCGCCTCGATATGCTCGGGCGTGAGCCGCTGATGCAGATGGCCGAGATGGGCAATGCACAGGTCGCCTATGGCGAAGATGAAGATCGAGTTGCCGTTGATGCGCACGCCGCCCGACCAGTCTCGCGCATTGGTCGGCACGTTCCAGACCCGCATGTCCTTCAGCGTGACGTCGTGCTTGGCCTCGCTTTCGCCCTCCTGTGGCCAGCCGCGCAGGGCATAGGTGATGCCCTCCTCCGGCTCGTCGGAGAAATGCGTCGAATGGGCATTGTTCATGGTGACGATGTCGGGATGGCGGCCGAAGCCGTTCACGCCGTTGTAGTCGGTAATCGCCCGCACGCCCTGCGGCGTGTCGATCTGGTAGCTGGCATGGCCAAGGAAGGTGATGACGGCGCGACTGGGCGACGGGCCGTTTGCGAGCCGCACGCCGTCATCGAACGAGACGCGCTGCAGGGAGGGGTCAAACTGCTGCACCAGGTTCTTGGAACAGCGCGCCAAGGCCGGACCGGTCAGCAGGGCCAAGGTGGCAGCTACGAGAGCGGCAAGGGAAAGTCGCAGGGTCATGGAAGAACCTCACGCGAGCGCTGGGGGACGGACTTTCGGGCCAAAGTCGGGGACGTGCCAGTCTGGAACACTCTTTTGACCCCCGTTGACTCTTCAAAGGAAGGTGACTAGAACAAAACAGGAACTACTTATCCTCAATCACCGGAAAAGACCCGAGGGGGCAATGTCCGTCATTTCCCCAAATGCCTTCGCTCCCCCTGCCGCCGGCCCGGTGCAGGGGCAAGTCCCGCCAACCCTGCGTGAGCAGGTCCGTCGGCTGGAACGTGCCCATAGCACCCAAAGGGCAGGCCGGACGGCCATCCCGACCGGGGTCGAGGCCATCGATGCCTTGCTGCCGGAAGGCGGGCTGCTGACCGGTGCCTTGCATGAGATCGAAGCGGGCCCCACCCCCTCCGGCCGCGTCGCCCCTCATGACGGTGCGGCCCTGGGCTTTGCCGCCCATCTTATTGGCCGCTTCGGACCGGGCACGATCCTTTGGTGCCGCCAACCCTCCGGCGGGATCGATGCCCCACCCTATGCCCCCGCCCTTTCCGCCTGGTTCGATCCGGCGCGGCTGCTGATGGTCACGGCCCGGCGCGAGGAAGATCTCTTCTGGGCGATGGAGGAAGGGCTGCGCGCGCCTGGCATCGCCGCCGTCCTGGGCGAAACACGCGCCGCCGATCCCACCGCTGGCCGCCGGCTCTCGCTTACCGCCGAAAAGACCGGCTTACCCGCCTTCCTGCTGCGCCCCCAACCCGCGCCGCCGCAAAGCGTCTGCACGACCCGTTGGCGGGTCGCCTCGGCGGCCTCACCCTCAGCGGCGCCAGGGCTTTCCGATCTCGGCATCGCGCGCTGGCGCATCGAACTCAGGCGCAACCGTTTCGGCACGCCTTCGGCTGAGGAAATGCCGTCCTGGCTCGTGGAGTGGAACGATGAAACGCATCATCTCGCTGTGGTTCCCCAAGCTCGCCACGGATCGGCTGGCCCGTCCCCGGCCGGAATTGCCTGGTCGGACCCAAACCGCCAAAGACTGGTCGGCTAGGGCCGCCGCCACGGTCATCTGGCTCGAAGGCTGCCCAAGACTGGCAGCCCTCAACGCCCATGCCCGTGCCGCAGGCCTGCGTCCGCACATGCGGCTTGCCGATGCCCGCACGTTGTTACCAGACCTCGTCACGACGGGAGTGGAGCCGGAAGCCGATCATCGCTTGCTCGAGGCCATCGCCGGCTGGTGCGATCGCTACACGCCTTGGGTCGCGCTCGACCCGCTGGGAGCGGCGATCGCCGAACCCGATGCGGAGGGCCGCGTCGAGGCTTGCAGTGCCGGCGGCTTCGGCGGCGATGCCGGCTTGCTGCTCGATGTCACCGGCTGCAGCCATCTCTTCGGCAAAGACGAGGCGGGTGAACGCGCCCTGCTGGCCGACCTCGTCGAGCGCCTGGCACGCCACGACTTCACCTGTCGCGCCGCCATGGCCGACACGGCAGGCGCGGCCTGGGCGCTGGCACGTTATGCCGAGCGCCAGGCCGATCTCTTCTGCCCACGCCATGGCCAGCGCGAGGCGCTCGCCGCCTTGCCGGTCGACGGCCTGCGGCTTGCCACGCCGATCCTGGAAACCTTCCTGAAGCTCGGCCTGCGTCGTATCGGCGATCTCTACCCCCTGCCGCGGGCGCCGCTGACGCGGCGCTTCGGTGATCAACCGCTCACGCGCCTCGATCAGGCCCTGGGCCGCGTCGACGAACCGATCGAGCCGCACCGCGTGCCGCCTGCCTTCCGCACACGTCTCGCCTTTGCCGAGCCGATCGGCCGGTCGGAAGACATCGCCGCCGCGACCAGCCGGCTGCTGGCTGCGCTCTGCAAGCAGTTCGAGCAGGCTGGTGTTGGCGCGCGCAAGCTCGAGATCGCGCTTTATCGCGTCGACGGCTCGGTGGACCGCACGGCCATCGGCACCAGCCGGCCCAACCGCGACAATCCCAAGCTCATGAAGCTCTTCGAGGAGAGGCTTGGCGAACTCGACCCCGGCTTCGGCGTGGAGCTGATGATCCTGGCCGCGCCTGAGGTGGAGGAATGGACTGGCGCACAGGATTCCCTGCCCGACACGGGCGATGCCGGCGTTTCCCTCAGCAACGAAGATGGCACGATCGATCTCGCCGATCGGCTCGCGCTGCGGCTGGGGGCAGAGAATGTCGTGCGCCTCGTCCCGCGTGACAGTCACCTGCCGGAGCGCGTGCAGACGACGGCACCGATTTCCGCCGAGCCGGTACCGGACGGCGCCTGGGCACGGCTCGCCTCGATGAAGGGCGCGCGACCGACTCGCCTCTTGCAGCGGCCCGAGCTCATCGATGTGACCGCACTTCTCCCCGACGATCCGCCACGCCAGTTCCAGTGGCGCCGCCACGCCCATCGCATCGTGCGCGTCGAGGGACCGGAGCGGTTGGCCGACGAATGGTGGCGGCCGCGTTCCAATGGCAAATATGCGCCGGCCAACTCGGTGCCGCCGGCACGCGACTATTATCGCGTCGAGGACGACGATGGTGGCCGCTTCTGGCTGTTCCGGGACGGTCCGAATAATGCCGTCAAGTGGTTCCTCCACGGGTTTTGCGCGTGAGCGGCCATGCGCTACACCGAGCTGCAAGTCACCACCAACTACAGCTTCCTGCGCGGCGGCTCACATCCAGGCGAGCTCGTCCATCGGGCGATCGAGCTCGGCCACAACGCCATAGGCATCACTGATCGCAATACACTGGCCGGCGTGGTGCGCGCCTACTCGGCGATCAAGGAATATTACGAAGAGAATCCAGCGCCAGAGAAAGAACAGATCAAGCTTCTGGTCGGGGCACGGCTGGAGACACGTGACGGCTATTCGCTGCTCGCCTATCCGATCGATCTCGAAGGCTACAAGCGGCTGTCCCGCCTCCTGACGGCTGGCAATCGCCGGGCAGCGAAGGGCGAATGCGATCTCACCTTCGACGATCTTGTCGAGTATGCCGAAGGCCTAATCGCCATCGTCCTGCCGCCACGCCGGATCGACGATCCCGCCTTCCATGACAGGTTGCGTCGATTGGCCCGACTATTCGGCGACCGCTGCTACCTCGCCGCCAACATGCTGTTCCGCGGCGACGATGCCCGCCGCCTCGCCGACCTGGACAATCTCGCCGCTCAGATGAGAGCGCGCCTGGTCGCCACCAACGACGTGCACTATCACATCCCCGATCGACGCGCCTTGCAGGATGTCGTCACCGCAATCCGGTTGAACTGCACGGTCGAGGAGCTGGGTTTCCGCCGCTTCGCTTCGGCCGAGCGGCACCTGAAATCACCGGAGGAGATGACCCACCTCTTCCAGAGGCACCCGCACGCCATCGAGCACACCCAGGAGATCGTCGAGCGCTGCCGCTTCTCACTGAAGCAGCTCACCTATCAATATCCCGTCGTCTACGAAGGCGGCGAGACGCCGATGCAGAAGCTCGAGCGGCTGACTTGGGAGGGAGCAGCAGAGCGGTATCCAAAGGAGATACCTGACAAGATAATCAAAACCCTCCACCGCGAATTCGCGCTCATCCAGCACAAGAAAATCGCCCCCTACTTCCTGACCGTCCACGAGATCGTGAAGGAGGCCCGCAGCCGCGGCATCCTCTGCCAGGGTCGCGGTTCGGCAGCCAATTCTGCCGTTTGCTACTGCCTCGGCATCACCTCAGTGAATCCCAGCAAGGTCGAGCTGCTGTTCGAGCGCTTCCTTTCCAACGAGCGCAACGAGCCACCCGACATCGATGTCGACTTCGAGCACGAGCGACGCGAGGAGATCATCCAGTGGATCTACAAGCGCAAGAGTCGCGACCGCGCCGCTCTCGCCGCCACGGTGATCTCTTACAGAAGCCGCAGCGCCATCCGTGATGTCGGCAAGGCGCTCGGCCTCTCGCCCGACACACTGGGGGTGATGGCCGACACGGTCTGGGGCATCGGATCAGGCGGGGTCAATATCAGGCATGTCCGGGAAGCGGGCCTCGATCCGCACGATCCGCGACTTGCCCTGGCGCTCGAACTGTCAGCGACGCTGTGTGGCTTTCCGCGCCATCTCTCGCAGCATGTCGGCGGCTTCGTGTTGACCGACGACCGTCTCGACGAACTGATACCGATTCAGAATGCTGCAATGGAGGACCGCACCGTCGTCGAATGGGACAAGGACGATCTCGACGCTCTTGGCATCTACAAGGTCGACGTTCTGGCGCTCGGCATGCTGACGGCTCTACGCAAAAGTTTCGACCTGATCGAACAGCATTATGGCAAACGTCCAGCACTCGACATGCCAACGGATGATCTCGATGTTTACGAGATGCTAGGCAAAGCCGATTCGATCGGCGTGTTCCAAGTCGAGAGCCGGGCGCAGATGTCGATGCTGCCGAGGCTCAAACCCAAAGACTATTACGACCTTGTGGTCGAAGTCGCGATTGTGCGGCCGGGTCCCATCCAGGGCGGCATGGTGCACCCCTATCTAAAGAACCGCGCCAATCCCGAAAGCGTCACCTATCCCAAGCCCGAGTTGAAGAGCGTCCTGAAAAGAACCCTAGGCGTACCATTGTTTCAGGAACAGGCGATGCAAATGGCTATCGTCGCCGCGGGCTTCAGTCCGGCCAAAGCCGACAAGCTCAGGCGGGCTATGGCGACGTTCCGTCACTCCGGCACGATTCACAAGCTCAAGGACGATTTCATCAATGGCATGCTCGACAATCATTACGAAAAGGAGTTCGCCGAGCGCTGCTTCAAACAGATTGAAGGCTTCGGCGAATACGGCTTCCCCGAGAGTCATGCCGCGAGCTTCGCGATTCTGGTCTATGTCTCGTCCTGGGTGAAATACTATTTCCCTGAAGCCTTCGCTGCCGCTTTGCTCAATGCCCAGCCGATGGGTTTCTATGCGCCGGCCCAGCTTGTGCGCGATGCGCGCCAGCACGATGTCGAGGTGCGACCACCCGACGTGAATGCCAGCGACTGGGATTGCACGCTGGAAAAGACTGCGGGCAAGCGCTGCGCGCTACGCCTGGGCTTCCGTCAGGTCACGGGCCTTGCCGAGGACGACATGAAACGCATGGTCGAGCGCCGCACCACGCCCTATCGCGACCCAGCCGACCTGTGGCGGCGCGGCGGCCTCACCAAGCGCCAGATCCTGGCGTTGGCACGGGCCGACGCCTTCGCTTCGATGGGCCTCTCGCGCCGCGACGTATTGTGGGCCGTGCGGGCCTTTTCTGACGCGCCGCTGCCGTTGCTCGATGCCCGTCCGGCCGAGCGCGATCCTGAACCTGCCGTCACCCTGCCCACCCTCACGCTTGGCGAGCAGGTCGTGGATGACTACGCCGCGATCTCGATGTCGCTGCGGTCCCATCCGCTGGAATTGTTGCGGCCCCTGCTTTCGGAACGGCGCGTGTCGCGCACCGAGGTGCTCCTCGATTCCAAGAACGACGACCGCTTCACGCTCGCCGGCCTGGTCCTGGTGCGGCAGCGGCCGGGCACTGCCTCAGGCGTGGTGTTCGTCACCATCGAGGACGAATGCGGCATCGCCAATCTCGTGGTCTGGCCCAAGGTGTTCGAGGCACACCGCCGCATCGTCATGGGCTCTCGCCTGCTCGCCGTGTCGGGCCATGTGCAGCGCGAGGGCCTGGTGATCCATCTCGTCGCCGAGCGGCTGTGGGACTGGTCGGCTGAACTCGACACCATCGCCGACCTCGACGGCTTCACGGTACCCCATAGTCGTGGCGATGAGGTCCGCACCGATCCCGGCGATCGTCGTGTTGGCGTTCCCGAAGCCAACGCCACACGGCATCGCAGTGGCAGGGGCTTGCCGGCAAAAAAGAAGCCCTATGACCGCACCCAGATCATGCTCGACCGTCCGACGATCCGGATCGCCTCGCGCGACTTCCACTGACTTCGAAGCGCGAGATATCGGCGGCTCCTCTCCTCGCCGCAATCCGCTTATAGTGACCGCATGACCCTGATGCGTGCCGCCCTGTGGGCCGTCGTGATCGCGGCCACGATGTACCTCCTGGTAGAGGGCCGCGGTCTTTTGCTGCCGTTCGTGCTGGCGCTTGCGCTTTGGTACATGGTCGATGCCATGGCAGATGCGATCGAGCGGCCGCGGCTTGGCCGCCTTCGTGTTCCGCGACCGCTGGCGTTGCTCGCCGCCGTGCTGATCATGGGCGGCATCGTCATCGTGATCGGCCGGACGATCAGCCACAATGTCACCGCTGTCGCAGACGCAGCCCCGGCCTACGAGGGACGGTTGCAGCACTTGCTCGACCAGTCGGCACGGTTGATCGGCATAGAGCAGACGCCGACTCTGGGAGAGCTGTTCGATCGCGTGAGCCTCACCGAAACGGTAGGCGGCGTCGCCCGCGCAGCCGCCACGATCGTGAGCGTGGCCGGCATCGTGCTGATCTATACCGGCTTCCTGTTCGTCGAGCAGGTTCACTTTCGCCGCAAGCTCGCGATGATCTTCGAAGCTCGCGCCCAGCGCGCCCGCTTGCGCTCGGTGCTGGAGCAGATCGATCGCGACATCCGCGTCTACCTACGCATCAAGACCGTCCTCGCAGTCGTCACTTCGGTTCTCGCCTATGTCGTGATGCGCTGGGTTGGCGTAGACTTCGCGGGCTTTTGGGCGGTGATGGTGTTTTTCTTCTACTATATCCCGACCGTCGGCTCGATCCTCGCGATCGTGGCGCCGGCGTTGCTGACCCTTGTGCAGTTCGACCATCTGACGCCGTTCCTGATCGTATTGATCGTGATCGGCACCATTCAGATCGTGATGGCAAACGTCATCGAGCCGGCAATCATGGGCCGCTCGCTCAATCTCTCGCCGCTGGTTGTGATCATATCGTTGATGGTGTGGGGCACCATCTGGGGCGTTGTCGGCATGTTCCTGTGCGTGCCGATTATGGTGGTGCTGCTGATCGTGCTCGCGCACTTCGAGACAACTCGGCCTGTGGCTATCCTCCTCTCGGCCGACGGGAACATTCCTGAGCCGACGCACGAGCCTATGGAGGTGAGGACAGACTGACCGGCCCTACTTTCCGTGCGGCAGGCCGAGTCCCGCAAGATAAGCATCGACAGGTCCGGACCATAGCGTATCGAGGCGGTCGATCAGGTGTCCGTTCTCGGCAGCTGGCTCTTCGATGACATGGAACGACCCGCTCCCGCCCGCAGCCTGAAAGCGCTCGAAGTTCAGCCGAGAATGATCGATCGAGTAGAGCGGATCATGATTACCGTAGAGCCACAGCGTCGGCTGATGGAAGGCTCCACCCATGGCGAACAGGCGCTGATTTACGGTACTTGCAGTCGTACAGAAAGTACCGAGCCAGCCGCCCACGAAGTTCACGACACCGCGCGGCAGATCAGGATGCCGGCCCGCCCAAGCGACGGCCAGGATCCCGCCGCGCGAGTTGCCGCCCACCAGAAAGCGCGTGCGGTCGATGAAGGGTTGATCGAGAAGCGCGGTCGTCACTGCGTCGATATCCCGAAGCGCGTGCTCGGCACCGGCAAGCGACCGTTCCGGCTCGCAGGTATAGCCTTTTGATCGGTCGGCCGCGAAACCCTCGTCGTATACCCCCTCCGATCCACCGCGTCCGCGTCGTTGCGGCAACGCCACGGCATAGCCGCGTTCGACGAACCAATGTGCAAGCGGTTGGGGATCGTACGCCCAACTGAAAGTCGACGGATTCCTGCCCCCGCCGCTGGAACCGTGATGAAAGATCAAGACGGGAAATGGGCCGATTCCCACCGGCCTGTAGATGATCGTGGCAAGCCGCACCTGCTCACCATCGATCGTGAGCGGCATCGTCACCCGCTCCTGGGCGCGCGCGTCCTCGCCCCCGGCAAAATCAAGGAATACTGACAGGATCGCCACAGTGGCTGCCAAAGCAGTCTTGCCGGCCATTGTCGGCCCTTTCGAAGTCGACTATCGGATCGACGGGTCGCTATGACGCGAAAGTCGCACCTATTGTCGCGACAGGGAGAGCCTCCAGCTCTTCCGGGGACTCAGCCCCTCATCGCCTTGATCTCCAGCTGCAGCGATGATCTGCGCAATCTGATAGTCGCCCACTCGGGCATCGAAGATTTTTTGCCGCTTCCTGATCGTCGAACGTACAAGGTCGACAAAGGCCGAGTGTGGTGGATGCACGCTCATGTCGCCGCCCTGCTGATCGATCGTCATGAACGAGGGCCCGGAGAAATTGTTCGACGAGTGCTGGCGATAACTTCCTAACGGCTCAAGTAGGATCAGTGAGTTTGAGAGCAGATGCGCAAATCGGGCAAGGTAGGCGTCAGCACAAATCCTGAAGCTGCCGCAATCCTCCGGCGGCGGCATGATCAAATCGAGGACGGAGCGGCGAAAAACCAGCGCGCTTTGGGTTTGCCAGTACCAATGATAGGAGGTGTGCGTTGCAGTATCCCTCCACGGCAGGAAGACGACATTCAACGGCGGCGTTCCCCGGCCGGCAGGGATCGCCAGTGTTTTCGCGGTCTTCACATCGGCGAGGGCATCACGATTGAGGCGCGTACTTGAATGGACCGCGCCATCCTGATCGATCGTGAGCTGGTCGGATACAGATACACCCGTCGGGTATCGCCCGCTCACCTGGGCAAAGATATGACGCTCAAGAAACGCCGGCGCCAGTATGTCGTCAGCGTCTAGAAAGACGACGAATGCTCCACGGCAATATTGCAACGCTGTCGACTGCGCACCCAGTTGGCCGAGATTGACGGGATTGCGGATGTGCCGGAAGCGCTCATCGTCAAACGCCTTCAGCAGGTGCTTTATGCGTTCACCTGTCCCGTCAGATGACGCATCATCCACGACGATACATTCGAACTTGCTATAGGTCTGCGCCGCCACCGATCGCAGGCAAGGTTCAATGTACCGCTCGTAGTTGTACGCAGTGACGACAACGGATGCCAAGGGAAGCGATTCGAAGCCGATCACGCCGGGGGCATCGGGAAGAATGCGCCGCCACAACGGCTCTTCCTGGTCTACAGAGATTATCTGATTGAGCATTGCATCCATGGTGTTCTGCGACTTCGCACCTGTTCTGCTCGTTCTGCTCGCGTCCGCCAAAGACGCATAAACCGTCAGTTGAACTTCCCTGCCCTCTTGGGAAAGCCCGTAAAGAGTATACCTACACCAAAATAGTTGCGCCTCCAACGCGGATTAGTATAGTTGCATCAAGCTCATTCTTTGGAGCAAGGGCGCTCCCTTGGCAATGCAGGCGGTCAGACTCCTCTAAGCGGTGCACGAGTGCCTGTCGCTCCCCCTGTCGGAATAGTGATCGCCAACTACAACAATGCGAGCTTCATCGGAGACGCTATTGGCTCGGCCGCGCGACAGACGGTGCGCGACATCCAGGTCATCATCGTCGACGACGCTTCGACCGATCAATCCGACACGGTGATCCGCCAATATCTTTCCGATCTGAACGACACCAGATTTCGCTATGTCCGGCTAGCAGCAAATGTCGGGCAGGGTGGCGCAATTCGGCGTGGCTTGGCGGAATTGAATACGCCACTCGTCTGCTTTCTCGATTCCGACGACGTTTGGTACGAGCACTTCGTGGAGCGGCACGTATCGGCCCACATGAACGCCGACTTTCCCGTTGCTCTGACGTTCTGCGATTCGCACATCATCGATTCCCCTGGACGTCTGGCAGCCGGAACAGCCTGGTGGTTCGACTACATGTACGATCCTCCGAATCGCACCATCGACCCGCTGCATATTCCGTCGGTCGATCCCAACACCGGTAAATTGGCCTACCCAAGCAACAAAACGATGACGCTTCACGGTCGATGGTCGATCGACGTGGCGACCAATAGCATGGCGAGCATGATGTTCCGACGCAGCTTCGTCGACCTCGTGCTCACGCCTCAAGACGAGGATCTTCGTCTTTTCGTCGACTTCTACCTCTCCACGTTCGCCTGGCTGCTGACGGGGGCGATCGCCATCCACGAGGTGCTGTATGCCTATCGCATGCATGGCGACAACAACCATTCCAACGGGACCGTGCTAGGCGGCACCTACAACTCGTCCGCGACGTCGTGGGGCCCCAAGCGAGATTCGGTCTTGCGATTGATCGACTCGGTGTTCCACCAAAATGCCGATACGCTGCGCGGCGCCTTTGGCGACTTCCACTATTCTCAGGCCGAAGCTGCGCTGCGTGCGGCGCTCAGGCCCAAGCGCTCAATGGCCTTGAGGCGACTGCTCGCCACAGCTGGCGCCAAGCTTTCGAAGCGCCGCGCTTCGGGAACATCTGGACAGCGTTGATACGCAGCCCGCAATGTTCGCCACTACGAAGATAAAGAATATAGTCTCGGAGAAATTCGCATGTCCGTTGTTGTGGTGACCGGATCGTCGGGCCTGATTGGCTCCGAAGCTGTCGCTTTCTTCTGCGACAAGGGCTTCGACGTCGTCGGGCTCGACAATGACATGCGCGCGTATTTCTTCGGACGTGAGGCAAGCACCGCCTGGAATCGAGAGCGGCTGAAAGCGAAGTACCGGAAGTTCGCGGACCATGAGATCGATATTCGTGATACATCGGCAGTCGATACCTTGTTCGCCCGGCATGGCAAAGCGATTACAGCGGTGATCCATACGGCAGCGCAACCGTCACACGATTGGGCTGCACGCGAACCTCTCACCGATTTCTCCGTGAATGCGACCGGCACACTTGCCCTCCTGGAAGCGACTCGCAAGCACGCCCCGGAGGCTGCTTTCGTCTTCACCTCGACCAACAAGGTTTACGGCGACCAGCCTAACGTACTGCCGCTGGTCGAGCAGGAAACCCGCTGGGAAGTGGCCGCTGGCCACCGCTACGCCTCTGCCGGCATCGACGAGTCGATGAGCATCGACAACACACTGCATTCGTTGTTCGGCGCGTCGAAGGTGGCCGCAGACATCCTCGTCCAGGAATATGGCCGCTATTTTGGATTGCGCTCGGCCTGCTTTCGCGGTGGCTGTCTGACCGGCCCCCATCACGCCGGCGCTAAACTCCATGGCTTTCTGGCCTATCTCGGCAAATGCGCCGTCACGGGCGAGCCCTATACGGTGCTGGGCTACAAGGGCAAGCAGGTTCGCGACAACATCCATTCCGCCGACCTCGTCGACGCCTTCTGGCACTTCATCCAGGCGCCGCGCCCGGGTGAGGTCTACAACATGGGCGGCGGCCGCTTCGCAAACTGCTCCATGCTCGAAGCGATTCGTTTGTTCGAACAGGCGACCGGACGGCCCATGAACTGGAGCTATTCCGAAGACAGCCGTACCGGCGATCACATCTGGTGGATCTCCGATACCGGTAAGTTCGAGAAGCATTACCCGGCATGGCAACGCCGCATCTCACTCGAGGCGACTGTGGCAGAAATTGTCGATGCAGCTTCGCAGCGTCAGGTTAATCGCTGACCATCGCGCTGATTCGCAAAACACGAAACGAGCTGCGTAATCCTCCGGTCGCCATATTCCGAAATACCAGATGATGCATCTGTTTCATGAACACCCGACCCATCACTGAGTAAACTCCGGGAATTGCAAATCGCTCGGTGCTTACAATTGCTTGGTGATTCTCATCCGCCCAGAGGATTCCCACCGTGCCGCCGCCAACCTCTATGGCAATTTCGGTGGTAACGAGAGCATCCGCTTTAAATTGTCCCCGAATCGCAGCATCGGTATCAACGACCACAGAGTAGCGATAGGGCAAATATGACGTATCAATGATTGTACCGAGCAGGGCTGCGATCTCCATTTTCATATAGCTGGTTGGCGCTTGCCCCCTGATGGCCGCTCGCTCGTGCAAATGCACGTCTGCCAGGAATCCGTCG